>Ga0302178_10004182_pt1 | contig 10561 bp, 8 predicted proteins | sample I_Palsa_E1_3_FD_198790 | JGI IMG/M metagenome (GOLD analysis project Ga0302178, IMG submission 198790) | Peat permafrost microbial communities from Stordalen Mire near Abisko, Sweden - I_Palsa_E1_3 | ecosystem: Environmental > Terrestrial > Soil > Palsa > Peat permafrost | place: Sweden: Abisko... | reverse complement strand
CGGAATGTCGATGGCCTCGCTGCGGGTAGCCAAGCTGCGTCGACGAAGCAGCGGAGAGGGTTCAGCGGCCCGGCTGACCACCCGTGCGCCCGATCGGGCGTAGTTGAACACACCCGACACCGCCCTGCCGGGATTGGCCACCGCCCGCCCGACCATCGACGCCGCTCCCCACAGCGCACCGCCGGCCCCGTAGACCACGTTCGCGGCCAGGTTGTTGAGCCCTTCGCGCATCAAATCGTTGGCCGTCAGATCCTGCGGTATGGGTTGGGTCGGCGTCGGTTGAGGCGCCGGTTCGCGTTCGAGGTCGTAGATGTGGGCGAACATCTCCACGCTGCCGACACCGTCGGTGACCGCGTGGGACAGGTGCAGCAGCGTGGCGGCTTTGCCGTCGGGCAGACCCTCGATCAGAGTGGCCGTCCACAGCGGTCGGGCGATGTCCAGCGGCGATTGCAGCATCAGCTCGGCAAGGTCGAACACCTGTCGCAGCGTGCCGGGTTCGGGCACACGCAGCCTGCGCACGTGATAGTCCAAGTTGAAGTCGGGATCGACCACCCAGCGCGGCGCGGCTGTCGGCAACGTCGGCACGACCACTTTCTGCCGCAGCCGTAATGCCCGTCGGGACGCGTTCTCGAAACGGGTCCGGAAGCGGTCCCAATCCGGCGTGGTGTCCAGGATTTCCAGGGCCATGATCCCCGAGCGGGTACGCGGGTTCGCCTCTCCGCGGTGCAAGAGGTAGTCGACCGGCCCCAGCGCCGTGGGCATTCCGGCCGCATCGACCTGCTCAGCCACGGCTCCCCCATCCGGCCAACGCCGCCATCGCCACTGAAGCCTCCTGTTTCAGACAGACCGCGCGACCCACCGTCAGGACGCTGCGGGCAACTCCAACGTAGTCCGGTAAGCGCGGTGACGGTAGCCGATTGTCCGGATCATAACGCGAGATCAGACGTGCTATGGGTGCCCTTCGAAACGCCCTGACCTGCTGCCAAATTCGAACTAAGCAACTGATTGTGCGCCGGGCCGACTCAGCCGGTGGGTGCGGCGTGCTTGCGCGCAGCCCTCGATCGCGACCGCACATGCTGTCCGTAGACAACACCCAAAAAGTCAGCGACGGCGTCGGCCGTCAGTCGGGATCGGACTGTGGCGAACAAGTCGAAAGCATGGTGAGCATTGGGCAGCTCGGCGTAGCCCACGGTGTGAGCTCCGGCCTCGCGAAGTGCGCCGCAGAAGGCCCGTGCCTGCACAGTCGGGATCACCGAATCGCTCTCGCCGTGCAGGACGAAAAATGGCGGCGCATCGCGGTGGACATGCGAAATCGGCGACGCCAATTCGAAGAGTTCGGGCTTGTCGGCGTAGCGCTCTTTCATGACGAAAAGCTCGAGGAACGGCATCATCATCTCGTGCATTTTCTCGGCATCGGTGAGGTCGTAGACGCCGTAAAAGGGCGCCGCGGCTTGAACAGTGGTGTCCACATCCTCAAAGCCGGGCTGCAGTCGCGGGTCGTTGGCGGTGAGCGCGATCAGCGAGGCCAAATGGCCGCCCGCCGAGCCGCCGGTGACCGTGATGAAGTCGGGATCGCCACCGTAGTCGGCGATATTCTCGCGAACCCACGCGAGCGCGCGCTTGACGTCGATGATGTGAGCCGGCCACGATTTGCGAGGGCTCTTGCTGTAGTCGATCGAGACGCAGACCCAGCCGAGTTCGGCCATCCGGCTCATCAGCGGATAGCCCTGCGGTCGCCTACCGTTGACGGTCCACGCACCGCCCGGGATCTGCAGCAGCACTGGCGCCCGGTCGCCAACCTTGATGTCCCGATGGCGCCAGATGTCCAGCAAGTTGTCGCGGGTGTCCGGGCCGTACGCGATGTCTGACGTTTTCGCCGCATAACGACGGTGGCCGGCGGCGGCGTGCAACATCCCGCCGCGGCGCGCAGGCCGGTCGCTGATGGGATGACAAACCGAGTCGCGGTACTGCACACCGAAGGAATCCTGCAGCGCCGCAGTGAGGATGCGATCTGCGCGCTGGGCCGCCCAACTCGTCCCAACCCGGCCGATCGACCGCGGGGCCACACCGGACAGCGCGTGACCGGTGACGACCTGCGGAGGAAATTCGGCAGACAGCCATCCCGCCAAGAAGCCGGCGACCGTTGGCGAGCCGCGAAGCAGCAGTGAGCCGGTGCGGTACGCACCGATCGGCGCGGCCGCAAGCTGCAACCCCTGGCGCAGCACTTCTGCGCGCGCCTGCGAGTATCGCGCTCTGACATCTACGGCTACGGTCATGCCACTCCTCGTCGTTGAGCACACGCCGCCCGCGAACAGCCGGGCCGTCGGTAGCGTACGTGTGTGGCGGGCCTCACACTAGCTCAATCACTGTTACTGCCAACGACATTTGCTGCGGCGTTGCGGACCGTGAGTGCCCATTTCGCCGGTTAGCTACACTGACCTGGGCTTGGAGTCTTCGCCCCCGTAGCTCAGCTGGATAGAGCACATGACTTCTAATCTTGTGGTCGCAGGTTCGAATCCTGCCGGGGGTACATGGTGCAGGTGCCACTGTGACCGATGGGATACGTGTGGCACCTGTTCTCGGATGGTGCGCCACGCGCCGTCGCCGGCGAAGCTGCGGAGGTGCCCGATGTCCCAATCCGACCTGGTGCTGTTCAGCATCGACAACCACGTCGCACTGATCACCGTCAACGATCCCGAACGACGCAACGCCGTGACCGGTGAGATGTCGAAACAACTACGCGCCGCGGTGGAACGGGCCGAGGCCGACCGAGGTGTGCACGCCGTTGTCGTCACCGGTGCCGGTAAAGCGTTCTGCTCCGGCGCGGATCTCAGCGCGCTGGGCAGTGCCGCCGAAGAGGGATTGCTTCGGCTCTACGACGGATTCATGGCCGTCGGCAAGTGCGCGCTGCCCACGATCGCTGCCGTCAACGGCCCTGCGGTCGGCGCGGGCCTGAACTTGGCGCTGGCCGCCGATGTGCGCATCGCGGGGCCAAACGCGTTGTTCGACACCCGTTTTCAGAAGTTGGGGATTCACCCGGGTGGCGGCGCGACATGGATGCTGCAGCGCGCAGTCGGACCGCAGGTGGCCCGCGCGGCCTTGCTGTTCGGCATGCGCTTCGACGCCGAATCCGCTGTGGGATATGGCTTGGCGCTCAGCGTCGCCGACGATCCGGTTGCCGCCGCGTTGGAACTGGCGGCCGGTCCGGCGGCCGCGCCGCGCGACGTCGTGCTGGCGACCAAAGCCACCATGCGCGCTACGGCCAGCCCCGGATCGCTCGACGTCGAACAGCACGAGCTGGCCAAAGACACCGAACTCGGGCCGCAGGCCACTTCGATTCAGTCACCGGAGTTCGCCGCCCGATTGGCCGCGGCCCAACGCAAGTAACGCCCGAACCGGCATCTGCTACGAGGCGGCGTATCCCGCCAAATACACGATTCGCTCGGCCCGCCGCAGCACAGGCGCATCAACCATTTTGCCCTCGAATGCGAACACACCGCGTTCATCGACGGCTGCGGCGAGAACGTCTCGCGCCCATTGCACCTGGTCGGCTGACGGCGTGTACCCGGCCCGGATCACCGGCACCTGACTGGGGTGGATCGCAACCTTCGCGTCGAAGCCGACCGCCACGGCGTCATCGACCTCGGCGCGCAGTCCGTCGAGGTCTTTGATGTTGACGTAAACCGAATCCAGAGCGAGGCGACCGTAGGCCTTGGCCGCCAACAGCGATTGCGAACGGACGTGGCGGGCCACCTCGCGGTATGTCCCGTCCGGGTAGCGGTTGGCGGTCCCACCGAGAACCGCGAACAGATCCTCGGCGCCCCACATCACCGCGACGGCGTTGTCAACTTGGACGGTGTCCGTCACGATCAGGGCGCCTTTCGGGGATTCGACGAGCACGATCACGTCCAATGGCGCCAGCGCGCTGATCTCTTCGACCGCTTCGCATTTCGGCAGCATCACGGTGTCGTACGGGGTGTTCTTCAGCGCCTCGAGGTCGAGTTCCTGGTCGGTGGTGCCGAACTGGTTGACGCGCACCACGCTGCGCGCGGGGTCCAACTGCACCTCGCCCAGCGCTTGTCGCGCGGCGGGCCGATCGGCGGCCGCACAACCGTCTTCGAGGTCAAGAATCACGACATCGGCTGCGGCTGCGGCCTTTTGGTAACGCTCGGGGCGATCCGCCGGGCAGAACAGCCACGCAGGTCCTGGATTCTGCAGGCGCATCAGGCCCGCCCGCCAGCGGCCTCGGGTGGCTGCATCCGCACCATGGTCTTGCGGTTCGCGGTGGCGACCACGTCGCCGTGCTGGTCGCGACCGGTATGCGCGAACGTCACGATGCCCTCGCCGGGGCGGCTCTTCGATGCCCGCTTCTCGACAATGACGGTCTCGGCGTACAACGTGTCACCGTGGAAAAGCGGTTTAGGGAAAGCGATTTCGGAGAACCCGAGGTTGCCGACAATGGTGCCCTGAGTCAGCTGCGCGACCGACAAGCCGACCAAGGTCGACAAGGTGAACATCGAGTTCACCAGCCGCTGGTTGAACGGCGGCAGCGCATCGGAGAACGCGGCATCCAGGTGCAGCGCCTGAGTGTTCATCGTCAACGTCGTGAACAACACATTGTCGGCCTCGGTGATGGTCCGGCCGGGACGATGCAGGTATCGCACGCCGGTTTCGAATTCTTCGAACCACAGCCCGCGCTGAACGACCTCGCGTAACGGCTGCTCACCATTCGTCACAGGCCCACCTCGCGGGCGATCAGCATCAGTTGCACTTCAGTAGTCCCCTCACCGATCTCGAGAATCTTGCTGTCCCGGTAATGCCGGGCCACAGTGAATTCATTCATAAACCCGTAGCCGCCGTGAATCTGGGTAGCGTCTCGGGCGTTGTCCATAGCCGCCTCGCTGGCGACCAGCTTGGCGATCGCCGCTTGCTTCTTGAACGGCTTACCGGCCAGCATCAGTGCCGCGGCGTCGTAGTAGGCGGTGCGGGCGGTGTGGGCGCGGGCTTCCATGCGCGCGATGGTGAACGCGATGGACTGGTACCGGCCGATCGCCTGACCGAATGCCTCACGTTCCCGCGCGTACTTGACGCTCTCGTCGACGCATCCCTGCGCGGCGCCGGTGGACAGCGCGGCGATCGCGATGCGGCCCTCGTCGAGGATGCGCAGGAAGTTGGCGTAGCCGCGGCCGCGTTCACCGAGCAGATTCTCTTCAGGTACCCGCACGTCATCGAAGCTCAGCGGATGGGTGTCCGAGGCGTTCCAGCCGACCTTGTCGTAGGCGGGTTCCGCCGTGAATCCTGGCGCCGGCACCGGAACAAGGATCGACGAGATCTCTTTCTTACCGTCGACCTCGCCGGTCACGGCCGTGACGGTGACCAGCTTGGTGATGTCGGTGCCGGAGTTGGTGATGAACTGCTTGGAGCCGTTGATCACCCACTGGCCGTCGTCGAGTTGCGCGGTGGTCTTGGTCGCGCCGGCATCCGTGCCGCCGCCGGGTTCGGTCAGACCGAACGCGCCCAGGGCACGACCACTGGCCAACTGCGGCAACCATTCCCGCTTCTGCTCATCGGTGCCGAACCGGTAGATGGGCATGGCGCCCAGCGACACGCCGGCCTCCAGCGTGATCGCCACGCTCTGGTCGACCTTGCCCAGCTCCTCCAGCGCCAGGCACAGCGCGAAGTAGTCACCGCCCATGCCGCCCCACTCCTCGGGGAACGGCAGACCGAACAGGCCCATATCGGCCATGCCGGCGACGACTTCGTAGGGGAACGAGTGTTCGGCGTCGTGCCGTGCGGCCACCGGCGCGACGACGCTCTGGGCGAAGTCGCGGACCGTCTTGGCCAGCTGTTGGTATTCGTCCGGGAGCGTCCCGGTCGACAAAAAGTCAGTCATCAGCGTTGTCCTCTACCTGGATTCGGGCCAGCGGCTGGCCCACTTTCACCTGATCGCCAACGGCGACAAGAAGTTCGACCACACCGTCGACGGGCGCCGTCAGCGCGTGCTCCATCTTCATCGCTTCGACCGTGACCACGACTGTGCCTGCCGAAACCTCGGCGCCGTCGTCGACACCGACCGCGACAACCGCGCCGGGCATGGGGCTGATCAATTCGGCGTCCCCGCTGTGCTCTTCGTCCTCGCGCACGGGGGCTTCGCGTACCTCCTCGAGCACCGCGAAGATGCCGTCGCCGGCCAGCCAGATCTTGCTGTCCGCCGAGGCGACCGTGTACTTGGCGCGCAGGCCGTCGAGAGTCACTATCAGCTGGTTGCCGGTCAAAGCGGCTTGCAGCGAACGGGATTCGCCGTCTTCGATGTGGACGTCAGCGCCGTCCGGCGCACCGGAGATGTGGACGTGGTCGGTGCGTTCCCCGGCCCGCAGTCGGATGCTGACCGGCGCTGGGCGCCCGACTCGCCACCCGGTCGGCACCTCCCACAGGTCGGCACCCGATCCCGGGAAGGATCGCAGCCAGCGGAAAGCCGCCGCGGCGATGAACTGGTCGTCGGCGGGTGGTGCCGCGACGAAATCGACGGCGCGACGGTCCAATAGTCCGGTGTCGAGCCGGCCGGCGACGACATCGGGATCGGCCAGCAGAAACCGGGCGAACTCGATGTTGGTCACCACGCCGAGCACCGCGGTGTCGGCCAACGCCCGATCCAGGGTTCGCAGCGCGGCGGCCCGATCCGGGCCGTGCGCAATGACTTTGGCCAGCATCGGGTCGTAGTCGCTGCCGACGACCATTCCCGCGGACAGGCCCGAGTCAATACGCACGCCCGTCGCATCGGGTTCCACCACTGCCAGCACATCGCCACCGGTAGGCAGGAAGCCGTGTGCCGGATCCTCGGCGTAGACCCGCGCTTCAATCGCGTGGCCCCGTAGCGCAATATCGGCCTGACTCGCGGTCAGCTTCTCCCCCGCCGCGATCCGGACCTGCCACTCGGCCAGATCCCATCCGGTGACCAGCTCGGTGACCGGGTGCTCGACCTGTAGCCGGGTGTTCATCTCCATGAAGAAGAACTCTTCGGGCCGGTCGGCCGAGACGATGAACTCCACCGTGCCTGCGCCGGTGTAGTCGACGCTGCGGGCGGTATCGCATGCGGCGGCGCCGATTCGGGCCCGCGTTTCGGCGTCCAGCAGCGGTGACGGCGCCTCCTCGATGACCTTCTGATGGCGACGCTGCAGGCTGCACTCCCGCTCGCCGAAGTGCACGACATTGCCGTACGTGTCGGCCAGTACCTGAACCTCGATGTGCCGGGGGCGCAGCACAAATCGCTCCAGGAACAGCGTGTCATCGCCGAACGCGGCGGCCGATTCCCGACGGGCGCTGACCAGCGCGGCGGGCAGGTCAGCCGACTGCTCGACCATGCGCATGCCTTTTCCACCGCCACCGGCGGACGGTTTGACGAGAACCGGGTAGCCGATTTCGTCGGCGGCCGCGATCAGTTCCTGGTCGCTCAAGCCAGGCCGCGCGATCCCGGGAACCACCGGCACACCGAAGGCTGACACCGTGCCCTTGGCCGCGATCTTGTCGCCCATGGTCTGGATGGCGCCCACCGGCGGCCCGATGAACGTCACCCCCGCCGCTTCCAGGGCGGCCGCGAAATCGGCGTTCTCCGAGAGGAACCCGTAGCCAGGGTGAACAGCCTGAGCTCCGGTCCGCACGGCCGCGTCGACGATAGCGGCGATGTTGAGGTAGCTGTCACGTGCGGGCGGCGGGCCGATCGCGACCGCGACGTCCGCCGACGCGACGTGGAGCGCGTTAGCATCGGCGTCGCTGTAGACCGCGACCGACCGGATGCCCATCGCCTTGAGTGTGCGAATCACCCGAACGGCGATCTCGCCCCGGTTGGCTACCAGAACCGTATCGAAACCCATCGGGCTCACATCCTGAAGACGCCGTATGACACCGGGTCGACCGGCGCGGTGGATGTCACCGAAAGCGCAAGACCGACAACGGTTCTGGTATCAGCAGGATCGATGACGCCGTCGTCCCAGAGCCGCGCAGTCGAGTAATACGGGTTGCCCTGGTGTTCGTACTGTGCGCGAATCGGCGCCTTCAACGCTTCTTCCTCCTCGGCGGTCATCTCTCCGCGGACTGTTGCCAGCACCGACGCAGCTTGCTCGCCACCCATGACCGAAATCCGGGCGTTGGGCCACATCCACAGGAATCGCGGCGAATACGCCCGCCCGCACATCGAGTAGTTGCCCGCGCCATAGGATCCGCCGATCACGACCGTGAGCTTGGGAACCCGCGCGCAGGCCACCGCGGTCACCATCTTTGCCCCGTGTTTGGCGATGCCGCCGGCCTCGTAGTCCCGGCCCACCATGAACCCGGAGATGTTCTGCAAGAACAGCAGCGGCACCATCCGCTTGTCGCATAGCTCAATGAAATGCGCACCCTTGACGGCGGATTCGGAGAACAGCACCCCATTGTTGGCGACGATGCCAACCGGGTGGCCGTGGATGTGGGCGAATCCGGTAACCAGGGTGCTGCCGTATTCGGCTTTGAACTCGACGAATTCGCCACCGTCGACGAGCCGTGTGATGACGTTATGCACGTCGTAGGGAATTCGGGGGTCGACGGGGACCACCTCGTAGAGCTCTGCTTGATCGGCCATCGGATCAACCGTGGGCGACGCATCCCAGATCCGCGGATCGCGCGGCCCCAGCGTCGAGACGATGCGCCGGATGATGCGCAACGCGTCGCGGTCGTCGTGGGCGAGATGATCGGTGACACCGGAGATCTTCGAATGCAGTTCTCCCCCACCGAGATCCTCGGCCGATACGACCTCCCCGGTGGCCGCCTTCACCAACGGCGGGCCGCCGAGAAAGATGGTGCCCTGGTTGCGAACGATCACTGCCTCGTCGCTCATGGCAGGAACGTAGGCACCGCCGGCCGTGCACGATCCCAACACCGCGGCAATCTGCGGGATGCCCTGCGCGCTGAGATTGGCCTGGTTGTAGAAGATCCGGCCGAAGTGATCGCGGTCGGGGAAGACCTCGTCTTGGCGGGGCAGGAAGGCGCCGCCGGAGTCCACCAGATAGATGCAGGGCAGCCGGTTCTGGCTCGCGATCTCCTGAGCACGCAGGTGCTTTTTGACGGTAATCGGGTAGTACGTGCCGCCTTTGACCGTCGCATCGTTGGCCACGATCATGCATTCGCGGCCCGAGATCCTGCCGATGCCAGTGATGATGCCGGCCCCGGGGCATTCGTCGTCGTACATCCCGTCGGCCGCGAGCGGCGCGATTTCGAGCAACGGGCTACCGGGGTCAAGCAGTCCGTCGACGCGATCCCGGGGCAACAGCTTGCCCCGGTCGACATGGCGAGCCCGGGCGCGTTCCGAACCACCCAGGGCGGCCGTGGCCAGCTTGTCGCGCAACTGTGCGACGAGCGCGGTGTGCGCGTCGCGGTTTTCCGCCGGAGAGGTCATCGGTTGCAGGCCAATTTCGGTTAATGGTCACTAACTCGTGTTATGTTAGTGGCGATTAACCGAACTGTCTAGGGAGGCGGGATGGCAGCGTCCGCTCCGGTCGAGCGTAACGACGACACCCCGGCACCGAACCCCCGCAGCCGACGCAAATCGGACCGCCGCCTGCAACTGCTGGCCGCCGCGGAGCGGCTGTTCGCCGAGCGCGGGTTTCTGGCGGTGCGGCTTGAAGACATCGGCGCCGCCGCTGGGGTCAGCGGCCCGGCGATCTATCGGCATTTCCCCAACAAGGAGTCGCTGCTCGTCGAGCTGCTGGTGGGTATCAGCACTCGCCTGCTCGACGGCGCCCGCGGGGTCCGATCCCGTCAGACCGATGCTGCCGCGGCGCTGAACGGCTTGATCGACTTTCACCTCGACTTCGCGCTGGGTGAGCCCGATCTCATCCGGATTCAGGATCGCGACCTCGCCTATCTGCCGACCACCGCCGAACGCCAGGTGCGACGCGCCCAGCGCCAATACGTCGAGGTGTGGGTGGGCGTGCTGCGCGAACTCGAGCCCGGACTTGCCGAAACCGACGCCCGGCTGATGGCGCACGCCGCGTTCGGTTTGCTCAACTCCACTCCGCACAGCCTGAAGCCGGCCGACGGCAAGGCTGCGCGCGCGGCGCGGTCACGTGCGGTGATGCGGGAGATGACCGTCGCCGCCCTAACTGTCGGCGCTACGCCGGAATGACGAGCATTACCACTGTTCACCGGACATTTCGGCGCCGACGGTTGTGCTGCAGGTACCCTGCAGAAATGAGGTGGGCATGAGCGATCGACGTCATCCCGATCACACCCGTTCAACCCAAGAGCGGACGGAACAAACGCAACGACTGCGTCAGCCTTACCCGTCGTACACCGACCCGGCCTACAGCGGTCAGTCGTTCTATCCGCCCCCTTACTACGGCTCGCCGCCCGACCCGAACTCCACGCACCCCACCGACAAGCTGCCCCAATACTGGCTGCAGGGTCAGCCTGCGCCGGATCAGTCACCGCAGGAACCCGAGCCCGGGCGACCGAAAGCACCACGCTGGCTCTGGATCGCCGCGGTCGCGGCGGTGGTTCTGGTTACCGCGTTGGTCATCGCCCTGGTGAT
>Ga0302178_10004181_pt1 | contig 10561 bp, 10 predicted proteins | sample I_Palsa_E1_3_FD_198790 | JGI IMG/M metagenome (GOLD analysis project Ga0302178, IMG submission 198790) | Peat permafrost microbial communities from Stordalen Mire near Abisko, Sweden - I_Palsa_E1_3 | ecosystem: Environmental > Terrestrial > Soil > Palsa > Peat permafrost | place: Sweden... | reverse complement strand
CCCCCGGCTTCATGGTGGGGCCCGCCGCGGAACGGACCGCGGTGGTCCGGCGGTTCGGCGCGATGTTCGTCGCCGGGGCCCGGCTCACCGTGCCGGTCTGCGCGGTCGTGCTCCGCAAGGCCTACGGCCTCGGCGCGATGGCAATGACCGCCGGCGACCTGCACCGCCCGGCCATCACGGTCGCCTGGCCCACCGGCGAGTTCGGCGGCATGGGCCTGGAGGGGGCGGTGCGGCTCGGCTACCGCAAGGAACTCGACGCGATCGCCGATCCCGGCGCCCGCCGGGCCCGCTACGACGAATTGGTGGCCGAGCAGTACACCCGGGGCAAGGCGCTCAGCACCGCGGCGGCGTTCGAGGTCGACGACGTGATCGACCCGGCCGACACCCGCGCCGTCCTCACCCGCGTCCTGGCCCGCCCTCTGGCGGAATTTTCACGGTAGCGAAGCGTCGACGTAGGGCCAGAAGCACGCCGCGCTGCGGCATGGCCTGGGATCAATCCTGACAAACTGTGCAAATGGTGCGGTGGTGTCCGCCGGCCGCTGCACGCCGGAAACTCACGTTATTTTCTTACGCTCCCCAGAGGGGAGGTAACGATCCACCAGCGTCCGCCACCAACCTCAGGCGCACCGGCAGTAACTTCAGTACCGGTAACCGGCTCAGCCGATGAAGCGCTCTCCGATCGGGCCGAGGATGAGCATGGGGAAGTAGATGAGGCCGGCGACGATCACGATCACGCCGAGCAGGAACGCGACGAACGTCGGCCCGGCGGTGTCGAGGGTGGCCCGGGTGCGGGCGTGGACACGCGCCCCGGCGAGTGAGCCGGCGATGGCCAGGCCCAGCACGATCGGCGCGAAACGCCCGATGAGCATGCTCAGGCCGAGGGTCGTGTCGTACCACGGCGTGTTGGCCGCCAGGCCGGCGAAGGCGGACCCGTTGTTGTTCGCCACCGAGGCGAAGGCGTAGGTGACCTCGGTCAGGCCGTGCAGGCCGGGGTTGAGGATCGAGGATGTCCCGGCCGAGATCACCAGGGACGTGCTGGCCAGGACGAGGACCGTGACCGGGATGGCCAGCACGTACGCCAGCACCAGCTTCATCTGGGTGGCGCGGATCTTCTTGCCGAGAAACTCCGGGGTGCGGCCGACCATCAGCCCGGCGACGAAGACGGCGAGCAACGCGAGCACCAGGATCGAATAGAGCCCGCCGCCGTCCCCGCCCGGGCTGATCTCGCCGAGCAGGAGGGCGACGAACGCCCCCGTCCCCCCGACCGCGGTGTAGCTGTCGAGCGCCGAATCGGTGGCGCCCGCCGTCGTGCCCATCGTCCCGACGGTCATCAGTGCGGAGCCCTCGGGACCGAACCTGGTCTCCTTGCCCTCCATGTTCCCGCCGGGGTTCGTGCTGCTCGCCACCTGGGAGACCGAGGTCGGCATGAGCTGGTTGCCGTGCCGTTCGGCCTGCATGGAAATGACGGTGTGGCCGGCGAAGATGATGGCCATGACCGCGAGGATGGCGTAGGCCTGCCGCGGCCGGCCGATAAGCCGGCCGAACATGAAGATGATGGCCACCGGCAGCACGATGACGAACAGCAGGTCAAACAGGTTCGTGAACCCGGTCGGGTTCTCGAACGGGTGCGCGCCGCCGGCGCCGTAGTAGCTGCCGCCGTTGGTGCCGAGCAGCTTGATGGCCTCCATCGAGGCGACCAGGCCCCCGGGGATCTGCTGCGTCCCGCCCGCGAGCGTCGTCGCGGTGCGGAACCCGCTGAGGTTCTGCACCGCGCCCTGGCTCACCATGACCAGCGCGCCGAGGACCGACAGCGGGACGAAGACGCGCACCAGGGACCGGGTGAAGTCCCGCCAGAAGTTGCCGATCGTGCGCGCCTTCCCGGCGATGCCGCGGACGACGGCCAGGGCCACCGCGAGCCCGACGCCGGCCGCGGTGAACTGCGCGACCACCAGCCCGACGGTGTCCGCGAGGTAGCTGGCCTGCGTTTCCCCCTCGTACGCCTGCCAGTTGGTGCCGGTGACGAAGCTGATCGCGGTGTTGAACGAAAGCAGCGGCGGCATCCCCGGCGCGTGGGTCGGGTTGCCCGGCAGCACTCCCTGCAGCCGCAGGATGGCGTAAAGCAGCAGGGTGGATACGAGCCCGAACGTCAGCACCGCCAGCGCGTAGGCCCGCCAGGTCCAGCTCCGCTCCGGGTCGACGCCGAGGGCCCGGTACACCAGGCGTTCGATGGGGAGGAACACCCGGTCCCCCGGGGCGGAAACACCGGAACCACCGGAAACAGAAGTCCTGAAGACCGCGGCCAGGTACCGCCCGAGCAGGGGCGCGGCCACCGCGGTGACCGCGAGGATGAACAGCAGCTGTTCCCAGCCTGAGACGCTCATGCCTGACCATCCAGGGCGAGGTTGATTTGGAGCACGTTGACCGTGGGTTCGCTGAGGAAGCCCCACTCGCGGCCCTGGGTGTCACGGTGCACTACGGCGATCACCTGCTGGACTGGCAGGTGCCGGGCCCGGGCCACCCGCGCCGCCTGGTCCAGCGCGTTCTGCACGGAGATATCGGGGTCGAGCCCGGAGCCCGAGGCCGTCACCGCGTCGACCGGCACCGACGCGTTCGCCGCCAGGCCGTTGAACGCCCGGTAGGCGAGGGCGCGTTCCGGGATGGTGTCCGGGTCGCAGACGTAGCCGCCCGCCGCGGTTTTCGCGTACTTCTGGCCCGGCGCCGGGCTGGTCACCGGGTTTCCCTGCGGGTCGGTGGGGACGCAGGCCGGATCGGCCGGGGTGGCGAAGGAATTGACCGCCGACGGCTTGCCGTTGAGTCCCACCGTGTTCACCCCGGCCACGAACCCGACCAGCAGCGGGTTCGACGGCCCGAGGTTGGACGCGCCGGACGACGCGCCGTCGTACCCGGTCCCCGCGTCCGACGGGCGCGGCTGGAAGTACTGCGGCAGCGGGTTCCCCTTGCTGTCGGTGAACTCCTGCCCGAGCAGCGCCGAGCCGGCCAGCTTGCCGTCGTGGTAGACCAGCGAGCCGTTCGCCTGCCGGTGGAAGAAGAGCTGGGACAGGCCGGTGACGACCAGCGGGTAGCCGAACCCGAGCACGAGCGTCACGACGAGGAGCATCACGACGCTCGCGGCGAGGTGGCGGCCGAAGAGGGCGGAGCGCATGTCAGTGCAATCCGATCGCGATCAGGATGAGGTCGACGAGCTTGATGAAGACGAACGGGGCGATGAGCCCGCCGAAGCCGTAGATGAGGGCGTTGCGCCTTAGGATGGCGGCGCCGTCGAGCGGCCGGAACTTGACGCCCCGCAGCGCGAGCGGGATCAGCGCCGGGATGATCAGGGCGTTGTAGATTACCGCGGCGAGGATGGCGGTATGCGGGCTGCTCAGGTGCATGACGTTCAGCACCCGCAGCTTCGGGTACACCACGTCGAACATGGCCGGCACGATCGCGAAGTACTTGGCGACGTCGTTCGCGATCGAGAAGGTGGTCAGCGAGCCGCGGGTGATCAGCAACTGCTTGGCGACCTCGACGACCTCGATCAGCTTGGTCGGGTTCGAGTCCAGGTCCACCATGTTGCCGGCTTCCTTGGCGGCCTGCGTCCCGGTGTTCATGGCCAGGCCGACGTCGGCCTGCGCCAGCGCCGGCGCGTCGTTGGTGCCGTCGCCGGTCATCGCGACCAGGTGGCCGCCGCGCTGCTCGCGGCGGATCAGCGCCAGCTTGTCCTCGGGCGTGGCCTCGGCCAGGAAGTCATCGACCCCGGCCTCGGCGGCGATCGCCTTGGCGGTGAGCGGGTTGTCGCCGGTGATCATCACGGTCCGGATGCCCATCTCGCGCAGCTGCCGGAACCGTTCCGTCATGCCCTGCTTGACCGTGTCCTTGAGGTGGATGACGCCCAGGATGCGCGGCCCGTCGGCCACCACCAGCGGTGTCCCGCCGCTCGCGGCGATGCGCTCCACCATCGGATCGAGGTCCGCGGGTATCTGGCCGCCGGCCTCCGCGACCCAGCGCCGGACCGATTCGGCAGCGCCCTTGCGCACGGCCCGGCCGGCCAGGTCGATCCCGCTCATCCGCGTCTGGGCGGAGAAGGGCACGAGGTCGGCCCCGTTCAGATCCGGGGAAGGGAGCTGGTACCTGTCCTCCGCCAGTTCGACGACGGAACGACCCTCAGGCGTCTCGTCGGCCATGCTCGACAGCAGCGCTGCCTGGGCCAGTTCCGTTTCCGTGACGCCCGCGACCGAGAGGAAACCGGCGGCCATCCGGTTCCCGTAGGTGATCGTGCCGGTCTTGTCGAGCAGCAGCGTGGAGCAGTCGCCGGCCGCCTCGACGGCGCGGCCGGACATCGCCAGCACGTTCCGCTGCACCATCCGGTCCATGCCGGCGATGCCGATGGCCGACAGCAGGCCGCCGATCGTGGTGGGCGCGAGACAGACGAACAGCGCGACCAGGACGGCGGTGGACTGGATGGCCTGGTCGTAGATCGCCATCGGCTGCAGCGTGACCACCGCGACCAGCAGGATCAGCGTCAACCCGGCGATCAGGATGTCGAGCGCGACCTCGTTCGGCGTCTTTTGCCGGCTCGCACCCTCGACCAGGGCGATCATCCGGTCTAGGAACGTCTCGCCGGGGTCGGACGTGATCCGGACGACGATCCGGTCGGAGAGAACGACGGTGCCGCCGGTCACCGCGCTGCGGTCACCGCCGGACTCGCGGATCACCGGGGCCGACTCGCCCGTGATCGCCGACTCGTCGACGACGGCCATGCCCTCCACCACGTCGCCGTCACCGGGAATGACCTGCCCGGCCGTCACCACGCAGAGGTTCCCGGACCGCAGCTGGGTCGACGGGATCTCCTGCGTGCTGCCGTCCGGCTTGAGCAGCCAGGCGCTGGTTTCCTGGCGGCTGCGGCGCAACGTATCGGCCTGCGCCTTGCCCCGGCCCTCGGCCACCGCCTCGGCGAAGTTGGCGAACAGGACGGTCGCCCACAGCCACAGCGTGACCAGCCCCACGAACACGTCCGGCCGGGCGAAGAACTCGATCGAGGTGACCACGCTGCCGATCTCGACCACGAACATGACCGGGATGTGCACCATCGTGCGGGGGTCGAGCTTGACGAACGCCTGACCGGCGGCGCGGCGCATGATCGACGGCTCGAACAACGAGGCCGTCGGCCGGATGCGTACCTTCGGCGGCCGGACGGGAGCAGGGAGAACTTGCTCGCTCACGTCAGCCTGCCGGGTTCGACGTCGGACGGAGACACCTGATCGTGCGGGTCGGAGTCGGGATCGGCGTCGGCGTCGGTGCCTGAGGCGGCGATCATGCGGTCTAGGACCCGGACGAGCAGGACCGCCGCCACGAAGAAGGCCACGATCGTGGCGATGAGGATGATGTCGGTCATATCGGCCTGCTAGAACCGGTCCGGCTTGAACATCGCGATGCCCAGGTAGATGAACACCGCGACAGAAACGGCCAGGAGTAGACCTTCAGCGACAGTCATGAACCCACCAGATTTCTTGATCGGTTGCCGCCCGGCGGATTCGAACGCTACGCCCGCTTTCGCCGTACACCCGGGATGCTCACGGGATCCATGCGGGTTTGGCCGGTTCTAAGCGGATCCCTGCTAGCGAAGAGCGTCATCGGCGATCAGAATGAAAGGTGTGAGCGAAGCGGCGCCGGCGGACACCGACGCCACCGGCGTGGTCGAGGCGGCCGGTCGCTTCCGGATTTACCTCGGCGCGGTCGCCGGGGTCGGCAAGACCTACGCGATGCTCAACGAGGGCCACCGGCGCCTGGGCCGGGGCGCCGACGTCGTCGTCGGCTTCGTGGAGTGTCACGGGCGCCGGCTGACCGAGGAACTGATCGGCGGCCTGGAGGTCATCCCCCGCCGGGTGGTTGACTACCGGGGCAGCCGCCTGGAAGAAATGGACCTCGACGCGATCCTGGCCCGGCGCCCCAAGATCGCCCTGGTGGATGAGCTAGCCCACACCAACGTGCCGGGATCCGGCCGGAACGCCAAACGCTGGCAGGATGTCCTGGACATCCTCGCCGCCGGGATCGATGTCATCAGCACGGTCAACATCCAGCATCTGGAGAGCATCGCCGACGAGGTCGAGCACATGACCGGGGCGCCGGTCCGGGAACGCGTCCCGGACTGGGTGCTGCGCAAGGCGGACCAGATCGAGCTGGTCGACTCCTCTCCGGAGCAACTGCGCCGCCGCATGCTGCACGGCAACATCTACCCGAAGGAAAGGGCCTCGCTCGCCCTGATCAACTTCTTCCGCACCGATAACCTGATCGCCCTGCGGGAGCTGGCGCTGCGGTTCCTGGCCGACGAGGCGGACGATGACCTCCTCGAGCACCTGCGGCAGCATGAGTCGCCCGGAGTGTGGGAGACGTGCGAGCGCATCATGGTGGCCGTCACGACCGTGCCCGGCACCGATGGGCTGCTCCGCCGGGCCGCCCGGATGGCGAGCAGGCTCAAGGGAGAGCTCGACGTCGTGCACGTCACCGCCGGCGACGCGACCCGCCCGGATGACCACAAGTCCGTCGCCAAGCTCGAGCAGCTGACCGCGGACATCGGCGGCCGCTGGCACGAGCTGCAAGACGACGACCCCGCCCGGGCCATCGCCAGCTTCGCCCGGGGGAATCAGATCACCCAGATCGTGATCGGTTCCAGCCAGCGCAGCCGGTGGCAGCAGCTGACCGGCGGCGGCTCCCGGGTGAAACGGATTATCGATGAAGCGGGTGCGCTCGGTGTCGACGTGCACGTCATCGCCCTGAGGTCCGCCAGGAGCGACTCCGCTCCCGAGCCGACGCGATCTTAGCCCTCGCTGTCCCCCCGGACCGAGCCTGTTCGTCATGACCACGGCAAGATGGTCACGGGTAGGAGGGAGCATCCAGATGCAATACGCGTTGCTGATCTACAGCAGGCCCGGAGCCACCGAGGCGCTCAGCCCGGACGAGCGGGCCGCCGTGCATGACGAGTACATGGCGCTGAGGAAGGAGCCGGGGATGACCGGCGGCGCCTCGCTGCACCCGGTCGAGACCGCGACCACGGTTCGCGTCCAGGACGAGCAGTTGCTCGTCACCGACGGGCCGTTCGCCGACACCAAAGAGGTTTTCGCGGGCTTCTACCTGCTCGAGGCGGACGATCTGGACGCCGCGACCGAGATCGCGGCCCGGATCCCGGCGGCCAGGCTCGGCGGTGCGGTGGAGATCCGCCCGGTCGTGCCCGGCCCGTCCTGACCGGCGGGCCCGGCCCGCTCCCGCCGGTCGAGCAGGTCTTCCGCGACGAGTGGGGCCGGGTGCTGGCCTGCCTGATCGGCTATTTCGGTGATTTCGATCTCGCCGAGGAAGCCACCGCGGAAGCGTTCGCGATCGCCGCGCAGCGCTGGCCTTCCGACGGCCCGCCGGACAACCCGGGCGCCTGGCTGGTGACCACCGCCCGCCGCCGGGCCATCGACCGGCTGCGGCGCGACCGCGTGCTGGCCGCGAAGCTCCGCCTGCTCGCGGCCGAACCCAGCAGGGAGAAAGGGGAGGACGACGTGGCGCCGACGCCCATTCCCGACGAGCGGCTCGAGCTCATCTTCCTGTGCTGCCACCCGGCCCTCGCGCTCGAGGCCCAGGTCGCGCTGACCCTGCGGGCCGTGGCCGGGCTCAGCACCGAGGAGATCGCGCGCGCTTTCCTGGTCCCGGCCGACACCATGAAACGCCGGCTGACCCGGGCCAAGGCCAAGATAAAGCTGGCCGGCATCCCGTTCGCCGTGCCGGCCGCCCCGCGGCTGCAGGAACGCCTCGCCGCGGTGCTGGCCGTCGTCTACCTCATCTTCAACCAGGGCTACGGCGATCACCAGGATCGGTCCGGCCTGGCCGCCGAGGCGATCCGGCTCGGCCGGGTGCTGGCCGTCTTGCTGCCGGCCGAACCCGAGGTGCTCGGCCTGCTGGCGCTGATGCTGCTGCACGACGCGCGCCGCGCCGCGCGGTTCACCGGCGAGGACCTGGTCCTGCTCGCGGACCAGGACCGATCCCGCTGGGACCGGCGCCAGCTCGCCGAAGGCCGCGCCCTGCTCGACCGCGCCCTGCTCGACCGCGTCCTGCCCGACCGAGCGCTTCCCGGGCCATACGCCCTGCAGGCCGCGATCGCGTCGCTGCAAACCGAATCCGAACTCGACTGGCCGCAGATCGCGGTCCTGTACGGCCAGCTCGCCGACCTGACCGGATCCGCGGTGGTGCGGCTGAACCGGGCGGTCGCGGTCGCCGAAGCGGAAGGCCCGGCCGCCGCGCTCGCCATCGTGGACTCACTTGACCTGCCGGACTACCAGTACTGGCACTCGACCCGGGCCGAGCTGCTGCGCCGCCTCGGCCGCGCCGACGAGGCCCGGGCCGCCTACGGCGAAGCGCTGGCCCGCGCGCGCACGGCCCCGGAACGCCGCTTCCTCCAGCGCCGCATCGCCGAATCCTGACCCGCCTGCCCCCTTCGGGACCACCCGTGCGCCCGGCTCAGCCGCCGTTTATCAGCATCGAATCGATGTTGAAGCTCGGGTCGAACCCGAGGAACTGCTGCATGACGTTGACCACCCGCTGGAGCCGGATCTTATCCACGGTGCCGACCGGTCCCGAGCTGACCGGGTACTCATCCACGGACATCAGCGCCGCCTCGGCCGGGGTCAAGCTCAGCTTTCCCGGCAGGTCCTCCATGGCCCGTTCGACCGCGGCGCGGTTGGTGTCCGCGATCTGCTGGCCCTGTTCCAGCGCACGGTAGAAGGCCGCGAGCGTTTGCGGGTGCTGCTTCGCCCACTGCTTGGTGGCCACGTAGCCTTCGACCGGGAAGCTTGTCGTGGCGCCCTGATTCAGGTCGGCCAGCGGCACGGCGCCGTAGGTCTCTTCCGCGATGCTCGCAAAGGGCTCGGGCAGCACGGCCGCGTTGACGACGCCTTCACTGAGCTCCGCGGGTATCTGCGGAAACGGGTACTTGGTGACGAAGTGAACGTTTTTGGGGGAGATGCCGTGCTCGGTCAGGACCGACGCGGTCAGCAGGTACAAGATGTTGTTCGGCGCGTTGATGGCGACCGTCCGGCCCTTCAGATCGGCGAGGGACCTGATCGGCGAGGAGGGCATCGTGTACAGATCCTGGGCTCCCGGCTCCATCACCGACCCTTCGGCGAAGATGTCCAGGTTGGCCTGGCCGTCCTGCTGGGCCTGGATGTAGGAGACGTAATTGCCGCCGGTGATCTGGTATTTACCCTGCACCTGCTGGGCGATCGCGGTCTCGCTGCTGGTGACGAACGCCGGGGTGATGGTCAGTCCCTGCGCCTTGAACAGGCCGTCGTAGTACGCGATGAAGAACCCCGCCGAGTCCAGGGCCGGAACGACCCCGACGGTCAGGGTCGCTTTTTCTCCGGACGGGTTCGTCACCGCCCCCCCGGCTGCGGAGCATCCCGCGGCCAGCATCAGTGACAGGGCCGTGACCAGAAGCGCGGTACCCCGCACACGCCTGGTTCTCATTTGGCTAACCCTTCTTCGCCTAACCCAGTGGGCAGCATAGAGCAGTGGACGCGTTCAATTCGCACATTTGGTCAAAATCGGTAACGGGGCACCATCGGGGTATGACCAGCACAATAGAGTAACAAGATGCTATTCATACGACACTAAGTGACAGCTGGGGCGTTCTCGCCCGATGTGTGATCTATGAGGCTGGTGAGGAACATCACAGCGCGTGGTGATGCCGTGTCGCGGCCCTGGCCGACCCGGCCCGGCTCGGCGCCCTGATCGGCCGCCGGATCCCGCTGTCATCAAGGCAACACGTGCTCCCCTCCAGGACCAGGTGATGCAAAGGTCGCCGTAGACCTGACAAAATAAGCCCCTCTATCCCGAACGAGCAGTGGTAACACCGCCAGGCCAGCTTCTCTGTCGCCGGAGCCCTGGCCAGGCCAGGAAACGGAGCACGTAATGGCGGACGCGGAGATCGAGTCGAAGCCGGTTGATCAGGACGCGCTGGTCGCGGACATCGACCGCACCCGCGCGGAACTAGCGCGCACCATCGATGCCATATCCGACCGGGTGAGCCCGAAGAAGAATGTCAACCGGGCGGTGGAGCAGATCCGCCAGCGAGTCAGTCAGATCGACCCTCTCATAGCCGGGGCCGCCGCCGCGGCGGTCGTCGTCGGCCTGACCGCCCTGGTCCTGCTCCGCCGCCGCCGCAAGCACTGAGCCCCCGGGCCCCCGGGCCCCGCGTCCTGGATCCGGGCCCGGGGCCGTGACGCGTCAGCCGGCGCTCTTGGTCAGCTCTTCGTACTCGGCCGCGGATAGCAGGTCGGTCGGCAGGGCCGCGTCGCCGTTGCCGTCCTGAGCCACCCGTACCCGGAACATCCAGCCGGCCGTGTACGGCTCGGCGTTGACCAGCGAGGGGTCGTCCTCCAGCTCGGCGTTGACCTCGATGACCTCACCGTCCACGGGGGAATACAGGTCGCTGACGGACTTGACCGATTCGACCTCGCCGCACGGCTCGCCCGCGGTGACGGTGGCGCCCGGGGTGGGCAGCGAAACAAAGACCACGTCGCCGAGT
>Ga0302178_10004171_pt1 | contig 10572 bp, 9 predicted proteins | sample I_Palsa_E1_3_FD_198790 | JGI IMG/M metagenome (GOLD analysis project Ga0302178, IMG submission 198790) | Peat permafrost microbial communities from Stordalen Mire near Abisko, Sweden - I_Palsa_E1_3 | ecosystem: Environmental > Terrestrial > Soil > Palsa > Peat permafrost | place: Sweden: Abisko... | reverse complement strand
GTGCGTATTCCGGCTCACCACCGAAGGCCTGGAGCTGACCGAGGTCGCTCCCGGCATCGACATCGAACGCGACATCCTGGCCAAGATGGCGTTCAAGCCGATCGTGAACAAGCCGCGCGAGATGGACCGCCGTATCTTCCGGTCCGACCCGATGAGCCTCCGGGAGGACATGCTGCGGCTGCCCCTCGACGCGCGGTTCACCTACGACGACGAACGCAACACCTTGTACCTGAACTTCGAGGATCTCCAGGTAAAGTCGATAACGGTGATCGAGGATGTGGTAGCGAAGATCAGGGAGATCTGCGGGCCGCTCGGCCACAACGTCTACGCCGTGGTCAACTACGACGGCTTCGAACTCGGCAGCGACCTTGAAGACGTCTACCTTGACGCCGTGCAGGAAATAAACGACACCTACTTCCACGGCGTCACCCGGTTCACCACCAGCGCGTTCATGCGCGCTAAGCTCGGCAGCGCGCTCGAATCACGCGGCGTCGCGCCGCACATCTACGAATCCGAAGACGAAGCCGCAGGCGCCGTGCGCACTACCTTGCCACGCCAGGAGTAACTGAGGTCTCCTGACGAGGTTTGCCGCGACTTTGCGTGACCGCGTAGTTGATCGGCTTCAGTGGCTCGGGGAGATCAGTCTCGCCGGGCCACTCCAGAATCGTGACCTCCGCCGTCCTGGAAATCGCGGCCGTATGTGCCGGATGACTCCGGCTGGCCTCGGTCGTTGTCGCCCGGCACCTCGACAAGGCGATTCGGCCGCGTTACGTTCGACTGGCTCGACAGGAAGGCTTGGCTATGACGACAACAGTCACCGCGCTGGCGCAGGACATCGGGCTCGCCCGTGAGACCGATTACTACTTGATGACAGACCAGCTCACCGAGGATGAGCTGGGGTTGCTTTACCGGGTACGGAAGTTCGCAGAAACCGAGATACTGCCGGTCGTCAACCCGTACTGGGAGCGGGGCGAGTTCCCGTTCGAGCTGGTGCCTAAGCTCGCCGCGCAGAACATCGTCGGCGACACCATGGTGGGCTACGGCACTACGCCGATGTCGGCCGTCGGCTCGGGATTGGTGGCTTATGAGCTCAGCCGTGTCGACGGCAGCATCGCGACGTTCTTTTCCGTGCACGTCGGGCTGGCGATGCAGTCGATCTACCTGCTTGGCTCGGAGGAGCAAAGGCAGCACTGGCTGCCGCCGATGGCCACGATGGAGAAGATCGGGGCGTTCGCGCTCACCGAGCCCGATCACGGGTCCGACGCGGTCATCCTCGAGGCCACGGCCCGGCGGGACGGCAATGAGTGGGTGATCAACGGCCGTAAGCGCTGGCCCGGCAACGCCGTGTGGTGCGACGTGATCGTCGTCTTCGCCCGTGACACGGAGGACGGACAGGTCAAGGCGTTCGTCGTGGAGAAGGACAACCCCGGCTACGCCGCGTCCAAGATCGAGGGCAAGGTCTCGCTGCGGATGACGCAGAACGCGGACATCACACTCATCAACTGCCGTGTTTCGGAGGATGCCCGGCTGCAGAACTGCAACTCGTTCGCCGACGTCGCCAAGGTGCTCAAGGGCACCCGCAACACCGTTGCCTGGGGATCGGCCGGACATGGGGTCGCCGCCTACGACGTCGCCCTCAACTACGCTCAGCGGCGGACCCAGTTCGGCCGGCCGATCGCGAAGAACCAGATGATCCAGTCGAGGCTCGTCGAGATGCTCGGCGAGGTCACCGCCATGCAGCTCTACTGCATCCGCCTCGGGCAGCTGATCGACGGCGGCAAGATGAGCGACACGATGGCCTCCCTGGCCAAGTACTTCTGCTCGGTCAAGGCCCGTCACGTGTGCCGCCTGGCCCGCGACATCCTCGGCGGTAACGGAATCCTGCTGGATTTCCACGTGATGCGCCACCTGTGCGACATGGAGGCGCTCGTCACCTACGAGGGCACCGCGGAGATCCAGACGCTCATTGTCGGCCGTGACATCACCGGGCAGAGCGCCTTCGCCTGATGCGATCTGCTTCAGGCGTAGCTACCGGTCGGCTCGGGCAGCCTGTGCAGCGCCTCCAGCGCGATGAATAGTTCCGCTGACGATCTGGGGTCCTGCAGCGAGCGGCCGGTCTGACGCTCTATGCGGCGCAGCCGGTGGCGCACCGTGTTGGGGTGGCAGTACAGGTGTTTTCCTGCCTCGATCGCGGAGCCCTGGAACGCGAAGAACGCGGCGAGGGTGTTCAGGAGCATGTCCCGCTCGTCCGGGTCGATGGTCAGCAACGGCCCGAGGATCATCTTCGTGATCCGGTAGGAGGTCGTCGGGGAGCTGACGACGAGAACGGACAGCGGGGCGTCATCGAACACGTTCACTATCGGGTCGCCCGCCGGTGAGCTAGCCAGGGCGATCCGGGCGAGATGCAGCGCCTCGGACGTGCGCTCAAGCCTGGCGTACACCGGGCTCACCCCGATTCGGGCCACAGCGCTCGAACGCAGGATCTCTACCAGCGCTTGGCTGTTACGCTGCGATCTCAGCGACACGATACCCACCTGGAGGTCGGCCAGCGACTGCCAGGCCGACCCGATTCCTCGTACCTGCAGGCGGCTCTCGAGCCGCGGCAACGCGTGCCGGGCCGCCGTGGGGACCTCGGCGGCCACGACCACGAACACGCCCTGGTACGGGAGCCCCAGCAGATCGGCCGCCTCCCACAGCGTTGCCGTGTCGGCGATGCGCCCCTCGAGCAGCAGCTCGACCAGCGCCGATCGTTCCTGGTCCTGGCGGAGGGCCAGCTCGATCCTGGCGTCCCGGTAGGCGGTGGCCAGTTCGGTGGCGAATAGGGTGTTCAGCATCCACACCTCAGATGCGAGGCCCACCAGTTCGGCACCGGATATGATCCCGGTCCGGTGTGCCTCCGCGACCAGAGTGTCCCACATGAACCGGAAGCCGACCTGCAGCGAGCTCTGCACCGTGGCGAGGGGTGCCCCCTGCTCGGCCCGCCGTCGGCCGGTTCGCCGCGGGACGACCAGATCGTGCGACCCCGTCCAGCCGAGGTTGCTGAGCATGAACTTAAGATTGTCCTGCAACGACTGGTGCAGATCATCGATGGGAACCAGGCGGTCGTCGCCATAGATGTCACTCTGATTACCTTCAATGTCACTCTGCTTGAGGACACGTTTCAGCAGTTCTTCGGCAAGCTCAGGCAGCCGGTCGAGCAGCGCCGACGCGAGCACGGCGCCTTGCGGATTAGAGACATTCGCATCCTGTGTCACCCTCGCCTCGTTTCGGCGGTGGGGAACCCCTTTACCATCGGCGCCATGCTCGTTGCGTCCGCGGTCAGCTCGAGGTGGCCACCGCGATAGATATGCGCGGCCGCTAGGTGGGCCACGCGGCGCAGCAGCGGATTGCCTATCCATCCCGGGTCGGTGAACCGCAGGCCGAAGCCGCCCGGGTTCACCCGGCGCAGCGCACCGAAGGCTGCATCAGTGAGCAGCAGGTCCAGCGGCGCCGACACAGCATCCGCCGCGGCTGACCCGATCGTATCGGTGTCGGTGCTCATAGCCGTCATTTCAGCCGAGCCTAAGCCGCGGTCGGCGCTCAGGCATCGGCTCCTCGTCACGAACCCTGGGCCCGGCATGATTCTCCGAGCACAGCCGTGGTCGTGTCCCATAGCACAGTCAGGCCTTCCGGGCAATGGGCGGCGCGGCGAGACTCAGCTGGGCGCGCAGCTGCGCCGGAGCGCGATTGTGCGGAAGCACCTGAGATCTCCAGCTGTGTTGTCGCGTCACCCATGGACGCCTGCCGCGCCGTGGAGCAAGGTCGGTAACGCGCACCTGAACACCTGAGCCGCGAGACCACCAAGGAGAGCCGATGAGTGTCTACCGCGTAACCGAGGTGATCGGGGTCAACGAGGAATCCTGGGAGGAAGCCGCACGCGAAGCGGTCAAGACCGCAGCCGGCACCGTGCGCGACCTCCGGGTGGCCGAAGTGATCCGCCAGGACGTCACGATCGAGAACGGCCAGGTCAAGAACTTCCGGGTCCGGCTGGCCCTGTCGTTCAAGTACGACACCGGCGACTGAGATAGCCGAGTCCGTCAGCGTGCACTCCTCCGGCCGGCTGGCGACCATCCGGTTCGACCGACCGCCGGTGAACGCACTGAGCATCGCCTTGCAGGGCGAGCTACAGGACGCGGCTGAGCAGGTCAGCGTGGACCGGACATCCGGGCCGCGGTGATCTACGGCGGCGAGAAGGTGTTCGCGGCCGGAGCGGACGTCAAGGAGATGGCAGGCAGGAACTACGCCGCGATGGCGGCCATCAGCCGCAGGCTGCACGCCAGCTTCCGGGCGGTTGCCGCCATCGGCAAGCCGGCGGTCGCCGCGATCACCGGCTTCGCGCTAGGCGGCGGGCTGGAGCTGGCGCTATGCGCGGACTTCCGGGTCGCCGGCGAAAACGTCAGATTCGGCGTGCCCGAGATCCTGCTCGGCGTCATCCCCGGCCTGGGCGGCACTCAGCGGCTGCCCAGGCTGATCGGGCCGGCCCGGGCCAAGAACCTCATCTACACCGGAAGGTTCGTGGACGCTGAGGAAGCCCTGCGGATCGGCCTGGTGGACCAGGTCGTACCGGACGCTGACGTGTACGGCGCCGCAACCAGGTTCGCCGGGCAGTTCGTGTCCGGTCCCGCGCTGGCCTTGCGCGCGGCCAAAGGAGGCGATCGACACCGGGCTGGACCTCGGCCTCGACGCCGGGCTCGAGGTCGAGCGCCTGCACTTCGCAGCGCTATTCGCTACTGAGGATCAGAAGCTCGGCATGGAGAGTTTCGTGGCCAGCGGCCTGGCAAGGCGAAGTTCGCGGGCAAGTAGGTCCCGGTCCGCGACCGTCGCGCGGCACGCGTTTCCCGCGCCCTGCGGCGCTACGTGTCGTACTCGTAGAAACCTCGTCCGGACTTCCGGCCGAGCCGGCCGGCAGCGATCATCCGCCTGAGCAACGGCGGCGGCGCGTACTCCTCGCGCTTGAACTCCTCGTACAGCGAGTTGCCGACGGCGTAGACGATGTCGAGGCCAGTCATGTCGGCCAGGGCCAGCGGGCCTATCGGGTGACCGGCGCCGAGGCGCATGCCATCATCGATGTCCTCCCGGCTGGCGAAGCCTTCCTCGTACATCCGGATGGCGGCCATGAGGTACCCGGTGAGCAGGAAATTGACGATGAAGCCCGACCGGTCCTTGGTCCGGATGGGGTGCTTACCCAGCTTGTTGGCGAACGCGACCGCGGTGTCTGCCGTCTCCGGGTCGGTGTCCAGCGCGACCACGATTTCGACCAGCTTCATCACCGGAACTGGCGAGAAGAAATGGACTCCGACCACCCGTCCCGGATGCTGCACTTTGCCCGCCAGCGCGGCGATCGGGATGGACGAGGTGTTCGTGGCGATCACGTTGCCCGGGCTGACCACCTCGTCGAGCTCCTTGATCAGCGACACCTTGAGATCGAGGATCTCCGGGACGGCCTCGATCACGATGTCCGCGCTCGCGACATCTTTCAGATCCGGGGTGAAGGTGATCAGGCCGAGCACCTCGTCGCGCTTAGCCTGGTCAATCTTGCCGCGTTTGACCGCGCCGGCCAGCGATTTCTCCACCCGCCCCCGGGCGGCATCGAGGAACTGCGGCAGATCGCGGACGACAACGGGCATGCCCGCGACCGCGGACACCTCGGCGATGCCCGCTCCCATGAGCCCGCCACCTACGACGCCGACCGAGTTGATTTCTTGCGGCATAGCTGCGTACCTCCGCCGGACCGGATAGGCCAGATCTGCTGTGTCAAGTCTCATCCGAACGTACCGCTGAGTGCCTGGTGATCCGTTGTGCGGTGGCACCCGGGTCAGGTGCGCGGATTGTCCGCGGCTCTATCGACATTCCAGACCGGCCGGCGCATCGTCGTCGCTACGGCGGCCGGCCGGAGGTAACCCGATGAATGCCCTCGACCTCGCGCGCTGGGCCCCTTCAGGTTGCGCGCACGCGCTGCACGCCGCGGACGAATCCCGGCCCCGTCGAGCTGGTCCGCGAGCAGGCTGCCATCCGGGCGCTTGAGCAGGGCGACGGGCTCAGCGTCCTGCTCCTGTTTCGTCAGCCCTCTTCCGCATGTTGTTCTCCTTCGAGCAGCTGGCGGCCGTGCAACGAGAACAGCAGCAGGAAGGACGGGCCGACCAGCAGGGCCGCCGCGATGAACACGACGACGACGGTGGCGAGGATGGAATGCGGTGCCGCTCCGCTGGTCAGCGTCAGGCCGGTGCCGGGCAGCAGCGCGGGATACTGGGCCACGCCCCAGCCCCACACCACGGCCGCCACGCCCAGGACCGACAGCGGGCGCAGGGCGTGCCAGCGCCCGGTGGCCAGGGAAGCGAGGACGGCGAGCCCGCAGGCCGCCGAGACGATGACCAGTGGCAGGGCCCGGTGCGTGAGCCCGTGGAACAGGGCCGGGTTAGAGCTGTGGATCTCCACCAGTGTCGCCAGTGAGAGCGCTCCGGAGACGGCGCCGGCGATAGCGGCGCGCCGGGCGAAGTACCGCCGGAGCCGGTCATCGGAGCGGCGGCTCGCCTCGCGGGTGAGGAAGGTGGCCGCGAGGTAGGCGCAGACCGCGACGAACAACGCCCCGGTGAGCAGTGAGGTGGGCCCGGTCCATACCGCCAGGTCAGCGTGCGCGGGGTTGGCCGGCACCCGGCCTGAGGCGATCGCGCCGATCACGGTGCCCATGAAGAACGGGACGATGAGCGAGGAGAAGGCGAAGGTGGCGCCGGACAGGCGCTGCCAGGGCAGCGTTTCTACCTCTTTGCGGAAGGCGAAGCCCGCGCCCCGGAGCACGATCCCGAGGGCGGCCAGCCACAGCGGCAAGGCCGCCGCGGTCATGACGGCCGCGAAGGCCGGCGGGAACGCGGTCCAGAAGATGACCAGGATGAAGATGAGCCAGACGTGGTTGGCCTCCCAGACCGGCGTGATCGTATCGTCGATCAGCTGGCGAGGGGCCCGGCCGCGCTGGTCTGTCCCGGCCAGCAGGTCCCACAGGCCGCCGCCGAAGTCCGCTCCGCCCAGGGCCGCGTACAGGGTGAGGCCGGCCAGCAGGATCCCCCCGACCACGCCGGTGATCATGCCGGCTCCCGGCCGGTGGGCTCCCGGCGCTCGGCCGGCGGCCCGTAGGGGACCCCCGCCTCCGGTTCGGCGTGCGGGCCCCGGCGCCAGCGGCGCGCCAGCATCCGCAAGATGATCAGGGTGGCCACCCCGAGCACGGCGTACAGGATGATGACGGCGGTCAGGGTGCCGGTGACCCCGCCGTTGGTCGTCGCGGCCTGGGAGGTGGTCATCAGCTGGTACACGACCCAGGGCTGGCGCCCGACCTCGGTCACGATCCAGCCGCACTCCATCGCGACCAGCGCGGCCGGCCCGCAGGCTATCGCGAGCCACCAGAACCATTGCTGCCGGGGCAGGGCGCGGCGGCGCCGCCACACCAGCAGCGCCCATAGTCCCGCGAGCAGCAGCAAGAAGGCCAGCCCGATCATGGCGTCGAAGGACAGGTGGATCAGCGTGATCGCCGGCGGGCGGCCGGCCGCCGCGACCGAGTTCAGCCCGGTGACCTTGGTGGATGGCTTGAAGCCGACCAGCAGCGAGTCGGCGTACGGAATGCGCAGCCCGAAGTAGACCTTGCCGTTCACGTAAAAGCCGCCGAGGTACTCCGGAACGTCGCGGCCGGTCCGGGTGACGTACTCGATCGCGGCGAACTTGACCGGCTGCGCACTGGCGATGGCCCGGGCGGCCGTGTCGCCGACGAAGATCTGAATCGGAGTCAGGATCGCGCCGATCGTGAACGGGATCCCGAAACCGAGCCGGTGGTACCGGTCGCGGTGGCCCTTGAGGATCCCGGCCGCGTACACCGCCGCGACCATGAAGCCGACCACCATGTACGCCGCCAGGATCATGTGCGGGGTCTCATACAGCGTGGCCCGGTTGAAAAACACCTGCCACGGATCGACCGCCACCACCCGCCCGTGGCTCAGCGTGAAACCGCCCGGCGAGTTCATCCAGGAGTTCGCCGCCATCACCGCGACGGCGCCCCCCAGGCCGGTGACGGCGATCGGGATCCCCGTGTAGAAGTGCATCCAGCCCGGCAGCCGCTGCCAGCCGTACAGGTAGATCCCGGTGAAGATCGCCTCGAGGAAGAAGAAGATCCCCTCGAAGCCGAACGGCACGCCCAGCACCGCGCCATAGGTGCGCATCAGCCCAGGCCACAGCAGCCCCATCTCGAACGACAGCACAGTCCCCGTGACCGCTCCGACGGCGACCAGCACGCCGAGGACCTGCGACCATCTCCGCGCCAGCAGCATCGCCACCTCATCGGAGCGGCTAAGACCGCGGAACTCGGCCACCAGAACGACGGCCGGGAAGGCGATCCCGAAACAGGCCAGAATAATGTGGAATCCGAGCGTGGTCGCCATCTGAGCACGCGCCGGAACGACCTGGACCCCAGCACCGCCGGCTGCCGCAGCCAGCACCTGCATTGCGTGCATCGCGATACCTAACTACTTCGACCTGGACCCCCTGCCTGCTCGGAGGTGATAATCCGCTGCGGGTAGTTCTTGGTGAACACCAGCGACCGCTGCCACACGAGCAGGGTACTGAGCCGGTTGCCCCAGCCGATCAGGTAGAGCACGTGGATGAAACCCCACATCAGGTACCCCATGGAACCGGTGAACCGGATGCCGAATGCGTCTGCCACGGCCCCCCGGTACCCGATGGTGGCCATGCTGCCCTTGTCGAAGTACTTGAACGGCGGCACGTTCGCGTCCCCTTCGAGCCGGGCCCTGATCACCTTGCCGACGTAGCGTCCCTCTTGGATCGCGGGCTGGGCCACGCCGGGCAGCTTGTTCAGCGACACCATGTCGCCGATCGCGAACACCTCGGGATGGCCAGGCAGCGTGCAGTCGGGCAGCACCACGACCCGCCCGGCGCGGTCGGTTTCCGCGCCGGTCGCCTCGGCGAGCATGCTGGCCAGCGGCGATGCCTGTACCCCGGCCGCCCAGATCTTGGTGCGGGCATTGATTTTCTCAAGCCCGGCCGCGCTCTTCACCGTGATGCTGTCGGCGTCCATGTCGGTGGCCGTGGTGTCCGTCCGCACCTCGACGCCCAGTTTGACCAGATGCTTGCGGGCGTAACGCTGCAGCTTCGGATGGAACGGGCCGAGGACCGCGGGGCCGGCCTCGATCAGGATGACCCGGATCTCCTGGGAGGTATCCACCCAGCGGTACTCGCGCGGCAGCACCTTCTTCGCGAGCTCGGCCACCTGGCCGACCAATTCCACCCCGGTTGGGCCGGCACCGACCACGACGAATGTCAGCAATGCCTTACGCAGCGACGGATCCGGGACCGTCTCGGCAAGCTCGAACGCGGAAAGGATGTGACTGCGCAGCCTGCGCGCGTCCTCAAGGGTTTTCATCCCCGGCGCGAAGCCGGCCCAGTGGTCGTTGCCGAAGTATGCATGCGTCGCGCCGCCCGCCACGACCAGGGTGTCGTAGCGCCGGTACAGATTGCGACCGTCCGGCGTCACCCCATAGACGAAATGCTTGTCCAGGTCGAAGTGCGTGACGTTGGCCAGGACGGTCCTGGCGTTGCGCTGATCCTTGATCACCCGGCGCAGGGGTGGCGCGATCAGGCCCTCGCTCAGCAACCCGGAGGCCACCTGGTATAGCAGCGGCTGGAACAGATGATGGTTGGTCCGGTCGGCAATGGTTACGTCCACGTCGGCGTGCGCCAGTGCCTTTGCCGCATTCACGCCGCCGAACCCGCCGCCCACCACGAGCACCTGATGCCGTCCGCTTGTCTCGGGGGCCAGAGCAGAGCCGCTGGCTTGGTCCGTCATCGGGACCGACTCGCCCTTCACCGGAGCCAATACACTGCTTCAGAGGCGTTCGAAGATGGCGCCGATGCCCTGGCCGCCGCAACCTGACGTGAAACGTTCATTCCGCCTCCAGCCCCGAGTGACGGTCTTGAGCGTAGGCTCCGCGACCGCCCCCGCCATTAGCCTTACGGACCGTATTGCGCCCCTGGCGTTAGTCCCGCGGACACCCGCATGGGGACCGTGATCACGTTGTGCGCAGCCACCGCGTTCTCGCCAAGGGGTTGTCGCGCCAGCTATGGACGGTGTGCTCTAGGCGGAGCAGGCTCGGTGACGTATCCGATCGGAACGGAGGCGCGCGCACATGATCGACGGGGCAACCCGGCCGACTGGCTACCGGAGGCAACTCAAGACGATCCCGCGGCCGGAGCGGAACGGACAAGCTCATGGCTGAGGCGGTAATCGTGGCGGCGGCCCGGTCGCCGATCGGCCGCGCATTCAAGGGGTCGCTGAGGGACCTGCGGTCGGACAACCTGACCGCTACCATCGTGCGCGCGGCGCTGGACAAGGTGCCGCAGCTCGACCCGTCGGACGTGGACGACCTGATGCTGGGCTGCGGCCTGCCCGGTGGCGAGGCCGGGTTCAACATGGCCCGGGTGGTCGCGGTGCTGCTCGGTTACGACCACCTTCCGGGCACCACGCTTACCCGCTACTGC
>Ga0302178_10004162_pt1 | contig 10588 bp, 10 predicted proteins | sample I_Palsa_E1_3_FD_198790 | JGI IMG/M metagenome (GOLD analysis project Ga0302178, IMG submission 198790) | Peat permafrost microbial communities from Stordalen Mire near Abisko, Sweden - I_Palsa_E1_3 | ecosystem: Environmental > Terrestrial > Soil > Palsa > Peat permafrost | place: Sweden... | reverse complement strand
CGGCCAGCCAGGCCGTCCTGCTGCGCGCTCCCGGTCCCGCCGAGGCCCTCGCCGACCTGGACACTTTTGCCAGCCGGATTCCGGGAGCGGAATGCACCACCGTGTTCTGCGCGATCCTCGATCCCGCGGCCGGGACGGTCACCTATAGCTGTGCCGGGCACCCGCCGCCCATCCTCGTCACGGCCGGAGGGGATTACCACCTGCTCGAGGCGGCCCGGTCCCTGCCCCTGGCCATGCTGCCCGCTGGCTGGCGGCGCAGCCAGGCGACGGCTACGCTGCCGCCCGGCGCGACCTTGATGCTGTACACCGACGGGCTCGTCGAGCGGCGGAACCAGTCGCTGGACAAGGGGATCGACGCCGCGGCCGTCACGATGGCCGAATACGCCCAGGACCATCCGGACGACGTCGCAGACCACGTCATGTCGGCCATGACGCCTGCCGTCGGCTACGAGGACGACGTCGCCGTCCTGATCTACCGACACCCGCCTGCCCCGCTGATCATCCAGGTATCAGCCGACGACCCCTCCTGCCTGGCCCTGCTCCGGGCCAGGCTGCGACAGTGGCTGTCAGCAGCCGCCATCGGCAGCCGGGAAGCCACCGACCTCATGATCGCGGCGGGTGAAGCCTCGGCTAATGCCTACGAACACGCCCCCGTCGGCCGCTCCGCCGGCGCGGCACCAGTCCAGATCACGCTCACCGCCCGCGCGGCCCCTACCACGGTCCAGCTGACCGTCGCGGACACCGGGAGCTGGCTGCCTCCTACGGCCGACCGCGAGCAGCCCGCCCCGGGTACCCGGGGCCACGGGGTCATGTTCATGCACGCCCTCATGAATGACGTCACGATCGATCCGTCCGCGCACGGGACGACGGTGACCTTGACCAAGGACCTGAAGCCATGACTAACGCCGCCAGCCCAGCCGACCCCGCTGGGCGCCGTTCCGCGAACAGCAGCGCCCCCGTCAGCAATCCGCAGGCACGGTTCGAGTTCCTGCCCGCCGGTGAAGGAGAAGCCGCTACCGTGCGCGCCGCCGGCGACATCGACCTGACCAACGTCCGGCCATTCCAGGCCGCCCTCGACCAGGCTGCCGCCACCTCCAGCGCCATCACCGCCGACATGGCTGCGGTCACCTACTGCGACAGTGCCACCATCCGGGCCCTGTTCCTCGCCGCCAGGCAGGCCCGGCTCACCATCGCTGTCGCCGCGGCGGGCCCCATCAACGAAGTCCTGCTGAGAGTCTCCGGCCTGGACCAGATCGCCACCGTCGTCACGCTGGATTAGCCGCGCTCCGGCCGGAACCGCTCGCGCTAGGCCAGGGCCAGGGAGGCCGGCGAATGCTCGAACACGCTGGACTCCGCGCACCAGCCGGCGTCATCGTGGCACACCCGCAGCGCCGCAGGGGAGACGGGGAGGTTCAGCCGCACCGGCCCCGAATCGCGAGGTGTCGCACCGGGGACGACAGCGAGGCGACCTTCGGGATCGTCAGGATGGCGGCGCTCGCCCGGGACTCCTTCGATCCGGCCGAACCGGGTCGGCCGCTCGATGCGGACCACGGTCTGCCGCTCCGCCCGCCACAGCACTCCTCCGCCAGACCACTCGAAGGCCAGCACCCGTCCGGACAGGGCCACGGTCAACGCCGTGAGGGCACCCCGGCCGACCGGAAGCCCCGGCAACCTCCGGCTCGAGAGGGCGTGGAAACCGCACCTGCACCCCGGATCGGGGGCGTCGTGATCGCCCCGGGCCCGGCACTTGGCCCTGGCGTCAGCCGGATAGCCGGGACCGCCCGTCAGCGGAACGAACAGATCGTCCGCGTGCCGGGCCAGCTTGTGGGCCCACACCACCCACAGCCCGTCCACGGTCGTGGTCAGATGCTCTTCGAGCTCTCCGGTTAGGTCAGGCCGCACGTCGGTACCGGCGACGAAGTCCGCTACCAGACGACCTCCGCTGCACATGGCGAACTCCTCTCCTCAAGTAGCTAACCCGAGGGTAACTCGTCACCCCAGACTCCAGCACCGAGATTTCCGGACGATGTTTCACGAACCAGCCTGCCCCATTCGCAACTGAGCACTCCGCGCGGCATGACAGTATGCCCGATCGCTGTCATCCTGGAAACAAGCTTTGATCCCCGGGAACGACTGGCGGGAGCTTCGAGATCGGCTGTGGTGTAACCGTGGACGATGGACGCACTTGGTCGCAGCGGTATAAGGCGAACCTGCGGAAGCTGGCATCAGGAGATCTGGTCCAGGTCGTGGAGGTAGTCCGTGACCTGGCGGGACGGGAGGCCAGCCGCGGCCTGTCCGCCGGGGAGAAGCGGATGCTGGCCTAGCGCGCCTCATCCTGCTTCAGGAGGGCTGACCCGCTCGGTGTTTCCAGCTCGCTGACGCCGCGGGCGGGCGGCTCAGGGCTCCGCGCCGACGCAAAGCGGCAGAAGCGGATGTTCGCATCGGCGAGAATGCAGAGATCGTAATGCGTCACGAGGGTGCTTTCGCCAATCGAAGCTGGTTGCAGATTGTTTCAGCGTTTAGCTGTCCTTCGGCCACAGACATGGTCAGATCGAATGCTTCGTCGTCGGTTAGATCGAGTACGTAGCCGTTGATTCGCAAGAACACAACGATAGCCAGCAGAGCGAGCCGTTTATTGCCGTCAACGAGCGCGTGGTTGCCCGCCAGCGAGTGCATAAGCGCGGCCGCCTTTCCGGCCAGCGTGGGATACGCCTCCTGGCCGAAGAGGCTGGCCTGCGGTCGGTGACAGGCTGAATCGAGCAGGCCCAGATCCCGGACGGGGCCTGCTTCCAGCACATTCACCAGGTCCAGTAGGTCCTCCAGGCTGAGGTATTCGGTGCCCGGAGCCAGATCACTCACGCATGGCCGAGCCTGTCCAGAACCTCGCCCCATCGGCCTAGCATTTCGGCTGTGGCCTCGCGCACGCGATCTGTGTGCGCAAGTTCGCGGGCGCTGCGCCGGATCGCCCGCAGCGCTGCCTCGTGGAGGGAGACGTGCTCTGCCTCGGCCAGGGCCTTCAGCAGTGCGCTGTCTTCGTCATCAAGCCGTAGGTTCATGGCCATGACGTAATGGTACCAGAATGGTACTACGCCGATTCCGGCCCGCTTCCTGCTCCGTCGGCCCTGGCCGCGGTCAATCCTCTGGTCTCGTTAACATTCCAGCTCGTTCGCCACGGGCGCGATCATCCGTACCGATTCCCGCCCAGCTCAGGTAGTCCAGGTCGAGCAGCGCATACCGTTCATCCCGCTGCTCAAGCAGGTAGGCGATCTCCTCGGCGACCGAGCTCTTGCCCGACCCGTAGACCCCGGTGAGCAGGACGCCCTCAGCCCTACGAGTCTTCACTCGCCAAGAGTGGGCAGACACCCGCCGGATTCTCACCTTGCCCACCGCGGCATGAATCCGGCAGGCGGACTGGGCTGACGGCGGCCTGTCACGTCTTCGGGCGGAATATCCCTAGTGGCTGCGCCACGAGCCGGACGACCGCGCCGTTTTCATCCAGCTCGAACTCGGCGGTGATGGCGGGCTGGCCCTTCACCTCGAACCGCAGGCCCCGTCCGGCCTGCAGCTCGAAGGGCGGGGCGCCGGGCAGGGCGACGGTCAGCGACCGGTCGCCCTTGCGGGCGACCACTACCTCGATCGGGCCCATGGCGTAGGTGCCGGTCAGGCGGCGAAGAACCTCCGGGTCCTGCGCAAGGGCGTCCGGTAGCCGGCCGAACCGCAGCGCCTCGACCGATGGCTCGAAGGGGACCGTGAGGGCGGTGATGTCGCCGTCCGGGTCCGAAAGGAACATGAGCGGGAAGAGCTGGGACTGGTCGCCAAGCTCGTGCCATTCCAGGTCGAACGTCTCGTAGTGCCGATGGGTCAGGCTGAGGTCCATCGTGCCCAGCCGCGGCTTGAGGGTGCCCCGTTCGGCGGTGATGGTGAGGGTGCCGTAGCCCGGATGCTGGTATTCGCCGGCGTAGGCGGCCAGGGGTCTGGGCGGCGGGGCCTCGCGGACGACGCGGCGGACACCGCGGGCCTCCCGGAGCCCGGCCATGGCCGCGTCGTAACGGGCCTTGAAGATCGAGTACCAGTCGACCGGCTCGAGGCCGAGCAGCTCATCGAGCACTCGCAAGGCGAGGACCGGGGCCATGGCGCCGGAGGAGGTGTTGGTCATCACGGCCGCGCCGATGCCATCGTCGGGCAGCAGCATGCACTCGGTCTGGAACCCGTCGATGCCGCCGCCGTGCTCGGCCAGCCGGTGGTCGCGGTACCGGCCGATCATCCACCCCAGTCCGTAGGCGTGCCGGGTGAACGAGGGAAAGGTCCGGTCCTCCGGGATCACCATGTGCGGCGCGTGCTGGCGGGTCACCGTGCCAGGTGACATGATGGCGCGGTCGTCGACCTGCCCTCCGCCCAGCTGCGCCAGCAGCCAGCGGGTCATGTCGTCGGCACACGAGTTGATCGCGCCGGCCGGCGCCATGGCCGTCACGGGCCGTGGTGGCACGGGCACCACGACGCCCTGGCGGCGCTCGTGGCCGCCGGCGTGGTCGGGGTCGGCGCTCAGGTCGTCGACCGACAGGTTCGAGCGGTCCATCCCAAGCGGCGTCAGCAGCCGGGATCGGACGAAATCCTCCCAGGGCGTGCCGGAGAGCACGTCCACGATGTGCCCCGCCGCCAGGTAGCCGAAGTTGCAGTACTGAAACGCCTGGCGCAGGTCCTTGCTGAAGGGCAGGAACCGCAGCCGGCGGACCAGTTCGGCCCGCGACCGGTCCGGGTGACCGACCCAGGCCAGGTCGTGGCGGGGCAGGCCAGAGCGGTGCGACAGGAGGTCCACGACGGTCAGGCGATCGGTCACCACGGAGTCGTGCAGCCGCAGGTCCGGCACGTAGTCGCGGAGCGGGCGCTCCCACTCCAGGAGGCCGTCATCAACCAGGGCACCGACCGCCGCCGCCGTGAACGCCTTGGTGACGGACCCGATGGCAAACAGTGTGCCCGAGGTAACCGGGAGTTCCGCCCCCAGGTCACGCCGGCCCCACCCCGCCGCCAAGACGACTTCCCCGTCCCGGACCGCGGCGATCGCACATCCAGGGACCTCCCACGCCGCCAGCTGCTCGACCACGAACGACTCGATGCTCTGCATGTCATGCCTCCCAAGACCGCATTCGCCGACACCGTACGGAACGACGGTGGACCCTGTTCAAGCCAACCGAGGCTTGACAGACGTATTCGTTCGTGGCGACTTATGACACCTTCTGGGAGATCGCCTTGGACCGTTACGCCGACCGGGTCCGCGAAGACAGCTTCGGCCACCACCCGCACCAGAGTTCTGAACAGGAGCAAATCCCTGATGCCTAGCAACCTGACCTCGATCGAGCCGGTCCGCAAGTCCGTCACCGTCCGCGCCGCCCTCCGGCTCACCCGCTAACGTTTTCACTCCGAGCTGGCGGCGAGTACGGGCTGGTTAGCAGCGTCCGAGGTAGGCGCCGCTGGTGAAGGTGGTCCAGGGGGTCCAGTTGGTGCCGTCGGCGGAGATGATGACGGCCGCCTTGGCGTTGCCCAGCGGGTCGTAGGTGGACAGCGAGCCGTGGTCCGGGTTGATCTGCCAGTAGCCCCGCTCGCCGACCGTGCCGGTAGCGAACTGCTCGCCGCTGGATTCGGCCATGGCGATCGACGCGGCCATGACGGCCTCGGCGGATGAGCCGCCTGCCTGCTCCCACAGCTCCTCGAGCCCGCCGCAGCCCAGCGTGCCGCTCAGGGTCACCGAGCTGGTCAGCACGGTGGACCTGGCGTGCTTGGGTGTATACGCCATGGTGGCGGGCGGGTCGTCGGGGACGGTGAGCACCTCACCGGCGTAGATCAGGTTCGGGTTCTTGATCTTGGCGGAGTTGACCTGTTCCAGGAAGCGCCAGTCCGCGGGATTATGGTAAAACCGCTCCGCGATCGAGGACAGCGTGTCACCCGGCCGCACGGTGTAGTGGCGGCTGGCCGGCTGATCGGGCCTGACCAAGGCGTCGGTCTGCACCTGCACGGCGACGGCGACGGACCCGGCGCCCCGGGCCGGAACCCTGACGGCGGCGTGGGCCTGCGGCGCCGCGACGAGCACGCCCGCCATCGCCACCGCCCCGCAGACGGGGGCGGTCATGGCGGCCTTCTGGCCTACCTTCTGGACCTGCGACGGCGCCGCGTGCCTGCCCGTCCGCCTGATCTTCCGCGGACGGTGGTCCGTTTGCGCTGAATTCACAGCACTCCCTTTAGTCTGTCCATACCGGTGCGTAATTGATCGCTTACTCCTGATACGGGCCCGCCTGACCGGCACGTTCACAAATGGAATACGACGTAAGGAATTGGCAATATCTGGGCCAGCGGCAAGCACCAGGGCCCGTTCAGAACAAGAAATCTTAAAACCCTTATGACGGAACGGTACTGCTGCTTTTCCCCGCCCATCCGCCCGCCGCCAGTGCGCATCGCCGCCACCGGCTCGTCACTTTTGCCGGGTCGCCCGCGCGGTGATCGACGCGGGCGTACCCGAAGACGCCGACGGTGCCGCCCGGCCCGAGGCCGCCGTCGACGTGCGCGGGCGGAAGGTCAGTTTCGCCGGGGCGGGCGCGGACGGCGACGTGGTGCTGCTTATCCGCGGCTGGCTGCGATGCCAATGTAGTCAGCGTGGCGGTGATGCGATTGACTGTTGGTGCATCCTTGGCACGTGACTGGCTTGATTCGTCTGGTCAGCGGGACCCGGGAAGAGGTGTTGCGATGGGTCATCGTTCTGGGTGGGTACGGGGTGGTCGTGCCATTGCTGTCCTGGCTGTGTCGGGCCTGGCCGCCTATTTGTGGGCGGTGGGGCTGAGCCGGGCAGACGCCGTTGCTGGTGTCGTTAGCCTGCTGGTTGCGATCATCGCGCTGGTGGCACCGTATCTGTTGCCTCCCGGTGGGCGAAATGCCGAGAGCGGATCACTTCCTCACCAGCGGCAGTCCGCGCAGCGGGTGACCGATAGCGTTGTAGCCGGTCATCTGACCCAGGCGCGGGACGTCGGCGGTGCTCGGCTGCCGGAGACGGGCACCACGGCGGCGCCGCCCGCGACCATTCCGTCCACCGCCGCAGCGCCGGTCGCCCGGGGCGACCAGTATGTGAATGGGGTATGGGTCGGGGGAAATCTGACTCAGATTGACGGTACTGACGGGAACATCACCATCGGATGAATGATCTGACCCCGTCCAGCCCGGCTGGTCAGCAGGTAGCTGACAGTCAGGTGGCACGACATCTGTTCCAGATCCAAGAGGTGACCGGAAACGTCACCGTTAATTCCGCGTCGGTTGTGCGCTCGCGGTATCTGGAGCACGTCAGGGAGATCGCCCCGCTGGAATTGCTCGACCGTGATGAGGAGCTTGCGGAACTAGCGGCGTTCTGCCAGGAGCCGGACCGGGGCCCGTACGTGTGGTGGCGGGCGGCCGCGTGGACCGGCAAGTCCGCGCTGATGGCCTCGTTTGTGTTGCGCCCGCCACCCGGCGTTCATGTGGTGCCGTTCTTCGTGACCGCACGCTATGCCGGTCAAGACGATCGGCTCGCGTTTACTGAGGTCGTACTGGAGCAACTCGCGGAGGGGCTCAGGCAGCCGATGCCCGCCTTTCTGACGCCTGCGACCCGCGAGGCCCACCTGAAAGGCATGCTGGCCGAGATGGCCGGGAAGTGTCAGAGCCAAGGTGAGCGACTGGTTTTGCTGGTTGACGGCCTGGATGAAGACCGCGGGGTGACGACCAGCCCTGACGCCTACAGCATCGCCGCGTTGCTTCCGGCACGACCAGTCTCGGGACTTCGGGTTATTGTCGCGGGGCGGCCAGATCCTCCGATTCCTGAAGACGTACCCGACGATCACCCGTTGCGTGATCCGGGAATCGTTCGGGTGCTCGGCCGGTCGCGCTGGGCAGAGGCGGCCGGGGCCGACATGCGGCGCGAGCTAAACCGGCTGACGCGCGGTAACCGCGCCGAGCGGGACCTGCTGGGCCTGGTGACTGCGTCCGGCGGTGGTCTCAGCGGTACTGACCTGGCCGAATTGACTGGCGGACGGTTCGTTGAGATCGAGGAGAGTCTGCGTACCGTGGCCGGCCGGACCTTCACGACCCGGGCCAGCCGGTATCAGCCGGGCACAGCACCGCCCGTATACGTCCTGGGGCACGAGGAACTTCAGATAGCCTCGGCGGCGTCCCTGGGTGAAGATCGTCTGGCCGGCTACCGGCAGCAACTTCACAGCTGGGCCGATAGCTACCGGGACAGAGGCTGGCCGGAAGGAACGCCGGAGTACCTGCTCCGCGGTTACTACAGCTTGCTGCACGCTACCGCGGATATCCCGAGGATCATCGCCTGTGCCATTGACGAGGCTCGTCACCAGAGGATGCTAGGCGTCACAGGGGCTGACACCGCCGCACTCGCGGAAATTACCCAGGCCCAGGATGTCCTGTTCAGGCTTCCCGAACCCGAGTTGCTGACCATGGCCAGACTGGCTGTCCGCCGGACTAGCATCACCGAGCGCAACGCCAGCATCCCGGCCACCCTGCCGGCGCTGTGGGCCAGCCTGGGCCAGCCCGCACGCGCAGAGGCGCTCGCACTGGCCATTCCCGGCCATGATCGGCGGGCGCAGGCACTAGCCGCCCTGGTGGGCGCGGTCGCTGCTCGCGGTGACCTCGAACGGGCCGAGTCCCTGGCCGAAGCCATCGAAGTCCCGAGACTGCAGGAAGACGCCCTGATAGTGCTGGCGGTGGCAGCGGCGCGGGCCGGTGACCATCAGCGGGCACGCAGAATCGCCGCGGCTGTGCCGGCGCGCCGGCGGCCTCGGCTGGCCCAGGCGGTGCCCAGCCCGGCAGGCGAGGCTGACACTGCCGGGACCGCTGCGCCCGCTGAACTCGTGCCGGGTGGCATGAGCGTCGCCGTCCAGTCAGCAAAGGAGCTGACGGCTTCCACGGCGGCCGCGGTGGCCGTCTGGGAAACGTAGCGGGCCTGGCGCACTGGCCCACAGCGATGGTAACCCGAGGCAGCACGCACAGGTACTGACTACCTTGGTGCGCGAGGTGGCCTCAGCGGGCGAATACGGGCAGGCCGAAAGGCTAGCCGGCTCGATCGGTACGTCAGCGGGCCGGGCGGATGCCCTGGTGGAGGTAGCGCTGGCTGCGGCTGCTTCCGGCGCCTTCGCGCAGGCCGAGAAGACGGCACGGGCGATTAACAGGCCCGCGCAGCGGGAGCGGGTGCTGAAGCAGCTGGTGCCGGCCATGGCGGCCGGCGGGGATTTTGAGCGCGCCGTGGCCCTGGCCGGTGTGCTCCGGAGCCCGGTCGCACACGCCGGGACGCTGATGTGGGTGGTACGGACAGTGGCTGCTGCCGGGGATTTCACCCGAGCCACGTCCCTGGCCAGCAGCATCAGCGCTCCCGGCCCGCGTGCTGAAGCACTGACGGCGTCGCGGAGGCACTCGTCGCCTCCGGGGACGCCGACGGCGCCAGCCTGCTGGCCCTGCAAGCCGAGTCGGCGAGCCGGACCGCGATCGACTCAGAACGCCGCGCCGAGGTGCTGACGTCTCTGGCGCTGGCCATAGCCGCGGCGGGCGACGTCAGGCGCGCCGAAGCGGCCGCTGTTGCCATCGCTGCCGACCCCGTGCGGCGCGCCGAGGCGCTGACCGCGTTGCTTGAGGCCCTCGCGGCTGCCGGGAATTGGGCCGGGGCCGCGGCGGTGGCCGGTGCCATCAGAAGCCCAGTCCGGCGAACTGACGCACTGACGTTCCTCGCGCAGGCGATGGCTGCGGCCGGACGCGCGGAAGAGGCGGTGACGCTGGCCAAGCAGGCGGCTACGGTCGCGACGGCCATCACCGGGCGGCGCCGGCAGGAGAAGGCGATGGCGGCCGCGGCCACGGTGATGGCGGTGGCCGGGGACTTTGACGGATCCGAAGCCTTGGTGCGCGCTATCACGGGCTGCTACCGGCGATCGCGGGCGCTGGCGGACACCGCGCAGGCGGCCGCTGCGGCGGGGAACCTGGAGAGGGCACGAGATCTTGCCCTGCAGGCCGCCGAGGCGACTCGTGCGATCGCTGACCAGGTCCGCCGGGAGGCAGCGCAGATGTCCGCGGTACAAGCTCTGACCGCCGTCGGCGACTTCGAGCGAGCGGAGGCGCTCATTTCCGCGGGCACCCACCAGCCGCAGAGGTCGGTGGCGCTGGCGGCGCTGGCACAGGCGGCAGCCGCAGCCGGGAACCTGGAGCAGGCCAAGACGCTGGTGCGGCGGGCCGCCGATCAAGTTGACGACGTCATCCCCTACCGGCCGTCCTGGCTGCTGATTCCTCTCGCGCAGGCGGCGGCCGCGGCGGGGGAGTATGACCTGGCCGCGACCATGGCCGGTGCGGTGGCCGATCTCGCCCAGCGGATGGAAGCGCTGATCAACCTGGTAAAGACCGCTGCTGCGGCCGGTGACTATGAGCGCGCCCAGGCGTTCGCGGACGCCAGCAGCTGCGGTATCGGAAGATCCAAGGCGTCAATGCTGATGACCGTGGTCTGGGCGGCGAGCAGCGTCGGTGACTTCGAGCGGGCCCAGGCATTTGCACAGTCCATTCCTGGCCTTAAGAGCAG
>Ga0302178_10004154_pt1 | contig 10609 bp, 6 predicted proteins | sample I_Palsa_E1_3_FD_198790 | JGI IMG/M metagenome (GOLD analysis project Ga0302178, IMG submission 198790) | Peat permafrost microbial communities from Stordalen Mire near Abisko, Sweden - I_Palsa_E1_3 | ecosystem: Environmental > Terrestrial > Soil > Palsa > Peat permafrost | place: Sweden: Abisko... | reverse complement strand
GGGATCCGGTGCTCTGGCCGGAGCCGGAAGGAGGGCTGCCGGCGTCCTTCAGCCCCTGCTCCTCGCGGCGGTCGAGCCCTGCCTGGGCCCCCACCAGCGCCACTCTCAGGCTCGCCGGCGACGTTGGCAGCGCGAGTAGCTGCCGGTAGGTGAAGAGCCCGTCGCCGGCGTCGCCGCCACCGCCACCCTCGGGCGGGAAGCGGCCGTCGCCGGCCGTGATCGAGTCGGTCGACCCGATGTTCGGAAGCTGCGCGCCGCTCCGTCGCCAGCGCGCCCGCGCGCCCGCGCTCGGGAACCCGATCGACAGCGGCACCTCGCGCCGGCGGAGCGTGCGGTCGAGCCCGATCCACGTCTCGACGCTCTCGCGCGTGTCGAGCGGGACCGTCTGCGGGTGGGTAGGCACCGTTCGAAAGACCCTTGGCAGGAGCGGCCACGGCAGCACGGATGAGCTGATCGTGCGCGTATACCAGTACTGCCCGGGTTGGAGGATCGGCACGGTGCTGCCCAACGCGGCATCTGCAGCGTCGTCGAGCGCCCGCGCTGCCGGCGAGGGCTTCGAGCCTCCGGCCGCGGACAGGACGACGGCGACAACCACGGCGGCGGCGATAACCGCCGGAGCCACGGCGACGGCAAGCCTGAGTCGCCGCCCGCCAGAGCTGCTCGCCGGCGATGCCGCAGCGTCATGCCGGCCCGTGACAAGCCGTCGGCCGAGCTCGTCCGGCACCGGGATCTTGTCGGTCATCGCATGTCCTCCTCCACGGTCACAGCAACGAAATGTCGTGTGCGGCGGAAGTCGTGACAACTCGTCGCTCGACACGCACAAATGAAACCAGCGATCATGGCGTCGTGGCTGCGAGCTCGGCAGGTTCGGCGGGTGGAGGCGGCTGTACCGGATCGCACCAGACACCGTCGGTCGACCATAAGTGCCCGGCTGGGGTCGGGCCCGGTGCGAGCGGGAACTGTTGGTCGATATGTGGCCCCGTTCGCACACCTCACCCCGCTTCGGGTGAGGTCCGGGCAGTTATGGTCGCTCGAGCGGAGAGCTGGCCGCGACTGTAGGCATCGGGCGGGCCGGGGGCAGCTCAGTCGATCAGTCGACCGCGCATTCGCCAGATCGCGAGCCGCCAGACGACCGCACCGAAGCCGAGCAGCACCGCGAGGTGGACGAGGTCGGCCGTCTGGAAGTGCTGGAGCGAGACGTCGCGGACGAGCGCGACGCAGTGGTAGAGCGGGTTGACGTGCGCGACTGCCCGCAGCGCGCGGGGCAGGCCGCTGATCGGGAAGAACGTCCCGGCGACGAGGAACATCGGCGTCAGCACGGCGCTGGTGATGTAGTTGAAGTTGTCGATCCGCTTCGCGATCGCGGCGACGAGCACCCCGAAGGCGCAGAAGCCGAAGCCGGTGACGAGCCCGATCGGGACGACCAGCAGCATGCCGGGCTCGGGTTTGAGCCCGAAGAACATGCCGACGATCAGCGGCGCGAGTCCGTATACGCCGGCGCGGATCGAGACCCACAGGACCTCCGCGGTGATCACTTCCTCGACGTCAACCGGCGCAGCCAGCAGTGCGTCGTACGTCCGCTGGAACTGCCAGCGGATCGCCGTGTTGAACATTCCGGGGAACGCCGAGGAGAACAGCACCGCTGTGGCGACGACGCCAGTGGCGACGTACTGGACGTAACGCTGGTGACCGACGCTGTGGACGAGCGATCCAAACCCGAGACCGAACGCAACCAGGTAGATCACGGGCTGCACGACCGCCGAGAACGTCGTCGAGAACCAGTACTGGCGGAAGATCATGACGTCGCGCGACATCACCCCGGCGAGCGCCGCGGGCTCGAGCCGTCCCACCCGGCGCGGCTGGCGGGCCGCGCCGGACGCACCGCCCCACTCCCCAGGAACGGCGCTCATTCGATGCTCGTTCCGGTCAGCGCGACGAACGCGTCCTCGAGGTTCGCCGGGCGGCGCACGCCGCCCTCGGGAGTGTCGGTCAGCGTCTCGGCGCCGAGCAGCGCGATCGCCGGCCCGCTGCGGCGCAGCGGCCACCCGCGCCGGCCGGCCTCCTCCTCGAGCTCGCTCAGCTCCGCGGCCGCTCCGTAGACCTCGAGCACCTCGCGTCCGACGTGCGCGCGGACGAGCTCGGACGGGGTTCCCTCGGCGATGATCCGGCCGCCGGACATCACCGCGACGGTGTCCGCCAGCCGCTCAGCCTCCTCGATGTAATGAGTCGACATCAGCACCGTCACCCCGTCGGCGCGGAGGCTGTCGATCAACGACCACAGCTCCTGGCGGATCTGCGGGTCGAGCCCAACCGTCGGCTCGTCGAGCAGCAGCAGCTGAGGCTGATGGATCAGCCCGCGCGCGACCAGCAGCCGGCGGCGCATGCCGCCCGACAGCTCCCGCACGATCGTGTCGGCGCGCGACCCGAGGTTCGCGATCCGCAGCGCCCGATCGACCGCCGCGCGCCGCTCCGCCCCCGGCACCCTGTACAGGCGCGCGAACACGGTCAGGATCTGGCGGCAGGTAAGCTCGACGTCGAGGTTGTCCTGCTGGGGCACGACGCCCATCGACATCCGCGCCTGCTTGGACTCGCCGGGCAGGCGGTAGCCGAGCACGCGGATCGTTCCCTCGTCGGCGATCGCCTGCGCGGTCAGCATCCGCATCGTCGTCGACTTGCCCGCGCCGTTCGGCCCGAGCAAGCCGAAGCAGACGCCGGCCTGCACGGTCAGGTCGAGGTGGTCAACTGCCGTGATCGCGCCGAAGCGCTTGACCACGCCGCTCAGCTCGATCGCGGCGGGCGCCTCGGACACGGTGGCAAGTGTAGAGAGCAACCTTGCCACACTCGTGTCAAGGTTCGCTACCATCATTCGGGATGCGCGACTTCCTGGCAGCCACGCGCGAGCGCGTCGTCGTGTTCGACGGGGGTATGGGCGCGACGCTCGAGATGTTCGACCTGAGCCTCGAGCACGACTACGGGCTCCCCGGCCGCTGCCACGAGGCGCTTGTGCTCAACCGCCCCGATGTGATCGAGGGCGTGCACGTGTCGATGGTCGACGCCGGCGCGCAAGTGCTCGAGACGGATACCTTCCAGGCCTCGCGGCTGAAACTCGACGAGTGGGGGATCGGGGAGCACGCGCTCGAGATCAACATCAAGGCCGCGCAGATCGCGCGGCGCGCGGCCGGTGAGGACCGCTTCGTCGCCGGCTCGATCGGCCCCACCGGCTTCCTCCCCGCAAGCGATGACCCCACTCTCGGGCAGATCACCTTCCCGGAGCTCGTCACGGTCTTCACCGAGCAGGCGACGGGGCTCGTGCGCGGCGGCGCCGACCTGATCATCATCGAAACCGTCCAGGACATCCTCGAGGCCAAGGCCGCGGTGTTCGGCGCGCGCGAGGCGTTCGCGAACGAGGGCCGGGCGCTCCCGATCATTGTCAGCGTCTCGCTGTTGCCCAACGGCGGCAAGATGCTGCTCGGCACCGACATCAGCGCGGTGCTGACGACGCTCGAGGCGCTGAAGGTCGATGTGATCGGCCTGAACTGCTCGACCGGCCCCGAGGACATGCGCGACGCGATCCGCTTCCTCGGCGAGTTCAGCCCCGTCGCCGTCAGCTGCATCCCCAACGCGGGGCTGCCGCTGCAGGGGCCAAACGGGGAGACGATCTTCCCCGAGCAGCCGGCGCCGCTCGCAGCCTCGCTCGGCGAGTTCGTCGAACGCTACGGCGTCGGGATCGTCGGCGGTTGCTGCGGGACGACGCCCGCCCACATCGCCGCGATCGCCGAGCGCGTCAGCGGCAGAACCCCGAGCGACCGGGCGGGTGGGAGCCAAAGACGGTCGCCGTTCGTCAGCTCGATGATCGCCGCGACCCCGCTCGTGCAGGATCCGCGGCCGACGCTGGTCGGCGAGCGGGTCAACTCGCAGGGCTCGCGCAAGGCCAAGGAGCTGCTGCTGGCGGACGACTACGACGGGCTGTTGCAGATCGCCGAGGATCAGGTCACCGGTGGAGCGCACGTGCTCGACGTGTGCGTGGCGCTGACCGAGCGCCAGGACGAGGCCGAGCAGATGCGCCTCCTCGTCAAGCGGATCTCACTCACCCAGCCGGCGCCGATCCAGGTCGACTCGACTGAAGCACACGTGATCGAGACGGCGCTCCAGCAGATCCCGGGCCGGGCGATCGTCAACTCGGTCAACCTCGAGGCCGGCCGCGCCAAGCTCGACCGCGTCGCGCCGCTCGCGCGCGCCCACGGCGCCGCGCTGATCGCGCTGACGATCGATGAGGTCGGGATGGCCAAGACGGCTGAGCGCAAGCTCGAGATCGCCAGGCGGATCACGCAGCTGTGCTGCGAGGAGCACGGGATGGACCCCGAGTCGCTGATCTTCGACCTCCTGACGTTCACGCTGACGACCGGCGACGAGGAGTGGCGGCCGAGTGCGGTCGAGACGATCGAGGGGATCCGCCGGGTCAAGGCGGAGATCCCGGGCGTCAAGACGTCGCTCGGGGTCTCGAACGTGTCGTTCGGCGTGGGGGTTCCCGCGCGCAGCGTGATCAACAGCGTTTTTCTCCACCACTGCGTGGGAGCGGGGCTCGACCTCGCGATGGTCAACCCCAACCACATCACGCCATACGGCGAGATCCCGGACACCGAGCGCGAGCTCGCCGACGATCTGGTGCTGAACCGCCGGCCCGACGCGCTCGAGCGGCTGATCGCCCACTTCGAGGCAAAGGGAGCGACCGGCGAGGCTGCCGGCGCCGGCGCCGGACAGACCGACCCGACCGAGGGGATGGAGCCCGAGGAGGCACTTCACTTCCACATCCTGCGCCGGCGCAAGGAGGGCGTCGAGGCGTGGATCGACCGCAGCGTCGAGAAGATCGGCGCGGTGCCGACACTCAACCAGGTGCTGCTGCCGGCGATGAAGGAGGTCGGCGACAAGTTCGGCGCCGGCGAGCTGATCCTCCCGTTCGTGCTGCAGTCGGCCGAGGTGATGAAGCGCGCGGTCGCCCAGCTCGAGCGCTACCTCGACAAGCTCGAGGGCTACACGAAGGGCACGGTCGTGGTCGCGACGGTATTCGGCGACGTCCACGACATCGGCAAGTCGCTCGTCAACACGATCCTCAGCAACAACGGCTACACGGTGATCGACCTCGGCAAGCAGGTGCCGATCTCGACGATCATCGACGCCGCCGTCGAGCACGAGGCGACCGCGATCGGGCTGAGCGCGCTGCTCGTCTCGACCTCCAAGCAGATGCCCGCCTGCATCCAGGAGTTGCACGAGCGCGACCTGCGGTTCCCGGTGCTGATCGGCGGCGCCGCGATCAACCGCAACTTCGGGCTGCGGATCCTGTACCCGCACGGGCTCGAGTCAGACGACGTGTACCAGCCCGGCGTGTTCTTCTGCAAGGACGCGTTCGAAGGGCTCGCGCGGATGGATGAGCTGATCGACGCGCCCGCGCACGAGGCGCTGGTCACACGCACGCGCGAGGCGGCACGCGTGCTCCGGGAGCGGCCCGCGGAGTCCGACGAGGGCGCCCCGCCGCTCGACGACGCGAGCGTCCGGAGCCCAGCGCGAACCGACAACCCGATCCCGGTGCCGCCGTTCTGGGGCGCCCGGGAGATCGACGTCGACCTCGACGAGGTCTACGCCCACCTCGATACGCATGTGCTGTTCAAGCTGCACTGGGGCGGGCGCGGAGTCAAGGGAGAGGAGTGGCGCCGGCTCCTCCGTGAGGACTTCCAGCCGCGGCTGGAGCGGATGTGGACGACGCAGACCTACCTGGATCCGCGGGCGCTGCTCGGCTACTTCCCGTGCAACTCCGACGGCAACGAGCTGATCATCTGGGACCCGGAATCGCCGGGCAAACGTGAGCTCGAGCGGCTGGCGTTCCCGCGCCAGCCGCGCGGCGAGCGGCTCTGCCTCGCCGACTTCTACCGGCCCCTCGGGTCCGACATCGACGTGGTCGCGATCCAGGCGGTCACCGCCGGCGACGAGGTCACCGAGCTGATGGCGCGGCTGGAAGCCGACGGCGAGTTCGCCGAGCAGCTGTTCGTGCACGGGCTCGGCACCCAGTGCGCTGAGGGGATGGCCGAGTGGCTGCACGCGCGCGCCCGGGCCGAGTTGGGGATCGGGCCGGCGCAGGGCCGCCGCTATTCGTGGGGCTACCCCGCCTGCCCGGAGCAGTCAGAGCACGAGAAGGTCTTCCACCTGCTCGACGCGGGTGGGCGGGCTCCAATCGGGCTGCGCCTGACCAGCGGCTACGCGCTCGAGCCCGAGCAGTCGACGCTCGCGATCATCGCCCACCACCCCCAGGCGGACTACTTCACGATGCGCCACGGTCAGCTGCCGAAAAATGCGCGCCAAGCGGCCGACGAGCTGATCGCGGGGACCGACAAGGACCCGACCCGGCTTGCCGAGCTGACCGATCAGGACCCGGGCAACGAGCTCGCCGGTGAGGACGAGCCGGCGATGGCCGGCGCCTGAGTGGCCCCGATTCGGGCCACTGCGACTCAGCCGGGTGCCGGCACGCGCCACTGCACGCCTGTGAGCTGCTCGCTCAGCCCCCAGAGCTGCTCCGCGGCGGCGGCGTCGTGGCTGGCGGCCGAGGAGGCCACCGGCTTGCGCTGGTAGAAGTACTCGCCGGTCGTCGACGCGACGTCCGGGGCAGAGGAGAGATACACGATCGTGTCGGCACCCTGCTCGGGAGTCAGTGAGTGACGGCGGTAGATCAGATGGGTGACGAGGTACCCGAGTGACGGGACCAGCCCCTGGTGGCGGCCGAGGCCGGTGCGCACCAGGCCGGGGTTCATCGCGTTGGCCGTGACGTCGGTCCCCTCGAGGCGGCGTGCCAGCTCATAGGTGAACAGCAGGTTCGCGAGCTTCGACCGCGCGTACGCCTGGAACGGCCGGTAGCGACGCCGCAGCTCCAGATCGGTGAAGTCGATCCGCCCGCGCTCGTGCGCGACCGACGCGACCGTGATCACGCGGGACGGCGCGCTCGCGATCAGCAGGTCGGCGAGCAGGTTCGTCAACAGGAACGGCCCCAGATGGTTGACGGCGAGCGTCCGTTCGATCCCCTCCGCCGTGTAGGAGGCCTTCGGCTCGATCGTCCCGGCGTTGTTGACGAGGACGTCGAGGCGGTCGTAGCGGCGCTGGTACTCGGCCGCGAGCTCCCGGACGTCGCTCTGGACGGCGAGGTCGCCGATCAGCCACTCGACGGTCGCGTTCGGGTGGGTCGCGCGGAGCAGACCCGCCGCGGCGGCGCACCGGCCGGCGCTGCGCCCGGTGAGCACGACCGTGGCGTCCCGCCCTGCGAGCTCGCGCGCCGCGGCGAGGCCGATCCCGTGGGTCGCACCGGTGATCAACACCGTCTTGCCGGTCATGCTCGATCCTGCACCTGGAACATCGACGAACGGCCCGGCGGGCGCGGCGGCAGCTTGATCGGCGTTGCGTGCATCGCGCGCTGGCGCACCTCTCGCCAGGACATGCCCTCCTTGAGCAGCGCGGGCATTCCCATCAGGATCGCCGTCGTGACCTCGACGGCCTGAAGAATCACCCCGTAGGCGACCCCGGTTGGCACGCCGATGTGCCAGCCGGCGTGCAGGACCGCGGCGCATGCCGCCTGGAAGACGCCCAGATTGGCGGGCGTGGCGGGAATCACCGCCGTGATGTTGACGGCGAACAGCACGCCGGCGGCCGCCGCGATGCCGGTGCGATTGCCGATCCCGAGCGCGTACAGCAGCAGATAGCAGGAGAGGCACTGCAGAGCCCACGCCCCGAGCTGGGCGGCGGCCGCGGTCGCGCCCAGCCGCGGCTTGCGGAACACGCTCAGCCCGGCACGAACCCGGCGCAGCGAGCCCTGGATCTGCGTCAGCGCCCGCCGCGCCCGGCGCCACCTGGTCCCGCCCGGGCCGTAGCGGAGCAGGATCGGCGCCAGCAGCACGAACAGCAGCAGCACCGCCGGCGCGATCGCGACGGTCAGCAGCGCGTTCTCATGGCCGTTGAAGAAATCGACCGACGAGAACATGATCGCGGCGAGGATCGCCAGCGCGACGATGTTGAGGACCGTCTGGGACACGAGCGTCCCGAGCACGACGGGAAGGTTCTCGCGCGGTTGTCCGGTCCGGCGCGCGACCACGAGCGCCCGCGACGGCTCGCCGAGCCTGGCCGGAAGCGTCGATGACATCAAAACGCCGATCATCGTGCCCTGGAGCGCGTCCACCAAGCGCACGCGGGCGCGCGGCAGCGCTGCCTGCAGGATCGCGTGCCAGGAAATCGCCCTGACCGCCATCGCGCAAGCCATCGTCGCGAGCCCGAGCAGCACATACGTGGGGCTCGAGGTGATCAGGGCGTGGACGATGTTGCTGATCCCGATCTTCTGCAGTGCCAGAAACGCGAGCACGACGCCGCCGACGAGGATCAAGCCCATCGCGGCACGGCGAAGGTGGGCGAGGGCGCCCCTGCGCGCTGCCGCCGCAGGCCGGCGCTCGAGGCTCGGAAGTCGGCGCGCGGGGGCGTGTGGCTTCAGATCGGAGCTGACGAGACCTGCGCGCACGGCCGCGCGTCGCAGCGTGCCGTGCGGCTGCGGCGTCGCGATCGCGTCCGTGTAGGCGACCATCACCTCGCGCGCGACGCGGTCCCACGAGAACCGGCGGACGCTCTGTGCCGCAGCCCGCGCCAACTGGGCGCGGCGCCCGGGCTCGTCGTACAGGTCGCGCAGGACCTCGGCGAGCCGCTGCGCGTCGCCCGGCGGGACGAGCACCCCGTCGACGCCGTCGTGGACGACGTCGCGGTAGCCGGCGATGTCGGAGGCGACGACGGTCGTGCCCGACGCAAATGCCTCGGTCAGGACCATGCCGAAGCTCTCGCCGCCCAGCGACGGGGCGCACAGCACGTCGGCGGCGGCCAGCTCGCGGAGCTTGCGCTCGTCGTCGACCTTGCCGAGCGCGCGGATCCCGCGGGGGTCGAGAACCAGTCGCTCGAGCTCCTGCGGCGAGGGTCCGACCACGGTCAGCTCGGTGGGCAGTTGCTCGCGCAGCGCCTCGAACGCGCGTAACAGGAGCGGCAGTCCCTTGCGCTCGACCGCCTGACCGACGAACACGATCCGCAGCACCCCGTCCTGCGACTGTGCGCCGGCGCGAGCGAGCACCTCCTCGTCGATGTGAACACCGTTGGGGATCACACGGTACTCGCCGCCGAACCACCGCCGCCCGGTCCAGGCGGCCGCCTGCGACACCGCGATCCGCACGTGCAGGTGGTTCAGCATCTGCCGCGCGCCCAGCGCGGTGGCAACGGTGTTGGGCAGCCACTTGATCGAGTACGAGTGGAACGTGCCGACCAGGGGCTGACGGGTGGCGGCCGTCCCAAGCCAGCCCAACAGTGGCGCGATCGGCTCGTGGACGTGCACGACGTCGTAGCCGCCATGCTGCAGCTCGCGCTTCATGCGGCGCGCCGCGGTCAGGCTGACCGACAGGTTCGAAACCGCGCCGTTGGCCTTGAAACCTACGGTCCGCCCGAGCGGGAAGAGGTAATCCGGTAGCTCCAGGCGCTGCGGCCGCCCGCCACGATGGAGCACCGTCGTGACGCCGTCCGCCGGGTCCACCGGCGCAAGCACGCGAACCTCGTGGCCCTCGCTCAGGTATTGCTCGGCGAGGCCCTCGATGTGCCTCGTGACGCCCCCGGGATACGTCCACGAATACGGCGACACGAACGCGATCCGCATCTCCTAATCGTATCGTCTCGATCTGCCCCCTTTTTTGACCCGCCCAGCGCAGCCGCGGCCCAGCGGGGCCGCGGCTGGCATCATTGGTCGCAGATGCCGGCTCGCCACTTCGTCAAGTACACGTTCCTGCAGGTCGACCCAGCCTGGCGCCGGCTCGACCCCGACCTCCGCGAGGCGGACAAACGCGAGTTCGTCGCCGCCTGCGAGAACTTCGCCGAGGACCACCTGCTGCGCTCCTTCTCGCTCGTCGGCACACGTGGGGACGCCGACCTGATGTTGCTCAGTCAGGCCGAGAACCTCGATCGGATCCACGAGTTTCACGTCGTGCTCTCGCAGAGCGGGCTGATGAAGTGGTGCACGGTGCCGCACTCGTTCCTCGCGATGACCAAGCCCTCCGAGTACTCGGACGAGTCGCGACTGGAGGTGCGGCCGGGGCACAGCCGCTACCTGTTCGTGTATCCGTTCGTGAAGACGCGCGCCTGGTATGCGCTTGCAGCCGATGAGCGCTGGCGGATCATGCAGGAGCACATCCGCGTTGGGCGCGAGTTTCCGTCGGTCGACCTCAACACCAGCTATTCGTTCGGCCTCGACGACCAGGAGTTCGTGGTCGCGTTCGAGACGGACAACCCGGCCGACTTCCTCGACCTGGTCCAGCGCCTGCGCACCACCGAGTCGAGCTCGTACACACTGCGCGACACGCCGACGTTCACGTGCATCGCCTGCTCTCTCGAGCGCGCACTCGGCGCCCTGGATGGCACGCCGCTGCGGATCGCCGTCCCGCCCGGGATGTGAGCGACCCGCCGAATGACGCTGCCGGGAGCGAGGCCGCGGCCGTCGATCACCTGCGGGCCGCCGACCCCATGCTGGCGCGCCTGATCGACACGACCGGCCTGGAAG
>Ga0302178_10004135_pt1 | contig 10641 bp, 25 predicted proteins | sample I_Palsa_E1_3_FD_198790 | JGI IMG/M metagenome (GOLD analysis project Ga0302178, IMG submission 198790) | Peat permafrost microbial communities from Stordalen Mire near Abisko, Sweden - I_Palsa_E1_3 | ecosystem: Environmental > Terrestrial > Soil > Palsa > Peat permafrost | place: Sweden... | reverse complement strand
CCAAGCGGTTCCGGTTTGAATGAATGGTTGGATGCCACTTCCATCACGGCAAGAAATCCTCAATCCCAGCGTGTGGCGTTCTTTGGAAACCCAGGGCGCTGAACACGTACAACGCAGAATCGCTGCCCCGTGGGGGCTTGCATCACAACCCAACGTTCCAGGCGTTCAACCACTTGTGCCCCTAGCGCTTCCAGGCGTGCTACCTCAGCGGGGATATTGTCGGTTTCAATATCAACGTGGACCCGACTCTCATGGTCGACGCGCTGAATCTGCACGATAGGCTCATCGGGAGGCGTTGCCAGCATGCGGTAATTACCGCGGGTCCCCGGATGCTCGGAATCGATTTCGCGGCCCAGCGCATCAGCCCAGAACTTGGCAGCCTGATCAATATCCGATACGCGGCAATCAATGAGAAGAGCGCAAAGACGAGAAGAATGCATGGCAGTCTCTTTGGATATCTGGGTGTCGACAGTAGTCGGTCGATGGGCCGGGTCAGGCACCACGCTATACGCGCCTGCGCTCCATGGCAACGGATGAGCGCTCGAAGCCCAGCTTGGCAAAGAACTCAGCCGCCCCTTCGCGACCGGCGCGCAACACCCATGTGACTTCGGGATGGGTGCCGATTGCGTGTTCGAGAAGGAGACGACCAATGCCTTTGTCGCGGTGTATGGCTGCTACGAGGACCATGGAGAGATAACCGTTTGAGCGACCGTCCGTTATGCCTCGAGCAAAGCCGACAATGCGGCCTTCAATGATCGCGACCTCGGCAACTTGCGAGGCTTCGATGAGTTCGGCAAACCTCTCAAGGCTTCCGATGCGATCTTTCCATCCATTGGCTGCGAGCAGCCCATGGACTTCTTGCAGTTCAGTGGTTCGGACTCGACGACCATGGTATCTACACTTGAGTCAAGCGGTGGCAAAGCCGTCCGCCTTGGTGAATTGTCAGGTGCGCTCATGTCGGACTATCGTGAAGCCCTCATCAGGCTTCGGGGCGACGAAGTAGGACGAGAGCAGATCGAACGTTGCCTCATCCTGTAGCGGGTCGCCGCTGTCATTTGAATGGCGCGCTCGAAGCTGCTTTTTGCATGTCTCGTCGGGTGTGTCTACAAAATGCAGTTGGTGTGCTGCCCCTGAGATCTCGATGAGCTCCCGCAGCCAGGCGCGTTGCCCTATGGTGTTGGCAGGAAAATCGAGCACGACGGAAAGACCGTGCCCTACCACGCAACAGATATGCTCGCTTAGAGCGTTCTTGAGACGACCCGAATAGCTCACATAGCTTTTCAGATCTGTAATTTCGCTCGGATACAAATGCCTCAACAAATCATCTTCGGACAGCAGCACGGCATCCTTCTGGGACGCCAGTGATTTGGCCAGCGTCGACTTGCCAGCAGCCATTTTGCCGCACACGAAGTAAAGCGTTGCCTGGGTTTCCATACCTGTTCCTGGAAATGCCTGACGTTTGATTTAAACGGACTGCCGCAGGCGGGGCCGCTTCAAATAAAGATCAGGCTTCGGTGCATTTATTGATTGGACTGAAGCATGGCGGCCATGCGCTGGTGGATGATGTTGATCGCTTTGAGTGGCCTGATCATCACCTTGAACTCGACGATCTGACCCTTATCGTTCCATTTGATCAGGTCGACCCCATTGACCAGTATGCCATCCAGTTCGGTCTCGAATTCCAGCATGGCGTCCGAAGTGCCGACGATCTCTCGTACATACTTAAAGGTCGGATCGAAGAATACGTCGAATGCTGCGCTCAGATACCCGGCGGCAAGCTTCCTGCCGCGTTGCGGTGCGTGAACCACTGGCGAGTAGAAGACCGCGTCCTCCGCGAGTAAGCCATACAATCCAGATGAGTCGCGCTCCCGGACAAGGCGATGCCAAATTTCAAGGGGGTGATCAGTCATGGCATACCTCTATGGGTCAGTCAGATGCCTGACACCTGAATTTAGCGGTTTCGCGCCGCTGGAATGAACTGTTATGCCGCTGCATGTTTTTTTACTTGGCCGCATGATTTCTGCAAACAAACTTACTGATGCCCCAGGCGAATGTCCCGGCGATACTTGCAAAAATACATGTCCACAACGGTACGAAGATGAAAGCCAATGCAGACGTTGATGAACTCGTTGCCGTGCCGCCCCAGTCGAACAACCACGCAAGATGAAAAAGAACCATAAGCAGCGTGGCTGAAGCAGCGAACACGATGCCGCCGACAACGGTTGCAAGGCCGGAACGCCGCCCGGCTAAAAGTACGCCAAAACCCACTGTCACAGGAAACGCGTTCCAGACCTCGAAGCCGTTGAACGGACCCTCGACGTAAACAATAAACGCAATGGCCAACAGGAACGGAATAGCGAGAAGGGCTGTTTTCATGGCGAGATTATGGACGGCCTAACGCCTGAGTTAAGCCTAGCCGAGAAGCGACTTCGACTTGAATGAATGGTCAGGCCGCAGACAGTGCACTGATCATGACGTAATACCCGTCAGGATCACGCAATGCGAACTCTATGGTGCCTGTGTTTGGGTTCACATTAGGCTCCTCTTCAAGAACCGCGACAATGGTGCGCGCACGATCCAAGGCTTGATCAAAATCATCTACGCGAAAGAACAGGAGCAACCCATTGCCAGGTTCTGCGTAATCCGGACTGGCAAGAGTCGGATGTTCATGAGCGCCCCAACGATGCAAGCAGAGTAGGACTGTCTCGTCTGTGTCGATAATTTGCCCGAAGTAGTCGTGGGCAGGCTTCGTGACGGGTAGCCCGAAGAGCGACTGATACCACGCAAAGCTGCGGGCAACGTCCGCGACGCCGATGATTGTCCAAGTGCGCTTCATAGTTATTTCTGCGTCCTAACGCTGTAATTAAGCGGCGGCGGAGGCGTTCGCCTTGAACGAAATGTTAGAGCGCTTTGTACACATGCGGTCGATGCAACTCCATAAAGTGCGCCGGATTGGACAACTCCGTGAACCCGAACTGCTCGTAGAGACCATGCGCATCGTTCGTTGCGAGCATGAAGCGCCTGAGTTCCTGAAGATCCGGGTGCGCGAAGACGAACTGCATGAGCCGTTTGGAGAGGCCTTTTCCGCGATGAGGCTCAAGTATGAATACGTCCGCGAGATACGCAAAGGTGGCCTTGTCAGTGACAACCCTAGCAAATCCCACCTGCCTGCCCTGAAGGAAGACGCCAAAGCACAACGAACCTTCAATGGCACGCTCGACGATCGCGCGTGGGACGCCCGGCGACCAATAACTCTTCGTCAGGTATCCATGGATCGTGGCAACGTCCAAGCGCTGCTTGTCCGCAGAGACGTCGTACTCGTTGCTAGTCGCGTGTGGTGACATTTGAAGCGCTCTAACGCTGGAGTTAAGCGGAGGCGGAGCCGTCCACCTTGAACGAGAGGTTAGATACCAGATGGTCACAGTCGCACATTGAGACGCCCCAGCACCCAGACCAAACCGAAGTACGCAACGACCGCAACGCAACAAGCGATTGTGAGCGACGACCAGAACGTGATGCCGCGCCTGAGCAGCGCTGGAAGGACCAAGAACAACGGCAATGACGCAAGGATGAGCCAAAAAATACTGTGCGAGAGCTTTGCCACCGCCTCAACATTGCCGGTGTCTGTGTATAGCCAGACAAAGACGAGAAGCGACGTGACCGGCAAGGACGCAAGTATTGCTCCCCAAAACGAACTGCGTCGACCGATCTCGGAAACAGTGATGACCAGAGCAACTGTAATCAAGATTTTTGCTGCGTATTGCCACATAACTTGCCCTGGTATCTAACGCTGGAGTTAAGCGGCGGCGAAGCCGTCCGCCTTGAACGAGATGTTAGCGCCTTTAAACCGGCGCCGCTTCCTTCTTGCCAATGAGCTCTAACTGACCTTCTATGCTACTTCTGAGAGCGGGTTCCAACTCAAGCGCGCGCTCGAACCAAAGACGCGCATCCTTTAGGTGCCCGTTCTTTCTTAGTGCCTTTGCGCCATATAGCAATGCATCGAGATTGTTTGGCTCTTTTGTCAAAGTGCGACGCGATAGATCAATCAATTCGTCGAGTTGATTCCGCCGCCAAAGCTTGAGGAATCTCTGTTTTTTGCGATTGACATCCCAACCCACGATTGCCATGACAAGAAGCGTAGCTTGAGCTGCGACTACGACGATTAGCACGACGGTGAGCGTCCAGAGTCTGTCTTCAAGCGCTTCCATATTTTTCGGCTCCTTAAGCGCTAACGCTGGAGTTAAGCGGCGGCGGAGCCGTCCGCCTTGAATGAGTTGTTAGGTGTGGTGCATAGAGCCAAAGCAAATTATAAGTAGCACAAGACCAACAAGCGTAAGGCATAGGGTGTAAAAACCTTTATTACTTGCGGGGGCTGCCTTTATGTGATGCTCGGGGTTGCGCCACTTCTCCAACATGGCCACCCACTGACTACGTAGCTCCATGGCAGCGCCGATGTACAGCGGTAAGAAACCAAGGGCAATCATGAATCTTGATATGAGAAGACCTGGATTTTCTGCCGAAAACCAAATAGACGCTGGCAAAGTGACTAAGGTTAACGCTGCGACTTTCCATTTCGATGCTACCAACTTCATGTGCCACCTAACGCTGGAGTTAAGCGGCACCGAAGGTGTCCGCCTTGAACGAGATGTTAGACCGAACCTGCCCAACTGGAATCATGCTTTGAGCTCCCGAATTGCCTGACGTAATTCTTTGTCTGGCACCAAAGCCAAGAGTCGTCGCTCGAATGTGACTGTGAACTCCGGCGATGCTTGGCCGGATGAAACAAGATTGATGCCCTGACGTAGCTCTTCGATTAGCCGCCAATCCCCGTCGGTGATACCTGACCTGTCACTGGATCTTTTACGAGACCATCCATCGGCGTCACCGTCGAATGATTGATACGTCGTAATTTTTGCCAATGTGAGCATGTTATGGAGTGCGGCCTAACGCTGGAGTTAAGCGCGTCCGCTTGGACGAAATGTTAGGCGCTGCTGAGCAGTTTGCGAAGTGCGCGAGTGGCCCCAACGCGATAAACGACAACACCCAACGCAAGCGAGATCGGCGCGGCAACACCAAAAAGTAAGCGGCAAGTGCCGCCTAAATTAATGGCAAGAAGCAAAAATGCCAACGAAAGGAACATGCTCGCCTGCACTAGACGAATGAGCCGCTTCGCGCTGGCAGAGGTTGTATAGCTAAACATGAGACGGCCCCGCTCACTGTCGGGCAGCGCGTCTAGCTCAGGAATGTCCGGCGTCGAGAAAGGAATGCGCATATGAGCCTAACGCTTGAGTTAAGCGGCGGCGAAGCCGTCCGCCTTGAACGACTGGTTAGGCCGAGTGAGGCACGGAAACGAAGTACGACAACCCAAAGAATAGAAGCAGATAAATTGCGAAGAAGACAAGCATTGCGTCAGACAGCTTGGATAGGTAGCCGTCGTTAAGCGAACGATGCTCGCGAGCGAACAGAAACTTCATGGTGGCCCAGCCTGTAGCGATGTTATTGCGCAGAAATAGCGAAGGCCTACCCATTGCCTCGTACTTTTGCGGATGCGCCACTTCAAGGCGATTGAACAACAGCTTGATGAGCACAAACCACACGATGACCATGCCAAAGAGCACAGCGAAGAGAATGATTGAAGGTGCCTGAGGATTCATGAGCTCTCGCTTTAAGGCCTAACGCTGGAGTTAAGCGGCGGCGTAGCCGTCCGCCTTGAACGAGATGTTAGGCCGCACTGAAGTGCTGCTTACAGCTTGGGCAGCTATGGCTGCCAAACACATTAAAGGTTGCCGCCGACTTTGCTAGACGAATTAATTTGCCAGCCGTGTCGTAGCAGCCAGGGCAAAAAGGCCCCTCACCGTCAGACTTGAAGTATGCAAAGCCCTTGAAGCTAACCGATGAACTATCTTTTTGCTCAAGCTTGCGCTTCAGTAGATCGTTTTCTTCGAGGAGGTCCGCCACATGAATCTTGAGATTGGCCAGCTCGATGCTCAGATCAGCCAAGGCGTTGTTGAACTCGGCGTTTGCAATATTTTTGTTGATCTCGCGGAGACGAGTGACCAATTGAATTGCTGCGCTTGCTGTGCTGATCAGATCGGTCACAAACCCTCCTGTGAGGCCTAACGCTGGAGTTAAGCGGCGCGCGGCCTTTCGCGCGTCCGCTTGGACGAATTGTTAGAGTGCGTCATGTACTTCACTGGGAACCGTTACTAGCGACACACCGCCTGACTTTAGAGAACTTGCGAAAAAACCAGATGAAGTACACAAGCAAAAGGACGACGGCAGCGACCACGCCCCAACCAAAACCAAAACCCAACTGCCACTTCCGAAGGTTCTCTGGGTTTAGCCCTTGAGGAACGTCCATGATAGTGAAGCCATATGCAATGCCACCAAGCAGGCAAAGCAGAAGAATTAAAGTGCTTTGAAAGATCATCTTCGAGGTTGTTGGGCAGCCATGCTTTATCAAACACTGGTCGTAAATGGAGTTGCTCATCTTTTTCCCCTCAAGATCACCATGATGTTTGTTCAGCGCTCTAACGCTGGAATTAAGCGGCGGCGAAGCCGTCCGCTTGGATGACTGGTTAGGGAGCAGCGAGCTCACCAACCGAAGGGAAATCTGGATCTACGATGTAGAAATTTGCCGAATGAATGGATGCGGCCGCCTGAAAGCAAGCGATGTGGCAGAAGAAGGTTTGCTCTTTTTGCTCACCGCGGTGCCGATTTGTACGAGCAACCAAGTGAATGGCGCATGGGTCGAGTACACCAGTCTCGATGGCCTCAGCGCAGAACATGCAGGAGTAACTTGGCTCTTCGAGGCTAGACGTCAACTTCACTTGCTCCCTAACGCTTGAGTTAAGCGGCACCGAAGGTGTCCGCCTTGAACGAGTAGTTAGGTTGCAGCTACGAAAGAGTTGCAACCAACTTAGCTGCAGATTGCCTTGTAAGTGGGCATGTAAGCAATGGGTTGGCAAGCTCGTGAAGCGCCAAGCCGGCTGCTGATGAAGGGTCGTACTCAATGTCGTCACGACACTCTATGCAGTTGGCCCAGTCCTCGACCTGCGCGGAAGAAAGCTCACCAGCCATGAACCGATTGAGCGACGAAGAGATATGGGTGGCGCCCAGCACGACCAATGGGCTGGGAGCGTCCCAGCCGTAAGCCGAGAGGTCGCGAGCGATGTCCGGGATTGGCCGCGTGATCGAAAGAAGCGCTTTTAGAAGGGATTCGCGACTATCCATATTTGCGACCTAACGCTGGAGTTGAGCGGCGGCGAAGCCGTCCGCCTCGAACGAATAGTTAGAGCACCCTCTCATGGTGTAACGCTGATGGAGTCTGCTACGGGAAGATAGCTGCCAGAGCGTACCCCAGGCGGTGGCGGAAGTTGAGCGGCGCCGAAGTGAATTGCGAAACATCGAGATACGGAGGTAACAGGCTCAACCTCTACGGACGAGACCACGCCGCTTGAAGAGACATTCGCAACGAACGTGAACTTGCCAAGGTTTGCCGGCGATGTCGAGCCGACTGGAACGCAAGCTGCAAGCGACGCCTGCATTGCTTGCCCCCATGATGCTTCGTAGCGTTGCCCAGATGGACTGGCTAGCGACAGTACTCCGGCTTTGACCCGCGTAGCGAAGTCGCTGGCGTGTGAGAGCGTGGCGACTGGCAAAAGCAAAAGGGCGATATATTTCATTTGAGCTCTAACGCTGGAATTAAGCGGCGGCAGAGCCGTCCGCTTGAATGAGATGTTAGGCGCGCTACGCGAGCACCCAAACGCCGGACGGTGAAACGGCAACAGATTGCATGATGCCTTGCCGGCGCAGACGATTTGCAGCCCAGCGCATATCGTATTGCCATGTATAGAAAAGATCACCGACGGCCGCAAATCACTCTCATGGGCGCGCCAAATTTCTTTTGCTACGTCCGTGAGCGAACCTCGGCCACCCATGCGGCTGAGCGCTCTTTGAACCCAGTCTTGCACGTCGTGTTTCGTTGCCATGAACTTCCCCTGTGCACCTAACGCTGGAATTAAGCGGCGGCGAAGCCGTCCGCCTTGAACGAAATGTTAGACCGCATGCTCGCGATGCCATGCTTGCGAGTCTTTGACGAATTGACCCTTGAACGCTTCGTCCACGAACGCGCGTGCAGGAACGATTAAAGCATTGCCCATAGTGCTGGTGATTACCACAGAGTCTCTTGCTTCTTGAACCGACGCAATCTCAGCCCAGCGTCGTGAACCAGATTTGTTGCCGATCTTGGTCGACCAGCCATCCGGCCCGACAAGAAGAGTGCGTTCTTTGCTCTTGAACATGACTTGCGGCCACAGAGCAAAGAACAATGTTACCGCTGGCAGAGCGCCAATAAAGTACAGCACGTATGAGCTAATTGCAGGTGGAGCACCAAATATGTCGGGCAGCGTAAACGCGAGAACGGCGGCGGCAAGCAGATGCACGCGCCAAAGACGCGCTCTCCAAGCGGCCCAGTAAAAGTGCCAGACTTCGAATCGAGATGAGCGATAGCTAAGGGAGTAGTTCATGCGGTCTAACGCTGGAGTTAAGCGGCGGCGAAGCCGTCCGCCTTGAACGAATAGTTAGGGCGACACTCTATGACGCCTTGGATGACCAAACAAAAATGACCCACAACGTGACCACAACAGGGCACAACATTAGCAAAAGTAGGCTAGTACGCGGACGTTTGTGTTGGATACGAAGAGCTAAGTACGCGACTGCGCCAATGATAACGACGGGAGCCAAAACACCCAAAAATAACGTGGCGCTGCCCAGTGGCTTGCAAGGTTGCCCGATGCGACGAGTAGCATCGCAGCCGATACCGTAGGCGTACGGAAGCATGGCGTACATGAAGCAAGCCAGCGCGATTGCCAAAGCACCGTTGATGAGCGTAAGTGTCTTAGTCAGCATCTGCGGCCTAACGCTTGAGTTAAGCGGCGGCGAAGCCGCCCGCCTTGAACGAATTGTTAGGCCTCGCCACCCGGCAGACCTGCCGCGACTAGCTTAAGCTTTTTGACAGCCTCGGCGGAGCCGAACCGGCCAGCACGACGATATGTGTCTAGCGTGGCATCTGCGTCGGCGCAGACCTTAGATAAAATATCCTCAGCGATGGCCTGATGCGGAGCAATGCGGCTAGCAAGCTTGGTAAGCAGAGCTTGCCCTTCAAGATCATGCTCATGACCGTCCAATGCGTAAGCGCCATAAAAGGCGTCGTAACTCACGCAGAATTCCGAAAATGTCAGTTCGCCGGCAACGCACTGGCGTACCAAATTATCGTGGTGATCTAAGGCTGCGAGCAACTCTGACTCTAGGAGTGCGTCCATTTGTACCTGGGAGGCCTAACGCTGGAGTTAAGCGGCGGCGGAGCCGTCCGCCTTGAACGAAATGTTAGGCGCTTGAGCTTGCAGCTCGTTGCCAATCTGCGCCCTTGTACTTTCTTGACGCCCGCCAGCCCATAGGCAGATTGGCAAGCTCTATTAGTGTTGCATCATGACCCACCATCTGGGCTAGGCCAACGATCATTACATCAGCTACGTCCAGTAATTCGCCAGTGAGAAACTGCCAAGAGCCATCTTCGGCGTCGTGGGTTACGAACAGGATAGGCTTGTTCCCTTTCATGACCTGGAGAGTAGTGAAGGTGGCTACGTTGGGTGGATCGGTGAACTGCCAAGTGCTCATTGCTTACGCCTAACGCTGGAGTTAAGCGGCGGCAAGGCCGTCCGCCTTGAACGAGTTGTTAGGCATCTGCCTGGCGCGAATTGGCGCGAGCAAAAGCACGGGTTTTGGCGACAGAACGCCAAGTCTCTTGGCTTGGCTTGAGCTCAGGAAACGCGAGAATAGCTGGGTTGATCGTTTCATCCATGATGGCGGACATCGCTCGACCTACGGCGTGCTTAATTTCTTTCTGGAGGTCTGCTGGAATGCCTGTGATGGCGGTCGCGAGCGCATCGTCAAGCGCGGCCATTGCATCAATACCTCCGTCCCTGAGTGCTTGTGCGCAACTAAGCGTAGGTGGATTCATTCTTTTTGGACCGAAGTTGATGAGGATGCCTAACGCTGGAGTTAAGCGGCGGCGAAGCCGTCCGCCTTGAACGAATTGTTAGACCAACTGAACCGGCTTCTTGAATAACTCGCTACAACGCGGGGTAAATAATAAACAGATTGCGACTATTTGAAGGGCTACAGGTGCAAGATCAATGAGTCCTAACATCGGCGTCTTGGCAATCTCAGAAATTGAGTCTGGAACAAGTCGAATTAAGCCCACAGCTATTGCGCAGAGATAAACAATTCTTGCCCAATTACGCGCTGTAGAAATCTTATAGATGAAAAATGCTCTGACCGCAAAAACAACAACAAAAAGCCCATACACCACTGCCATAGGTACTGGCATAGCAGCATGACGGGTGTCGGCTATAACCCCTATTAGGCTAAAAGCCCACGCTAGCCACAAAAGAACGATAGCGTTAACGAACAAGGTCGGTTTGGAGGCTAATGACATACCTACTAGTTCCTCGGTCTAACGCTGGAGTTAAGCGGCACCGAAGGTGTCCGCCTTGAACGAGTTGTTAGCCAGACTACCCATGTTGCAGAGCTGCGGTGAGCGCCACTACGACGAAAGCACGAACGCTGAAAGATGCTGCG
>Ga0302178_10004131_pt1 | contig 10645 bp, 9 predicted proteins | sample I_Palsa_E1_3_FD_198790 | JGI IMG/M metagenome (GOLD analysis project Ga0302178, IMG submission 198790) | Peat permafrost microbial communities from Stordalen Mire near Abisko, Sweden - I_Palsa_E1_3 | ecosystem: Environmental > Terrestrial > Soil > Palsa > Peat permafrost | place: Sweden: Abisko... | reverse complement strand
TGGCGGGCAGGGATGGCCAGGATGCGAGGGCAGACGGACGGGGTGCGGGGACGGCGGGCCTCGGGGCGGCAGTTACCCGCAGCGCGAACTGACACACCCGACTCGCAGCCCCAGGCAGTCGCGTTACAGCCTCTCTAGCTGGACCTATGGCCCATCGACCCGCATAGGGCGGGCCGCCTGATGCCGGGCGCGCACGCCCAGCCGCAACACTCCGAGGCTCGACGAGGGGTCCGCGAGGCACGCACCGCGGCCCGTTCGGGAAAAAAACTTGCCAACAGATAGTCATCGATATATCGTTAACCTAACGACAAGGATCGAGAAGCGATCTAGACAGATTTAAGGAGTATCACAATGCATAACGAAGGATGGGGAGACCCCCGAGAAGGCCACCGTGGCCACGTGCGAGGAGGCTCCCGCGTACGCGGCGGTCCGATGCCGTGGGGCCCTGGCCCGTTCCCGTTCGAAGGGCGCGGCGGGCCGTTCGGGCCGCCCAGGTTCCGGGGTCCCGGAGGCCGCGGGCCGCGGGTGCGGCGCGGTGACGTCCGGGCCGCGATCCTCGACCTGCTGGCCGAGGGACAGCCGTGGAACGGCTACCAGATCATCCAGGAGATCGGCGAGCGCACGCAGGGCGTGTGGCGGCCGAGCGCGGGGTCGGTGTACCCGGCGCTGCAGCAGCTGGAGGACGAGGGCCTGATCACGCCGGCGGCCGGCGAAGACCGCAAAAGGAACTACACGCTGACCGACGATGGCCGGGCTTACGTCCAGGCGCACGCCGATGAGCTCAAGGCGTCCTGGGACGCCGTGACGGGCAGCGTGGACGACGCCGCGGTCCAGATGCACAATCTGGCCCGCCAGGTGGCCATGGCCACCGTGCAGGTCGCTCAGGCCGGCTCACCAGCCCAGGTCCAGCAGGCCAGCAAGATCCTGGCCGACACCCGCAAGGCCCTGTACCGTATCCTCGCGGCAGACGACGAGGAAGCGGGGGAGGGCTCGAAGGGGTGACTCCGGCTATCTCGGTCAGCGAGCTGACCAAGAAGTACGGCGAGATCGAAGCCGTCCGCGGCATCGACTTCACGGTCGCCGCCGGGGAGACGTTCGGGTTTCTCGGCCCGAACGGGGCCGGCAAGTCGACCACGATCAAGATCCTGTGCACCCTGGCGGATCCCACCTCGGGCTCCGCCAGGGTCGCGGGCCACGACGTGGTCCGGGAGCGGGACACCGTGCGTCGCAACATCGGCCTGGTCTTCCAGGACACCACCTTGGACAACTACCTGACCGGGGAGCAGAACCTGCGCTTCCACGCCGACCTGTACGGGGTGCCCAAGGCAGCGTTCGCGCCCCGGATGCGTCAGGTGCTGGAGATGGTCGGGCTATGGGAGCGGCGGGGCAACGTGGTGGGCACCTACTCCGGCGGGATGCAGCGGCGGCTGGAGATCGCCCGCGGCCTGCTGCACGCCCCGCGGGTGCTGTTCCTCGACGAGCCCACGGTGGGCCTGGACCCGCAGACCCGGGTCTCGATCTGGGATTACATCAACGACCTGAAGGGGCGCGAGGACATCACCATCTTCCTCACCACGCACTACATGGACGAAGCGGAGAACTGCGACCGGATCGCGATTATCGACCACGGCCAGATCGTGGCGATCGACACTCCGGAGGCGCTGAAGGCGTCGATCGCCAAGGACCGGGTGCAGATCAGCACGGCCGACGACCAGGCCGCGATCCGCGCGCTGACCGACGTGTTCGGCATCGACGCAGGGCTGCATGAGAACCTGGTGACGTTCTCGGTGGAGTCCGGCGAGCACTTCGTGCCCCAGCTCTTTGCGCGCCTGCCGCAGGCCATCCGCTCGGTGAGCGTGTCCCGGCCGTCCCTTGACGACGTGTTCATGTCCTATACGGGTAAGACGATCCGTGACGCCGAAGCCTCGATTGGCGACCGCAACCGCCGGGTCGCGACGCGGTTCGGCCGGAGGTAGCAGTGGCGACCAAAGAGATCCCGACCCAGGACCCCATTACCGCTGAAGAACTGGCCCTGACCGAGACGATCAGGGTCGCGGTACCTGAGCGTAGCCTGCGGCACGACCTGCGCGCGGTCAGCATCGTCTGGCGCCGCGAGCTGATCAGGTTCCGCACTGACCGGCTGCGGGCCGTCACGTCCCTGGTGCAGCCAATCCTGTTCCTGTTCGTGCTCGGCACCGGTCTGTCCCGGCTCGCATCCCACGGCCTGCCCGCCGGGGTGCACTTCAGTACGTTCATCTACTCGGGCGTGCTCGCCATGTCGGTCCTGTTCACCGCGATCTTCTCGGCCGCGTCGATCGTTTGGGACCGGGAGTTCGGGTTTCTGCGCGAGATGCTGGTCGCGCCGGTGCGGCGCTGGGCCATCGTGGTCGGCAAGTGCCTGGGCGGCGCCACCGTCGCCACCTTCCAGGGCCTCATCTTCCTGGCCCTGGCGGGCGTCGCGCACGTCCCCTACGACCCGGTTCTCCTGCTGACCCTGATCGGGGAACTACTGCTGCTGTCGTTCACCCTGACCGCGTTCGGAGTCATGATGGCGGCCCGCATAAAGCAGATACAGGCGTTCATGGCGCTCACCCAGTTGTTCGTGTTGCCATTGTTCTTCCTGTCCGGCGCGCTCTACCCGCTGAACGGCCTGCCCGCCTGGCTGACCGTGCTGACCCGGATCGACCCGCTGACCTACGTCGTCCAGCCGATGCGGAACGCGGTGTTCGCGCACTTGTCGGTCAGTCCCGTAGCGGTGCACGCCCTGAGCCCGGGCATCACCTGGTTCGGCTGGGTTGTCCCGGTCGGCCTATGCCTGGCCATCGTCGCCGTCATGGGAACCGCGATGCTAGCCGTAGCCATAGCCGAGTTCCGTAAGACCGAATAGCCCAGCCGCCCACAATGTGGCATTACCCGGGCCCCATTAGTAAGCACCCGCTGATCATTCCCCGGATTTGCCCTCACCAATAACGAAAACACCTCAACAAAGCCTAAGAATCCCCTCTCAAAGCCTCCCCGGATAGCCCCCCGCCCGTACCCTGCATACATTATGCATTCAGAGCCAACCCAGAGCCAGAACTCCACCCCCAACCCCAACCCCCCACTCACCCACCCCCAACTTGGCCAACCAGCCCCCGCTGCGAATTAACTGCGACACACCCCAACCAGCCCCCTCCCGCCCAGACCGAAATGCACGTGCACCAGACCCAGACCGGACAGGGAGAGAGGGATAGGCAGCGGGATAGGACAGAAACCAGCACCCCACAGCACCAGGCCTCCGACCAAAGCCCGCCCCCCCAGCACCAGGCCTGAGACCAAAACCCGCCCCCCACAGAGGGCCACGCGGGGGGGTCCGGGGGGTCGTCCCCCCGTAAAAGCACTGCGAGCCCCCGCCGAAGCCGCAGCAAAGCGCGGCGAGCATAGAGCGACGCCGGGTGGCTACGGGGGCAAACCACCCGGCGTCGCGTTCATCGGCGTTCCGACGGGGGCCCGGAACGCCGGCAGTGGCGCTCCGACGGGGGACCAGAGCACCGATATGAATGCTACACGGAAACACCCCCCAGTGTGTCAAGACCTAATTACAACGAGATCTCTGCAGGAGGGCTGAGCAGCGGAATCAGTTGTCGCCGCCGCCACCTGGCGGTGCGGTCCGATGGCCGTTTTCTGAGGATGGGCCGGCCGGGTCACGGGTCACGGGCAGGTTGGGGTGGTACTCCATGAAGCCGCGGGTGTTGCTCGGCTCCCGGCCGCCGTTGGCGAACACCACGGCGAAATAGGGAATGAAGATAGCGCCGGCGGCCGGTATCACAGTGAGCCAGCCCAGGTGATTGACGAACATAACCACGGCGATTATGAAGCAGAGGGCGCGGACGCCCATCATCAGCAGGTACCTGCGCTGCCGGAAGCTGATGTCCTCGGACAGCGAGCGCCGTGCCTGCGTCACCATGTGCACCTGCGACCGCCCGCGGTCAGCGTGACCCAACCTCATTCCCCCACGGTATGCCTCGCCGTGCGGCAGCGCGACTCGCCCGCGCCGTCAGCTGGCCTGGCTCACCGACGACATGTTGAAGCCCTCCACCCGCACCGGCGGCATCGCGGCGCGGTTGAAGTAGTCGCCCCATTCGCGCGGCAGGGTCGGCACGGTCCCGCCGACCTCCAGCAGCCGGCCGAGCATGGCCACCGGCGACTCGTTGAACCTGAAGTTGTTCACCGCGCCGACCACCTCGCCGTCCTCCACCAGGTAGACCCCGTCCCTGGTGAGCCCGGTGAGCAGCAGGACCTGCGGGTCGACGTCGCGGATGTACCACAGGCAGGTCAGCAGCAGCGCACGGTCGGTGGACGCGATCATCTCCTCCAGCGTCGGCGCCGCGGCCCCGGATGCGGGCGCAGCGGTGGCGAAGATCAGGTTGTCGACGGCGGGCGTGAACGGCAGCCCGGCCAGCGCCGCGGAGTGCCGTGAGGAGTGCAGGGCGGCCAGCGTGCCGTCCTGGATCCAGGCGGTCGAGCTCAGCGCGAGCCCGTTGTCGAAGACCGAAGAGTCGCGCCCGGACGCGTGCGCGATCACGAACGGCGGGCAGCGCAGCCCGGCCGCCAGCGGGTCACTGGACAGCGTCACGGGCTGGGTCGACAACTGCTCGCCGACCCTGGTCCCGCCGCCGGCCTTGCTGAACACCGTCCGCCCGTCAGCCGCGTCCTTGGCCCCGGCCGACCAGTACAGGTAGATGAGCAGGTCGGACACGGCGGTAGGCGGCAGCAGCGTCTCGTACCGGCCGGCCGGCAGCGAGATCGAGCGCTTGGCCCAGTCGAGGCGCTCGCCGAGCCCGGCCGCCAGGCCCACGACGTCCACGTCGGCGAAGTCGCGGGTGGCCGCGCCGGTCCAGGCCGACCGGGTCAGGTCGGCGGATTTCGCGTTCAGCTCGACCCGCCCGGTCGGCTGGTCGTACCGCCGCCGCAGCCCGCGCGAGGTGCCCAGGAACGTGCTGACCAGATCGTGCTCGGCAAACCCGTACAGCTTCCGGTCCGCGGCCTGGGACTGGCGCAGCGTCTCGCCCAGCGCGGCCGCGAAGTCGCGCAGCACGCCGATTTCGGTCCGGCCTGGCGGGCCGTCCCAGAGTGGTTCGTCACCTTTTATCCCGAACGACCCAGCCTCGTCCGGCCCGGTCACCTGCGCGGCATCCTCGGCGGGTGCGGCCTCGGCGGCGGCGTGCTCCGCCTCACGCACCACCTCCTCGATCTGGTCGGGGCGGACCCCGGCCCGGGAGATGATGCCGGCCGAGGTTCCTTCGGCCCGATGGTCGACGGCGATGACGGTGAGCTGGCGCGAGCTGGACACGCCGTTGGTGGTGAGCGTGTTACCCGCCCAGCGCAGGTTGGCGCTGGAGGTCTCCTCGGCGATCACCACGCAGTCGCCGGACCGGCTGGCGGCCAGCGCCCGCTCGACGGCTTCCTGCGGGGACAATCCGCTCACTGGCCCTCCTCGACCGTGTTGAGGATCCGTATCCCGCGCAGCAGCGCGGCCGGGCAGCCGTGGCTGACCGGAGCGACCTGGCCGGGCTGGCCCTTGCCGCAGTTGAACGCCCCGCCGAGGACGTAGGTCTGCGGTCCGCCGACGGCCTCCATGGCGCCCCAGAAGTCGGTGGTGGTGGCCTGGTACGCCACGTCCCGCAGCTGCCCGGCCAGCTTTCCGTTCTTGATCTTGAAGAACCGCTGGCCAGTGAACTGGAAGTTGTACCGCTGCATGTCGATCGACCAGCTCTTGTCGCCGAGGATGTAGATGCCGTCCGCCACGCCGGAGATCAGGTCCTCGGTCGAGGGGCCGCCGGCCGGGGCGGGCTGCAGCGACACATTCGCCATCCGCTGCAGCGGGATATGGTTCGGCCCGTCCGAGAACGCGCAGCCGTTGGAGCGCCCGAAGCCGCGGCTGCGCGCCATCCGCCGGTCGAGCTGATAGCCGGTTAGGACGCCCCCGGTGATCAGGTCCCAGGACTGGCCGGCCACGCCCTCGTCGTCGTAGCCGATCGTAGCCAGGCCGTGCTCAACGATGCGATCGCCGGTGACGCGCATGACGTCCGATCCGTACTTCAGGCTCCCGAGCTTGTCCGGGGTGGCGAACGAGGTGCCCGCGTAGGCGGCCTCGTAGCCCAGCGCCCGGTCGAGTTCGGTCGCGTGGCCGATCGACTCGTGAATCGTGAGCCACAGGTTGGACGGGTCGATCACCAGGTCGTAGGACCCGGCCTGGACCGTGGGAGCCCTCAGCTTGGCCGCCAGGAGCTCAGGCAGCTCGGCCAGTTCGCGGTCGAAGTCCCAGCCGCCGCCGGTGAGGTACTCATACCCACGTCCGGCTGGCGGGGCGAGCGTCCGCATGGTGTCGAACCGGCCGTCCTCGGTGACCGCGACGGCGGTGATCACCGGAGCCAGCCGGACCCGTTGCTGGGTCGCGGCGGTGGCCCCGTCGGCGTAGAACTTGCACTCCTTGACCTGCCGCAGCGCGGCGTCCACGTGGCTGACCGCGTCGTGCCGGAGCAGGGCCGTGCTCCACTGCGCCAGCAGCGCCACCTTGTCCGGGACGCTGATCGTGAACGGATCGATCTGGTACGCCGATATCCAGGTCACGTCGCCGTAGCCGGGCTCGTCGGCGAGCTCGATGGGCTCGGTGTTCATGGCCGCCGCCACCTTGGCCACCTCGACCGCCTCCCGCGCCGCGCGCGCCGCGGCGTCCGCAGTCAGGTCGACGGCCGACGCGAAGCCCCACGTGCCGTCCACGATGACGCGGACGGCCAGGCCGGTGTCGTCGGCGTCGAACAGGGTCTGCGGGGTCCCGTCGGACAGCCCGATCTGCTGCGCCCGCAGACGCTCGGCCCGGAAGTCGGCGTGCTGGGCGCCGAGGGCCTTGGCCTGCGCGAGGGCCGCGTCGGCTAGGTCGCGTAGCGGCAGGGCCGTGAACTCAGGGTCGATCTCCGGCTCTCGATCATTCACGACAACAAAACCTATCTCACCCGCCCCGTCCCACCAGCACCCCTGCGGTAAGGTGCTAGCCCGGGAGGACGACGGTTGCCTCCCTGGGGACCATTCCCCGGGCCCCTGGGGGAGCCGCTGCGGGGGGACCCATCCCCCAGACCCCCTTTGGGAGACGTGAACGTGGGCCGATCAGTGCTCGTGACGGGCGGGAACCGGGGCATCGGGCTGGCCATCGCGCGGCGGCTCGCAGCCGGCGGCGACAGCGTCACGGTGACCTCGCGCTCGGGTGAGCCGGTGGACGGGCTCGAGGTGGTCCGCTGCGACGTGCGCGACGCGGCGTCGGTCGAGGTCGCGTTCGGGGAAGTGGAGAAGACCCAGGGCCCGGTCGAGGTACTGGTCGCCAACGCCGGGGTGACCCGCGATCAGTTGCTCGCGCTGATGAGCGAGGAGGAGTTCGGCCTGGTCATCGACACGAACCTGGCCGGCGGGTACCGCGTCGCCAAGCGGGCGGTACGCGGCATGATGAAAATGCGCCGCGGGCGGCTGATCTTCATCTCCTCCGTCGTGGGCCTGTACGGCTCGGCCGGCCAGGCCAACTACGCGGCATCGAAGGCCGGGCTAGTTGGCCTGGCCCGGTCCCTGGCCCGCGAACTCGGCTCCCGCGGCATCACCGCCAACGTGATCGCCCCCGGCTTCGTGGACAGCGACATGACGGCCGTCCTGTCGCAGGACAGGAAGGCGGCCATCTTGTCCGCCGTCCCGCTGGCCAGGTTCGCGGCCGCGGATGAGGTCGCGGCGGCCGTGGCGTTCCTGGCCGGGCCGGACGCGGCCTACATCACCGGTGCCGTGATCCCGGTGGACGGCGGGCTCGGGATGGGGCACTGAGGCGTCGTCATTTGTCTAGTGCGCACAAGCTCCGGCGGGAACGTTCGTACCGCTGGTCATTTAGTTAACGGGATCGGCCAGGCAGGGTGGGACTTGTGCCGAACACCATGGGAGTGAGGCTGTGATGGGAATCCTGGCGGGCAAGCGGATCCTGGTAACCGGGGTCATCACCGATGCCTCGATCGCGTTCCACGTGGCCCGGGTGGCGCAGCAGGAGGGCGCGAGCGTCGTGCTCACCGGATTCGGCAGGCTGACCCTGGTCGAGCGGATCGCCAGGCGGCTGCCTGTCCCGCCGCCGGTCCTCGAGCTGGACGTGACCAGCGAGGAGCACCTCGACTCGCTCGCCGAACGGCTTTCCGCGCACGTAGACGGCCTGGACGGCGTGCTGCACGCGATCGCCTACGCTAACCCGGAAGAGGCGCTCGGCGGGAACTTCCTGCGCACCAAGTGGCCCGACGTGGCCACCGCGATGCAGGTCTCGGCGTACTCGCTGAAGGCGGTCACGATGGCCGCCCTGCCCCTGATGGGCGGCGGTGGTTCGGTGGTGGGCCTGGACTTCGACGCGAGCGTGGCCTGGCCGGGCTACGACTGGATGGGCGTGGCCAAGGCCGGCCTGGAGTCGTGCGCCCGGTATCTCGCCCGTGACCTCGGCCCGAAGGGGATACGGGTCAACCTGGTGGCGGCGGGACCGCTGCGGACCATGGCCGCCAAGTCGATCCCGGGCTTTGACCGGTTCGAGGGCGTGTGGGGTGATCGCGCTCCGCTCGGCTGGAAGATCACCGACCCGGAGCCGGTCGCGCGCGGCTGCGTCGCGCTGCTGTCCGACTGGTTCCCCGCCACCACCGGCGAGATCGTCCACGTCGACGGCGGCGTCCATGCGGTAGGCGCCTGATGCCCTCCGCCGCAGGAGGCCAGGCCAGCAGCGCCCGCAGCGAGTACGTCCTCACCTTGTCCTGCCCTGATCGCGTCGGGATCGTGCACGCGGTCGCCGCGTACCTGCACCACGCGGGCTGCAACGTGCTGGACAGCCAGCAGTTCGGCGACCGTACCGCCGGCCGGTTCTTCATGCGGGTGCACGTGGAGAGCCTGCGGCCGGGTCCCGCGACCTACCAGGACCTGTACTCCGGGTTCAGCCCGGTGGCGGCCGAGTTCGCGATGGACTGGGAACTGCACGACACGGCGGTCCAGCCCCGGGTGCTGATCATGGTGTCCAGGGCCGGTCACTGCCTGAACGACCTGCTGTACCGGCGGGCGGCCGAGTCGCTGCGCATCGACGTCCCGCTGGTGATCGGCAACCATCCCGACCTGGCCGCGCTCGCGACGGCGCACGGCGTCGCCTTCGAGCACGTGCCCGCCGACCCGCACGACCCGCTGGCCGCGCAGCGGGCCGAGGGCCGGTTGCTGGACCTGGTCAGCGAGCTGAGCATCGACTTGGTCGTCCTGGCCCGCTACATGCGTATCCTGTCACCGGGGTTGTGCGCCAAGCTGCCGGGCCGGATCATCAACATCCACCATTCCTTCCTGCCCAGCTTCAAGGGCGCGCGGCCGTATCATCAGGCGCACGCGCACGGCGTGAAGCTGATCGGCGCGACCGCGCACTACGTCACCGCCGACCTGGACGAGGGGCCCATCATCGAGCAGGAGGTGGCCCGGGTGGATCACACCGGCAGCCCGGAAGACCTGGCGGCCATCGGCCGTGACGCCGAGCGGGTCGCGCTGGCCCGCGCCGTGCGCTGGCACGCTGAGCACCGTGTCCTGCTGCACGGCCGCCGCACGGTGATCTTCCGGTGAACCGGACCCGCGGCGATCTTCCGGTGAACCGGACCCGCGCCTGGCGTCCGCGAGCGAACCGGCCGCCGCCGACCGGCCTACGGACCGCGGCACGTCATGAAACCCGGATTTTCACGCCGCCGGGACGCGCCGCGGGGACGCGCCAGCCGACGCCGACCCCCTCCGCGTCGGATACTTAAAGTAGCTGTTGGTCTACTCATCGTTATACGGCTACGCTTAGTAGCGGTCGGCGAAGATGACGCCGACCGTCCCAGGATGTCACGGCGGGGTGCCTCGACCGACGTTCTTGGCGGCGGCAACAGTCGCGGACGGAGATTCTGCGGTCGGACGCGGCTTCCGCGGCAAGCCTTCACGCAGGCGAGGTCCGTTGTGTCCGCTGGGCCTGAAGTTTACAAAAGTGGTTAGATCTGGAAATGTCCGAATGCTATCGGAGACACGGCGGGACGCTGTTCCCAAGGGATTGATGGCAAGTTGTGACTTTTTTGCCTGGAGATCGATGCAATATGGAACTTACGCTTCCGCTAACTCATAACACCGGTAACTGACCGGCCGGCCCGTCATGGGCCGGCGCGGATGTGCCGGGGAGACGGGCCGTACTGCTATCGGGGGGATTGTGACCCAGTGCCCCGCGACGGTGGCGGAGCGGATCACCCGGCGAACTGCGAGAGAGAAGGGCGACAAGCTGATGACCCCAGGACGGACCAGTGGCGCGAACAGCGCAAGGAGGGAGGAGCGATGACCAGATTCGGAACCAAGCGCATCGGCGTGCTTGCCCTTGCGGTAGCGAGCGTCACCGCTCTTGCCGCCTGTAGCAGCAGTACCAGTAGCACCACCAGCGGGACGACCACGCCAACCGCCCCTCCCGGGGAGACGACCCAGCCCGGGTCGATCGGCGCGATCCCGGCCGCCGGGACGCCCAGCGGGACCGCGGGCTCGATTACGTACGCGCTGCCGCCTGGCGCGGTGCCGAACTGGATCTTGCCGATGCCGGACGCGGCGGCGAACTCGGTCT
>Ga0302178_10004129_pt1 | contig 10648 bp, 10 predicted proteins | sample I_Palsa_E1_3_FD_198790 | JGI IMG/M metagenome (GOLD analysis project Ga0302178, IMG submission 198790) | Peat permafrost microbial communities from Stordalen Mire near Abisko, Sweden - I_Palsa_E1_3 | ecosystem: Environmental > Terrestrial > Soil > Palsa > Peat permafrost | place: Sweden... | reverse complement strand
GGTCGCTCGCTCTCCAATCGGGACATGACGCCGCCCCACCGCGGCAACTAATGCGCTCACGAGTTCACGGTCTCCGTGAACCTGAAATTTCGAGCTAATGACTGAATCGTCAACTAGCTGAGTTATCGGCTGCATGCTGGATTTCAATCGCTGGTAGCCGGTGCGGTCACCGGACAAGAAGTTTTGAACAGGTCTGGCTGGTCGCCGGCAGTAGATTTCAACGAGGTCAGTGCCTGCTAACGGACGCGAAAAGCTCGCTATAAAAGTACCGCATTTCCAGACGAGTAAATTGACTCAGCGTGCACGCGCGGTTGAATTGCAAGGCAACGTCATCTGTGACCACGAAGGGAATTCCCGCGTACGGAGGAGAAAACTCCCCGCCGTTAGTTGGAAAGGCGCTGCTGACAGCTTCGGTATTTCGATGCCAAGCAATCCAGCCATTGCAAGTGGTCGGGGCCTTTAGACAGACACTGCCGAACGTCGCGCGTCTCCCGGCGACTCTCCGAACTTTTCTTTGAACGCCCTGCAGAAGTGGCTGGTGGAGTTGAAGCCCCAGCGATAGGCGATTTCGCCTATCTGAAACCGTTGATATGCCGGGTCCGATAAGGCTCGTTTGCACGCTTGAAGCCTGCTGTGCAGGATGTATTCCGATACCGTCATGTCGCTACGCTGAAAGAGCATATGCAGATAACGCAAGGAAATCCCACATGCCTCTGCGATGCGCGCCGGCGTCAGGTTGTCTTCGTGTAGATGCTGAAGGAGGAAGTCCTGGACTTTCGCGAACATCGCCGCGCTTGCGTCGAACGACGCTGCGTGCTGCTGTCCCGACAGGGCAATACCCAGCAGTTCGAGTGTTGAACGACTGACTGAGCCCTGCACTGTTGAGTCCAACGACGAAATCTGGTTAGACAGCGCGAGGAGGTGAACTGCCAACAGTGAGCCGACACCCGTTCGGCTCTCGATTCTGCCGCCCGAAGGAGGCTGCTTGCGCTCAGGAAGCCGTTCGCGCATGAGGGTCCAGGGAATCATCAGCGTAACTTTGTGAAGACGCTCCATCACTTCGAACTGGACTTCCTGGTCGCTCGTCCAGACGACCAAATCGCCCGAAGCCACTTCGACTGCGCTGTCCCCAATCTTGAACCGTTCACGCCCGCTGGTCGTGAGCTGCACCCCGATGAAGAGTTCGTCGTCGCGACGCACGTGTCCCCGCGTCCGTCGGCCAACGCACGGGTCGCACAGCGTATCTACAATCTCGGCACCGGCAAAATCGTGGCGCCGGAGATGTGCATAGAACGTGGCTGGAAGTCGCTGGGGGACCTGCCACTCACGATAGCTACCGCTGAGGACCTCCTGCCAGGCGTCGGTTCTATCCTCGCCCGCCACTTCGCTGCTTTTCCAGTCTGTCGAAGGTTTAAGCACCGCTTGTCTCCTGCTCGGTGCCCCGCCTGTATCGGTTAAGGGCACACCATTAGATTTTTACACTACCGCGCACGAGGGCTCTTATCAAGAAGACCATACCCTTATGGCCCTATTTGCGCTGGCTATTGTGGGATGACAACTCCTGCTAACTAAGAAGCCGCGGCGCCCACCGCTCAGTCAGCTCGCGGTATTCACCTTGAAACAGGTCCTTCCAGGCTCGCATCAGGATGAACGCGGCCAACCGGTGTGGCACCGGTACACCGAAGCGCTCGACCAAAACATCGTGGACCTCCGGCTCGTCGACCCGGAGGAACGGATTAACAGACAGCTCGTGTCCGATGGTCGTTGGCAAGGTTGGCCGTCCGTTCGCGCGAATTGCCGCGGCCTCGTGCTGCCAGATTTCGACACATCTATTGCTTGGTTCGCATACGCGGGCGAACTCGAGGTTCGACAATGTGTATTCATGGGCGCAATGGACTAGCGTTGACGTAGGAAGACGCCCCAACCGGTCGAGTGAGTCGAGCATCTCTTCGGCAGTCCCCTCCAGCAGCCGTCCACACCCACTGGCGAAAAGCGTGTCACCAGAGAACAGGTGCCCCGGCTCACCGTCTACGGGCGGGTGATGAAAAGTTACGTGTCCATTTGTGTGGCCGGGCGTCGCGATAACCTCTGCGCAGAACCTTGGTTCATCCAGTTCGATGCGAAAGCCGTCCCCGACCTTGCAGGTTACCGATTCGATGCGCTCAAGAGCAGGTCCGTAGACCGGTGCGTGTTTTTTGCCGCAGTACCGCAGCAACTCCTCGACGCCGCCAACGTGGTCACCGTGATGGTGTGTAATTAATACCGCAGTGACGATGAGCTTCCGAGAGTGGGCGTATGCAACTACGGGTTCGGCGACGCCTGGGTCGACAACAACGGCGAAAGTACCGTCCGTGACCACCCATGCGTAATTGTCTTGGTTAAACGGCACGGGGATGTATTCGAGGTTGTGTGCCATATTCGTATGTAGATTCATTTAGGAATGCGCCCAGCGCGAGACTTAACTCGTGGAATGCGGTTCCCTAAACTACAACGACCGGACGGTGCGATGTTGACCCACCGTGCAGCGGCAGTTGACGAGCAGCGCACCGGCCGTTCGGCAGAAGATTACAACCTCCGACGCGTCGTCAGCTAGCGCGCTACGGAGGCTGTACTCGATATTCGGGCGACGGTATGCGGACGAACCTGTGCGAGACTTTTGAAAAGCTGAGTCGCCCTACGTTGAAGGCGGGTAGCGCAACGCGTCGACCAAGACCGTCATAGCGCGTGATGGCTGTCGGCGATTTGGGTAATACATGTGGAATCCAGGCCAGGTTGGGCACCAGTCTTCGAGCACGGCCACCAACTCGCCGTTTTCGATAAGTGGCTGAACTAGCTCCTGCGGCAGATACGCGAGGCCAAATCCGGACTTCGCCGCCTCAAAGATGTCGTACGCGTTGTTGAACGTGCACGGCCCATCTACTCTCACACTAACTGAGCGTTTCCCCTTCTCGAACTCCCATTCGTAGAGTCGACCGTACGTTGAAGTGCGTAAGTTGATGCATTGATGTTCTAACAGGTCCTTCGGAGTCTTCGGCAGCTTTCGATTTCCTAGGTAAGACCTGGTGCAGACGACTGTATTGCGTATGTCCGGGCCGATTCGAACAGAAATCATATCCTGCGCAAGTTCCTGGCCGAATCGTACGCCGGCATCGTAGCCACGAGCCACGATGTCTACGCTTTCGTATTCGTTGATTAGCTCGACTTTGATATCCGGGTAAGCTGGGAGAATCTTCGCAAGTTTAGGCCACAAGGTGCTTCGTATGGCGTAATCGATAGCGCTGATTCGTATGGTCCCAACCGGTTCATCCCGCAATTCACCCAGCGCGAGAAGCTCAGCTTCTATGCCTTCGAATTCTGGAGCAACGCGGTCTAACAGACGTTGACCTGCATCTGTCGGAGATACTCGACGTGTGCTTCGCATGAGCAGAGGCACACCGAGCTTGACCTCCAGTTCCCGGATTGTGTAGCTCAGTGTGGGTTGCGTTACCTGAAGCTGCGCAGCGGCACGAGTAAAGCTTCCTGTTCTGGCGACCGCGAAGAACGCAAGCAAACCGTTGAAATTCTCGCGAGCCATTGATGAATCTCCTCTATGGTTACGTGCTGATTCTACAGGGTAGTTGCGCGTCGATGCCCTTGCTAGACTTCTTACTCGATGGGGAAACGGGCAGGCATGCAGGGAAATGAGCGACGAAGCAGACACGAAGACAGCGAGCGTCTCCGGTAGTACGACAGCCAGAAACGACACCTTGCGGTTCGCGCTCGATGTCCTGCCGTTAATGACCATCGTGCTGTCCGGCTTCCTGATTATCGGCATTATCCTGCCTGTTTTGCCGCGCCATGTACACGACGACCTCAAATTCAGTACATTCGCCGTCGGTTGCGTGACTGCGGCGCAGTTCGTCGCATCGTTGGCGTCTCGTCTGTATGCAGGCCGTTACGCAGACACGCATGGCGGTCGCCGAGCCATCGCGCTCGGCATGGTCGTAACGCTTCTGGGTGGCATCTTTTATATGGCTTCCCTGCTAATGCGCGACCATCATGCCGCCGCACTTGGTCTGATTCTTATAGGGCGTGCCTTTGTGGGTGGTGCCGAGAGTTTAATCATTACTGGTGGAATGACATTAGGACTGGCTGTGGCAGGTCCGAAGAGTACCGGGCGAGTTATCGCGTGGGTGGGCACCGCAATGTTCGCTGCCTTCGCCCTTGGCTCTCCAATCGGACTGTGGATATACGACCGCTTTGGATTCTACTGGGTCGTATTGCTGTCCATGCTGCTTCCCGTCGTTGCGCTTCTTGTCGTGCGAGTTTTGCCGGAGGGAGTCAAGGCAGCAACTCGTCCCGGTTCGTTCGCGAAGACTTTGTCTATCGTGTGGCTGCCTGGGTTGGGAGCAGCGTTTAACGGCGTCGGCTTTGCAGCGCTACTGTCATTTTCAGTATTGCTGTTCTCAGAGCATGGCTGGAATGCATATGGATGGCTTCCGATTACCTCATTCGCCATTGCATTGATAGCAGCGAGGCTCTTTCTGGGGCAACTCATTGATGTGGTCGGCAGCATGCGTGTCGGATTGTTCTTCACTGTCGTGAACGCTACAGGCCAGGTGTTGATGTGGTGGGCCCCCTCTCCCTGGATATCGGCGATTGCCTCGGCACTGACCGGAGCCGGTTGGGCGATGGCGTACCCCGCGTTTGGAGCGGAAGCTGTCAGTCGGATGAGGTCGAATCAGCGAGGACTCGCGATGGCCGCTTATTCGTCGTTCCCAGATTTTGCGATTGGGGTCGCCAGCCCGCTGCTCGGTTTGCTCGGTAACAACGGTCACCTTGGACCGGTCTATCTGTGGAGCGCAACCGCTGTGCTGATGGGAAGCCCTGTCGCACTGATGTCGTCGCGTGGCCAAAGGCATCGCCACGTTTAACAAACAAATGAGCAAAGGAACATTCAGATGAGCTATTCCTATGAAAATCAGGTTGCACTTGTGACCGGCGCGGCGTCAGGCATGGGCCTGGCTGCCGCCAAGGCGTTCGCCGAGGCGGGCGCGTCGGTTGCACTTGTCGACGTGAATGGTGCGGCCGTGCGCAAGGCTTCAGACGAGTTGAATGCGGCGGGGCATCGAACCATTGGCATCGAATGCGACGTTGCAGACATGAGTCAAGTCGAAGCGACGGTCAACAAGACAGTTGCAGAATTTGGCCGTCTGGACTGCGCGTTCAACAACGCGGGTGTACAGAGTCCGGTAGCGGAGACCGCAGATGCGGAGCCTTCCGACTACGATTTCGTCATGGGCGTGAATCTTCGAGGTATCTGGAACTGCATGAAGTACGAGCTCTTGCAGATGCGCAAGCAAGGCAGTGGCGCCATCGTCAACAATTCCTCGTTGGGCGGTCTCGTCGGTATCGCGGAGCGCGGGATTTATCATGCATCCAAGCACGGCGTCGTGGGGCTTACGCGCAGTGCCGGTTTGGAATATGCGCCGAAGAACATCCGCATCAACGCGATTTGCCCCGGCATCATTGAGACACCAATGGTGACCTCGATGCTCGAATCGCAGGCCGATGCGATGAAGGAAATGATGAGAGACGTACCTATCGGTCGATTGGGTCGAGCCGAAGAAATTGCAGATGCGGTGCTCTGGCTCTGTAGTCCAGGCGCAAGCTTCGTGATTGGTCACGCCTTGCCGGTCGACGGCGGATACACCGTGCGGTGATTTCGACTTGCGTTACGTCAGCGCCGCTCCCTCTTGGATAGTCGGTTCGCTTTTGCTCGCCTGGTATCGCTTCAAGAACTGTCTTGGGATAGCACGCCGGATGCAACGCGCGAGTAACGCCGGAACACTATCATCGTTATGCTATGTTCCATGCAGACGCTAATACAGCATCGTCTGAGGCGAGGCCGTTCCGACAATCGACCCAGTTGGGTTCTGCGAGTACGAATATGTCCAGCGAGGATTTCCGTGACATCGTTGCGTTCCTGGCTGTTGCACAGGAACGGAGTTTCACTCGAGCTGCAGCACGCCTCGGGGTTTCGCCGTCGGCGGTGAGTCATACCGTGCGCGCGTTAGAAACGCGGCTCGGCTTGCGTCTGCTCACTCGAACGACGCGTAGCGTTGCGCCCACAGAAGCTGGCCAGCGACTGGTCGAGAGCGTGGGACCCAGATTTGAAGTCATCGCAGAAGAGCTCGATTCGTTTTCGGAATTGCGTGACAAACCGGCGGGCGTCGTTCGAATCACAACGTCGGACTTTGCATACAAGATGGTGCTTTGGCCGAGGCTGTCGGAACTTCAACCCAGGTATCCCGATATCAAATTCGATATATCTATCGACGCAGGACTCGTCGACATCGTCGCGGAGCGATATGACGCCGGAGTTCGTTTTGGCGACCAGATTTCCAAAGATATGAAGTCCGTTCGGATTTCGCCCGATATCTCGATGGTTATTGTCGCCGCTCCCTCGTATCTGAAGAAGCATCCGGCGCCTACTTCGCCGACGGACCTTTCCGACCACGCGTGTATCAACATGCGCTTCTCGGGGCAAGGTGGTGTTTATGCGTGGGAATTGAAGAAGGGTAAGCGCAATCTTCGGGTACGTGTCGATGGCCCATGGACTTTCAACAGCGTTACCCCTGTTCTTGAGGCCGCCGAAGCCGGGTTCGGACTTGCGTATGTCCCTGAGTACCTGGCTCGCTCTCAGATAAGCCGCGGCCGCCTTAGGGCGGTTCTTCAAGAGTGGTGTCCGACCTTTCCAGGGCTTCACATCTTCTTTGCGAGCCGGCGGCAGTCCGCGCCCGCGCTCTCGGTCGTTATCGACGCTCTCCGTTATTCGGCGTAGTTTTGCTCGACGCCAGACGATAGCCAAGCGCAGTCCTATTGCTGAATGCAGTCTATAAGCCTTTGAAGATTGCACATATTTTTCTTGGTGTGGCCGACGAATATGATATGGCATTGGAAGAGAACCTTGATGGCAGCCATGAACATTGGGTCAAGGAGCCTCTGCTGACCGTTCCGACGGTTAGCCTATCAAATCGACAGGAGAGCACGAATGTCAAGCGAACCCACGGCAGCGAGAGAATCGTTTGGTGACACGGCACCAGCGTTGGCGGAGTACACCGACCAGGTTTTGTACGGCAGCGTTTGGGAACGCCAAGACCTGAGCAAGCGTGACCGCTGCCTCATCACGGTAGCCAGCCTAGTGACGCTTTACCGTTCAAACGAGTTGCCGTTTCACATGAAAAATGCGTTGAAGAACGGTGTTTCGAAAGAAGAGATTCTCGGCGTCATCACGCACCTTGCGTTCTACTCCGGCTGGCCAACCGCGATGGGAGCAGTGGTTGTTGCAAAACAGGTCTTTGCGGAACACGAAGGTTGAGCATCGCAAACTCGCTCACAATCACCGGGGTACTAGCAGATTATGGACATGGACTATCGTTATTTGGGTCGCAGCGCCCTTAAGGTTTCTCCTCTGTGCCTCGGCGCAATGATGTTTGGCGGAGAGACCGATGAAGCGACCTCGAAGCGCATCATTGATAAGGCGTTCGAGCAAGGCGTGAATTTTATCGACACGGCCGATGTGTATCACGCCGGTCGCTCCGAAGAAATCATCGGCCGCGCAATCGAAGGTAACCGGGACCGCTGGGTCGTCGCGACGAAATTTGGTTATTCGACGCCGGACCGGAAGGGGCCAAACGAGCAAGGTCAATCCCGAAAGTGGATTTACGAATCCGTAAACGCCAGCCTCAAGCGCTTGGGGACGGATTACATTGATGTTCTCTATTTCCATCGCGCGCTCGTTGACGCGCCTCTGGAAGAGGCTGTCCGTGCTATCGGCGATTTGGTTCGTGAAGGCAGGATTCGCTACTTTGGCGTCTCGAACTTCAAGGGTTGGCGAATTGCAGAAATCTGTCGCATCGCCGACCAGATGGGAATCGACCGGCCGGTTGCCAGCGAGCCGGTCTACAACATCGTGGACCGCACGGCTGAAGTTGAGCAAATTCCGTCGGCTGCGAGCTATGGCCTTGGTGTCGTTCCGTACAGCCCGCTGGCACGCGGGGTGTTGAGCGGAAAATACGCAACAGATGCTACACCGCCGACGGATAGCCGTGCCGGGCGTGGCGACGCCCGCCTGAAGGCAACGGAGTGGCGCAAGGAGTCTCTGGAAATCGCCCAAACGATTGCAAGGCACGCGGCAGAACGCGGGACGACGTCCATAGCGTTCGCGCTCGCGTGGGTGCTTAAAAACCAGTACATCAGCGCGGCGATTGCAGGTCCGCGTACAGAGGCTCAGTGGGATGCATACACCGACGCTCTGAAATATGAGTTGGGCCCGGAAGACGAGGAACTGGTGAACAGCCTTGTCGTGCCTGGTCATGCCTCAACGCATGGCTACACCGACCCGAACTACCCGGTGGAAGGACGAAAGGTATAAGCGCTCGTTGATTAGCACGACGGCGACGGGCCAGCGATATCTCTAACGGAAGAAGGATTACGTGATTTATGAAATACCGCAAACTTGGCAACACTGGCCTAGTCGTGTCCTCGCTGGGACTCGGCACAATGTATTTTGGCGCCGAAACTTCGCAAGAAGATGCCTTCGCGATTCTCGATGCGTTCGTTGAAGCTGGCGGGAACCTCATTGACTCCGCCGATGTGTATGTAGGCGGAGTCGCTGAGCAAGTCCTCGGCCGATGGCTGGCAGCACGCCCGAAAGACATCACCGAGGGTGTCGTACTTGCAACCAAGGGACGTAATGCTACTGGGCCTCATGTGAACGACGCGGGTCTTTCGCGTCGTCATTTGCAACGTGCTTTGGATGCGTCGCTTCAGCGACTCGGCGTCGAAGTCATCGACCTGTACCAGTTACATTCATGGGACCCGCTCACTCCGGCCGAAGAAACCCTAACGTTTCTCGACGATGCCGTACGGGCCGGGAAGATTCACTACGTCGGCCTGTCGAATTTCACGGGCTGGCAACTCCAGTTGCTGATTTCCACAGCGAAGGCGATGGGCCTTCAGGTGCCGGTTAGCCTGCAGCAGCAATACAGCCTTCTGTCACGCGAAAGTGAGTGGGAAGTTATCCCGGCAGCACTGCACAACCAAGTTGGTATGCTGCCCTGGTCACCGTTGGCAGGAGGGTTTCTCGCAGGCAAATACAAGCGCGGGGGAGTTGCGGCATCAGATACCCGCGCAGGTTCCCCAAAGCCGTTGTATCAGTGGACGTCAGCCGAGTACGCGGATTCCGACCGGAATTGGAATACGATTGACGCGGTTATCCGCGTCGCACATGACATCGGCGCCACGCCGGCGCAAGTATCGCTGAGTTGGCTGTCCGACCGACCCGCCGTCACTGCTCCCGTCGTCGGCGCGCGAACTATAAAGCAGCTCAATGAAGCGCTCGGAGCCGTCGACATCACGCTAAATTCCGACAGCACTACATTACTCGAGGAAGTAAGTGCGCCGGTTTCCGGCGGTTATCCCTATGGAGCGTTTGGCAATGGGCAACGCATGCGTTTCATTGACACCCCAACTCAGGCACTGACGTCTCTTGTCGGTGAGGGGTCTAAACATCCACTAGGCCATGCGTGAAGTTGTTGCTGGTGCCGCCTGACGCGGTGTGGTCAAAGCGTTAGGTGGCATTGCCATGCCGGACGCAACAATTGCTGGGCGTACATAGGTTCAATCCAAATCACCCCTTCGGCTAATCAAGTGCGAGATGCATACGAGTATGAGGTCGAGTAAGAACCTAGAGTTCTCAGCATCCCTGGCTAGCAAAACTGGGTCACAGTGCCCACGGCCGGCTCCATGCCCGTTAGTACAAGACGGCTCGAAGTAGCCCATCCCAAGTACGGTTGGCAGGAAGTTATCCGGCACGCTGACTTACTCTCCAGATATAAAGCTAGCGCCGCGGACCTCTCGATGTAGAGCTGCCTGAGCCGATACAACTGCTGACGCTAGAGCTTCGATATTTCTCTGATTGGCGAGCGGTTTATCTTGAGACGACTTGACCGACGAATTGAGTGCATTTAGCTGCGCGAGGTTCTGCGCGGTTTGCGGTTTGCGGTTTGCGGTTTGCGGTTTGCAAGCAAATTTGATTGGGTTGATATTCACGAAAGCAACGTTCGCCGCAGTGGCCCCGATTTTTATTACATCGCCGACGATTGCCGCCGTCTCGTCGGTCGATGCGGCGTTTATGCTCGAAATGACGCCGGTGTCGTACACGCCAATACATCCCTCAAGTTTCTGTATTGATTTTCGACACTGAAGAGGGCGCCCGGAAGGCGTCAGCCTGCATTGGATTCGGCGGATGGAACGCAGAAAAGGCGACCCTGACGCCAATCAAAGTCGGTGCTTTGCTGGCAATGCCTGGTGCGCCGACGCTCGTGTGGGTCATGGATAGTCTGTCAGCAGCAGTCGAGGCAGGCCGCGTTGACCCGGATACTTGCCTGACTCAACTGTTCGCATCGACTTCCGACATGCGAGATATGCGAGCAGTGCTGCGGAACGAAGGCCGAGACCTGTGGCTGAATGACCGGCCCGCGGTGCCCTGTTGAAGCTAGGAGCGTCATCTATCGACCTAGTCTCGTACGCGGACGTCGCGTCGTTTTTCGACCCGGCTTGAGTGAACCGCAAATCAAAGAGCGAGCCGGTGGTAAAGGTGTTC
>Ga0302178_10004125_pt1 | contig 10655 bp, 11 predicted proteins | sample I_Palsa_E1_3_FD_198790 | JGI IMG/M metagenome (GOLD analysis project Ga0302178, IMG submission 198790) | Peat permafrost microbial communities from Stordalen Mire near Abisko, Sweden - I_Palsa_E1_3 | ecosystem: Environmental > Terrestrial > Soil > Palsa > Peat permafrost | place: Sweden... | reverse complement strand
ACTCCCGGTTCACCGACAACCAGTGCTACGGCTACGGCCCGGATCTCGGCGGCGGCGCTGTCCGCGTGCTCGCGCAGTATCAAAACCGTCCAGTGTACATAACCAGTGACACATTCACCGGCGGACGCTGCTCCAACGGCGGGGCACTTAGCAGCATCAGCGTCCAGTGGGATATCGTCAACAGCCTCTTCACCGGCAATGAGGCCACCGGCTGGGGAGCGAATCCGGCAGCGGGCGGGACGCCGGGCGGCGGGAGTGGCGGCGCAATTTACAATGACGGCAAAGATTACAATACGCTCATCGCCGGCACTGTCATGAGCAGTAACGGCGCACGGGAGGGCGGTGGCGCGATTTTCTACGTCGTGGACTCCGGGTGGGGCAGGCTGACCCTCAACGGGTCACAGTTGCACGGCAATCCAAGCGGCCGGTTCCAGTCCTACCCCGGCGTATTTGACGATATCGACCTCCGCGACTACGTGCCGGCGATGATCCACTCCAGCGACAGCTAGTACGGCAGATGCCGCTGAATTTGTTTATGCCGCTGGCGGATCGGCTCTGATAATCTCATGACTGGCGGCGGCAGTGAGCAGTGCCTCCCAACGTCCCGAGAAAGGCGCCGATTCTGCCTCTTCCCAGCCATTGCAGCCCGCTACTGGTGGTTTCGCGAAGATCCACCTGTGATCTGCCTGTCTTCGACCAGAATGCGCCTTCTATTATGGCTGTTGCCCTTTCGTCCACGAAACTATCGGAGTGAGGGCGAAGCCAATGTCGACTTTCCCGATCGGATCCGTGGTAATCCCAGCCCTCAATGAAGCAACAACCATCCGACGTTGCCTCGATGCGCTGCTCATCGGCTTTGCCCCAGGCGAGCTTGATGTCGTGGTCTCGTGCAACGGATGCACCGACGGCACCGCAAACATTGTCCGGTCTTCGTGGCCAGCCGTGCAGGTTCTCGAGGTAACGAGAGCGTCCAAGCCCGCCGCACTTCGAGCGGCCGACCAAGCGCTCAGCGTCTTCCCAAGGATCTACCTGGACGCGGACGTGGTCCTGCCAGCGACCTCGGCGAGGCAAATCCTCGAGTATCTGCGAACCGGTCCGGCGTTGGCGGCGAGGCCGCCGATCAGTTATGACACGACGGATGCAGATGCGATGGTGCGCAGCTATTACCGAGCGCGGAGTCGCCTGTTTTCCCTCAAGCGGTCGCTGTGGGGGGGCGGTGCCTATGCAGTCTCGGCGGCAGGGCGTGCCCGGTACGATGCCTACCCAGAGATCATTGCTGACGACTTGTTCGCAGACAAATGGTTTAGGCGATCCGAAATCGAGATCATCGGCTCTGAGCCTTCGGTTATCACCGTCCCCCGCCGGGTCGGCGACCTGTTCCGAGTCTTGCGCCGCAAGTACCTTGGAAACGTGCAGATCCAAGACCTTCCCGAGCCTCCGGAACTCACCGCGCAGTCGACACTCCGCGACTTGAGTGCGATGGTCATGTCAAGCCCGGGTGCGGCGGTGGATGCTGCGGTCTTCTTGGCGACTGTCACTGCCGTCCGCATTACACTCAGGCTCTCGCCGCCCGCTGGCTGGAATCGGGACGAGAGTTCCCGCATACCGACGACGACCTTGACCTTATCTCCCTCCGTTTGCTTATCGGATCACGGTCATCGATTTGGGCAGCCCGGCGAATCGCTCCCAGTACAGCCGGCCGTCGGGGAAATATTCCCTCATGTCGGTCGCCGAGATCAGTTCCGTGTACATCACCGAGTCAAGCGCAGTCCGCGTGTCCCACCCCCGGGTGTGGCCGAGTGGCCATCGCGGAGCGATATAAGCCCGGGCTCGCAGCGGCAGGAATTGCATGCCAGGAAAGATCCAGTGTGGCTCGACCGGGAAATACCGGTACGGGGTTTGTATCAGGTACCGCGGCGCGAGTGAGCGGACTGCGCACGCCAGGGCTGACCGTGCCTGGTGTCCCCCGACATGCTCGATGAGGCTGTTCGAGAAGACAAGATCGAAGGACCGGCCGGCCACGAGGCGATCCGCATGGCAAGCATCTCCGGTGATGCTAGTCAGCCACCCAAACTCCGCGTCATCTTGATCCGCCAGGTTGACGATCGTGACATGCTGCGGCAACGCGGGAGCACGCTCCCAGAAGCTGGTTTTGCCTCCCAGGTCAAGTACGTTCATGTCTTCCAGCTCTGGTAGCTGGGTTTTGATGAACTCCCACCTGCGAAGCCGCATGCGTTCGGCCAGAGAGGTGTCTGTGGCCACGAACAAGCCGCGGATTCCATCAGCGGACACGATGCGTCTCCTAGTCCATGACCGAGGATTTCCTCGGCGAAAGGGCAACAGCCCGGGCGGAACGCGCCTTCAAGCCGGAGATAAGCGGCTCCCAGGTGGATGGCCGCGAAACCGCCAGCAGCGCGCCGCGGTGGCTGCGGGAGGCAGACCTGAGCAACTCGTGCAGGAGAACCGCGGCACGCATCGCGCCAGTTGCCTTGCCGTACTTTTCGAAGTACCGGACCCGATTTATGGCCTTCAGTGCGATGAGCGCGTCGGACTGGCCGGATCCCGCACCCCGATGACGACCTCGCGCCTGCGGGACGTACTCTACGCGGAAGCCGGCGGCACGCGCCCGAGTCGCGTAATCCAGCTCTTCGGAGTAGAGGAAAAACCTCTCATCCCAAGCGCCGACGACACGGTCGCAGGCCGCCGATATTCCCATCGCCGCCCCGGCCGCCCAGTCGACTCGGTGGCGGTCGTGGTATTCTCGCTCGTCGCGCACCATCTCGCTCAAGGTCACCGGGCGGCGCTTGAAATGCTGGCCGAACAGCGCGTCGCCGATCGCGCTCGTCAACGTTGGATCCCGCCGCAGCGACGGGTGGAGGTGCCCCCGGAAATCAAGCAGCATCGGCACCACCACGCCCGCAGCGGGGTCGTCGAGCGCACGGCACATCTCGCGTAGGGCACCCGGTTCGAGGATGAGGTCGGGGTTGAGCACCGCCAGCGCCCCGCACCGGCCAGCGCGCCGCCGGCCGACGTTGATGCCGCCGGCGTAGCCGAGGTTGGCGCCGGTCTCGACGCAAATCACGTCCGGATGATCACGCGCCCGCCGGGCGGTGTCGTCGGCCGAGCCGTTGTCCACCACGATAACTCGCAGGGTGAGATCCGCGGCGGCGGCGGCCAGCGAATTCAACAGCCCGTCGATATAACGAGCGCTGTTGTACGTAACGACAATGACAGCGCAGTCAACATGATGCCGCTCGCCTGATTCAGTCACGGCAAGATTCTCTGGCGGACTTCCAGCGGCGTGCCGGACTTCGCGGAGATCATGATGGCCACGTCCTGCTCAGGCATCTCCCGCATGAATCTTTCGCCCGCAGCGATGTCGAGCGGTGTCCTCTTCCAGTAGTTGTGACAGAACATCGAATCTGTTTCGGTCACGTTCACCTGCCCGCCGAGGACCTTGTCGGCGAACACGCCGTACAGGACGAACTCGGAGAAGTGCAATTGCGCGGCGACTGCATCAAGCCAGTATTTACCTGTCGTCTGCTGGATCCGCTCTTGCAGCGCGACAGCGATATGCCGGTCCCAGACGTTGAACGGGCTGATGTAGTCCGGCAGCGGAGGAGGTTCTGGCGGCACGCCAAGCAGCATGCAGGCGACGTCGTTCCAGCGGACATGGCGGGGCAAATCGCTCCCTATCTCCTTTTCCCGCCGGTAAAAGCGGGTCCGGCCGTGAGCGCGGAACGTCTCGCCGGTCACCGGACGCACCAGGACGACGTCGGAGTCGGCGAGCAGCAGCAGGTCGGCGTTAACCTTCGCGGCCATCTCCAACTTGATAATTTGCTGCATCACCCAGCCCCGGACCGGTGGCCAAGGACGGCGCAGGTTGAGCCAGAAGTTCGCGCCCGGCACCGGCAGGACATGCCAGGGCAGCACCTCATCCACCGACAGCACCTCCGTGCGGGTGCCGCGCAGCCTGGAAAACAGCTTGACGTCTCTCGCCGGGGTAATGATGTAGTGCCTGACCGGCCCCGGGGTGTTCCGCAGTACCGACTCGTTCAGGGCACTGCACAGTTCAATGTCCGGACCGTAACTAGGTGTTATCACCGCGAGGTCTGCCGTGTCAGCCAACCTGGCCCCAGGGTTCGCCGTACGGCCCGCGAGATTCACCGTCTGGCCACTTCAGCCTCGCTGTCCGCGGGATCACGGTGCCCGCCTTCGCGGTAATCGGACCGCCTTTCCCGGCGCGATCTCCTGTTCTTCTGCTCCTCACGCCCTTGGGCCATCGACACGGTCACCAAGAGCAGGATCAGCCCGATCGCGGCGACCCCAGCCGCCGTCTCCAGTTTTCCGGACGACTTGGTGGCAGAACTCGGTGTAACGTACTCCACCGCCGTGATCATGTCATTGTTCCGGACGTTCTGACTCGCCTGCAGCTGGTGGAGCTCGCTGGAGATGGCGGTGGCCACGAGCTGCGCGCTCCGCATCGCGGGCCGCGGTTTGCGGCCGGTTGCGACGACGTCGATGGCCGGCGGAACGTTGCTCTGGGACGCATTATCGAGGACGACCTGGTACCCGCTCGCGCCCGCCTGCGTCAGTTCGGCCTTGGCGGCCGGAGCGGTGACGGAATTGATCAGCACCTCAGCGACGTAGGTCAGGCTCGCCAGGTTGGCCAGCGGATTGTTCATCTTGGCCAGACTGGGATCCTGGGATATCTGGAACGCTGTGGGCGCTGCGGGAGGGTTCGTCAGGAGAATATCCGCCTTCGCCTCGTAGGTAGGAGGCCTCAGCGCCAGGACGTACCCCATTCCGGCCAAGGTGAGCAAGACCACCGGGATGGACACCCACTTGTGCCGCCACAAGGTCCCGAGAAGCGAAAACAGGTCCATTAACTTTCTCCACTCTGGTACGTGTTCATCACTTTTTGTTCCTTGCTCGCCATCATCCATACCGCGCCGGCCAGCCCGGCGATCAGCGCCTGAAGGTTGAAGAACATCGGGAAGGAGAATGCGTCAAAGGTCGCCGCGCACAGCACGGCAGCCAAGCTGGCGCCGGCCAGCGCCGCGCACAGGTCCCGCAATTCGGGATCGATCGCGCGGCGCCGCGCGGCGAGCGCGACGACAGCCGGGCAGGCGAGGTAGAAAGCGAGCGCCACCGCGCCAAGCAGGCCAAGTTCGATAGCGGTGGTCAGGTACTGGTTATCAAGGACGTGCAGCTCGATGGGAATATAGGTGCTCGGGCCCTGTCCTAGCCAGGGAGCTTGGCGTACCAGCTGCTCCACGTACGGGTAATTGTTCGTCCGGTGCGCGACCGAGGGATCGGAATCTCCCGCCAGGAAAAAAGAAGCAAGGGTCCCGATCAGGCCGGGAGCGGCGACGAGGATGACCCCCAGCGCCAGCGGAATCGTCGCCAGCCCCTTCAGCCGCCGGGTCGGCGGCAGCGAGACGACGAGGACACCCAGCGAAGCCGCCACCGCGATGACGCCGGACCGGGATACCGCCGCGCCAACCGACAGCGCGATGCACAGGACCGGGATTACCCGCTTCCACTTCGCCCGGCCGGTGTCGTGCATCAACAGGTACACGGCCAAAGCCAGCAGCATGCCAGCGGAAACGCCTAGCTCGATAGCCCCGGTTCCGGTACCGAACGCGCGGTTCAGGCTGCCCCGCTGGATGATTGTCGCGTTGACGGAATCGACCGAGTTGAGGGAAAACCCGGGCAGCTTGAGGTACTTGGTCAGATCTGTCCGGGCCTCGAACTGGAGCGCGGCTACGATGCCGCAGAACGCCCCGCCCCACGTCAGTACGCGCAGCACCCGCCGCACGTCTTCCAGGGTCCGCAGTCCCTCCGCTGCCACCAGCACCACGCCCGACATCCCCGCCAGCTGCATCAGCCAGCGATCGGCAGACAGCAGCTGCTCGCTGGTCAGTGAGTTCCGATGCATCAGCACGAAGGAAGCGATCGTCACCGCCCACAGGAATGCCAGCGTGACCCGGACCGGGTAACGGCGAGCCAGGGCGTCGTGGTGCCCCAGCAGTGTCCCGGCGAACCACAGCCCCAGCATCGCGTACGACACCAGCGCGGCGGCGTAACCGTCTGCCCCGATGGCCTTCACCGCGTAGTCCGAGGGAAACACCATGAGGGCGACCGAGTAAACCTGCAGTATCCGAACTGCGTGCGAAGGCTTCTCCGCGGCCCAGGCTAGGGGGATATCCGCGCTAATCGCCGTCATCTGTCCGCCCCGCATATGCTAGGACACACATATGCCACCAGGCTGGGTGGTTGCAGCCGAATTTTGGCAATAACCACTCCGCCGCCAAACCATGGTGAGCCCTGCCCTCCCCGTACCTGGATCGCGCCAGGCGTCGACCCCAAAGGCGGCCCAGATCAGTGGCGATGCCGGGCCAGTCCGAGTGATGTTATATATAGCGGCCGCATATATGTCAAGTGGAGCCGCTTACATATGTTGATCTGCGGCATAATGCGAGCGAAGGTAATATTTGTCCGCATCACGCTCGGAACAATGCATAATCAGCTCCTGCACCAGCCACATTGAGCTGCGCTACAATCACAAGCGTCTTGTTTCCGCACCCGGATACCGGATATATCGCGATTGGCTTGATCTCACGGAGGGCGCATGGCGACGGTGTCCAGGACTCTGCAGCTACGCGGCGGCCGGTCTGACGATGTTCTTAATTTGTGTTTCCACGGGATTGGCGCGCCCGGCCGGGAACTGGAGCCCGGTGAAGAGAACTACTGGATCGGACCTGCCAAATTTGAGGAATTGCTGGATGTTATCGTCAGGTTCCCGTCGGTGCGCATAAGTTTCGATGACGGGAACGCCTCGGATGCGGAACTGGCGCTGCCTGCGCTGCAGCGGCATAACCTGACCGCTACATTTTTCATTCTCTCCGGCCGTCTTGGCCGGCCGGGCTCCCTGACTGCCGCGGACGTGCGTGGCCTGGTCCAGGCCGACATGACCGTCGGCTCGCACGGCGCACGGCATCGTCCATGGCGAACCATGAGCGCGCGGGAACTCCATGCCGAACTTGCCGGCGCGCGACAGGCTATCGCCGAAGCGGCTGGTCAACCAGTTGATCAGGTAGCTTGCCCGCTCGGCTCTTATGACCGGCGAGTGCTAACTGCCATACGGCGGCACGGATTCTCCCGTGTTTACACATCGGATGGTCTACCTGCTAGCAGCAATGCCTGGCTCCAGGCGCGCTACTCCGTCCGGGCCACCGACACTCCCGCCGACATTGAGCGGCGGGCGCGTTCACCCCGGGAGAAGACTCTCTCGGCTGCGGTGCAACTGGGCAAGTCGTTTGTGAAGCGATGGCGGTAGACCGTGGCGGCGCTGCCTCAGGCGCTGGCCAGCCGGTGGTCCTGATCGGCTTCGCCGAGGCCCTGGCAGCAATCGAGGCAACCTGGTCACTTCAGGAAGCCGGCTTCAAGGTTGTCGCGTTCTGCCGCGCAGGTACCCGCCCGGCGCTGCGTCGAGCCCGCGGCGTGGAAGTGCATGAAGTTCCCCGTCCTGAACTGGACGCAGCCGCTACCGCCACGGCGGTTCGCGCTCTGGTCGCCGTTACCTCACCTACCGCGCTGCTGCCACTTGACGATCACGCCGTGTGGGTGTGCAGCCAACTCACGGATGTCGACGTGCCGCTGGCCGGCCCGGCGGGCGATGCCGCTGCCTTCGCCCTGGACAAGAGCCTCCAGCTCGCGGCAGCGGTGCGGGCGGGACTGCCCGTACCACCGACGCAGGTACTGGATGAGCTGGCGGAGGCGGCCGTACCTGGCTATCCGGTCATGGTGAAACCTGCCCGTGCGCTCTACCACGTCAAGGGTGCCCTTGAGCGCCCGACCGGCGTCGTCTGCGCGGACAGCCGGGAACTGCGCCGTGCCGCGGCGCGGGATTGGCCGGGCAGTGTGCTTGTCCAGCCCTGGATCCACGGAGTAGGTGAGGGCATCTTCGGTCACGTCGGCGCGGGCGGCGTGACCGGCTGGAGCGCCCACCGGCGGATACGCATGGTCAATCCACAGGGTTCAGCCTCGTCAGCATGCCGTTCGGTACGCCTCGACGAGGCACTCATCGGACCGAGCGAGCGCTTCCTGAGCGACATCGGATGGCGGGGCATGTTCATGCTTGAGTTCCTCCGGGACTCAGCTGGCCAGGCCTGGTTCATGGAGCTCAATGGCCGGCCGTGGGGAAGCATGGCGCTGGCCAGGCGCCGCGGTTTCGAGTATCCCGCGTGGACCGTTCAGGCGACCCTCACACCAGATTTTCAGCCGGCCCCACCGCAGCGGCCACCGGATATCCGGTGCCGCAATCTGGGTCTTGAAATAGCACATCTTATGTTCGTAGCCAGGGGACCGAAAACACGGACGCCCATGGAGTGGCCGCGAATGAGCAAGGCGCTACGGGATGTCTTCAGCTTCGCCGCGGGAGATTGCCTCTACAACTGGAACCGCTCACAGCCGGACGTCTTGGTGGCCGATACCCTGGACACGCTACGCAAGTACCTGGGGAAGATGACAAGGAAGCGGAAATGATATCGGCGCGAGTGGCCGCGCACGTTCACTCGTCCTGGTCTTATGACGCGCAGTGGTCATTGCCGGACATCGCCAGCGCCTTCCGGCGGCACCGCTACGATGTGGTGCTTATGGCGGAGCATGACCGCAGTTTCGACGAGCATAAATGGGCTGAATACCGGCTTGCCTGCCAGGAGGCCAGCACCGGCGGAATTCTTCTGGTCCCCGGTATCGAGTACGAGGACTCTGACGGCGTGGTGCATATCCCGGTGTGGGGTGACCAGGTTCCCTTCCTCGGCGCGGGCAGGCCGACGCTGGAGCTGCTCCGCAGTGCCCGGGACCAGAACGCGGTTGCGATCCTGGCCCATCCATGGCGCCGGCATGCGATCTCACGCTACCAGCCTGAGTGGGGGAGCTTGCTCAGCGCCATCGAGATCTGGAACCGCAAGTACGACGGTGTTGCACCGAGCCGGCGGCTGAGGCAGCTTGCCGATAGGGAGGGCGTTGACACCTTCGTATCGCTTGACTTTCACACCAGACGCCAGTTTTTCCCCCTCGCCATGTCAATAACACTCGCGGCAGAGCCGTCAACGACCTCCCTGGTAGAAGCCATTCGCAATGGTCATTGCCGACCGGAGTTCCTCGGCGTGTCGGCCCTGCGCTTCACTGCAGGCATCGCAGGAGCGGCACTCGTTTCCCTAGAGATCGCTAGACGAGGAATCCGGCGACCGATTCGTCGCCTGCAGCAGCGGACCGTCGGTTGAACGCCGCGCGGCAGGCCGGGGCACCGGTCTCCCGCTGTCTACGAGGAGGACGGAGAGGCGTGCGGATAGCGATGGCGAGAAGGGCGAGGGTAAGGAGGGTGATGGTGACGAGGGTGATGAGGGTGATGAGGGTGAGATGAGGGTGAGATCGTAAGTCTCGGTGTGGGAGTCGAGGGTGACGGAGACGGCGAGGGCGGCGGCGAAGACGACAGAGAGAGCGAGGGTGAAGGTGAGGGCGTAGCCCTGGGTGGCGGAGTCGATGAGCGCACCGGTGTCGGCGTCTGTGCTGGCGAGGACGATGGCGATGGCGATGGCGAGGACGAGGACGAGGACGAGGACGAGGACGAGGACGAGGACGAGGACGAGGACGACGGGAAGGCCGACTTTGAGGGCTGGGCTGAACCTGCTGGTGACGTCTGAGGCCGCGGTACAGCGGGGCTCCCGGGTGCGGTCGGGGTCCCGGCGAGCGCTGCGGCCGGCGCAGGCACGCCTGCGGAGGGCGGACTACTGGCCGATGGTGAGCTACGAGGTCGGGCGCTGGCGGATGCTCCGCTGCTCGGGCTCGCCGGAGTGCTGGCGATCGCGACCGGACCATCGTCAATACGAACGGCCAGGTCGCCGACGGCGTGCCCGCCGGTGACCAGGATCAGGACGGCACTCAGGGCCGCCATGCCCCACAGGGCGATCGCTCCAGTCGCCGTCGCGGCTCCGGGATTGGCCCGGATCCTGCTCCACCCGAGGCGCCGGGTCGGACCCGCGAGCTTTCCCAGCGCGCGGCCGGTCCGGTTATAAGCCCGGAGCACCCTCATGATCTGCGGGTTCATCGCCCGTCCCCGCGTGACCAGCAAGATCAACTGCGGAGCCGTGGCCGCCACGTACAAGCAGCCGCCTGCCGCCAGGCCCGCCACCAACTGAACCGGCGGGCTCGCAAACCTCGAAGCCGTGAACCACGCCAGGCACGCGGCCGCCGCGGCCGCCGCAAAAGGCGCGAAGGCCGCTCTCGCCAGCAGGCCGACCCGGATACCGGTGGCGCGCTTCAGCGCGAAGAGATAACACGGCAGCACGATCGGCCCGATGATGGCTATATGCGCGATCGCCGCCCCTACGATGCCGTCCTCGTGCACCCCTATCGCCATAGCGGGAAGAAGCCCGGCGAGCCATATCAACTGGACGGCGAGGACGAATTTCGATCGGCCAAGAGCGGCCAGGATGTTAGCGAACAGCACGCCGACGATAGAGATCAGCCCGTAACACGACAAGATCGGCAGGACAGTAGCCGCGGCGACCCAGTGCCCGCCGTAAACCGTCAGGACAAGCGGGTGGGCGAGAACCATGACCAGCGTGCACATGGGCGCCGCGAAC
>Ga0302178_10004116_pt1 | contig 10672 bp, 9 predicted proteins | sample I_Palsa_E1_3_FD_198790 | JGI IMG/M metagenome (GOLD analysis project Ga0302178, IMG submission 198790) | Peat permafrost microbial communities from Stordalen Mire near Abisko, Sweden - I_Palsa_E1_3 | ecosystem: Environmental > Terrestrial > Soil > Palsa > Peat permafrost | place: Sweden: Abisko... | reverse complement strand
CCGCGGTGCCGCTCGCGCTGATCGGCCTGGTGCCGGTCCTGGGCGCGGTGGTCCTGTTCGTGGCGCTGCTCGGCGCGCTGTCCGGGGTCGCGTACTCGACCGGGTTCACCATCGTCGGGCTCGAGGTCGACGACGATACCCGCGGCCGGGTGTTCGCCTTCTTCCAGTCCACGATCCAGGTCATCTTGTTCGCCGTCATCGCCTTGGTGCCGCTCCTGTCGTTCGGCCTGACCCGGGCGATCGCGTCGCTGAACCGGACCGGGAACGTCAAGATCGGCAACGTCACCTACGCCTCGGCCGGGCAGAACGTGGTCATCTTGCTGGCCGCCGCGGTGGCCTTCCTGCTCGGCATCCGGGCCTACCGGCAGATGGACGACCGCAAGGGCGTGCCGCTGCGCGAGGACCTGCTGGCCGCGGTGCGCAACGAACAGCCGGTTTCGGCGCACCTGAACGGCCACGCCTCGCCCCCGGCGCCGTCCGGGCTGCTGATCGCGTTCGAGGGCGGCGAGGGCTCGGGCAAGACCACCCAGGCCCGGCTGATCTCGATCTGGCTGCGTGAGCTCGGCTACGACGTGGTGACCACGTACGAGCCCGGCGCGACCAAGGTCGGGATGCGGCTGCGCGCGCTGCTGCTGGACACCACGCACACCGGCATGTCGCCGCGCGCCGAGGCGCTGATGTACGCGGCCGACCGGGCCGAGCACGTGGCCTTGGTCATCGCGCCCGCGCTGGCCCGCGGCGCGATCGTCATCACCGACCGGTACGTCGACTCCTCGCTGGCCTACCAGGGCGCGGGCCGCAACCTGGCGGTCGAGGAGATCGCCCGGTTCAACCGGTGGGCCACCGGCGGCCGCGTCCCGGACCTGACCATCTTGCTGGACATGGACCCGATCGCCGGGCTGAGCCGCCGGACCCGCTCGGCCGACCGCCTCGAGGCCGAGCCGGCCGACTTCCACCGGCGGGTCCGGGCCGGGTTCCAGGCCCTGGCCCGCGCCGAGCCCGACCGCTACCTGGTCCTGGACGCCGACCGCCCGGGCGAGCAGATCACCGGCGAGATCCAGAACCGGATCCGCGGCATGCTGCCCGACCCGGTGCCTTCGGTGGCCGAGGCGGCCACCGGCGACTTCCCGGCCATCAAGGATGAATCCGATGAGCCAGCCCGCTTCCACTGATCCCGTTTCCGGTGGCCCCGCTTCCGCTGCGCCCTTTTCCGGTGAGGCTGTTTCGGCGAGCTCCCCCTTCGCCGAGCTGACCGGGCAGGACGCGGTGGTCGCGCAGCTGCGCCGCGCGTCCGCGGCCGCCGCCGCGCTGCTGGCCGGTGACCGTCCGGAACCCGGCGCGATGACCCACGCGTGGCTGTTCACCGGGCCGCCCGGGTCGGGCCGGTCGGTCGCGGCCCGGGCCTTCGCCGCGGCGCTGCTCTGCCCCGACGGGGGCTGCGGGGAGTGCGCGTGCTGCCGCCAGGTCCAGGCCGGCACCCACGCCGACCTGCTGCTGGTCCGCCCCGAGGGTCTCTCCTACGGCGTCAGGCAGACCCGTGACCTGGTCCTGCGCGCGGCGGGCGCGCCCACCGGCGGGCGCTGGCTGGTCGTGGTGTTCGAGGACGCCGACCGGTGCACCGAGCAGGCCGCCAACGCGTTGCTCAAGGCCATCGAGGAACCCGCGGCCCGGACCGTGTGGCTGCTGTGCGCGCCGTCGGCCGAGGATCTGGTCCCCACGATCAGGTCCCGGTGCCGGGTTGTCACGCTTGTCGTACCATCGTCGGCCGCAGTGGCTAAGGTACTGGTGACGCGGGACGGAATCGAGCCCGCTGCCGCGCTGGCCGCGGCCCGCGCGGCGCAGGGACACGTGGGCCGCGCCCGGCGCTTGGCCGTGGACGCCTCGGCCGCCGCCCGCCGGGCCGACGTGCTGCGCGTGCCGACGCAGGCCACGTCGCTGGGCCCGGCGTTGTCTGCGGCTGCTTCGCTGGTCCGGACCGCGGAGGACGAGGCCAAGGCGGTCACCGAGGAACTCGACGAGCCGGAACGGTTGTCGCTGCGCCGGGCGTTCGGTGAAGGGTCGACGGGCAAGGGCGTGGCCAAGGCCATGCGCGGCATGGCCGGCGCGCTGAAGGACCTGGAGGACCGCCAGAAGTCCCGCGCCACCCGGGTCAAGCGCGACACCCTCGACCAGGCCCTGCTCGACCTGGCCGTCTTCTACCGCGACGTGCTGATGCTCCAGCTCGGCGCCGACGTCGAGCTGGCCAACGGCGACCGCGAGGCCGACCTGCGCTCCGTCGCCGCGGCTTCCACCCCGGAGTCCACCCTGCGCCGCCTGCAAGCCGTCATGCACTGCCGCGAGCGCCTCCCCCTCAACGTCGCCCCCCTGCTAGCCGTCGAAGACATGACCCTCTCCCTAGTAGAAGGCTGACCCCGCCCCGGCCGCCCCATCCGCTTCCTGCCCCCTCGCTCGCCGTCCGGCTCCGTATCCCGCCAGGCCCGCACCTCCCGTATGCCTCGTATGCCTCGTGTGCCTCGTGTGTCCCCTGTGTCCCGCTCCCCGGTGCGGCTCGGAACGTATGAACGTGGCGTTCTAATGGCTCTTCCCGTCAGAACGCTACGTTCATCGGTTGAAAACCGCCCAGCCGCCCTCGTTTTATTGGTTGCCAATCGCGGCAGTTGCCCTCGCGGCCGGGCTGTCCGCGCACGTGATGGTGCGGATCGGAAGAGGGGGGCGGTTGAGGCCGCTGGCCAGGGCGTCCTTGATCAGCCGGATCACCTCAGCTCGCTCGCGGCGGACCTGGCGGGGTGAGAAGTGCAGCGGGATGATGCCAGCCGCGCCCATCAGATCATGACGCATCCGGGTCCGGTCGGCGTCTGCAGGCGACAGGTGCCACTCGTACGAATCGACCTCCGCGCTGACCCCAGCGTCCGGCCACCACGCATCGGGCCTGGCCAGGAAGGTATTGCCGAGGTAAAGGTCCGCGTTGAATAGCGGCGTCGGCAGCTTAGCCATCCGGATCAGGTCGCGCAGGTCGCCCTCGGCGGTCGACCTGATACCGTCGGCCACCTCCGCGAGGACCGAGCGGAACATCGCCGAACCCTTTACCGGCCCGTCACGAAGTTCACCTGCCAAGTCGGGCACCGTGCACCGGCTCCGCTGAACCGCGTCGGCGACCACGGCCCGCACGTCGCGCAGCTCGGTAAGCACCCGGGCCGTGTCTGCCACGGCCCGGGCCGCCATGACGAGACGCAGCGGGCCCGTCATGATGACCTGCGACGGCATCCGATACGTTCGGTGCAGCCTGGCGAACCCGGTGCTGACGCGCTGCCGTCCGCCCGGCACCAGCACGTCAACGACCTCTAGCGCAATCGGGTTGCGAAGGCCATGGTGCATCAGGGCCGCTGGCCCGGTAATGAAGCTGCCCGGCCCGGCGTAAAGCAGGGCCGCCATCTCCTTCTGGAGCAGGTTGGGCGCTCCGGTCTGGCCCAGGTAGACGCCGGGCAGCAGCGCCTGCCACGGCCCGCCCGCCCGGACGCGCCACTGCATCGCGGTGTCCTTCATGCCTAGGTCCAGCAGCTGCCCGCGGCTGACCACGCAGAGCTGCTGGTCCAAGAGTTGACCCAGACCGTCGATCCGTACCGTAACTGGCATGGCACAGAGCATGACATCGCACTCTGACAAAACCAGGCAACCGAACGGCCCGTGGTTCGTGCACTAGGTATGGGACATACTTCGGTTCCTGAGCCAGCCACCGGATGGGCGGAAGCGGTGAGAAACAGACGCCTGGTGCCGGCGGAACCCGCAGCGGATCGGCCGGCGGCTCCGGTCGCCGCGCTCTTCCGCGAGCACCACGGCGAGCTGGTCCGGCTCGCCCTGCTCATGGTGGGGGACCTGCCCACCGCCGAAGACGTCGTGCAGGACGTGTACGCCCGCCTGCACTCGCGCTGGAGCCAGATCGCCGCGCCGGACGCGGTGCTGCCCTACGTCCGCTCGGCGGTGCTCAACGGCTGCCGGTCGGTACTGCGCCGCCGCGCCGTCGCCCGCCGCGTCGGTGCGGCGCACCGGGACGAGCCAACCGCGAAGAGCGCCGAGAGCGAGGTCATGCTGTCCGAAGATCGCCGCCAGGTGCTGGCCGCGCTGGCCCGCCTGCCCCGCCACCGCCGCGAGGTCCTGGTGCTGCGCTACTACCTCGGCCTGTCCGAGGCCGAGATCGCGGCCGTGCTGGGCATCAGTCCCGGCACGGTCAAGTCCACCGCCGCCCGGGGCCTGGCCGCGCTGGCCCGTGAGCTGGGGGAGCAGTCATGACCAGAACCCAAGACCGCCTCCGGGACGCCCTGTCCGCGCAAGCCGCGCAGGTCCGCGACGATCGCCTACGCCCGCTGCCCGTCCGGGAACCCGACCCCGGCGCCGAACGTAAGGCCCGCCGCCGCCAGGTCTGGCGAGCCTGGCTGATCCCGGTGGCCGCCGCGGCCAGCGTGGTGCTGGTGATCGGCCTCGTCCTGACCGTGACCAGGCACGCCACCCCACCCCAGCGGCAGCCCGTCAACCAGCAGGCCCCCCTGCCCAGGTACTTCGTGAGAATCGTGCCCGGCGGCGGGACCCCGCCCATAGAAGTGCAGAGCGTCTCGACCGGGGCCGTGATCGCGACCGTTCGGCCGCCGAAGGCGCCGCGCGGAGGAACGCTGAACGTCGGTGCCGTAGCCGCCGCGCCGGACGACCGCACGTTCTACGTTGAGTACGGCGTGGTCTCGCCGAACATAAACGTCACGCAGACCTGGATTCTCAGCTCCAGCATCACCGCCTCCGGCTCGGCTACCCCGCTGACCACGGTCAAGGGCGGAATGCTCAGCCATCAGCCTCCTGACCTGCAGACGTGGGGAAGCCTCGCCGTGTCCCCCGACGGCAGCAAGCTCGCGCTCACCGTCGACAGCAGCGACCACATTTCCAACACCAGCCCGGGCTACTCGGACAAGATCATCGTGATCGACCTGCATACCGGCCGGCGCACGCAGTGGCAGGGCGGGCTGTACCGGCCGGGTAAACAGTTCTCCATCCCGGACCTGTCCTGGGCCGCCGACGGGCAGTCGCTGATCTTCCTCGGCCAGTGGTGCGATCCTGCCGGGGAGGGCACTACCTGCGACGGCACGCCCGGGCCGGGCGGGTACCGCGATGCCCAGGTCTGGTCGCTCAGCACCGCGGCCGGCGGCGGCTCGCTGAACCACGGCCGCCTGCTGCTGGGGGAATCGGCACGGTACCCTCTCATCGCGCAGGCGCTCGGCGGCCCCCAGGGTTCGGACCTCACCGTCGCCGTCACCTCCGGTCCGGCGAACAAGCTCGGTGAACGGCCAGAACTCACCGCCGAGGACGTCTCGGCCGCCACCGGAGCCGTGCAAGGCGTCGACTACCGCGTTTCGCGGGCCCAGGGGTTCGGCGGCGACCCGCAGCAGGTCTGGCTCGCCGCCGACCCCAGCGGGCAGCACCTGCTCGTCTCCTACGCGGTGGACGGCGGGTTCATCATCGGGTGGATCGGCCAGGGAGCCCTGCACCGGCTGCCGATCACGCAGCCCTACCTGCCCAATGACCCCACGCTCATCATCGCCTGGTAAGTCCGCAATAGCCCGACCGGGCTCAGCGGCGCCCGGGCACCGTAGTCTGGCCTTGTGGGCATGATGATGGCGGTCAGCTTCGAGCGTTACGGACGGCTGTACTACCTGGACCCGGGCACTCACGAACCGCGCATCGGGGACAAGGTGCTGGTGCCCACCGACTCCGGGCCCGAGGTGGCCGAGTGCGTGTGGGCCCCGCAGTGGGTGAGCGAGGAGATCGGCGGGCTGCCGGTCTGCGAGGGCCTGGCCACCGACGGCGACCTGGCCCGGGACGAGGAGAACCGCCGCCGCCGGGCCGAGGGACGGCTGGCCGCGCGCCGGCTGGTCCGCGAGCACCAGCTGCCAATGAAGATCACCGCGGTGGACTACATCGGACCGGAGAACGTGTTCATCGTCTACTTCGGCGCGCCGCACCGGGTCGACTTCCGCGCGCTGGTCCGTGACCTGGGCGGCCGGCTGAAGGCGAGAGTCGAGCTGCGCCAGATCGGCCCGCGCGACGAGGCCCGGCTGCAGGGCGGGATCGGCCCGTGCGGCCGCGACCTGTGCTGCGCCACGTTCCTCAAGGACTTCGAGCCGGTCTCGGTCCGCATGGCCAAGGACCAGGACCTGCCGGTGAACCCGCTGCGGATCGCCGGGGCCTGCGGCCGGCTGATGTGCTGCCTGAAGTACGAACACCCCTTGTACCAGGACTTCCGCAAGGACGCCCCGCCGGTTGGCAGCGCCGTCACCACCCTAGAAGGACCGGGCACGGTCGTCGGGCACAACGTCCCGTCCGACACCGTGGTGGTCAAGCTGTCCGCTGACGGCCGGGCACACGCCTGCCCCAAGGCCAGCGTGTGCGGCTCCCGGAAGGCCTACGAAGAGATGCACGTCAAGGGGCCGGACGCCTGAGCGTGCGCCGGGCCGGGTGGGCGGCCGCGGCCGTCGCGCTCGCCTGCCTCACCGGCTGCACGACCGCCGCCGCGCCCGCTCCCGCCGCGTCGCAGGAGCCCACCACGCTGGCCGCCTACTACGCGCAGCGGCTGGACTGGCAGCCCTGTGACGGCGGCTTTCAGTGCGCCGAGCTGGTCGTGCCCTTCGACTACGCCCAGCCGGACGGCCGCCGGTTCACCCTGCCGGTGATCAAGCTGCCCGCCGCCGACCCGGCGCACCGGATCGGCGCGCTGGTCGTCAACCCGGGCGGGCCGGGCGGGTCCGGCGCGGCGTACGCGCTCGGCGCCGCGCAGGAGTTCCCCGCCGCGGTGCTGGCCCGGTTCGACATCGTGGGCTTCGACCCGCGCGGCGCCGGCGCCAGTCAGCCCGCGCTGAACTGCGAGAACGGCCCGCAGCTCGACACCTTCTTCGGCACCGACGACGAACCCGCCGACCCCGCCCAGCTCGCCCGGGTGGTCGCGGCGAGCAAGCAGTTCGCGGCCCGGTGCGAACGCAACTCCGCGGCCCTGCTGCCCTACGTCGGCACGCCCAACGCGGCCCGGGACCTGGACGTACTCCGGGCCGCGCTGGGCGAATCCGGACTCACTTACTTGGGAAAGTCATACGGAACGTATCTTGGTGCGTGGTACGCGCAGTTGTTCCCGCACCGCGTGCGGGCGCTGGTCCTGGACGGTGCCGTCGACCCGGCCGCGTCCTCGCTGGCGGCGACCGTCGCGCAGGCGCAGGGGTTCCAGGTCGCGTTCGGGTCGTTCGCGGCCTGGTGCCTGGGCACGGCGGGCTGCCCGCTGGCCGGCTCGGTCGCCAGCGCGGAGACGAAGGTCGACGCGCTGATCACCCGGGCCAACTCCACCCCGCTGGCCAACCGGCTCGGCGACGGGCAGGTCGCCGACGGCGCGATGCTGCTCTACGGGGTGGCCGACGCGCTGTACAGCCGGTCGAGCTGGCCCACCCTGGAGGCCGCGCTGGCCAGCGCGTTCGCCGGCGACGGGACCGGGCTCCTGGCACTGGCCAACCAGCTTTACGGGCGCAACCCCAACGGGACCTACAGCACCCTGGCCAGCGCGGTCACCGCGATCGACTGCCTGGACCGGCCCTGGCCGCGGTCGCTGGCCCCCTGGCAGGCCGCGGCGTCGGCGGCCGCCAAAGCGGCCCCGATGTTCGGCGCGGCCCTCGTCTGGGGCAGCCTGACCTGCGCCTACTGGCCGGTCCCTTCCTACCCGCAACCGCAGATCCGGGCCGCCGGCGCGCCGCCCATCCTGGTCGTCGGTACGCTGCGCGACCCGGCCACGCCCTACCGCTGGGCGCAGGCCCTGGCCGCAGATCTGGCCTCCGGCGTGTTGCTCGGCTGGAACGGCGACGGTCACACCGCCTACGGCGAGGGCAGCGCCTGCGTGGACACGATCGTCAACGACTACCTGATCGACCTGGCCGTCCCGCGCAGCGGTACGGTGTGCCAGCACTAGCGCTCGCTGTGTAACGCGGCGGCCTCCCGCGCGACTAAAGGGCGCACAGTCGTAAATCCCAACGCGCGAGGAGTTACTCAGTGAGAGTCCCGATTCGCCTCGGATCGGCCATCGCGGTCGCGGCGGCAGGCTTGGCCACGGCCGTCGCCCTGCCCTTCGCCACGCCGGCCTTGGCCAGTACGGCTGTCCCCGCCTTCAGCTCCGGCGGGGCCAGCCACGCCGTGTTCGCGGCGACCGATAACACCTCAGGCAATCAGGTCGTGGCCTATCACCGCGCCTCGGACGGCACGCTCAGCCCGGCCGGCACCTACGCCACCGGCGGGCTCGGCGGTGTCCTGGCCGGATCCGTCGTCGACCACCTGGCCTCGCAGGGCTCGCTCAGCTACGACCCGGGGCACGCGCTGCTCTACGCGGTCAACGCCGGCAGCGACACCGTCTCGGTCTTCGCGGTGAACGGCGACCGGCTCGCGCTGCGCCAGGTGCTGAGCTCGGGGGGCTCGTTCCCGGTCAGCGTGGCCGTGCACGGTGACCTGGTCTACGTACTCAACGCGCTGGCCGGCGGCCGTCTGGCGGGCTACCGCGTCCTGGGCGGCGGCCTGGTCCCGATCCCCGGCTCCGGCCGCGCGCTCGGCCTGAACCCCTCGGCCAGCCCGCAGTTCACCAACACCCCCGGGCAGGTCGCCTTCACCCCAGACGGCAGTCAGCTCATCGTCACCACCAAGGCCAACGGGAACGACATCGACGTGTTCGGCGTCCAGTTCGGCGGCCAGCTGTCCGCCGCGCCGGTGGTGAACTCCGAGCCCGGCACGGTCCCGTTCGCGATCAGCTTTGACGTCTACGGTCACCTGCTCATCGCCGAGGCCGGGACGAACGCGCTGGCCACCTTCGCGCTCGCGCCCAGCGGCACGGTCAGCCTGGTCGACGCGGTAGGCACCGGCGATTCGGCGACCTGCTGGGTGGCGCCGGCCGGGCCGTTCCTGTTCGCCTCCAGTGCGGGCAGCGCCGCGGAGAGCGGCTACTCCTCCTCATTCGGCGGCCAGCTGAGCCTGCTCGGCGCGGCCACCACCGACGCCGGGACGGTGGACGCGGCCGCGGCGGCCGGCGGCCGGTTCCTGTACGTCCAGACCGGCGGGTCCGGGATCGTGGACGAGTTCGCCGTGGGGGCCGGGGCCTCCCTGACCGAGATCGGGGCGGTTACCGTGCCCGGCGCGGTGGGCGGTGAGGGGATCGTGGCCTTCTGATCGAGGCGACCTCCGGGACAGCCGGCTGCGGCCCATGCGCGGGCCGCGGCCGGCTCATCCTGTCGTCCGATGCGACGCCTGCAGCGCGGCGCCCAGCACCGCAGTCACAACTGAGGCACCAGGGCACGAGCCGGGGCTTCCGGTGATGGAAGCCGACGGCGAACTGCTGGTCCGGCTGCGTTCGGGGGACGAGCGAGCATTCGTCAGCCTGGTGCAGCGCTACCAGGAGCAGATGCTGCGGCTCGCGACGTCGTTCGTGCCGAACCAGGCGGTGGCCGAGGAGGTCGTCCAGGACACCTGGCTGGCGCTGCTGCGCGGCCTGGATCGCTTCGAGGGACGGTCTTCGCTGAAGACCTGGCTGTTCAGCATCCTGGTCAACCAGGCGCGGACCACCGGGACCAAGGAGCATCGCAGCGTCCCCGTCCCGGACCCGGAGCCCGCCGTCGACCCGGCCCGGTTCGACGCCGCCGGGGGCTGGGCTGATCCGCCCGAGCAGTGGGTCGAGGCCGCTGAGGGCCGCCTGGAGGCGGGCAAGCTGGCCGACCGCCTCCGGGCCCTGATGGACGAACTGCCCGCCCGCCAGCGCCAGGTCGTCCTGCTGCGCGACGTCGACGAGCTGACCAGCGAAGAGGTCTGTTCGGTGCTGGCCATCAGCGACGGCAACCAGCGGGTCCTGCTGCACCGCGGCCGGAGCCGGCTCCGGCAGCTGTTCGAGGATGAGTTCCGGGGAGTGCGATGAGACTCCTCCCACGGCGTGATCTCGTCTGCCGGCAGGCCGTCGAGCTGGTCACCGACTACCTCGAAGGCAGCCTGCCCCGGCGGGCGAGAAAGCGGTTCGAGGCGCACCTGGCCGGCTGCCCGCACTGCACGGAGTACCTGGCCCAGATGCGCGAGACCATCCGGCTCAGCGGCCGCCTGGAGCCCGAAGACCTGACCCCGCAGCAGCGTGACGAGTTCGTCGACCTCTACCGGCGCTGGCGCGACGAGCCGGACTAAGTGAGCGGCGCCTACCAGGCCGCCACTCCGATGTGCGGCGACCACGGGATGAGGGTGGACCGGCCGTCGTGCACGATCGCCGCCTTCGCGCCGGGCCGCTGATAGGTCAGGACCAGCACGCTGCCGTCGTCGTTGGTGTAGAGGATCTGCTCGTAGTCGTCCAGGTTCCGCGCGTTGAGGTTGTTCAGCACGGCGATCTGCTTCCCGGTGGCGGTGGACCAGCTGACCAGGTGTTCGCGGATCGGGCCCCTCAGGTTCATGCCGCCGAGTTCCTCGATGCCGAGCACGGTCCGGCCGTCCGGGGTGATGATGGCCCCGCGCCACTGGTTCAGCCCGGTGACGCCGCCGGTCCAGGTGGCCACCGTCGTGCTGTCGGTCAGGAGGTCGGAGCCCGCGGCGCGGGTATCCAGCAGGCGGACGGTGTTATTCCAGGTGAACGCGACGTGCTGGC
>Ga0302178_10004115_pt1 | contig 10674 bp, 7 predicted proteins | sample I_Palsa_E1_3_FD_198790 | JGI IMG/M metagenome (GOLD analysis project Ga0302178, IMG submission 198790) | Peat permafrost microbial communities from Stordalen Mire near Abisko, Sweden - I_Palsa_E1_3 | ecosystem: Environmental > Terrestrial > Soil > Palsa > Peat permafrost | place: Sweden: Abisko... | reverse complement strand
CGTTGACCCGGTACCGGGGAGCCCGCCAAGGCCAGAGGGCGGGCCGGTATCACCGGGGGCACGGGAGCCGGGGGCGCAGGAGAGTGCGCCGGTGCCGGATGTCGGCGTACGAGCTGACGTGCAGACGTAGGTACGGGCAAACGTGCAGAGGCGTCGAGCGACCAGACGAACATCCGGCGGGTCATGGGCAGCGAGTGCGAAAAGCTTTCACGCCAGCGACGTTTAAGACCGAGAAGCGTGGCCGAGCCTGTGGCCAGCTGACCGTGACTCCCCCCCGGTTCGGCTCCAACGCGCGGGTCTATCCGCATCCACCTGTTGTGGCTGATGTCGATCACCTGGGCCTAGCTTTCATCTGCACGTCCATCCGTACCCAGCTATGCACGTGGACCTGTACGCCGACACCGGAGTTCCTGGACGCGGGGTTCCTGCCCCGCGGCCGGGCTACCGCTAGCTCCCTGCCCGCGCAGACCAGGCCGCCCGGCCCGGCCACCCCGACCGGATCCTCGCCCGCACGGACCGTTTCGCCCAGCCCGAGCAGTCGGTCCAGCCAGATCACGCCGCCCAGCCAGATCACGCCGCCCAGCCAGGCCACGCCGCCCAGCCAGATCACGCCGCCCAGCCAGGCCACGCCGCCCAGCCAGATCACGCCGCCCAGCCAGATCACGCCGCCCAGCCAGGCCACGCCGCCCAGCCAGATCACGCCGCCCAGCCAGATCACGCCGCCCAGCCAGATCACGCCGCCCAGCCAGATCACGCCGCCCGGGCCGGTACCGTCTCGAGACCGGCCGGGAGCGGGTTTCGCGGCCGGCGACGTCCTTGATGTGGCGCTGCCCGGACCAGCCCTGGCCGCGGCCGCTGATACCGCCGCCGGACCCGACCGCGCCTACGCGGGGGTCAGTGACGATGAACTGATCGGGGTACTGACCGCCTGGCAGCGGACCGAATCATGGGCGGCGGCCGGGCGGCTGTCCGCCGCCGCGGAACTGGCCCGCCGTCGGCCCGCCACCAGCAAAGACCACGCCACCCGCGGCGGGGCCCCTGCCCCATGGGGCAAATTCTGCGCCGACGAGGTCGCCGCCGCCCTTTCGGTGTCGCGGTGGGCCGCGGAGAAAGCCACCGCCGTCGCCCATGACCTGGCCACCCGGCTGCCGCTGACCCGCCAGGCGCTGCACGAAGGTGTCGTCGACGCCTACAAAGCCCAGGTCATCGCCGAGGCCACCCGCTGCCTGGATGATGCGGCCGCCGCCCAGGCCGAAGCCGCCGTCGTCCCCCACGTGGTGACCGGCAAGACACCCGGGCAGATCCGCGCCGCGATCGCCCGCGCGGTCCTCAAAGCCGACCCCAATGCCGCGCGGCAGCGCCGCGAGCAGGCCCAGAAAGACGCCCGCGTCGAACTGTGGCGCGAGGACGCCGGGACTGCCGCGATCGTCAGCTTCGGCCTCCCCCCGGATAAGGCGCTGGCCGCGGACCAGCAGATCACCAGCCGCGCGATGGACCTCAAAGCGGCCGGGGTCCCCGGCAGCATGGACGCCCTGCGCGTCCGCGCCTACCTGGACGCCCTCCTCGGCCAGGACACCATCAGCCGCTACAAGACCGCCAACGGCACTAACAGCTCAGGAAGTGATGACACCGGCCCTGCTCAAGACGGCCCTGCTCAAGACGGCCGGGCGCGCGACCGTGCGGCCCCCAGCCAATCCAGCGGGAACGAGCAGGCCGCTGCTACGGCCGCACCGATCCGGCCCGCCGCCCGCATCAACCTGACCATCCCCTTGGCCACTCTCCTCGGCCTGGCCGACCACCCCGGTGAAGCCATCGGGTTCGGGCCCATCGACGCCGCCCTCGCCCGCGACCTGGCCGCCCAGGCCGCCGGACACCCCGCAACAAAATGGTGCGTGACCGTTACCAACCCCGACGGGCACCCCCTCGCCCACGGTTGCGCCAAACCCGGCCGACGAAAGCCGGAACGTCCGCGCACCAGACCGCCTGCGCCTGGTAGCCGCCCACACGGCAGCCAACCCAGTGACGCCAGGCCCCGCACGCCTGGTAGCCGCCGCCCACGCAGCAGCCAACCCAGTGACGCCAGGCCGCCCACGCGCGACGGTGCGCCAGATGGCCAGCAATCTGGCGCACCGCCCGGCACGACCACGCCACCCGGGTCCGACGACCCGGCACGAGGCCCTTCTCCTGGCGTCAGCAGCTCTTCCGGCATCAGCATCGCGGCGCCCGGCGGATACGGGACCTGGCGACTACGGCTGGCTGGGCCCAGCCTCCGCGAACCGGGCGGAACAGGCTGGCCGGAGCTGGCCGTCGATCTTGAGCCCATTCCGGTCGACGACTGTGACCACCAGCACCAGACCAGCGCTCACGACCCCAGCGACAAACTCCGCCATCTCGTCGAGATCCGCGACGGGAACTGCAGCTGGCCGCCCTGCCGGCGCGACGCCCGCCGCTGCGACTACGAGCACACCGTGCCCTGGGAACAAGGCGGACTCACCTGTGCGTGCAACGGCGGGCCCCGCTGTCGCCATCACCATCACGCGAAACAAGCTCACGGCTGGAAACTTGAGCAACACCAGCCCGGGTACCACACGTGGACCACACCGGCCGGACGCACCTACACCGCAGGGCCTGTCACATATCCCGTCTGAGCCCGAGCCGGGTCAGGTGAACCTGAGCTGGGATAGGCAATCGGGCAGCACCCGGCTGGCGGGCAACAGCGTGTCCGAATAGCCCACGTCAGACCGAGAAGGTAGCTCCATGACCGTTGACGGTGGCGGCCTCGTCGTCGAACCAGCGGCCGCCCTCGGCCAGGTAGCGGAAGTGGAGTGTGGTCCCCGGCGGGGCTGTCACCACTGTGCTCCGGGTGCCGTTGGAGCGCTTGCGCAGTGGGTGGGTGAAGGGGTTCCAGTCGTTGAAGTTGCCGACCACGGACACCGCCCCCGGTGGCTCGTTGGCGGGCAGGGCGAAGGTGACGCGCACGGAGCCGTCGCGGACTGGCTTAGAAACCTTGATCATCTAACTCTCCATCTAGGCTTGCTCATACTCCGTGATGGGGGATCACACTTTGAAGTTGGTGAGCTTTCCCCTGATGGCCTATCGATACTATGTTCGCATAGGCGCTTTGATAATCGCTAGTGTGTTCATGTGCGGCGCGGCCTGGCCTCGGCCGTGCCACCCTCAGGTGAGACACGGCGGGCAGCTTCGCCAGCCCGAGAATCCGCGGCTCGCGCCACGTCCGCCCCGCACCGTCCAGGCGCGGGACGACAATCCAGGTCTCACCGCCACCACCGCGCTCGCGTCGGGCGGCGAGGGCATAGCCAGAATATCGGCCACGGCGCCCGCTGTCCTGAGGACGAGCGTCAAGGTGGCGCGGCGGTACAGCCCGAGCCGAGCACGCGCGCAGCGTCGTCGGATACTGCGGTGCTCGGCCGCTCGCACTACGGACCATCGGGAATCACCTCGATCGCGGCCATGGTGGCGGGGAAGCAATCGGCGTGGCGGAGGGGGCCGTTCGTCCCGGGCGCCCATACGGCCCTCGTTAGCCGAGGACGGTCAGTCGGGACCAGCGAAGACCGGTGCAGGTCAGCCGGTGGCGTGCAGCCAGCGCACGGGGGCGCCGTCGCCGCCGCAGCGGAAAGCTTCCAGCTCCTCATCCCAGGCTCGGCCGAGCAGTCGGTCCAGCTCGGTGCGCAGCTCGGAGTCAGACTGGGACATCGCCAGGGCGGCGCGCAGGCGCCCCTCGGGGATCAGAATGTCCCCGGTGCCGCTGGTCACCGCGGTGAACGTGCCGAGCGTTGGCGTGTAGCTGTGCCGGACCCCGTCGCAACCTGCGCTGGCGTCTTCGGTGACCTCGAAGCGCAGCCGGTTCCAGCTGGCCAGCGCGGAGGTGACCGCTCCGGCCGTGCCGGGGCGCCCTTCCCAGGTGAGCTCGGCGCGCAAGGAGCCGGGCGTCGCGGGCTGATTGACCCAGGGCAGGTTTACGGGCACACCGAGAACCCCCGCCACGGCCCACTCGATGTGCGGGCACAGCGCCGGGGGCGCCGAATGAATATGCAAAACACCTTGTACAGACACGATTCCTCCTGGCCGACGACGAGGTTCGCCTTCCCCTGCGTCCTCACGCCTACCCGAAGGAACTAGCCCGGTACATGCAACCCGGTACCTGCACCATAGTCTGCCTCATCGCCGCCGACCGCACCACCCTTGCCGCCAGAATGATCGCGGCGGCGCATCCAGCCAGCCAGTGGCGCAAAACCGAACAGCACGGCGATACCCAACGCCGTCCAGGGCACATAGTCACCCAGACGGTCGTAGATAGTCCGCGACGAGGTCACCGGAAGGGTGAGCCGGACCGGGATCACCCCGTGCTGTGAACCGCTCATCCAGGCCAGCACCCGCCCCCGGGCGTCGAAGGCGGCCGAGTCCCCGGTCAGCGCAGCCTGCACGACCGGGCGGCCGCTCTCGGCGGCGCGCAGCGCACCGAGCGACGCATGCTGGGCCAGGGCCCAGGTGCCATGGAAGGTCGAGTCGGCGGTCTGGTAGACGATCACTTGCGCCCCGCGATCGGTGTCCACCCGGGACATGTCCGGGAATGCCGACTCGAAGCAGATCAGCGGGCCGATGGTCAGCGTCCGTCCGCCGGGCTCGGTGACCTGCAAGGGGTGCGCCCCGTAACCCGGCACCATGTTGACCGGCGCCGCCTTACTGATGCTGGTCAGCCAGGACAGCGCCGAGCGGAACGGGATGTACTCGCCGAACGGGACCAGGCGGGTCTTGGTGTAGGTGCCCTTGATCCCGGAGGCCGCGACCAGCACGGCGACCTTGCCGTGCTGGTCCTTGTTGACGTAGAAGTCCTGGTTGACCAGGATCTCCGCGTGGTCGGTGGCCGCCAGCTGCTCGATATCCCGCAGCCGCCCCTGGTTGGCCTGCAGGTGGAACCCGACGCTGCTCTCGCCCCAGACGATCAGGTCTGGCCGCGCCTTACTCAGGGTGCCGTTCCGGCTGAGGGTGGCGGTGAGTATCTGGCTGCCGTCGACCTGGGCCGTACCGTTGCTCACCACACCCGGCTGGACCAGCGCGATCGTGGCCGAACCGGCCGTAGGAGCCGACGGGGTCAGCGCGAACGCGACCGGCCCGGCGGCCACCACGGCCGCGCCCGCCACAGCCGCCACCAGCCGGGGTGCCAGCCGGCCGGAGACGATGACGATCGCGATGGCGGTGTTCGCGGCCACCAGCGCGAAGCTGATCAGCCACACGCCGCCCACCGCGGCCAGGGCGAGCACGGCCGGGTGCTGCCACTGGCTGGCCCCCAGCACCGCCCACGGCCCGCCGAACGCCTGCCAGGACCGGATCCACTCGGTTACCAGCCAGAAGCTCGGCACGACCACCAACGCTGCCAGCGCCCGGTGCACGCTGGCCGGCGGCCGCAGCAGCCGCCACACCACGGCGCCGAACGGTGCCATCAGGACACCGAATACGACCGCGACGATCAGCACGGCGGGCCCGATCTCCGGGGCCAGCCACCACATCGCGGCCACGAAGTAGCCGCAGCCCAGCCACCAGCCCCGTACCGCTGCCTCACGCCCCGACGGCGAGCGGCTGATCAGCAGCAGGCCCGGCACCAGCGCGAACCAGGCGAGCACCGACAGGTTAGGAGCCGGGAAGGCCAGCAGCGGCAGTGCACCGGCCAGCAGGGCCCCCCAGCGGGCAGGCCGACGCAGGGCCTGAGGCGCGGGGGGCAGAGGCATGCCTCAATTCTCCGCCGCGTCGGGCCTTCACGCGAACTCCCAGGTCACCTCCAGCGGCCGTTGACCAGTTGCGCGCGTCAGCCATATCGTTGACTTTGGCAATGGATCGTCAAGCATGACCAGGGAGGCGACGTGACGGTCACCGGCGACGCGGGACCTCAGCCGGTCACCGGCGACGCGGTGGCGGCGATGCGGGCCTTCAACCGGCTCTACACCAACGTGATCGGCGTGCTGCGCGGCGGCTATCTCGGCTCGCCGTACTCGCTGACTGAGGCGCGGCTGATCTTCGAGCTGGGGCAGCGTGAGGTGATCGAGGTCGCACAGCTGCGACGGAGCCTGGACATCGACGCCGGTTACCTGAGCCGGATCCTGGCCAGCTTCGAAGCCGGCCAGCTCATCACCCGGGAACGTTCCGGCGCCGACGCCCGTCGCCAGGTGATCGCGCTCACCGAGGCGGGCCGCACCATCCAGGCCGGGCTGGACACCCAGGCGGCCCGGCAGATCGGCACCCTGCTGGCCGGCCTGAGCGGCCCCGCGCGGCGGCGGCTGCTCGCGGGCATCCGGGAGGTCACCGGGGTGCTTGCGGGCGCGGACCAGCCGCGCTCCTACGTCCTGCGGCCGCCCCGGCCGGGCGAGCTGGGCTGGGTGGTGCAGGCCCAGACCGCGGGATACACGCAGCAGTACGGGTGGGACGGGACGTATGAGGCAATGGTGGCGCGGATCGTCGCCGATTACGCCGAGCACCGCGACCCGAAGCGGGAAGCGGCCTGGATCGCCGAGGTGGATGCCGAGCCGGCTGGGTCGGTGTTCTGCGTTCGCAAAAGCGACGAGGTGGCCCAGCTCCGGTTGCTGTACGTGGACGCGTCGGCTCGCGGGCTCGGGATCGGCGCCCGGCTGGTGGAGGAGTGCCTCCGGTTCGCGCGGGCAGCCGGCTACCGGGAGATCATGTTGTGGACCAACAGCGTGCTGGCCGAGGCCCGGCGGATCTACGAGCGGGCCGACTTCAGGCTGGTGGACGAGGCGCCGCACCGGAGCTTCGGCCAGGACCTGATCGGCCAGAACTGGTCCCGGCCACTCTGACCGCCCACGCCCGATCTCGTTGACGTTGACGTCGGCCGGCTGCGCGATTGCGAACGCGATCGTCCGGGCGACCGCCTCCGGCGGCAGCGCCAGCCGGTCCCGGGTCGCAGCGAGCTCCGCCCGGACCTGCGGGTCAGCCGCGCCCTCGATGAAATCCGCGGCGCCTGCCCAGTGCCCTAAAGGCTGTGGTCCATAGACGCCGTGACGTGCCCCAGTAGGCGGGCGGCCCCCCACTGGATGCCAGTCCCACAGCGGTTCCGGGCCGTTCTGGACCACCAGGCTGAGCTGGTCGACAGTGACCTTACAGGCGGGCACCGCTTTGCCGAGTGCGGCGATGACAGGCCACGAACCTGCGCTGCCACCGGGCGGTCTTGGCCTTGACACTTCACGCGATCGCCTCGTGCACGGCCAGATACGTCGCCGGACCCTGACGGTCACCAGACCCAGATGATGGCCCGCCAGCTCGACGGCCAGGCGCGCTTCGCCATGGCGGGCTCGAACCGGGCCCAGGCGCCGACCACGCGGCCGGCCCGCGGCTGGCCCAGGCGGCCGGCTCACGGCTGGCGCTCGTCCCGGCACCCGCTGCGCCCGTAAGGATTTCGAAAGACGGAACACCGCACGCAAGGGGTGGATCCGGAGAAATATGTCCTTCACTTATGACGGTGCGCGAGCGGCCCAGCGGTCCCGCGAGCACGGGCCCGCGCGGGCTCGGCGACCGGGACATTGACGGCATGCTCTTCATCGCCGAGATGTACGCCGCACAGGTCGACCTGCTGGCCGTCGTGCTCGGCGGCACCGTTCCGCGTGCCCGCGCCGCCGCGACCCGCTGGCGGCGGCTCGGGTATGCGGAGTCCGGCCGGTTCGGGCCCGGGCCCTCCTGGGTCTGGCTGACCCGCGCCGGGCTGGCGGCGTGCGGCCTGCACTACCCGCCCATCTCCCCCGCGCTGTCCCGGCTCGCGCACACCCGCGCGGTCGCCGCGGTGCGGCTGGCCTTAGCGGCCAGGGCGGAATACCAGCAGGCGGGGGCGTTCTGGCGCAGCGAGCGCCGGCTGCGGGTCCGGGCAGGCAGCCGGGCCGGACTGCGGGAGCATCTGCCGGACGGCGAGGTGCACTGGCCGGACGGCACGGCGGTGCCGTGGGCCGGGGAATGCTGGGCCATCGAGGCGGAAGTGACCCGCAAGACGGTCAGCCGGACCACCTCGGTCATGCGGGAGCTACTGTCCCGGACCGGCGACTACGGCTGCGCGGCCGCCGACACCGCGGTACCTGGCCGCCCGGCTCGGCACGCCCGGGTCCTGTACGTCTGCTCGGCCGGAGCCCGGCCCACCGTGCTGCGGGCCTGCGACGCGCTCGGCCCGCTGGCGGCCCGGATCGAGGTCCGGGACCTGCCCCGGCACGCCGCCCTGACCGTTGCTCCGGACGCCGCCGGGGCACCCTGGACCGGGTCGGCCGGGACCGGCGGGGAGCGGGCATGCTGATCCGCCAGTACGTGGCCCTCCTGCTGCTGCGCGCCGCGGCCCGGACGCTGTGGCGGCTGATCAAGATGATGGCGGCCGTGGCAGTGATCATCGCGGCGGCCCCCGTGTCGCTCGTCGCGGCGGGCGCGGCAGTGACCGCCTGGGCCTGCGGCTGGCCGCCCCGGCGGCTCTACGGCGCGGCGCTGTGGTGCCTGCCGATGCTGGCGGTGTGGCTGGCGGCGGCCGCGCTGTCCGCCCCGGGCTCACCGGGGGTACCGTCCGGCCCGCGCTGGTACCGGGTGGCGGGCGCGCCCTACGACGCGTGGCTGAGCATGTGGCGGCTGGGCGTGTCCGGGCATGTGGCGCAGGCCGCCGTCATGATCGCCCCGGCTGCGGTCCCGCTCGGCCTGCTGGCGGGCGGCCTGGCCTGGGCGGTCCGGATCTACCGGATGGAGACCGGCACCGGTGGCCTGTCCCCCGGCTCGGCGATCAGCTTCGACCGGCGCCAGTGGCGCCGGCAGGCCCGCAGCGCCCGGGCCCGCATCGCCGCACCGGGCTCGGTCCCGCTGACCTACCGGAACGGGGACGTGGTCATCGGCGGCACGATCCGGGCGGTACGGCATCCGGCGAAACCCATCGCCGCTCTCCCCTACTCCCGGCTGCGCTCGCACCAGGTGGTAATCGGCACGACCGGCACCGGGAAGACGACGTTGCTGCTCCGGCTCTGGGCCGGGTTCATGGCGACGGCGCTGAGCCGGCAGGCGGCCGGGACCGGGCGGCGCCCGCTGCTTGTGGTGCTCGACTGCAAGGGCGGCGCCGATTCACGCCGGATCGCGGACCGGGCGCGCCGGGTGCTGCGGGACGCGGGCGCCCGGGCCACGGCGATCTGGCCGGACGACGCGAACCTGTCCCTGTGGGACCTGCCGCCGGGACGGCTGACCACCACCCTGCTCGACCTGATCGAGCACGGGCACGGCGCGGCGGCCTACTACACCGACGTGATGGAGGCGATCGTGGCGCTGGCCGTGCACGCGCCGCCCGCCCCGCCGGCCGACTCGGCGGATTTCCTGGGCCGGCTCGACGCTGCCTGGCTCGCGACCGCCTACGCCGGCGGCGATGACGACGCGCTCGCGGCGCTGCGTTCCGGCGCCCACCTGATCCCCGACGTGGCGCTGCGGTTCCGCAGCCTGTGGCGCCGGCTCGGGACCGGCTTCGAGCCCGCGGGCAGCTTCGCGGACGCGGACGCCTGGTACTGCATCCTGGAGGGCACGGCCGAAACCTCGGTGGCCGAGGCTCAGGCCCGGGCGCTGGTGGACATGCTGGCCAGCTACATCACCGGCCCGGGCCGGGACGCGGACGTGCTGCTGGCCGTCGACGAGTTCATAGTCACAGAGGCAGTACACGCTTCTGAGGCCAGAGGGTCATACCAGCCGGTCATACTCGCAGCTTGTATGAACCGGGTCGAGGGTGCCACCGGCATCGACGCCGACCGGGCCGACACCCCCAGTGTCCACAGCATTTCGGCTGGGGGAGCTGAGGGAGTTGACGCCCGGACTCCCCCGTGTCCCCCAGCAAAATCCGTGGGGGAGTTGGGGGAGTTGCCGGTCAGGCTGGCGGCTCCTGGCCCCTCAGCCACACGTAGCCGACCCGGCCGCGCTTGCCGCTCTGGACCCCGGCCAGCTTCCGCGCCCGATCGAAGGTGTTCTTCGAGTGCCAGGAGCCGTCAGCCTTTGCCATCGCCGCGAACTCCCTCGTTGGCATCGGCCCCTTCACCCCCAGCGTCTCCGCGATCCACATTGCCGACTGGGCCGTCTTGCCCGCGTCGTCCGAGTCGCGGTCGTCCGTCTTGGCCTCATCGATCACATCGCGCGCCGACGCTGAGCTGGGTCCGAGGTACTTCAGGAAAGGCTCCCCGCGCCCGGTTACCTCGTCGTGGACCGTCAGCCTCTCGAACAGGATCGAGGTGGGCTTCGGCGCGATCCCCATCCTTTCGCAGGCCATCACGAAGCGAGGGTTGCCCTCGCCCCCCTCGTCCTCGTCGGGGACCACCAGCCCGTCCTCTGCGGCGGTCGGTGCCCTGGTCGCTGCGGTCGGCTCGGGGCCGAAGACGTAGATGCTCTTGCTGAGGTTCTGCAACACCGATGAGCCAGCGATCATGGCCTCCACCGAGGCGTGCTTGCCCCTGGTGGTGTGGCCGATCAGGATGACCGCCAGGTTGTACGTCCGGGCCAGCTTCAGCAGGCCAGAGATCGATTCTTGCGCGGGCGCGTGTGCGTAGGGGCGGACGATGTGCTGCTGAATCGAGTCGAGCACCAGCATGTCGTCGGGCATGCCCCCGGCCTTGTGCAGCTCCAGCTCCATCTCGATCCGCTTCAGGTCGGCGGGCAGCC
>Ga0302178_10004114_pt1 | contig 10674 bp, 10 predicted proteins | sample I_Palsa_E1_3_FD_198790 | JGI IMG/M metagenome (GOLD analysis project Ga0302178, IMG submission 198790) | Peat permafrost microbial communities from Stordalen Mire near Abisko, Sweden - I_Palsa_E1_3 | ecosystem: Environmental > Terrestrial > Soil > Palsa > Peat permafrost | place: Sweden... | reverse complement strand
AGCTCGCGCTGGTAGAGGTCGAGGCGCTCGCGCCGCAGCAGCTCCCCGAGCGAGTTATAGGCGTCGGTGAGGGCGTCGAGCTCGGCGTCGCGCGTGCGCGCGACGCTGACGCTGAAATCATGGTCGCGCAGGCTCACGATGCCGTCGCGCACCGCGCTCACCACCCGCACCCAGGGGCGCGTCAGGCGATGCGCGCCCCACAGGATGAAGGGCGCGCTGACGAGGACTCCCGCCAGGCCTGCGAGCGGCGCCGCCAGCCAGCGTGCGGCGAGCGCGGCGACGAGCGCCGCGGCGAGCGCACTCAGGGTGAGGGCCACCGCCACCCGCCCCTCGAGCGAGCTGAGCGCTCTCACGGCGGCGGCGCGGCGCGCGGCGGCTCGCCCTTCAGCCCGAGGCGCTCCATGCGCCGGTACAGGGCCTGGCGCGACAGGCCCAGCTCGCGCGCGGCGCGCGCGATGACGCCCTGCGCGCGCGCGAGCGCCTGTTCGATGCTGGCGCGATCGGGCTCGGGTGCCTCCGGCTGCGCGCTGCGCCCGCTTTGCAGGCTCAGGGCCTGGGGCGTGATGGTACCGTCGGTGGCCAGCAGACAGGCGCGCCGCATGGCGTTCTGCAGCTCGCGCACGTTGCCGGGCCAGGGATAGTGGCGCAGCAGCGCGTCGGCCTCGGCGCTCAGGCGGAAGCCCGGCTGCAGGAAATGCCGCGCCAGGGGGAGGATGTCCTCGCGCCGCGCGGCGAGCGGCGGCACTTCCAGCTCGATCACGCTCAGGCGGTAGAAGAGGTCCTCGCGAAAGGTGCCCTCACGCATCGCCTGGCGCAGCGGGGTGTTGGTCGCGGCCATCACGCGCACGTGCGTGCGCCTCGGGTGATTGGAGCCCAGGCGCTCGAACTCCCCGGTCTGCAGCACGCGCAGGAGCTTCGCCTGGCCACTGCCGCTTAGGGTGCCGAGCTCATCGAGGAACAGCGTACCGCCATCGGCGGCCTCGAAGCGACCGGCACGGGCGCGCGCGCCGGTAAAGGCGCCGGCCTCGGTGCCGAACAGCTCCGCCTCGATGAGCTCCTGGGGCAGGGCGCCGACGTTCACCTTGAAGTAAGGACCGTCCGCCTGGGCGGAGTTCGCCTGCACGATGTCGGCGAGCACCTCCTTGCCGGCGCCGTTCGGGCCGGTGATGAGCACCGGCACGTCCGCGTGCGCCACCTGGGTCGCCATGGCGACCAGGGTATGCATGGCCTCGCTTTCATAGATGAGGCCCCTGAGGTCGAAGCGCTCGGCCAGCGCCCGGCGTGCCGCGCGCCGCCCGGCCCGCAGCGCCGCGGCCTCCTCGCGCGCACTCCTCAGGTCGAGCAGGTTGCGCACGGTCGTGAGCAGGCGCGCATCGTCCCAGGGCTTGGCGATGTAGTCGGCGGCGCCAGCGCGCACCAGTTCGACCGCGGTCTCAAGATGGGTCCAGGCGGTGAGCAGGATGATCGGCAGCTCGCGGGCTTGCGCGCGCAGCTCCCGGAAGAGCGCCACGCCTTCCGCGCCGCTCGTGGCCTCGCGGCGGAAGTTCATGTCCTGGATGACGAGGTCCACCGGCTCGCGCTGCAGCACCTCAAGCCCGGCGGCGGGAGAGCTCGCGCCGAGCACGCGGGCGCCGTGCAGGCACAAGAGCACGTCAAAGGCGGTGCGCACCGCGTCGCTGTCGTCGATGACGAGGATGGTGTGCCCCGCGAGACTCGGGCCGAGTGCCGCCTGCGACTCGTTGCTCATGGCCGGAATGCTACACCGGGCACCGGGGCTGCCGTGCGCCCCGCGGCGCGACTCACACCGTGCGGGTGGCGACCGCGGGCGACACGGCGGCGGCGCGCCGCGCCGGCTGCCACGCCGCCAGCTGGCCGATACCCCACAGGGCGAGCACGCCGCCCACCAGGTAGTAGAGGTTGAGCCGCGGCAGTGCGTACTCAAGCGACAGCCAGTAGCCGGCGCCGAGCGCCAGCGCGCAGCCCACCAGGATGCCCGCCGAGGTGGTGAGCCCGTTCTCGATCAGGAAGTACTGGATGATGTCGGCGCGTCGCGCGCCCACGGCGCGCCGGGTGCCGATCTGCTTGGTGCGGGTGCTGACGTTGAAGGTCGCGAGCGCGAAGATGCCGAAACAGGTGACCGCGATCAGGCAGCAGGTGACGGTCAGCAGGTAGATGCTCATGGTGCGGTCGCCGAGGTAGGTGAGGTCGCGGAAGGCGGCCAGCGTGCGGTTGAAGGTGATGACGCGATCGGGGTTGGCGTGGCTCAGGTGCTCCTCGGCCACGCGCATCACCGCGTCGCGCCGCCCCGGCTGCGTGCGCACCACGTAGTAGCTGCCCACCCCGGCGCGCGCCGACAGCCGCGGCTCGAAGAAGACGTCATCGGGATGATCGTTGGCGGGCCAGGAACCGAGTACCGGGTCGACGATGCCGATCACGGTCGCGACCTGCCCGAGGCTGTCGTACACGGGCTTGCCGAGGGGGTTGTCGTGCCCGAACAGGTGCACGGCCGCGGCGCGGCTGAGGATCACCTGGTCGACGAAGCGCGAGGCGTCCGCCTTGCCCAGCGGCGGCTGGATCTCATCGTGGCGGAAGTTGCGGCCGGCGACGAGCTGTACGCCGAGCGCCTCGAGGCCGTGCTCGTCGATGTCGAAATAGTTGTAGTTGTCCTGGCCCTGCGCCTTGGGCGTGGTGGTGATGTTGGTGGCGCTGCCGCCGTTGCTCAAGGGGATGGCGTTGATGGCGGTGGCGCTCACCACCCCGTCGAGGGCGCGCAGGTAGTCGAGGTCCTGCTGCAGGGTGCTCGCGATGTTGAAGTGCGCGGTGAAGCCGCCGCTGTACATGACGAAGATGTTGTCGACGTCGATGCCGGTGGGACGGCGCATGCGCTCGATGCGCTGGGTGGTGATGTAGAGGGCATTCACCAGCACCGCCAGCGCGATGGCGATCTGCATCGCCACCAGGATGGCGCCGGTGCGGTTGCGCAACAGGGCGGTGAGGACCGGGCGGACATTGAGGTTCATGGCGACTCCGTTACTGGCTCTTCAGGTAGCGGGCGGGCGCCAGGCGTCCGACCCGCCAGGCCGGGTACAGGCCGGCGGCGAGGGTGGCGAGTAGCGCCAGCAGCAGCGCCCACACGAGCGCTGCGGTGTCGAGGTGCATCAGCTCCTGGTAGCCTCCCGGGCGGCCGAAGCGGGCCGCCGAGTACATGTGCTGCAGCGCCCGCAGCCCGAACGCTGCGAGCCCGAGCCCGAGGAGTGAGCCGGCGAGGCATACCGTGCCTACCTCGACCAGGTGCTGCAGGAACACCTGCCGGCGGCTCGCGCCGAGCGCCCGCCGCACGCCGGTGATCGGCGCGCCGTTCAGGAACTTCGCGAGCAGCAGGCCCACGGTGTTGATCAGGCACACGGCGAGGAAGGCAAAGGCGAGCCCGACGAGCACCCGATTGTCGCTGTCGACCACCTTCTGGTCCTTCAGCCAGTCACCGACGTTGGTCAGCCGGTTGTCACGCGGGCGCTCGAAGCGGCCGGCCTTGCGCTGCTCGGCCCAGTAGCCGTCCATGAAGGCCTGCATGCGCTCGCGGCTCGCCCGGTCCGGCAGCTCGACCCACATCTGCAGCCAGATGCAGTCCGAGGCCAGCATGTCTTTGTAGGTGTCGACTTTCTCGGGGCGCCAGCAGTCGGTGTTGCCGTCCACGGGCAGTTCCATCTCGGCGGCCCAGCCGAAGGGGATGAAGGCCGCCTCCGAGGGGCTGAAGGGACCGTTCTCGAGGTCATAGAAGCGCGGCAGCGGGAACCAGTCGTTGAGCACCCCGACCACGCGGAACTCGTGATCGTTCCAGCGCAGCGTGCGCCCGACGCTGTTGGCGCCGCCGAAGGTCTTCTCGTTCTCGGCCCGCGACAGCACGATGAGTGGCTGCGCCGGGCGGTCGGCCGCGGCGCTCCAGCCGGAGCCATAGAGGAACGGCACGTCGAACATCGCGAAGAAGTCCGAGGTCGTCACCCGGGTGGCGATGCGGTGCGGGGTGACCGCCGGGCCGCCGCTGAGGACGCCGGCGGTGGTGAAGCTGACCTCCTTGCGCTCCGGGATGCTGGAGTTGAACAGGTACGCGGTGTCCTTGTAGGTCATCTGCGGCGGGCGCGACTTGTTGTTGACGTCGTAGGGCTGGTTCGGGTCCCAGTTGTCCATGGTGACCGCGTACAGGCGCTCGTTCTTCCACCAGATGGGGTTGCCGGACATGGCGTGGTAGACGGTGAGCGTCATGATGCACACGGCGATGCCGAGCGCGATAGCGAGCACCATGAGAGCGGTGAGGCCCGGGTTGCGGCGGAAGCTGCGCAGGGCGAGTTGGGCGTAGTAGCCGAGCATGCGAAGGTCCCTCGTTGTCTTTCAGAGCGCGGCGCTGGCGCCGCTGACGGGGCGCGGTTCGTAGGGGCGGAAGTCGGACAGCTGCCCGTCCACGAGGTGCACGTTGCGCTGTGCGCGGCGCGCCAGCTCCGGGTCATGGGTGACCAGGAGGATGGTGGTGCCCAGATCGTTGATCTGCTCGAGCAGGTCCATGACCTGGCGCGCCATGAGCGAGTCCAAGTTGCCGGTGGGCTCATCGGCGAGCAGGAAGGCAGGATCGCCGGCGATGGCGCGCGCGATGGCGACGCGCTGCTGCTGGCCGCCGGAGAGCTGCGAGGGCATGTGCTTCATGCGCGAGGAGAGGCCAACCAGGTCGAGCGCGCTGCCGATGCGCTCGCGGCGGTCCTTGGCGCTCATGCGCCGGTAACGCAGCGGCACGTCGACGTTGTCGTGGATGTTGAGGTCCGGGATCAGGTTGAAACTCTGGAAGATGAAGCCGATGCGCTCGTTGCGTAAGCGCGAGCGCGCATCATCCGAGAGCTGGTGCACGTCGGTGCCATCGAGCTGGTAGCTGCCGGACTCGAAGGCCTCGAGGAGTCCTGCGACGTTGAGGAAGGTGGTCTTGCCCGAACCGGAGGGGCCGGTGACCGCGACGAACTCCCCGGCGTTCACCTCGAGCGAGAAGCTGCGCAGCGCATAGGTCTCGATGAGGTCGGTGCGGTAGATCTTGCTGACGTTCTGCATCCTGAGCATCGCTTAATTCCTTTCTAAAAGGGGCGCGCGGCTGCCGGCGCACCCCGCACGTCTTCAGTTTGAGATGGCGAATTGCGGCGCTTCGTTTAAATCGCGCGTGTCCGAGATGACCACGGTGTCGCCTGCGGCGAGTCCGCGCAGCACCTCGATCTCGGCCACCGAGGCGGCGCCGAGCTCGACCGGGACGCGCAGCGCCTCGCCGCCGCGCACCACGTACACCGAGCGGCTGGCGGAGTCGATGAAGGAGCCACGCTCGAACTTCATCACCCCGTCGCGTTCATCGAGCACGATGCGCACCGCGGCGCGCTCGTTTTGCCTGAGGCCCGGAGGCTGGCCGTCGCGGAACTTCACCCGCCCGGTGACCTGGTTCTGGCGCACCTCGGGGGAGATGGCCGTGACGAGGCCTGCGATGTCGCGTCCCTCGAGGGTGATCACGGCCGCCATGCCGGGCTTGATGTCGCCGGCGTAGGACTCGGCCACCTGGAACTCGATCTCGAACGCCGACAGGTCCACGACCGTGATGAGGGCTGCATCGGCGGCCACGCGCGTCTTCTCGGTGACGGCCAGGTTTGCGACCGTGCCGGCGACCGGGGAGCGCACCGTGAGCTCGGCCACGCGCTGCTTGAGGGATTCGACCACCAGCGCCTGGCGGTCGCGCTCCAGGCGCTTGGTGCGCAGGTCGAGCGCCAGGCTGTCGCGCTCAAGACCGGCGCTGTCACGCGCATGGTCATAGTTGAGCTGCGCGGTGGCCACATCGTCCTGGGCGCGCTTGTAGTCGCGCTCGGGGATCACGTGCTCGTCCCAGGCCCACTGGTTGCGCGCCAGCTCGCGCTGCGCGGCCTTGATCGCCACCTGCGCCAGGTCCGCCTGCTGCTGGCTCGTCATGATCTGGCGGCGGATCTCGATCTGCTGGCGCGCGAGCGCGGCGTCCAGGCTGTCGAGCGTGGCGCGCTCGCGCTGGTACTCGTTGTTGAGCTCGGGGCTCTCCAGGGTGGCGAGCGGCTGCTCCTTCGTCACCGCCTCCCCGGCGCGCACCAGGTAGCTCACGGTACCCGGAGCGATGGCGTACAGCGTCGGATTGACGGCCGCCACCACGGTGCCCTCGGCGGCGACGTCGCGCACGAAGTGGCCGCGCGTCACCGCGGCCGTGCGCAGGCGCTCGCGCGAGAGCATCTGCCCGGTGTGCAGCCAGCCGTGCACGAGCCAGGCGAAGAGCAGGAGCAGGAGCGCGCCGCCAGCCAGCGCGAAGCGCCGCCAGTGCTGGCGCCAGCCCGGTGCGGTGGCGGCGCGCGGCGCATCCTGCGCCTGCGTGCCGGCGATCGTGGTGGCCGGCGGTGCGCCGTCGTCGGGCTTTCTGAGCTGCGCGAGTTTCACATGGGGGTCATTGCACGGCGCGTGCCAGGTAGGGTCGCAGCCGCCGCGCGACGCTCAAGCCCCTGAGCAGTCTTGAGAAAGCTTCACCCGCGGCGCGCGCGCAGCGCCGCCGCGATGTGTCCGACGTGTGGACGCGGACAGCGGCGGACAGCGCATGCGGACATTTCATCGGCCGCTGCTTGCGCCGCGCCGGTGGGCGCGCGCAAAGTCGGCTGCGTCATCGCTTGCTGCCAAGGAGGACCCATGGCCAGCCGTCGAACGAGTGATACGACTGCCGCCGCCACCACCCCCCGCCGCACACTGAGCGTCAAGAAGGACGCGGTGTCACGAGCGCGGGCGGGCGTGACGGCCGAGGCGCGTCACGCCATGATCGCCGAGAGTGCCTACCTGCGCGCCGAACGCCGCGGCTTCATGCCCGGCCGCGAGGCCGAGGACTGGCTCGCCGCCGAGACCGAGGTGGACGCGCTATTGAAGCTCAGCCACGGGGGCTCGCCGCAGTAGGCGGCGCTTCCGCGGGCGCATCTCCCGGACGCGGGTTCGGGGGCCGCAGGCCCTTGGAGTAGAGGATCTTGCCGTCCGGGGTGATGAACACCGCGTCGTACTCGGGCATGCGGTTGATGATCTCGAGGGTCTTCTCGGCACCGAGCACGAAGGCGGTCTTCGACATGCCATCCGTCTGCGTCGCCGTGGGCGCAAGGATGGTGGCGCTGCGCACCTTGCTCGCCGAGTGCCCGGTGTGCGGGTCGATGATGTGGTGGTAGCGCACGCCGCCCTCGTCGAAGAAGCGCTCGTAGTCCCCCGAGGTGGACATGGCGCTGTCGGAGAGCGGGATGCGCGTCACCACCTTGGTCGGGTCATCCGGGTGCTGGATCGCCACCACCCACGGGCGCCCCATGTGGTCGCCGATAATGCGCGTGTCGCCGCCGGCGGTGACCACCGCGTGCTCGATGCCGCGGGCCTTGAGGATGTCGATGCCGCGGTCGACCGCGTAGCCCTTACCGATGCCGCCCAGGTCGATGCGCATGCCGGGGTGCTGGAAGCGCACCGTGTGGTGGGCCTCATCGAGCAGCATGTTGCGCCAGTTCACCCCGGGGAGCGCACTCTTGATCTGTGCCTCGGTGGGGTGGATGTGCTTGGGGTAGTCGTAGAGGTAGCCGACGCTCGCATAGGTGATGTCGAAGGCGCCTTCGGTGATCTGCGAGTAATAGGTGGAGAGCTTGATGAGGTCGAACAGCTCCTTGTCGACCTGCACCGGCTCCTCGTTGGCGTGCTGGTTGATGTGGGACAGCTGGCTGTCGGGCTTGTAGTGGCTCATGAGCTCATCAATGCGGCGCATGTCGGCCATGACGGCATCGATCGCCTCGTTCCCCTTGAGCGCATCCTCGGCCCACAGCTCCACGTAAATGCGCGTGCCCATGATCGCCTCGGTGCGCTGCAGCCACGCCGCCCGCGCCGCCTGGGGCAGGAGGAGGGTGAGCATCACCATAAGAAGAGCACGCGTCAGAGGGGGCATCGGTCGGACCTTGAGGGGTTGGCCTTGATCTTGAGGGCGCTAGCCTAGCACCGGGAGCGAGGCGGGCCTTACGCCCGCGGGGGACCGCAGATCCGGCACCCCCCGGTAACGCCCGGTTCAGGGATTGGGGTATTCTGCAGGCTCCTACAATAAGCGCTCACTCGCATGGAGAGCTGCAAATGAACGTAACGAATTCCCGGTCTCTGGCCCTTGGAATGGCGCTGGCCGCAGCACTGTTCACCGCCCCCCTGGTCTTGGCGCAGGACGCCTCCACCACCACCGTCACCTGCAACGACGGCAGCTCCTCCAAGGGCGGCCGCGGTGCCTGCAGCGGCCACGGCGGGGTGAACAAGTCAGTCCCGGCCTCCACGACGAGCAGCAGCACGCCGGCCTCGGCCGCGGCGCCTGCCGCGACCACGGCACCGGCTGCGGGTACGGCCATGACGGGCAGCGCCCCGAGCATGGTCACCTGCAATGACGGCAGCTCCTCCAAGGGCGGCCGCGGTGCCTGCAGCGGCCATGGCGGGGTGAACAAGACCGCAGCCGGCACGAGCTCCACCGCCGCACCTGCGGCGTCCGCCGCGCCTGCGGCCACGACGACGGCACCGGCGGCGGGTACCGCCATGACCGCGAGCGCGCCGAGCATGGTGACCTGCACCGACGGCACCTCCTCGAAGGGCGGCCGCGGTGCCTGCAGCGGACACGGGGGCATCAACAAGAACGCCGCCGCTGGCAGTGCGGCACCTGCAGCCGCGGCAGCCCCGGCTGCGGCAGCAGCGACCGCCACCACGGCGGCGCCCAAGTCCGCCTCGACCTCCACCCCGCCTGCGCAGGCAGCGCCGGGCGGCGGCCCCGGGCAGGTATGGGTGAATAGCAGCAGCAAGGTCTACCACTGCCAGGGCGATGTCTGGTATGGCAAGACCAAGGCCGGCGAGTACATGACCGAGGCTGCCGCCAAGGCGGCGGGCAACCGCCCGGATCACGGCAAGGCCTGTTCCTAGAAGTCCTGATGGCATCCCGCGCGCACCTTGCGCGGTGCGCGCGGGATGCTGCGGGCTTCACGCGCGCGAAGGCTTTACGGTGCTGAGGCGGCGCGACCTGCTGCTCGGGGCGACCGCAACCGCGCTGGCGGCGCAACTGCCCGCGGCTGCGGACGAACCGGCCCTGAGCAGGCTCCCCGGCAAGCGAGCGCTCATCCGGCGCGCCTTCCGGCCGCCGAACTACGAAACGCCCCTGGCGGACCTCGTGCCGGCGTTCACGCCGAACGATGCCTTCTTCGTACGCTATCACCTGGCGCTGATCCCCGAGATCGACCCGCGCACCTGGCGCCTCAGTGTCGGGGGTGCGAGCGCCGCGCACCCCCTGGTCCTCTCCCTCGCCGACCTGCACGAGAAGTTCGAGTCCGTGACACTCGCAGCCCTCAACCAGTGCTCCGGCAACCGCCGCGCGCTCTTCGAGCCGCGGGTGCCCGGAGTGCAGTGGGGTGTAGGCGCGATGGGTAATGCGCTGTGGCGCGGGGTGCGGCTGCGGCACGTGCTCGAGCGCGCCGGCATCATCGCCGGGGCGCTGGAAGTGTGGTTCAAGGGCGCCGACCGGCCCGTGCTCGAGGCCACGCCGCAATTCCAGAAGAGCCTGCCGATGGACCGGGCGCTCGATGACAGCACGCTCATTGCGTTCGAGATGAACGGCGCGCCCCTGCCGCGCTGGAATGGCGCGCCGGCGCGGCTCATCGTGCCCGGCTGGACCGGCACCTACTGGATGAAGCACCTCACGGAGCTGCGCATCGAGCCGCAGCCGCTGACGAACTTCTGGATGAAGTCCGCCTACCGGCTGCCCGCGGGCGCCTTCCCCGCGCACTTTGCGAGCCAGGACACCGCCGAGACCGTCCCGATCACCGAGATCCTGGTGAATTCCCTCATCACAGCACCCGCCGCCGGGCGGCTCCTGCACCGCGGCGAGCCGGCTGCGTTACGCGGTAAGGCCTGGGACAACGGCGCCGGCATCGCGCGCGTGGAGGTCTCGGTCGATGGCCGGCGCAGCTGGCGCGAGGCCGCGCTCGGGCGCGACCTCGGGCGCTACGCCTGGCGGGAATTCTCACTGCCCCTGGATACCTCGCACGCCGGGCAGCTCGGCATCGCGGTGCGCGCGGTGAGCCGCAACGGCACCCAGCAGCCCGACAGACTCACCTTCAATGCCTCCGGTTACCACGACAACATCGTGCAGACCCTCAACGTGGTGGTGGCATGAGGGGCGCAGGGCGCCTGGGCGCGGTGCTGGCGCTCGCGCTGCTTGGCACGCCGCTCGCGGTGGCCGCGGACAGCGAAGCGCTGATTCAACTCAAGGACGCCCCGGGACGGGAGGTCACCGCCGCTCACTGCGCGCAGTGCCACAGCCTCGAGTACATCCCCGCGAACGCGCCGGCGCTGGACCGCGCGGGGTGGCAGAAGACGGTGCAGAAGATGCGCGAGCGGTTCGGCGCCCCGATCTCCGATGAGGAGGCGAGGGCGATCCTCGACTACCTCGGGACAAGCTACTCCGGCAAGTCCTGAAAGACGGCCCTGCCGCTAACTGCCGGCCGCGAACGTGTCGCAGTCCTGGATGGAGCCGTTCGCAAGTCCGCGCTTGAACCAGCTGGTGCGCTCCGCGGCGCTGCCATGGGTGAAGGACTCCGGCACCACGTACCCCTGGGC
>Ga0302178_10004112_pt1 | contig 10678 bp, 5 predicted proteins | sample I_Palsa_E1_3_FD_198790 | JGI IMG/M metagenome (GOLD analysis project Ga0302178, IMG submission 198790) | Peat permafrost microbial communities from Stordalen Mire near Abisko, Sweden - I_Palsa_E1_3 | ecosystem: Environmental > Terrestrial > Soil > Palsa > Peat permafrost | place: Sweden: Abisko... | reverse complement strand
AGTACCAGTTCAGCAGCAGGCTGGCCGTCACGGCGGCGAGCACGGCCGGCCAGAAGCCGCCCACGACGGTGATCGTCACCACCGCGACCAGGTAGAAGAGCAGGTCGTCGGCCAGGTTCAGGTGCGGTCGCATGGCCGCGAGGACGGCGGTGATCAGTGGCAGCAGTACGGCCGCGAGGACCAGGCCCGCCAGCCGCCGCCGGATGTCGATCGTGCTCGCGGCGCCCGATGCCCCGTCCGTCGTACCCAGGCCCCCGAACAGGCCCGTACCCGCCATGGCGCCGCCCTGGGCATCCCGGGCGGCCTTCTTAGCTGCCCGCATGCCCGTAAAGGTACCCATGCTTACCAGTGTGAGCCGTCGCGCGAGCCAACGGAACACCAGGCCGAGACAAGCGCCGCCGAGCGCGGTCGCGCCGATGACGATGGCCGCGCGGGTGGCGATCGTCCCGGTGAGGTGCAGCTGGGCGTAGGGCGGGCGGGAGAACCCCACCGTGGTGAGCCAGCCGATGCCCGCCAGCAGGACGAACGCGATCGGATCGGCGGCGGAGGAGGTCACCCCGGCGATCACCGCGCAGGCGATCAGCACCCCGGTGGCCCCCAGGTGGCCGTGCAGCGCGGCCGCCACCGTGCCGACGGCCAGGTACATGGCGAAGCTGACCGGCAGCGCGTAGGGCGCCGGTATCGTCCGCGGTCCTTGGCTAAGAGTCATCTCTTGCTATTTCAGCCGTCTTACCAGGCGATATCAGCTTTCTTAACGGAACCTTAACGCCCCGCCCGCCAAGCTTGACGGCACGCATACGGCGGCCTGCAACCGCCGCTAATAGCGTCGATGACGTGATCACCGACGCAGCGCCCGGGCCGGGGCGGCAAGCCTAGTGGCCGTGCGAAAAGCAACCAGTCTGCTCGACGGCAGCCGGAACGGCGAGCTGCCTGAGACCTTCTGGTACACGGCGAAGCGCCGCCTCCTCGGCCCGCCGATGATCAACGCGGAACTCCGGGACCAACGGCTCTCCAAGACGCTCGCGCTGGGCGTGCTGTCACCGGACGGCATCTCGTCCTCGGCCTACGGCACCGAGGAAATCCTCATCGCGCTGATGCCGATCTTCGGCGTGGCCGCCTTCGCCGTGCTCATTCCGATGACCGGAGTGATCCTGTTCGTCATGCTGCTCGTGGTCCTGTCCTACCGCGAGGTCGTCACGGTGTACACCCGGGCCGGCGGCTCCTACGTGGTGGCCAGGGAGAATTTCGGGCCGCGGATCGCGCAGATCGCCGCGGTCGCGCTGCTGATCGACTATGTGGTCACGGTGGCGGTGCAGATAGCGGCGGGCACCGCGGCTGTCGCCTCCGCGTTTCCTACTTCCCCGGTCGGCCGTTATGCGACGCCGATATCCATCGGCATCATCCTGCTGATGTGTTTCGGCAACCTGCGCGGCATCCGGGAGGCGGGCAAGGTATTCGCGTTGCCGACCTACCTATTCTCCGGGTCGGTCATCTTGATGATCGTGATCGGGCTCGTTCGCGAGGCGGCCGGCAACCTGCCGCAGCAGAACGTGCTCCATACGCCCGGGCTCATCACCCCGGGCCACGGCGCCTCCTACTATGAGTCGTTGTTCCTGCTCTACATCCTGCTGAAGGCGTTCGCCAACGGGGGCGCGTCGCTGACCGGCATCGAGGCGGTCTCCAACGCGGTCAGCGCGTTCAAGCCCCCCGAGGGCCTCAATGCCCGGCGGGTCCTGGTGACGGAAGGCCTGATCCTGGGCACCCTGGTGGCCGGCATCTCCTGGCTGTCGCACTTGACCCACGCCAGCCCGTACAAGCTCGGCTACCCGACCGTGATCGCGCAGGAAGCGAACATGGTGTTCGGGCACGCCGGGCATTTCATGTTCTACGTGGTGCAGGCGGCGACCGCGCTGATCCTGTACACCGGGGGCAACACCAGCTTCAATGGCTTCCCGTTCCTGACCAGCTTCGTCGCCGAGGACTCGTTCCTGCCGCGGTGGATGATGAAACGCGGCCAGCGGCTGGTCTTCTCCAACGGGATCATCGTGCTGACGGTGCTGTCCGTGACGCTGATCGGGATCGTCGGCGCCAGCGTGAACGCGCTGGTCCCGTTCTACGCGATCGGCGTGTTCACCGCCTTCTCGATGGCCGGGTTCGGCATGGCGAAATACCACTACACGCACAAGGAACAGGGCTGGCGGCACAAGCTGGTCATCAACTTCTCCGCCGGAGTGCTCACCTCGATCGTGGTGCTGATCTTCGCGGTGGTGAAGTTCACCGAAGGCGCCTGGCTGATCCTGATCATCTTCCCGGTGGGGGTCTTCGCGCTGATCAGGCTGAACCGGGAGTACGGTTCCGAGGCACGGGTGCTGCAGACCATCGGGGAGCGCCGCGCGTCCGGTGTGGCCCCGAGCCAGCCGAACTACTCCCGCCGGGTGGTCATCGTGTTCGTGGACGACTTCGACCTGTCCACGGTGGCCGCGGTCCGGTACGCCAAGAGCCTGCGGCCCACCACGGTGCGGGCCGTGCATTTCGTCCTCGACACCGAGCAGGCGGAGCGGCTGCGCGCCGCCTGGCTGCCGGACCGCAACGTGTCGCTCGAGTTCATCGACTGTCCCGACCGCAGGCTCACCCGGGCCGCCGCCGACCTGGTCAGCCATGAGGCGGAAATACCAGGCACCCAGGTGACCGCGATCTTGCCCCGGCGCAGCTTCCGTCCGATCGGCCGGTTCCTGCACGACCGGACGGCCGACAAGATCGCCGGCGTGGTCAGCCGGGTGCCCAACGCCGCGGCCACCATCATCCCGTTCGACGTACAGAACCGGGTCCGCATCCTGGCCGAGCGCCAGGCCGCCCGGGACGGCCACGCGCCGGTGGCCGTCGCGCCGGCGCCCGGCCCGGCCGCCGACGGCCCGCCCGCCGACGGCCTGACCTCCGTGCAGCAGAACCTGAAGTCAGCGGTCGCGGCCGCCACTCCCCGGGAGGAAAAGATCGAGCCGCTGCCCGGTGCCGGCGGCTACGACCGGCCGATACCGCCGCCGGGCGTGGCCCCCATCGGCTCACTGCACCAGCCGGGCAAGGCCACCGTCGAGGGCCGCGTCCGGGTCGTCGAGATCCGGTCGGTGGAGCGCAACTCCGTGCTGGCCTGCGAGATCTCCGATTCCACCGGGGACCTGACCGCGCTGTTCTACGGCCGGTCCCGCATTCCCGGCCTGATGTGCGGCTCCCGGGTCAGGCTCCGCGGGCCGGTCGGCATCAAGCACGGCGCCCCGGTCATGGTGAATCCCGCCTACGAGCTCATCGTCCCCCACTCAGGCGGCAAGTCCCCGGCCGGCGATGAGTAATTTTTTTCGGAACGATCCTCCCTTACAGCGCAGGGAAAAGCAGCTCGTAAGCCGGGTTGATCATGACCGGGTGGCCGTCAGCGCGGAAGCCGACGGTGCCGCGGAGCCGGACCCGGGAACCGCAGACCAGGCCAGGGATATGAGAGCGGCCGTAGAACAGGGCGGTCAGGGCGCCGGTGTTGTCGGAGATCTCGCAGGCCAGCACGGAGTTGCGTTCCACCGGCTTGATCTCCACCACGCGGATCCGGCCCTCGACCACGGCCCGGCCTGGCGTGTCCAGCGAGCCGATCGGCGTGACGGCCGCGGGCGTGCCTGATTCGCTATCGTCACGTCTCCACTTCGATGGCCGCTGGCCGTCCGGTGTCCCTGGCTTGGACGCCCCTTGGCCGTCCGGTGCCCCCGGCTTCCGCCCCTTCACCTGGCCGCGCACCGGGCCTGGCGGTTCGGCGGGTGGTTCCGCGGCCGGCGCCCCGTGCTTGGCCGCCACGTCGGTCTCGCGCGCCGTGACCTTCTGCCCGGCGGAGGCGTCGCCGTTCGCGGCCGCGGCCTTCGCGGCCTGCTGGCGCGCCTGCAGGACCCGCACCCGGCTGGTGACGTCGTAGGGGACGATGGTGGCCGCGGACCGCGGGATGCGGCTCACCACGGCGGCGATCTTGTCCGCGGTACGGTCGTGCAGCAGCCGCCCCAGCAGCGCGGAATAGCTGCGCCTGGGCAGTACGACGGTCACATGCGTCGAGGGGTCGGCGGCCTCGCGCTCGACCAGCTCGGCCGCGGCCCGGGTCAGCCTCCGGTCGGAGACGTCGATGAAGTCGAGTGGGATGCCGCGGTCGGCCCGGGTCCACTTCTCCCTGAGCTTGTCCGCGCGGACGCTATCGATGACGAAGTGCACCGCGCGGATCGTGGTGGGCCGCATGCTCCTGGCGTAGCGCATCGCGGCCAGGGTGGCCAGGTCGAAGTGGTCCACGAAGACGAATACGGTGCGGCGGCTGTAGTGCGGCGGTGGCGGCGGCTGGTTCTCGCTGATCGTCTCGAGCACGTCGGTCTCGGCCTGGTACTCGTGATTGAGCCGGATCAGCGCCGGGACCAGGATTGCGAACAGCACCACGACCAGCCAGGCGCCCTCGGTGAACTTCACCACCGCGAAGATGCCCACGACGATCAGGGTGAGCAGGCCGGCCGAGAAGTTGATGATCAGCCGGCGCCGCCAGCCTGGCGTCCGGTGCCGGCTGTGGTATCGCGCCATGCCGAAGCCAGCCATCGAGAACGCCGTGAACACGCCGATGGCGTAGAGCGGGACCAGGCTGTTGACGTCCGCGTCCTTGATGATCAGCAGCGTCACGGCCGAAATCGTGAGCAGGATGATCGCATTGGAGAAAACCAGCCGGTGGCCGCGTTTGAGCAGCCAGCGGGGCAGGAACGAGTCGCCCGCCACGTAGCTGGTCAGGAACGGGAAGCCGTTGAAGCTGGTGTTTCCGCCGGTGTACAGGATCAGGCAGGTCGCGGCCTGCACGGCGTAGAACAGGACCTGCCCGATGAACGTGTGGCCGAACACGTACTGGGCCTCCTGGGCCAGCACGGTCGGGTAGCCGGCTGTGCGCGGCGTCGCGTGGGTGGCGTGCGCCAGCCAGGAGATGCCGGCGATCAGGATGCCGAGGATCGCGCCCTCGGTCATCAGCACCCGGCGGGCGTTACGGCCCTCCGGGGGCCGGAACGCGCCCACCGCGTCGGAGACCGCCTCGATGCCGGTCAGCGAGGCGCCGCCGTTGGCGAACGCGCGCAGCAGGATGAAAATCATCGCCGCGCTGAGCAGCCCGTCCGAGCTGGAGCCCAGATGGTAGGCGCCGTGGATGGTGGCCGGGTGGTACACCGGCAGGTTGCCGATGATCTCGCGGATCAGCCCGACCACGATCATCAGGATGACCGCGCCCGAGAACAGGTAGGTCGGCACCGCGAAGGACCGGCCCGCCTCCTTGAGGCCGCGCAGGTTGCCGAAGGCCATGAGCAGGACCACGCCCACGCAGATCTCGAGCTTGTACCGCCCGACGGCCGGGAAGGCGGAGGCCACGGCGGCGGTCCCCGCCGCGATCTGCACCGCCACCGTCACCACGTAGTCGATGAGCAGGGCCACCGCGCACACCTGAGCGACGCGCGGGCCGAAGTTCTCCCGCGCCACCACGTAGGACCCGCCCGGCCGGATATAGACCATGACGATCTCGCGGTAGGACAGCAGCACGAGCACCATGACGAACAGCACAACCAGCGTCATGGGCAGAAGCAGGCTGAAGGCGGCCAGGCCCACGAAGGGCACCAGCGCGATCAGGATCTCCTCGGTGCCGTACGCGGAGGAGGAGATCCCGTCCGGAGACAGCACGCCGAGCGCCAGCGGCTTGGACAGCCGCTGCTCGCCAAGATCCTGGTTGACCAGCGGCGGGCCGAGCAGCTTCCGCTTGGTCGTATACCAGAATGTGTCCGGCAGGCTGCCTCTTTCGAGCAAGCCTGTTGCCTTCCGCGTGGCCACTGATCTGCGCCTTTCCTCTGGCATGCCCGCATTGGGGTGCCAGAGACTTCATACCATCACAACCAGAGTGATCCTGACCGGCCCGCACCAGGATTGCCCGGGGAATCGGCGTGGCCCACTGGGGTAAGAGCTACCCGCTTCACAGTCCGTTCATCCGCCGGCGCCAAGGTGGCCGCCGGCGGAATAACTCCAGGCCTAGCCGGGAAGACGTTACCGTCTGAAGAAGAAGAGGCGCCTCATGACGACAACACCGGCCGCCGGGCCCAGCGCTCCGGCCGGCCACGAGGCCACGCTGCGCCTGTCCCGGCTGCTGAAACGGCAGGTCGCGGACAGCAGCGGGGAGTCGATCGGACGTCTGGCGGACGTCATCGTCCGGCTGCGCGGGACCGACTACCCGCTCGTCACCGGCGTGGTGGTGGCCGTCGGCGGCCGCGACATCTTCGTGCCCATCGAGCGGGTGAGCGGTTTCGCAAACGATCCGCTGCGGCTGTCCACCAAACGGCTCAGCCTGCGGCCCTTCGATCGCCGCGACGGGGAAGTGCTGCTCCGGGCCGACGTGCTCGGCCACCGGCTCATCGACGTCCAGAACGCCCGGCTGGTCCGCGCGGCCGATCTGGAACTGGGCCGGGACCGCCAGGAATGGGTGCTGGCCGGGGTCGGCACCCGACGGCGTCCGCGCCGGCTGTTCGGGCTGCTCGCCCCGCAGCGCCAGGACGAGGAGGCGGTGTTCCGGGACTGGCACGACTTCGAGTGGCTGATCGGGCACGAGAGCAGCGCGCTGCTCCGCGGCCCGTTCGCGCGCATCCGCAGGCTGAAGCCGGCCCAGATCGCCGACCTGCTGGAAGACGCCTCCAAGGAGGAGGAGACCGAGATCCTCGGCCGGGTGCACGCCGACCCCGAGCTGGAGGCCGATGTCTTCGAGGAACTCGACGAGGACCTGGCCACCCGGCTGCTTGGCGCGCGCACCGACACCGAGATCGCCGCCGTACTGGCCAGGATGCGCGCGGATGACGCCGCGGACGCGATCGCCGAATTGCCGCAGCGGCGCAGGCAGCCGGTGCTTGACCTGCTGCCGCCCGCCCAGCGGGCCAAGGTGCTGACCCTGATGGGGTTCAACAGCACCAGCGCGGGCGGTCTGATGGGGATGGACTACATCGCGCTGCCCTGCCTGGCCACGGTCAGCGATGCACTTGCGCGGGTACGAGAGTCCGCTCTGCTCCAGCCCGAGGCGCTGACCAGCGTGCACGCCGTCGACGAAGACGGCGGCCTGCGCGGAGTGGCCCGTCTGGTCACCCTGATCCAGGCCGATCCGGGTGCTCGCCTGATCGACGTGTCCGACACCGGTCCGGTCCGGGTCGGCGCCGACACCGACATCACCGACGTGGCCGTCCTGATGACCGACTACAACCTCATCACCATCCCCGTGGTCGACGACGCGGGCCGCCTGCTCGGCGTCATCACCGTCGACGACGTGCTCGAGGTCACCCTGCCCGAAGACTGGCGCCGGCGGGAGGCCGCCGCTCCACCCGGCACCCGCCACGGCGACCCCTTTACTTAAAGCGCCAGTCTAATCACTAATCGTGGGCTATCCTCACGCTTCGAAACTTCAGAATCCCGTAGCGTTAGAGGGGCTTGCCTTATGTCTCGTCGTCACTGGCCGCGGCCCGTGCTAGCCACCACCGTGCTAGCCACCGCCGCGCTGGCGTTGCTGGCGGCCGCCGCCGTGGCTGGCTGCGGTGCTTCGGCCAGCACCAGCCAGGCCAAGGCGACAGAGACGGCTGGTGTGGCCGCCGTCACCGGGTCCAAGGCCTACACCGCCACCCAGTTGAAGGACGCGCTGCTGATCACGATCGGCGGGGGGCGCCCAGCCGCGGCCGCCGAGGCCGGTGACTACGGACAGTTGCCAGACGTCCGGACGAGCAAGCAGAGCATGAAAGGCGTCAAGGTCACTCCGGCCGACTGCGCCGAGGCGACGGTAGCGGGATTCAACTCGGCCGCCTTCTCGCATGCCCCGGCGGCGGTAGTGACGTTCAGGGTCGGCCGCGATGGCGTGTCCGAGGTGCTGGTCTCGGCGTCGTCGCAGCTTGCGAAGACGGCCCTGGACTACCGGCTGCCGGCCAGATGCTCGCACTACAAGGCCACCACCGACGGCAAGACCTTCAGTTACACGGTGCACCAGTCCACCGTGGGCGGCCTGGCCGACCAGGCCCGGGCGCTGAACGTCAAGGCCTCGGGCTATGCCCAGGTGGACGTGTGGTCGCTGGTCTACCGGGGCAGCGGGTTCGTCGGCGCGGTCACCATGGTGGGCTCCGGCGCCTCGCAGCGAGGCGTCGAGACCCTGGCCAGCCAGGCCTACTCCCACGCCGAGCGGTCACTGTCCTAGGTGGTGCAAACTGGTGGCATGACTGACGCATCGCCTCGTTTCCGTTCGGTGCTTGACGGCTTCCCCGCTTACCAGCCGGGCCGGACGCCGGTCAGCCGCACCGGGCGGACGCACAAACTGTCGTCAAACGAGTCTCCCTTCGCTCCGCTGCCCTCGGTGGTCGACGTCATCGCCGAGGCGGCGCGATCGGTCAACCGGTACCCGGATAACGGTGCGCAGCGGCTGATCCAGGCCATCGCCGACCGGTTCGACGTCCCGCCACGGCACGTCGCGGTCGGGTGCGGCTCGGTCGGCGTGGCGCAGCAGCTCCTCGAGGCCGTCGGCGAGCCCGGTGCCGAGGTGATCTACGCGTGGCGTTCCTTCGAGGCGTACCCGACGCTGGCGGATCTGGCCGCGACCGAATCGGTCCAGGTGCCGCTGCGGGACGAGACCCACGACCTGGCCGCGATGGCGGACGCGATCACCCCGCGCACCAGGCTCATCTTCGTCTGCAACCCTAACAACCCGACCGGTACCGTGGTCCACGCAGCCGAGCTCGGGGCGTTTCTCGACCGGGTGCCACCCGATTGCCTGGTCGTTCTCGATGAGGCGTACCACGAGTACATCCGCGACGAAGCGGTGCCCGACGGGATGCAGCTGTACCGGGACCGGCCGAACGTCGCCGTCCTGCGCACCTTCTCCAAGGCGTACGGCCTGGCCGGGTTGCGGGCCGGGTTCCTGGTCGCGCACGAGCCCGTGGCGGCGGCGGTCCGGATGACCATGCTGCCGTTCAGCGTGAACAGCATCGCGCAGGCCGCCGCGGTCGCGTCGCTGGCCGCGGAGGACGAGCTGCTCGAACGCGTGGAGCTCACCGTCAAGGAGCGGACCCGGGTGCGCGAGGCACTAGTCGCCGACGGCTGGACGGTGCCCCCGACCGAGGCCAACTTCGTCTGGCTGCGGCTGGGCGAGCATACCGGGAGCTTCGCCGCCGCATGTGAGGCGGAAGGCATCGCGGTCCGCCCGTTCGGCGCCGAGGGCGCCCGGGTCACCATCGGCGACCCCGAAGCCAACGACACCCTCCTAACCATCGCCCGCTCCTTCCCCCACCGCCACCCCTAACCTTCCCCAACCCCCGCCCGGCTCATAACGCCCGCATCGCCCGTAACGGCTACGCTACGCGCTACGCGTTCGCGGGCACCGCGGTGATGTCCGCGCCGAGGGAGTTGAAGCGCTGAGCAATCGCCGCGTGCCCCCGGTCGATCGGGTAGGCCGGCGTGACCAGCGTCTCGCCGTCGGCCGCCAGGCCCGCCAGCACCAGCGCGATGCCGGTGCGCAGGTCGTGCGCGACCACCTCGGCCCCATGGAACGTAGAAGGACCGTGCACGATGACCGCGCTGCCGTCCATCTCCACCTTGGCGCCCATCTTGTTCAGCTCGCCGACCAGCAGGTAGCGCCCGTCGAAGATCGTCTCGCGGATGTAGGAGGCCCCGTCGGCCAGGCATGCCACCGCCATGATCGGGGACTGCAGGTCGGTCGCGAATCCGGGGTAGGGGCTGGTGATGACGTTGATGGGACGCAGCGGCCGGTCCATCCGGACCGACACCACCGCGCCGTTGGTGGCGAACTCCACCCCCATCTGCTCCAGCTTCCACCGCACCACGCCGAAGTGCTCCAGGGAGGCGCCGACCAGGTTCAGCTCACCGCCGGTGATCGCCGCCGCCATCGCGAACACGCCTGCGTCGATGCGGTCCGCCATCACCGTGTGCTCGACCGCGGTGAGCTCGTCGACGCCGTGCACGGTGATGAAACCGGTGCCGCCGCCGGTGATCCGCGCGCCCATCTTGGTCAGGAACGCGATGACGTCGAGGACCTCGGGCTCCTGCGCGGTGTTGTCGATGATGGTCTTGCCCGGCGCCAGCGACGCCGCCATGATCAGGTTCTCGGTGCCGGTGTGCGACGGGGTGTCCAGGTACAGGTGCGCGCCCTGCAGCTTGCCGGCCTTGATCCGGATGACGCTCTCGCCCTCGTCGACGATGGCGCCGAGCCGGGCGAAGCCGCGGTAGTGGAAGTCCAGGTTCCTGTTGCCGAGGTTGCAGCCGCCGACGCCCTCGATGACCGCCTCGCCGAACCGGTGCAGCAGGGCCGGCACGAACAGCACCGAGCTGCGGAACCGCCGGGCGATCTCGGCCGGAAGCACCGGGCTGGTCAGGTTGGACGCGTCCACCACCAGCGTCCGCTCCGGCTCGTGGAACTCGACCACGGCGCCGACCGCCTCGGCGAGCTCGACGGCCCGGCGGACGTCCTCGATGGCCGGAACGTTGCGCAGCACCGTGTGGCCGTTGGCCGTGAGCAACGACGCCGCGATCATCTTCAGCGCCGCGTTCTTCGCGCCCTGCACGAAAACCGTGCCGTGCAGCGGAGCACCGCCGCGCACGCGGTAGCTCGTCTCGGGTC
>Ga0302178_10004111_pt1 | contig 10678 bp, 8 predicted proteins | sample I_Palsa_E1_3_FD_198790 | JGI IMG/M metagenome (GOLD analysis project Ga0302178, IMG submission 198790) | Peat permafrost microbial communities from Stordalen Mire near Abisko, Sweden - I_Palsa_E1_3 | ecosystem: Environmental > Terrestrial > Soil > Palsa > Peat permafrost | place: Sweden: Abisko... | reverse complement strand
GATGTCGTCGCGGTAATAGGAGTTCCCGCCGTCGATCACGACGTCGTCCGCCTCGAGCAGCGGCTTGAGCTCTTCCAGGGTGGACGCGACCACGCCGGCCGGCACCATGATCCACATGGCGCGCGGCTTGTCCAGCTTGGCCACGAAGTCGGCCAGGCTGTCCGCACCCGTGGCGCCCTCGTCGGCCAGCGACTTGACCGCGTCCGGGTTCCGGTCGTAGGCCACGCAATGGTGGCCGTCGCGCATGAGCCGGCGGACGAGGTTCGCGCCCATCCGGCCGAGTCCGATCATCCCGAGCTGCATCGGCGTGTCAGTTGGCATGGCTATTCCAATCCGTTCTGTGGGCCTTAAGTTCGGTGGGCCATAAGTTCATTGGGCCTTGAGCTCGCGGTACTTGCGGATGAGCGCGTTGGTGGACGAGTCGTGGTCAAGCGCGGGTTCGGTAGCGCTGGTCAGCTCGGGGATGATCTTGACCGCCAGCACCTTGCCGAGCTCCACGCCCCACTGGTCGAACGAATCGATGTCCCAGATCGCTCCCTGGGTGAACACGCTGTGCTCGTACAGCGCGACCAGCGTGCCGAGGACGTGCGGGGTCAAGATCTCGGCCAGCAGCACGTTCGACGGCCGGTTGCCCTCCATCACCCGGTGCGGCACCACGTTCTCCGGCGTGCCCTCGGCCCGGACCTCCGCCTCGGTCTTGCCGAACGCTAGCGCCTGGGCCTGCGCGAACACGTTGGAGGACAGGATGTCGTGGTGTTCGCCCAGCGGGTTCAGCGACTTGCCGAAGCCGATCAGGTCGACCGGGACCATCGTGGTGCCCTTGTGGATGAGCTGGTAGAAGCTGTGCTGGCCGTTGGTGCCCGGCTCGCCCCAGAACACCGCGCCGGTGTCATAGTCGACCCGGGCCCCGGTCAGCGTGACGTGCTTGCCGTTGGACTCCATGGTGAGCTGCTGCAGGTAGGCGGGGAAGCGCTTGAGGTACTGCTCGTACGGCATGACGCCGTAGGTCTGCAGCCCGAAGAAGTCGCGGTACCAGAGCGCGAGCAGGCCCATCAGCACCGGCAGGCTGCGCTCCAGCGGCGCGGTGCGGAAGTGCTCGTCCATCTCGTGGAACCCGGCCAGCATCTCGCCGAACCCCTCGGGCCCGAGCGCCACCATGGTGGACAGCCCGATCGCCGAGTCCATCGAGTACCGGCCGCCGACCCAGTCCCAGAACCCGAACATGTTGGCCGTGTCGATGCCGAACTTGGCCACCCGCTCGGCGTTGGTGGACACCGCCACGAAGTGCTTGGCCACCGCGTCCTGGCTGCCCAGCGCGCTCACCACCCAGTCCCGCGCCGACGTCGCGTTGGTCAGCGTCTCCAGCGTGCTGAACGTCTTGGAGGAGATGATGAACAACGTCTCGTCCGGACTCAGGTCCCGGGTGGCCTCGACGAAGTCGGTGGAGTCCACGTTGGACACGAACCGGAACGTGATGTCCCGCGTGGCGTAGTGCCGCAGCGCCTCGTACGCCATCACCGGCCCGAGGTCCGAGCCGCCGATCCCGATATTGATCACGTTCTTGATCGGCTTGCCGGTGTAGCCCTTCCACTCCCCGGACCTGACCCGGTTCGCGAAGTCCGCCATCCGGTCCAGCACCTCGTGTACCTGCGCCACCACGTCGGTGCCGTCCACCACCAGCTTCGCGGTCCGGGGCATGCGCAGCGCCACGTGCAGGACGGCCCGGTCCTCGGACACGTTGATGTGCTCGCCGCGGAACATGGCGTCCCGCCGTTCCGCCACGCCGGACTCGGCGGCCAGCTCGACCAGCAGCCGCATGGTCTCGTCGGTGACCCGGTTCTTGGAGTAGTCCAGGTAGAGCCCGGCCGCCTGCTCGGTCAGCCGCTCGCCCCGGCCGGGATCCGCGGCGAACAGCTCCCGCAGATGCTGGCCGGCTATCTCGGCGTGGTGCCGCTTGAGCTCCTGCCACGCCTTGCGCTCGGTCAGAGGTGTCACCGCCATGTGCTGCCTCCCAGCGTCATACTTTCCCCCCGGCATAGTTTCATGCCCGCCCGGCGACCCGCCTCCGCCCCGTCGATAACAGCAGATGAACTGAGACGGCTAGTGGCCTCCGCTGGCCGCCGCGATAGCATGGCCCGCGTGGGCGACGACGAGCTATACCGCCAGTATGAGACGGTCAACCTGTACCGCCGGGGACCGGGGGCGAAGGCCGAGCTGAACCGGCCCGACCGGCTGAACGCGTGGAACGAGCAGTTCGCGCTCGACCTGCGCGAGGCGATCCGGGAGGTCACCGACAACCCGGAGATCCGGGCCCTGGTCGTCACCGGGGCCGGGCGCGCCTTCTCCAGCGGTGCCGACCTGAAGGAGGCCGCCGAGCGGCCCGACGGCCAGACGATGGACGTGTACCGGGAGCTGACCGAGCGCTACCACCCGATCATCACCGGCCTCCGGCTGATGCCCAAGCCGGTCGTCGCCGCCGTCAACGGCCCCGCGGCCGGAATCGGCATGTCCCTGGCGCTGGCCTGCGACCTGGTCGTCGCGGCCGAGTCGGCGTTCTTCCAGCTCGCCTTCGTCAACATCGGCCTGGTCCCGGACGGCGGCTCGTCGCTGTTCGTGCCGTCCCGGGTCGGCTTTACCCGGGCCGCGGAGCTGGCCATGCTGGGGGAGCGGCTCGACGCCCAGACCGCGCTGAACTGGGGCCTGATCAACCGGGTCTGGCCGGACGCGCAGTTCGCCGCCCAAACCGACGCCCTCCTGGACCGCCTCGCCTCGGGCGCCACCCAGTCCTACGCCGGCACCAAGCGGCAGCTGAACCGGTGGGTGTACGAGCAGATGGACGCCCAGCTGGAGTTCGAGGCCGGGATCCAGCGGGAGATGGCCGCCTCCGGCGACTTCGCCGAGGGCATCGCGGCGTTCGCGGCCAAACGTCCGCCCCGCTTCACCGGCGCCTAAGGGATCTTGGACGCGTCGCAGCTCGAACGGGTCTACCACACCGAGGCGACCCGGATCAGGGCCGCGCTGGCGGCGCGGCTCGGCGATGTGGGGCTGGCTGAAGACGCCGTCCAGGACGCCTTCCTCGAGGCCATCGAGCACTGGCGGGACGGTGAGATCCCGGCCAACTGCGGCGGCTGGCTGGCCACCACCGCCCGCCGCAAGGCCATCGACCGGCTGCGCCGGGCCCGGGTCGGCCAGGAAAAGCTTGCGTTGCTCGCCGCCACCACGAGTAACACCTGGGACGGCACCGACACCGAAGACGACGAGCTGCTGGGCATGGTCTTCGCCTGCTGCCATCCGGCGCTGCCCCGCGAGTCGCAGATCGCCCTCACCCTGCGCGCCGTCTGCGGCCTGACCACGGCCCAGATCGCCGCCGCCTTCCTGGTCGCCGAACCTGCCATGACCCAGCGTCTGCTCCGGGCGCGCAAGATCCTGCGAGCGATGCACGCCGACGTGCGCGTGCCCGATCCCGACGACCTGGCCGAACGGCTCGCCGAGGTCCTCGCGGTCGTTTACCTGGTCTTCAACGAGGGCTACCTGGCCAGCGCGGGCCGCCAGCCCGCCCGGCGCGACCTCGCCGTCCAGGCCGTTACCCTCACCCGGCTGCTGCATCAGCTGATGCCGCGCGAGCCGGAAGTCCTCGGCCTGCTCGCGCTGCTCCTGCTGCACGAGTCCCGGGCCGCGACCCGGTTCGACGGCTGGGGACGGCTGGTCCGGCTCGCCGAGCAGGACCGGACCCGCTGGGACTCCGAGCTGATCGCCGAGGCCACCCGGCTGCTCGACCAGGCCCTCGCGATGCGCGCGTCCGGTCCCTACCAGGTCCAGGCGGCCATCGCCGCGCTGCACGCCGAAGCCCCGGACTACGAGCACACCGACTGGCGCCAGATCCGCATGCTGTACGACCGGCTGCAGGAGCTGACCCCGTCTCCGGTGGTGCTGCTCAACCGGGCCGTGGCGACCCGCTACCTCCAGGGTCCGCAGGCCGCGCTGGCGGAGATCGAGCCCCTCGCTACCGAGCTGGACGGGTACCGGCTGTTCCATGCGCTGCGGGCCGGATTGCTGACCGGACTCGGCCGCGGCGACGAGGCCCGGGAAGCCAGCGAGCGAGCGCTCGCGCTGGCCGTTAACCCGGCCGAGCGCGAGCTCCTCGCCCGCCGTCTGTCGTTCTGAGCCCCGCCGAAAGCTACATCTCGACGACGGGCCGGACCTCGACCGTCATCCAGCCCTTATCCACCCCCGGCCAGGTCTGGGCGATCTCGACGGCCTCCTCGATGGTGTCGGTCTCGAGCACCGAGTACCCGCCGAGCGCCTCCTTGGTCTCCATGAACGGCCCGTCGGTGACGCCGCTGGCGCGGGCGGTCTTCGCGGTTTCCGGCGGCGCGAGCTGGTAACCGGTCTCGACGAGCTTGCCCGAACCGCCGCCGCCCTTCTCATACCAGGCGCCGATCTCCGCGTACCACTGCTGGCCCTCGGCCTCGGACATGGTCCGGGCCGCCTCGGTGTTCAGCAGCAGGATGACGTACTTCACGTTTGCCTCCATTGATGTCGATGCCACGATGGCATCCCCGCACTCGTTCCACGAACGGGCCGACCCTGTTTCCGACACGGCCGGCAAAAAATCTGCGCCTACACGTTCTGCTCGCTCGCGGTCAGCCTCGACTCCATGGTCAAGATGGCCTCGTAGCGCCGCCGGATGTCGGCCCGGTCGGCGGCCTCGGGCACCGAGCGCTCGCTGGCCCGGTCGATCATCGCCGCCTGCTCGAGCAGCACCCGGCGCTGCCCGTTGCTGGTCGTCTCGGCCATGATCTGGGCCAGCGCCTCCAGCTCACGGATCATGACCGCGGGCATGCCCAGGCTGGACTGCCGGATCTTCTCGAACGAGCGCTGCACCAGCCGGTCGTAGGACGGCTCGGCCGTGATGACCCGGATGTAACCCTGGGCGTCCCGGTGCACCCGGGCCGGATGCCACCCGGCGACGACCTTGCACAGGTTCTCGCCCAGCCAGTCGATGCAGGTCAGCGCCGTGAAGGTGTCGTTGACCGCGGCAGACAGGGCGCGCAGGCCGATCTCGACCAGCTGGTCGAAGCCGAACGACACGTCCTGGGTCAGCGTCCGTTGCGGGCCGATGATGTGCGCCCGGCCCAGCGCCTGGCGCACCAGCGGCGCCGCCTCCGGCGGCCAGACCGTGGCGAACCGGTGCCCGCGCACGATGAAGTGGCCCGGCCGGTACTCCAGGTTGATCACGGCCTCGGCCTGGGTCGCCAGCCGGACCAGGTTCTGGTGCTTGATGAACTGCAGGTACCCGCTGACCGGCGCGAGCAGCACGGCCCCGCTGGCCTCGGTCCGGCTCACCAGCTCGACCGTGCTCAGCCCCGCCTGCGGCCCGAGCCGGTCCGGCTCGCTGCCCTGTTCCCTGATCGCCTCGGCCAGGTCGGCGGCGATGCTCGCGATCACCTGCGGCAACTGGATCGAGATCGCCGTGTGGTGGATGAAATAGATGAGAACGGCCAGGTCGATGACCGTCAAGCCCAGCGTCACGGTCACGCTGATGTGTGGCACGAAGTCGCCGTGTGACCCGGTTCCGATCGCGGCCAGCACCAACACCGAGTAGACGAACGTCGCCACGAACGTGCCCAGGGTCAGCTGCGTGCCCCGGTCCCGGATGAAGTTCCGCAGCATCCGCGGCCCGAACTGAGTCGAGGCCAGGGTCAGGGTGACCAGGATGATGGAGAACACCACCCCGACCACGGTGATGATCGCGGCGGCGATCGTGGTCAGGATCTGCCGCGCCGCGTCCGCGCTCCCGCTGATCACCCAGCCCGGGAGCCCGAAGTCGCCCCGGTACGCGGCCCGGTCCGCGGCCAGCGTGCCGATGAACAAGCCGATCGCGGCCACGACCTCAAGGGAGGGCACGAACCACAGGCTGGTACGCAGCACCTCGCGCCGCCAGTGCGACGCTAGCGCCGACGAGAAAAGGCTTCGGTACATGGCCGGCTCCCCGAGCGTGATCCATGGCCGACCAGAGCGCGGCTCACCCGTTGATTTCCAGGCCCATTATGCCGGACGAGCCGCTCGCCTCCTGACCCAGCCGACGGCCAGCATCCGGCGGACCCTTGCGCGCTTGTGGTGGTGTCCTTAACATGACCTTCCGGGAGGCACGGTGGGCGAGGGACCGCCCGGGACGACCGGCGGCGCAGCGCCTCCCTTCGCCGTGGGCTCGCGGATCGCCGGGTACCGCCTGGCGGAAGAGATCGGCGCGGGCGGGATGGCGGTGGTGTTCCGGGCCCTCGATGAGCGGCTCGACCGGTTCGTGGCGCTGAAGCTGCTCACCCCGTGGCTGGCGGCCGACGAGGACTTCCGGCACCGGTTCCTGCGGGAGTCCCGGGCGGCGGCCGCCGTCGATGACCCGCACATCATCCCGGTGTACGAGGCGGGCGAGGCGAGCGGCGTCCTGTTCATCTCGATGCGCTACGTCTCTGGCGGTAGCGTCCGGGATCTGGCCCGCCGGGAGGGCCCGCTGCCCGCGGCCCGCGCCGCCGCCGTCGTGTCACCCGTGGCGTCGGCGCTGGACGCCGCGCACGCGGCCGGACTGGTCCACCGCGACGTCAAGCCCGCGAACATGCTGGTGGATTCACGGCCGGGCCGGCCCGATCACGTATACCTGGCGGATTTCGGGCTGAGCAAGGTCGGGTCGCCTTCGGTCCGGCTGACGCGGACCGGGATGTTCCTGGGCACGGTGGCCTACATGGCGCCGGAGCAGATCGAAGGGCGGGAGGTGGACGGCCGGACCGACCAGTACGCGCTGGCGTGCGCGACGTTCGAGTTGCTGACCGGCGTGGTGCCGTTCGAGCGCGATCAGGACATGGCGGTGATCTACGCGCATCTGTCGGCGCCGCCGCCGTCGCTGGCTTCCCGGCGTCCCGACCTTCCGGCCGCGGCCGACGACGTCCTGGCCCGGGCTATGGCCAAGGCGCCCCAGGACCGCTATCCCACCTGCCAGGAGTTCGCTGACGCGCTGCGCCAGGCGTTCGGCCTGGACGCCTACGAACACGATCCCGCGACCACCTCGGCCAAGCCGGCCCGCGGCGCGGACGCCACCCGGGCCGCGCTGGGGGCCGGTAACCGGCAGGCGCCGGAGCTTCCGGCGGGAACCGTGACGATGCTCTTCACTGACATCGAAGGGGCAACGGCGCTGCTGAGCCGCCTGGGCGATCGCTACGGGGAGGCGCTGTCGGCCCAGCGGGCGGTCATGCGGGCCGCTATGTCCGATTGGCGGGGCCGGGAGATGGGGACGGAGGGCGACAGCTTCTTCGTGGTGTTCGAGTCGGCCGCCGATGCGGTGGCCTGCGGTGCGGCGGCGCAGCGTGCGCTGGCCGCCCATGACTGGCCCGGCGGTGTCGCCGTCCGGGTCCGGATGGGCCTGCACTCGGGGGAGCCGTCCCGGCACGAAGACGGGTACATCGGGATAGACGTGCACCGGGCCGCGCGGATCATGGCCACGGCGCACGGTGGCCAGGTGGTGATGTCCCAGGTCACGTGGCAGCTGGCGCAGCCCGGGCGGCCCGCGGAGCTGTCCGTCCGAGACCTGGGTTCGCACCGGCTCAAGGACATTGACGCGCCGGAGCGCATCCTGCAGCTGGTCGGACCTGGCTTGGGCGAGGCGTTCCCGCCGCTGAAGAGCCTCGGCGCCCAGACCAGCCTGCCGGTGCCGGCCACCCCGCTGGTCGGCCGGGTCGACGATCTTCAGCGCCTGTCCGCGGCCCTCTCGGCGCCGGGCGTCCGGCTGCTGACGCTCACCGGGCCCGGCGGGGTGGGCAAGACGCGGCTGGCCCTGGCCGCCGCCGCCGCGCTCGGCGATTCCTTCCCGCACGGTGTCTTCTTCGTCGCGCTGGCGGCCGTGCGCGATGCCGAAGTGATGTGGAAGACGATCGCCGAGAGCCTGGACGCGGGCGGCGGCGAACCCCGCGCGGTGACCGAGCACCTCGGCGACCGTCAGGCCCTGCTGGTTCTCGACAATCTCGAACAGCTGGACAACGCGGCCGAGGTCGTGTCCGCGCTGCTCTTCGCCGCTCCCCACGTGGTGGTGCTGGCGACATCCCGCCGGCCGCTGCATCTTCAGGGAGAGCATGAGCTCCCGGTCCCGCCGCTGGAGATGCCCCGCGACACCGGCGTGCCAGCGGTGGCCGGGTGCGAGGCGGCTCAGCTGTTCGTCCAGCAGGCGGGCATGGTCCGGCCGGGTTTCGCGGTCACCCCGGACAACGCCGCCGACATCGCGGCGATCTGCCGGCGCCTGGACGGGCTGCCGCTGGCCATCGAGCTGGCCGCATCCCGGGTCAAGCTGCTGGCGCCCCGGGCCCTCCTCGCCCGGCTGGATCACAGCCTCGCGCTGAGCGGCGCCGGCGTCGAACGCCCCTCTCGCCAGCAGACCCTCAGGAACACCATCGCCTGGAGCTACGACCTGCTCGACCCGGACCTGGCCGGGGTGTTCCGGCGGGCGGGCGTCTTCGCCGGGGGCTGCGACCTCGATGCCCTGGCCGCGGTGGCCATGGCCGACGGCGGCGATCCAGCCGGCGCCGATCCGCTGGACCTGGTCGCCGCGTTGCTGGACGCCAGCCTGATCACGGTGACGGAGAGCACCGACGGCGAGCCGCGGGCGGGCATGCTGGAGACGATCCACCAGTACGCCCTGGAGCGCCTGGCCGAGGCCGGCGAGGAAGCACAGACCCGGCGCCGGCATGCCGAGCACTACGCGGCATTCGCCGAGCAAGCCACCCCGCAGCTGAACGGCCGGGAGCACCTGGCCTGGCTGGACCGCCTGGAGGCCGAACACGACAACCTGCGCGCCGCCTTGAGCTGGTCGCTGCAGACCGGCGCCGCCGAGGGCGAGCGGGTCGCGATCGGCCTGCGGCTGGTCCAGGCGCTGGGACAGTTCTGGTTCCGGCACGGTCATGTTCCCGAAGGACGGCGGTGGCTGGAACGGGCCATGGACCTAGCGCCGGATGACGCCGGAGCACCGCTGGCCCGGCTGGCCCACTGGCTGGGGGTGCTGCTGGACGAGCAGGGCGAACTCGAGGCAGGTCTGCGGTTCCTGGAGCGCAGCCTGGCCATCTGGCGGGAACTGGGCGACCGCGACCAGCAGGCCCGAGAGCTCAACAGCCTCGGCATCACCCATCGCTGGCTGGGCCACCTGGACACCGCCCGGTCGGTGCTGGAGGAAAGCGCCGCCATCGCCCGCGAGATCGGCAGCGACGTCCGGCTCGCCGCGGCCCTCACGAACCTGGGCCAGCTGGAAAGCGAAGCAGGCCACCTCGACCGCGCCGCGCAGGTCCTCCGGGAGGCCCTCGCGCTGGACCGCAAGCAGGGCGACACGTGGGGAGTAGTCCTCGACCAGCAGTCGCTCGCGGTAGTCAGCCTCCGCGCAGGGCGGATATCGGAGGCCAGCGAGATGGTGTCCGCCACCTTCGACTACGTGGCCACCTCCGGCGACGCCGCCACCCTGATCTCGGCTATCGAGCAGTCCGCCTGCATCGCCGCCGAGCTCGGCGACGTCATGCGGGCGGCACGGCTGGCCGGTGCCGCCGAAGCCATCCGGGCCGAGGCGGGCACGCCGATCCCGCAGCCCGACGCGGCCCTCCTCGAACGGTTCCTGGCCCCGGCCCGAGCCACCGTCGACCGCGACGCCTGGGACGCCGCCCTGGCCGCGGGCCGTGCCCTCACCCAGGACCAGGCGATCACCCTCCTGACCCAGCCCACGCCCAGCCCGCCACCCTCCGCGACCTGACCGACGTGGCTAGGCTGGATCAGGCCCGGGCGGGGGGCGTACCACAGCAATATCGGTGGCGGCGAAGTCATCACCGACGCACAGGACGGGGTGCCCGGTTCGCTCGGCGAGCGCGTATGTGAAGCAGTCACCGAAATTCAGCCCGGCTGGATGACGCCCTTTGCCATATCGCCGCCAGCCGCTCATCGCCCGGGCTGCCATGTCTGCGTCGACAGGCACGATGTCGATCTTCGCGTCACGAAGGAACCGGTCGACAACGTCTTGCCCGGCGGGCCAGAGCCTGGCCTCAATGACGATGCCCAGCTCGACGCGGATGGCGGCAGGCATCAGCCGCGCGAGGGCGTTCTCTAGGTGGACCGCGAGTTCATCGCCCCCCGGCTTGCCGAGGATGACTGCCACCGCTGCCGACGTGTCGACGACCAGGCTCCCGCGCGTCGGCTGCGTCAACGCGGCAGGCCAGCGTCGTCGTAGCCGACGATCTCCTCTGGTGCCCGGCTGTCGGCAACCGGCAAGGCCGCCACATCGGCCGCCAGGCGCGCCAGTCGCGTCCTCATGCTGGCTGCGTGCCTGCCATGCTCACGGTCGAGTCGCTCCCTGAGTGCGATCACGACGGCCTCGGTCAGCGTCTCGCCCGTCTCCGCGGCCAACTCCCTGGCGAGCTGGTCCGCCTCGTCACTCTTGATGCTCAGCGCCATGGAAGAAGTATAGATGGTATAGCAGACTTCTGCCATCCACCTGGTCGCGGACGAGATCAGCACCGCCAACCCGGGTGCGGACTGTGGTTAGCGCAGCGGGCTGAACGCCGCCTGGATCTCGGTCGCGAACAGCTCGGGCTCTTCCCAGGCGGCGAAGTGGCCGCCCCTGGCGGCTTCGTGGAAGTAGGTGACGTTCGGGTACGTCTTC
>Ga0302178_10004110_pt1 | contig 10680 bp, 9 predicted proteins | sample I_Palsa_E1_3_FD_198790 | JGI IMG/M metagenome (GOLD analysis project Ga0302178, IMG submission 198790) | Peat permafrost microbial communities from Stordalen Mire near Abisko, Sweden - I_Palsa_E1_3 | ecosystem: Environmental > Terrestrial > Soil > Palsa > Peat permafrost | place: Sweden: Abisko... | reverse complement strand
CCGACCACGGCCGTCCCTCCGATCGCCGATACCACCACCTGCCCACCCCCGGCCAGGCCAGCCAGCCGCGCCAGCTCGTCCTCCCGGTCGGTGAAGCCAAGAACATCACGCGGTATCAAACCTGGTAGCGCAAGCTTCGCCTTGCCCGCCGTATTGATGTTTGGACCCCCACCGGTTTCGTAGACACCATCCGAAGTGGCACGATGGTCTACGAGGAGAGAACCGGACGTGGGACAGGCTCGTAAGAAGTACACCCAGGAATATAAGGATGAGGCCGTGAAGCTGGTGATAAGCTCCGGCCGTCCGATAGCGGAAATTGCCCGGGATCTGGGCATTTACGAGGGAACGCTGGGGAACTGGGTGCACGCGGCGAAGAAGTCGGGAAAGCTGAAGGATAAGCCGCTCGATACCGATGAGCGGGCCGAGCTGCGGGAGCTCCGCGAGGAGAACCGGCGGCTGCAGATGGAGCGGGATTTCCTAAAAAAAAGCAGCGGCGTGGTTTGCGAAGGAGAATCAGTAAAGTTCGCGTTCATCGCCGAGATGGGCGTTGAGAACGAGAGCAGGCCACGCGAGGAAAGATTCCCGGTTACATTCATGTGCGAGATGATGGAGGTATCACGTCAGGGGTATTACGCATGGAAGAAGCACGCGCCGTCAGCGCGGCAGAAAGCGGGCGTGACGCTGACAACGCTCATCGTCGCGATTCATGATGCGCATAAGGGCCGGTACGGTATCGACCGCATTCACGCGGACCTGGCCAGGAACGGGTACCCGGTGAGCCCGAAGCGGGTCCGCCGCCTGGCCCGGGCCGCTGGCCTGGCCTGCGTGCACCCGCGGCCGTACAAGGCCACGACGGTGCAGGACAAGGCGAACGCCTGCGGCCTGGTCGACCTGGTCGGCCGCGGCTTCGGGCCGGCGGGAAAGAACCAGTTGTGGTGCGGCGACATTACGTACATTTTCACGATGAGCGGATGGGCGTACCTGGCGACGGTAATCGACGGGTATTCACGGAAAATGGTGGGCTGGTCCGTCACTGATAATATGCGCGAGGAAATGGTCATCGACGCGCTCGCCATGGCGGTGCGGAACCGGGATCCCGGTATGGGCGATGTCGTCTTCCACTCGGACAGGGGAAGCCAGTACACCGGCCGGGCGTTCCGTGACGCCTGCCTTTCCAATGGCATCATACCATCGGTCGGGAAAACGGGCATCTGTTTCGGCAACGCTGCAGCGGAATCATGGAATGCGACGTTCAAGAAAGAGCTCATCCACCTGCACGCGTGGAAGGACCTCGCGCATGTGAGGCAGGCAGCCTTCGAGTATATCGAGGTATACTACAACCGTAAGCGGATACAGAAGGCGCTAGGGTATCTGTCGCCATCCGAGTTCGAGCTCGGAATTGACATTACAATGGCGCTAGTGGCATAATATAAGTGTCTGCGAAATCGGTAGGCGTCCAGTTTGCAGGGGCGCACTCCCGGCGCATCCGGCTACCGTGGTGCCGTGGGCGACGGCGAAAGATGCCACGATAAACCTACCGCGTTCGATGCGCTCGGCCGGCAAGCTCACCTGCGAAGAGCTAGCCCGGCTAACTGGGCCACGGTGACGGGCAGGCCTTGTGCCACGCGTTGCTTGCTATCCCAGTTCGGCAGCCCCGGACACTTGCCCGCCGACTGGGACCAGTGGCCCAGCACAGTTGGTGGATATTTCAGAACGGCTGTTGGCGGCTGCCGAGGCCTATACTCCTGCCATGGGGGGAAGTGAGCCGCAAGGTGGCGGGGATCAGTATTCTCTGTTCCTTCTCGAAGGCCTGCTGCGCAACCCTTCGCCGGTGATCCTACTGGTCACCGACAGGTCGGCCGCTCTGTCCCTAGCGCAGCGATTTCACGCCGGATCGGTTAGCTGGGATGAGCTGCCTGCGCCCAGTGGATCCCTGCTCGCGTTCGAGACTGGCGCGGCCTGCGGATTGACCAGCCAGACAGCGCGAGACGTTTGCGCGGAGCTGGCTGCGTCGACCGATTGGCTTTATATCGAAGATGTCGAAGAGCTGCTCGAGTCCGCCGGCGGCAGCTACTTTTTCACCACACTGCTTGACCATGTAGCTGGTGGGGACATAGCGGCCGTGATCGTGTCCACCCAACCCGATAATTTCAGTCGGCTGCGTTCGAATGCAGTGCGGCTGCTTGGTTTCGCCACTGTGTTCGAACACTCCGACGGCACCGGAGGCCTGCAGTTTTACCGGGCGAATACGTACGTGCGGCCCGCGCAGGACCGCAGCGACACCGGCTGGATGGTCGCTGTCCGGCTCGACCTCACATCGCCGATAACACCAGACGCCGACTTCACCACTGACCCCGCGATTGCCGCCGCCATGGAGCTAGTAAGCACCGTCCACGTGATCGGATTTCGCGAAGCCGACCAGCCCCCGGATGGGGTGATGATAGGACTGAAGCCAGATGCTTTCCTGGTCACACAGCACGCAGCGGCATTCGCCACCGCCACGATGGCCGCCCAGCGGGTGATAGGCAGAACCCTGTATCCGGGCGAAAACGTGATTGCAACCCGGGCTCTTTACTACGCCTGAGGAGGAAAACCAATGAACGGAATGGCGATACGGATCCAAGGCGATCCCGGAGTCATCGACGAGATCTCCCGGCTGGTTCAAGACAGCGAACAGGCCAAGCTGGTACGTATCGAACGGGACGACTCGGGCGGTATCGGCGCTGACTTTGACCTCGAAACCGTCGCCACGATAATCGCCATCGTATCGAGCTTGGCCGACCTGCTCTTCGACAAGCCGCTCGTCCCAGGACTCTGGAAGATCCTGCACCGACACAAGGGCACAAGGGTAAGCATCGAAACGCCGGCCCGGACCGTCACCATAGAATCCACCGGTGAGCTCACGGAAGAATCACTACGAACGGCGCTGGACGCCCTTCTCACCACGTTATGGCACCGCGAATATTCGTTGGCCGGTGGGACCCGAAGTTTCTAGGTGTAGGAATCCGCGCCAAACACCCGTCCGACGTGCAAAGCTTCCGGCTAACCGATCTCAACCAAAAGCCGCCCATCGCGATCCTCGCTAACCTCAGCGACGAGGTGGTTATCTCGGACCTGTCCCGGCAGACCGTGCTAGACCACGAGATACGCCACTTCCATGATGCCCTGCTCTACCCATTCGGCCACGGCACGACCAGGATGCGGATCCATGCCACACAGAATGGGTTCACCGTGGCAATGATCCTCCGTCGTCTCGGTGGCCAGGCTAACGCGCTCGCTGTGCCGCTGCAGAAATGGCTGCCGATGCCCGAACCGCAACGCGCGGAATTCCTCGAGGAAATGCGCCGCCAGACTGGCCGCGAGCAGCGGACGCCGGAACTCCCCGTGGTCAGCGTCGATGACGATGTAAGCGGATTTCCGTCCGGCCCATCGGAGTTCGCGGACGACGCGGAGGCATTGATCACCGGCTGCCGTTTCGCGCTAGCCGATTACCGGCTGATCGAGGATATGTGGCGCTCGCCGCATCGCGATGGCGACGAGATCGTCGCGCCGACGATCGACACCTGGGAAGCCGCCGCCCTGGTCTGCCAGCTCGCCGCCATCGAAGCGATCAGCAACGCCGAGATGATGACTCGGTTCATCGATTGGCTGGCGAACCACGGCCCTCAGCCCTACCGGCGCGGAATGAAGGTACTCAATTGGTGTCTGGAGTCGATTGGCTGGCCACCCACGCTGCGCAACTACCTCGCAATGGCGACCTGGGCGCAGCTTGGCAGGTTCAAGTCCGACATGCGGGAGTCGACCCCGGTGGAGCGGCTGGTGAGCATCCTCAATGCGGTCGGCAAGGGGAAGCGGTGGTCGGCTGACTCATCGTTCACTGACCTCGTGCGCGGCTGGGATGAGGTCGCCGAGTGCGACAGCATTACTGGGCTACGCGAGGCCAGCGACGACTTCACTGGGTTCCTCGCGCGGGCGGCAACCGGCGGCCGCCTTGCAGGCCCGCGCGGGGCCGAGTTGCTCACCTGCCTTTCTGCCGCGCATCAACGAATGCTGGCCGCCTTCCTCGATGACCCGGACAGCTATGTTGACCCGACCGCCTACCGGGCCAAGCGAGATTCGTATCCCACGCCAAGCATCGGTATTTCGTATCCGCAAGGACCGGACGCCGGCACCGCTTGGGTCGACGTGACCCCGCCCGGTTGGACTCCGGAGATCGGCTTTGACGCGAGTCTGGACTTGGCCCTGATGGCGGAGCTTGCCGACGCGATCTTCCTGCCTGGTGAGAAGTCGCTCCAGGAATCCGGTCGGTTCGAGATACGCCAGCGGCTAAACCTGGAAGCCTTCCGGATCATCCGGTAGGCGCCGACTCCCATCATTGCGGAACGCTAGACGTCTCGTCGCTGCCAGCGACGCGGTGCTCGGTCTGTAGGCCGGGTCTAGTACACGGTCCGCGTCCCGGACCTCCCGGGTCATCCACGGCGCCCAGTCCACCCGATCCCGGGCCGCGGCCAAGTCCAGCCGGGCATCAACCCCGCACGCCCGCAAGAACACCCACAGCTCCCGGACCAGCTCCTCGTGCCCGGCATCACCATGAGCGTAAGAAAAAAAGACCCGCACTGGCCGCCACCCGCCACTACCTAACACACCCCCTGGGCACCAGCCCGCCAGCCCCTGAAAAGGGACCGGCTGCTCCGCACACACTGGCTCGGCGTCAGGTCACAATGATGGCTTGCGGCCGCCACGCAGTTCTCGAGGGGTGGGAGAGACGCCGATGCCAGAGCATCAGTCGACGACGATCAAGAACTACGCGGCCTTCATCTGGTCGGTGGCCGCCTTGCTGAGTGGCGACTACAACCAGTCCAGTACACGCAAGTCTCCAATAAGCCGAAAACATCCACGAAAACCTGCCAATGAACAGAGGGATTTGTGATGCTCGGGACAGAGTTGACCCGTGGGACATGCGGAACCCGCAAGGAGCAGGCCGGTGCCATCGTTCTGGTCCGGCGCCGGATCCGCTGGGACGTGTCTTAGCGATCGAGTTCCGCGAGGAGTGGTCCGACGGCGGTGACCGGCCTGGCCCTCCAGTTGGGCTAGGTCATCGGGTGCCGTCGTGGTCGGCCCAGTAGCGGGCAAGCGTGCCCGTCAAAGATCCGTCAGCTGACCGATGTCTCTCACTGCAACTTGCAGCACCATTTTCATGCAACTAGCACCGGGCATTTCAGTGTCTGGCTCGGCTCGGCCATCCGACCGGGCTCCGCCTGCGCCGTGTCCGGCTGTCCACGGGATGGGCCGCGGCGACCGAGTCCCGCAAGCCCGTAAAAAACCAGGGACCCAGGCGCCCGCCTAGGCCCGGGACGCCCCCGTGGACCACGAGGAAGAGAGCAACCGGCGATGATACGTAGGTTCACGCGGGCCATGCGGGTCGCGGAGATATTTGGCATCGTGGCGGCCGTCGCCGTCCTGGCGATCCTGTTCTTGCCCAGGCTGACCGGCGGTGGGGACGCCGACCCACCCGTCATCGAGCAGCCAGACCTGAACGTCGCGGTCGTGCCCGCGGTCGATTCCGCCGGTTTCTTCGTAGCTCTGCACGAAGGCCTGTTCGCGGCGCGCGGCCTGCACGTCACCTTCATCCCGGCGGTCAGTTCCGAGACTGTCATCAACGCCCAGGCGCTCGACGAGCCGGGTGACCGGATCGACATCTCCTGCGGCAACTACGTCAGCTACCTCCAGGCGCAGGAAAACTACGACCAGGGCCAGCGGTCTTCCTCGACCAGCGATCCCATGGTCGCCGCCGACATGGAGATTTTCGCCGAAGGCTCGTTGATGGACCTGGGCACCCAGGGCCTCTACGTGATGCCCGGCTCGCGCATCTCGACGCTGGCCGGCCTGGAAGGCAAGACCGTCGGCGTCAACGCGCCAGGGAACATCCTGTACCTGCTGGTCGCCTCCGTGCTGGCCGATCACGGGCTGCGCGTGCCCGGAGTGCATTTCGCGTACTATCCGCTACCTGAGATGGCCGCGATGCTCAAGGCCGGGAAGATCACCGCGGCGGTGCTGCCCGAGCCGTTCGCGACCCAGGCTGAGCAGTCGATGGGCGTCACGCTGATCGCCGACCTGGACCAGGGCGCCACCGCCTCGTTCCCGGTGCAGGGCTGCGCCGTCACCCGGCAGTGGGCCGCGGCGCACCCGGTGACGCTGGCGGCGTTCCGCGCCGCGTTCGAGCAGGGCCAGGCGATCGCGGACGCCAACCGGTCCGAGGTGGAACAGTCGATGGAGGCACTGCCCGCGCCGCTCGGGGTGTCCAGGGTGACCGCGGCGATGATGACGCTGGACGGCTACCCGGTCGGGCCGGTCGACGCGGTGCGCATTCAGCGGGTCGCCGACGTGATGCGGGAGTTCCTCGGCTTCCCGGCCTTCGACGCGAGATCGATGATCGGCGGCTGACCGTCTCGTTCGCGTTGGCCGGCGTGGCGCCCTGGCGAAAACCGCTGCGTCGGGCAGAATGCAACAAGGCTCCCTCCACGTATGAGATGGAGGGAGCCTTGCCTGGCCTCGCCGCCCCGGATCGGCCGGTTGCCCGGTCTCCCCGGCGCTGCGCGCCGCCCGCCGGGGCCAGACACCCGTGCGATGTACCGGCTTCCCGGTCCATTCTACGTTTTCCGAGGTTGCCCTCAGACGGTGCCCGTTTCCGACGGTGAATGTATTTCTACTGCCTCCGTCAGTGTCCCGCAAGGGCCTGCCACAATTCATTTTTAGTTTTTTCTTTGTCCACATGATATCCACAGGACAAAGGTACTTATTCGCCCCTGGAGGCCGTTATCCACCGGCTTATGCACAAGACATCCACAGGTAACCAGATGTAACTCGGCAAGTGCAATTATGCTATAGCTCCATGTAAGCGATCAGTCTTTTGCTGGCCACTTTAGGTAATCAGAAGATGTCCCGAATTGACAGCGCCGGTGCCGGTTCTCCCAAGACCGGCCCCGGCGCCGGGTCTCGCCCGGCGACCCGGCCACGCTCCGCCACCCCCGGCCACCAGCAACCACCGCGACCCGGGCTCCGACAGACCGCGGTAGTGCCCGGCTGACCGGACCAGGGTGCGGGCGCCGAGTCACTCATCCAGTTTCTGACCGCCACCAGGAACCATCACGGAGGGTAAACGCGTTTTAACCATAGTGAAGGACAGCCGGTAGTAGTCGACTAGTAAATTTCCGTCTGGATGGCGTGGCCTCCAGGCCGGAACGGGAAAATTGAAGCTGATAGTGATGGGTGACCATGCGGCGCAGCCATAGGTGGACAGCGTTAACACGTAGCCCGGACTGCCTGCGGAAGGTCCTGCATGTTCCGGGGAGTCGGGATTGCCCGGAAAGTGGAGATGGTCCCGAATGGCCAGGAGGAATGATCACCAACCTATCGCGGACTATGCAGTGGTGCGCGGCCGGGCTAGCGGTGACGCTGGCGGCTGTCCTGGTAATCATCGCGTTTACAAGTGGCAGAAATGGCGTGCAAAATAGCGGGCGGGCGCCGCTGTTCGGCACGTTGGATACCCAGATGAGTACGGCGGCTACCGAGAAGCGAGATGGAATCTCGGTTGCTATGTTCGAGCTTAACTGGGCCAGCTTCGAACCCTCGGAAGGGGTCTTTAGCACCTCTTATATTGTCGTTATGCAATCCTATCTCCAGGCGTTCCGCACCGCCGGGATGCGGGTTACCCTCGGCTTGGGCCTGCAGGACACGCCGTCATGGGTATATTCTCTGCCGGATAGCCGCTACGTGAACCAAGACGGAGACAGATCAGGCGAGGCTGATTTCGTATTCAGTGCGGCGGTCCGCCAGGCCGCGGCCACATACCTCGCCAGAGTTGCGGCCGATCTTCCCTTGTCGGATTTCTGGGCGATCCGGCTTACCTCCGGTGGGGATGACGAGATGCTATATCCTCCCGGCGGGACTTACTGGGCCTTCGGGAATGCGGCTATGACCGGAGCCGGCTTGCCTCCGACCATGACACCCAACCCCTTCCCGAACTGGCGGCCGGGTCAGCCTGGCCTGACTACCGCCCAGATCGACCGGTGGGTCAACTGGTACGTCGGGGGCCTGGATAATGTGACCACCTGGCAGATGCATATTCTGTCTGGCCTGGGCTACCCTGGTTACTATCAGCTAGTTACCCCGGGTTCGGGAACTCGTCCGGATATTCTGAGCGCGGAAGAACAGCAGAACCTGCCGAATGGGACGACTGGGGTAGGGGCAGTCTGGAATCGCTACTACGCACTGCTGCCCGATAAGACCGGCGCGGTGGCATACGTATCCTCTGTCGCCGACGAGTCCGGTGATGACGACTCCTGCCAGCCCGGAGACGACTCGCTTCCGCTCACGTCGAGCGTCATGGATTCCTGGTCAGCGACACGATGGATCAGTCGGATCGCGGCCGGGGAAGGGCTGCCAGTCGCTGGCGAAAATACCGGCTACAGCATGCCAGGGAGCCTGGACTTCCAGTACACCAATATAGGTTCGACCGGAATGATGGCGGACGCGGTCCGGCAAGCGATCTCCTGCAAGTTCCAGGTCTTCTATTGGGCGCATGACGTCAATTTGTGGAATGACACCGTCCCTTACGCGCTCTACGTCGCGTACATCGCGGTGGCGGACCGCCCGTGAAGCACAGCGGTGCCCTGTGGCCGACGGCGGCACAGGACAGTCATGATGACAAGCATCTAGCCGGGACGGCCTCGCGCGTAAGGCCAGATCAAGTACCGAACCGGACCGATCCGGTCACTCGAGCGCGTATCACGAGCCGTATCAGGCCCTCCGTAAAGGCATCGGACGATGCAGCGGAGGAATCATGACAGTCACGGAGCATCAAGAGCACGTCCGGACCGAGGAGGCCCTGGAGACGCTCACCGGGTGGGGGCGTGACCCGAACTCGGACGGCGGGGAAAGTATCGCGTTCTCGGTGTCGCGGCAAGGCGCCCCGAGCGACGCGTTCCTGGCGATCGGCGATTGCACCCCGTTCACGCCGCAGGGAGGCCGTGGTGTCCTGGTCGGCCAGCCGACGGGGGATACCGGCGCGCCCGTCGCCTACTTCATCGACTTCGGGATCCCGCTGTCAGTAAGCCAGGTCGCAGCTACGTTTTCCTTCGACCTGAACAGCGGGAAAGTGACCCTTACCGGTTCGTTCTCCAACCTGCCGTCGAGCCTCGACTTCACCGTCGAGTTCGACCAGAGGTTCCTCGGTTCCGGCGGCTATAATATCCTTTTCCATTCCGAAAAGACATCAGACCACGCCGGATACCTCATCGCTGTGCAGCACGTCGCAGCGACCGGTTAGACCAGTTTGCATGATTTTGTATCGGGGCATGCGCGGAGAATGCCCGCATCTGCCGTATGGAGTAGTGCTCGCGTCAGGCCATGACGGTCCACTTGGCTTGGTCGCCTAGCGAGTGCCCTCGACGTCCTGCAGTTGCGCGGTGTCCACGTACTGCTGGAAGCTTGTGACCTTACCGTCGCGTATTTTCCAGATGTGGCAGACCTGCGCGTCGAGTTCCCTGCCGGTCTGCTTGTAGGTACCCGTGTCGCGCGCCTCGACCACGACCGCAGGGCCGGCATCGTGGAACTCGCCAGGGCGGACGGTAAAGCCGTCCCATTCCGTGGCTAGTCTGATGAACAAGTTCTGCACGACCGCGTCCGGTCCGTGCCAGGCCTTGCCCGCTGGCTCGTAGGGATTTCCCTCTGCCTCGCGCCACTCAATGTCAGGGTCCATGGCGCCAAGCACCGCTGGCATATCCCCCCGGGCGAGGGCATCGTACAAATCCCGCATCATCTGCACATTGCTCACGGTGAGCGGAAACCATCCGTAGGCGTCCCCGCCAAGGCCCGGGTCAGGATCATCTCACCGGTAGGTACTGCCAGGATCCAGTCGCAGGTAGGTGCCCTGGACCACGAGCACTGAGATCACGCTGCCGTCATCGTGACGCCGGAAGATCACGTTCTCGCCGGAGAAGTCAGATCCCGGTCCGGCGATGAACACCCCGGGGTTACCGGTCGGCTCCAGCGTCAGCTGCCAGGAGGGGAACTCCGGGATTCCGAAGGCCAGCTTCCCGGCTCGCCACTCCAGGCTCAGCACCCCGCCGCCCAGGCCGGTCCGCGCGTAGCGGCCCAGCAGCGGCCGGTACTCTGCGGGCGCGGGCGCTGCCACCATGACCGCTGACGGCGCGGACCCGGCCAGGCGGCGGGCGGTCACCGCCAGTTCGCGGGCAATCTCCGCGGTAAAGCTGGTCCCGTTATGCAGAACGATGGCGCCGACCTGCTGCCCGGGATCGAAACACACGCTGGTGGTGAAACCCGGAAGCCCGCCAGAGTGCTGGATCCAGCTGACGTCGTCCCGGCGATCCGCGCACCAGGAAATGCCCCATGCGCTCGTCCAGTCATCGTCACCCAGGTACCGGGGCTTGTGCATCTCCCGCAGTGAGGCTGCGGCCAGAACCGGCGAGTCCGCGGCCGGCCCGGTGTAGGCGCGCAGCTGGAAGGAGATCCACCGGGCTGACGGCGCCGCGCAGCTCAGGAAGGTACTTCACCGCGGGGTCATCCAGGTCCAGCCGCCCCGCATCACGTAGCTGCATGACGGCCGTACCGGTGAACGTCTTGGTGATAGAGGCGATCCGGTACAGCGTCCCCGGATCA
>Ga0302178_10004109_pt1 | contig 10683 bp, 10 predicted proteins | sample I_Palsa_E1_3_FD_198790 | JGI IMG/M metagenome (GOLD analysis project Ga0302178, IMG submission 198790) | Peat permafrost microbial communities from Stordalen Mire near Abisko, Sweden - I_Palsa_E1_3 | ecosystem: Environmental > Terrestrial > Soil > Palsa > Peat permafrost | place: Sweden... | reverse complement strand
AACGTCGTCGAGCACCGCAACATCGTCGGTGACTACCGCCGCGCCAACAACTACACCGCCCAGATCAACGCGCTCTACGGGCCCGGCACGCAGCTGCTCGGCTACCTCTCCCAGGCCGCGCTGCTCGCGATCGGCGGCGACATGGTCGTCCACCACCAGCTCAGCATCGGCGCGCTGGTCGCGTTCTTCCTCTACCTCAACCGCTTCTTCGCGCCGATCCAGCTGCTCGTCCAGCAGTACAACACCTTCCAGCAGGGGCAGTCCTCGATCACCAAGCTGCGGACGCTGTTCGCAATCGAGCCGAGCACGCCCGAGCAGGCCGGCGCGAGCGGGCTGCCACCGATCGAGGGCGAGATCGTCTTCGATCACGTGACGTTCGGCTATGACCCGGCCGTGCCGGTCGTCCGCGACATCGACCTGCGGATCCGCGCCGGCGAGAGTGTCGCCTTTGTCGGCCAGACCGGCGCCGGCAAGTCGACGCTCGCCAAGTTGATCACGCGCTTCTATGACCCGACCGAGGGTCGCGTGCTGATCGACGGTCACGACCTGCGCACGGTCACCGTCGACTCGCTGCGCCGCCAGCTTGGCGTGGTGCCCCAGGAGCCGTTCCTGTTCGCCGGCAGCCTGCGCTACAACGTCGCCTTCGCTCGCCCCGAGGCCTCCGATGAGGAGGTCTGGGAGGCCGTTCGTGCGGTCGGCCTCGCCGACGTCGTCGAGCGGATGCCGGACGGCCTCGACACCGTCGTGCACGAGCGCGGCCAGTCGCTCTCCTCCGGCGAGCGCCAGCTGATCGCGCTCGCCCGCGCCTTCCTCGCCCAGCCCCGCGTGCTCGTACTCGACGAGGCGACCTCGAATCTCGACCTCGCCTCCGAGGCGAAGATCGAGGCCGCGCTCGACATCCTGCTCGAGGCTCGTACCGCAGTCCTGATCGCCCACCGCCTCACGACCGCAATGAAGGCCGACCGCATCGTCGTCGTCGACCAGGGCCGGATCGTCGAGATCGGCTCGCACGACCAGCTGCTCGCGCGCCGCGGCCGCTACGCCGAGATGTACGCCACCTGGACGAGCCACAGCGACAGCCAGGCGGCCTGAACGGCGCCGATCCGGCCAGCTGTCAGGCTCGCTATGCTCGCGCACATGCACCGATTCGGGGGATCGCGCCTGCGTCGCGCGAGTTGCAGTGTGGTCGCGCTCGTCGCCGCAATCGCGCTGCTCGGCGCCGCGAGCAGCCCAGCGGTCACCGCTGCTGCCTCCACCCGCACCTGCGGCTACTTCTTCAGCACGAGCCACCAGGACGTGATCGTCTACGCCGGCGCCACGACCTCATGCACGACGGCCAAGGGGATCATCAAGGCGTTCTGGGCGAACACCGGCTTCGTCCAGCACGGAACGAGCGACGCCGACAGCTACTGGTCCGCCAGCAGCTGGCCGGGGTGGCGCTGCATCCAGTCGATGGGCGAGGGGAGCTGCAGCAAGGCTAAGACCAAGAAGCTCGCGACCTACATGGTCAAGCTCTGATCTGAGCCGGCGTTGCGGCGATCAAGCTGCGCTGTTGAGTGCCCGGGCTTCGTCGAGTAATGGCAGCTCGATCCAGAATGTGCTGCCGCGTTCCGGTTCGCTCTGCGCCCCGATCGTTCCGCCCATCAACTCGATCAGCTCGCGTGCGATCGCCAGGCCGAGTCCACTGCCGCCGAAGTTGCGCGTCGTCGAGGTATCGGCCTGGGTGAACGGCTGGAACATGTCGTCCAGCACCGAGGATTCGATCCCGATCCCGGTGTCGCTGACCTCGACGTGCAGGACCTCCTCGCCGCCGCTGCGCGGTCGCGTGGTGGCGCTGACCGTGATCTTGCCCTCGCTGGTGAACTTCACTGCGTTGGCGACCAGGTTGAGCAGGATCTGGAGCAGCCGCCGCCCGTCTCCGCGGCTCTGCCTGGGCACCTGGGCGGCGATCTTGACCTCGAGCTTGAGTCCGCGGGCCTCGGCCTGGAGGCGAGACACCGCGCAGGCCTGCTCGATCGTGTCGCGTACGGCGAAATCGGTCACCTCGATTTCGAGCTGGCCCGCCTCGATCTTCGAGATATCGAGGATGTCGTTGATCAGCGCGATCATCTGCTCGCCGGAGCTCGCCACGTGCGCCGCGAGGAAGCGCTGGTCCTCGTCAAGCTCGGTGTCCAGCAGCAGCTCGGTCATCCCGATCACGCCGTTCATCGGTGTGCGGATCTCGTGGCTCATGTTTGCCAGGAAGGCCGACTTCATGTTTGATGCCTCGACCGCCTGATCGCGCGCCGCCGCGAGCTCTGCGGCCGCGCGATTGCGCTCGGTAACGTCCTGGCTCAGAACTATGCGGCAGGCGCTGCCATCGATCACCACGTCGTTGGCGGTGATCTCGACGTCGACGATCGTCCCGTCCCGGTAGACGTGGCGCCGCGGTATGCGCATGCGAAAGCCTGACTGCGCCTGTCCATCGGCGGGGCGCATCGAGTCCATGAACACCGCAACGTCCTCGTCGGGCAGCAGGTCCCAGGCGTGCATCGCGAGGAACTCCTCGCGCGAGAAGCCGTACACCGCGATTGCTGCGCTGTTGACGGCGGAGATCTGGAAGCTGTCTCGCTGGTACAGCCACATTGGCTGCGGGTTGCGCTCGAACATTGCGCGGTGCACGCGCTCGCTGGCCTCGAGCTGCTCACGGTTGGCCTCGAGTCGCCGCTCGGCCTCGATGCGCTTTGTGACGTCGCGGGTTATCGACCAAACGCCGACGATCGTTCGCGCTTCGTCGTACAGCGGCATGCGCGTTATCTCGACCCAGGCCTCGGGGCGGCCGGGGATCGTCTCGTGCGCCACGATCCCGTGGATCGGCTCGCTCGTCTCGAGCACGCGCAGGTCAGCGGCCCGAGCGGCGGCCGCGACCGGTCCGCTGAAGAAGTCGTCGTAGGTCTTGCCGACAACGTCATCGAGCGTGCGCCCGGGAGCATAGGCGTCGAGCCAGCCGGCGCTGACCATGATGTAGCGGCTCTCGCAGTCCTTGAACGCCGTTCGCACATCGCGGCTGGCGTTTGCGTTGCGCGTGCACAGGCGCGCGACCTCCTCGCGCGTGAGCGCGAGGAGGCTCGGCCTGGAGGTCAGGTCGTGCAACACCACGCGGCTCGGCAGCTCCCCGTCGGCCATACAGTCTTATCGGCCCTGGCCGGGTGAGCGTGAGCCCGCGCCGCCGGCCTGGGTCGCCTGTCCGCCGGCTCAGCTCGCGAGGCCGGGGGTGAAGAGGACGCCGTCGCAGCGCACGTCCTCGCCCAGGTCGAGCGCCAGCTCGCCAGCCGCATGATGGTCGTGCTCGATCAGCAGCATGGCAGCGGGGTGGGCGACATCGCGCTCCTCCCCGTTAACCATGATCTTTCCCCGCTCGCGTCCGGCACGGGGCTCGAGCACCGCCCAGACACCGCCCGCCTCATAGGCTCCCGGCCACGGCGGCTCGAGCCGGTCCTCGCTCGGCACGACGAGCTGCGCGCCGGGAGCATCCTCGGCGCGCAGCGGCGCGAGCGGCTCGCACTCGACGCCGAGCAGCTCCTGGATCGCCAGCTCGGTCTCTGCGTAGCCGCCCTCGCCATAGCAGTAGTCGGCGAGCAGGCCGTCGGCGTTCCAGAGGTAGCGCGCGGGCCAGCCGGCGTTCTCGTACTCCTGCCAGAGGGCGAAGTTCGTGTCGAGCAGCACCGGGTGGACGACCTCCAGGCGCTCGATCGCGGCGCGCACGGAGTCCTCGTTCGCCGACGCACGAAAGCCGGGCGAGTGCACGCCGACGACGAGCAGGCCGGCCGCCTCGTAGCGCTCGTGCCAGGCCTTGACGTAGGGGAGGGTGTGCAGCGAGTTGGGCCGGCAGAAGTCCCAGAACTCGATCAGCACCGGACGCCCGCGCAGCTCGTGCATCGACAGCGGCGGCGAGTTGACCCAGGCCGAGCCGCTGGGGAATGGCGGTGCGGCGATCGTGTCGGTCGGCGGGCGCACGGCGCGCGACGCTAGCAGCCCGGCACCGCGAGGCGCTGCGTGCGAACCTTCCGGCCGTGCGCAGCTTCGGCAGTGACAACCATTCCGGCGTGCCGGCGGAGATCCTGGCGGCGCTCGCCGCCGCGAACGTCGACCACGCCCCGTCCTACGGCGAGGACGAATGGACCGCGCGGGCGGAGCAATGCTTCCGCGATCAGCTCGGTGAGCAGGCGCGCGCGTTCCTCGTCTTCAACGGCACGGCGGCGAACGTGCTCGCGCTGCGCGCCGCCTGCCAACCGTGGGAGGGCGTGATCTGCACGGCGAACGCGCACATCCACGTCCACGAGGCGGGTGCGCCGGAGCGGATCGCCGGGGTCAAGCTCCACCCGCTGGCGAGCGCGGACGGCAAGCTGCGCCCGGAGCAGATCGATCCGCTGCTGCATGGCGCCGGCGACGAGCACGCGGTCCAGATGCGGCTCGTCTCGCTCACGCAGGCCACCGAGCTCGGCACCGTCTACACGCTCGCCGAGCTGCGCGCGCTGACCGATCATGCCCACGAGCTCGGCCTGCTCGTCCACCTCGACGGCGCGCGACTCGCCAACGCGGCGGCGGCGCTCGGCGTGCCGCTGCGCGCGCTCACCACCGACTCCGGCATCGACCTGCTGTCGTTCGGCGGCACCAAGCTCGGCCTGCTTGGCGCCGAGGCCGTCGTGCTGCTACGTCCCGAGCTCGCTCCGGACTTCCGCTACCTGCGCATGCAGACCGGGCAGCTCGCCTCGAAGGGACGCTTCCTCGCGGCACAGTTCCTCGCGCTGTTCGAGGACGATCTCTGGCTCTCGCTCGCGCGCCATGCCAACGCGATGGCGGCGCGGCTCGGCGACGGCGTGCGCGGGCTGGACGGCGTCACGCTGACCCAGCCGGTCGAGTCCAACGCCGTCTTCGCGACTCTGCCGCGCGCGGCGATCGCGCCGCTGCAGGCGCAATGGCCGTTCTACGTCTGGGACGAGCCGACCTGCGAGGTGCGCTGGCTCTGCTCATGGGACACGAAGGCGGAGGAGGTCGACGCCTTCGTGGCGGCGATCGCCGCCGCCGTCTAGGTCGGCGCTGCCACCACGAGTAGCGTGCGGCGCTCGACGGCCGCTTCCAGGTCGCCGCCGTCGTCGATCACGCTCCAGCCCGCTCGCTCGAGCAGGTTGAACTGCGCCGCGACCGGAAGGATCGTCCGCCACGGCTCGCTCTCGCCGTGGGCGCGCCTGGCGTTCGCCGTGCCGACCACGATCGCCGAGTCGAGACCGGCATGGTGGACCGCGAAGCTCGCGGCGAGGCGGCTCGAAGCCTCGGCGCGCTCGCGCAGCGATCTGAGTAGCCGGACGATCGTCGCCTCGTCGAGGTAGACAAGCAGCCCTTCGCAGATGAACAGCGAGGCCTTGCCGGCGTCGTGACCGCCGCCGGCGAGCACCCTGGCAGCGTCGTCGCTGCGGAAGTCCGCCTCGAGCAGCGTCAGCCCGGCGGTGTCGATGGCAATCCGCTCGAGCCGGCGGCGCTTGTCGCGCTGCGTTGCGGGGTGATCGAGCTCGAAGTAGCGAACGCCCGCAGAGCGGAAGCGCAGCGCCCGGTCGTCGTAGCCGGCGCCGAGGATCACGACCTGCGCGATCCCGTCGGTGATCGCCGCGAGCACCTGCGAGTCGAAGAAAGCGGTCCGCGCATCGAGGTTCGCGCGCAGCGCTCCGCTCCGCGCCGGGCGCATCCCCGCACACAGGCGCCGCTGCGCCTCCGGATCGCCGTCCGGCGAGTGCGGTCGCACGAGCTGGGCGCGGTAGGCCGCAACCGACTGGCTCGTGCGTGATGGGGTCAACCGCTGCCTGCGCCAGCGTGTGGGCCAGAGCTTCACCTCGCGCACCATACGACGGGCGCCTAAGCTGTTCGCATGTTCGAAAGCTTCGATCGTGTCGTGCGCTGCAGCAAGGGTCACCTGTTCACGACGATCTGGATACCGCTGGCATCGTTCAAGGCCGTGCGCCTCGGCCCCGCGCGTTATCAGCGCTGTCCCGTGGGCCATCACTGGGCGATGGTCCGCCAGGTCGATCCCAGCGCGCTCGATCCGGACGAGCTCGCGGCCGCACAGGCGATCCACGACATCCGGATCCCATAACCGCCGGCGCGGCCTGGTCCACGCTCAGCCGCCGTGCCCAGGCCCGTCACAGCGGGTCCGCCAGACGCCATGTCTGTGTAGATGGACCGTCTGAGCGAAGCCGACGACCAGGCGCTGCTCGCCGCCGCTGACCGCGGCGATCGTGAGGCCTTCGCCGCCTTCTATCGTCGCCACCTGGCGCCCGTCGTCGCCGTGCTCGCCGCAGCCAGCGGCGACCGCGAGCTCGCCGCCGATCTCGCGGCGGAGGTGTTCGCCACCGCCCTGCTTGCAGCCGGGCGCTATCGCCCCGAGCACCACAGCGCGCTGCCGTGGCTCTGCGGAATAGCACGACACAAGCTGAGCGAATCACGTCGCCGTGGTCGGGCCGAGAACCGCGCACGCCGCCGGCTGGCGATGCCGCGGGAGACGTTTGAGGATGCCGATCTTGCCCGCGTCGACGAGCTCGTCCGCGACGGGAATCCAGTCCTCGAGTCGCTCCAGCTACTGCCCTCATCCCAGCGCGATGCCGTCTGGGCCCGGATCGTCGAGGAGCGTGATTACGGCGAGATTGCCCTCGCCGTCGGCGCATCCGAGGCGGTCGTTCGCCAGCGCGTCCACCGCGCCCTGTCGCGCCTGCGCGCCGCAACCCGTGAGGAGGATTGATGGCCGACTACTTCGATCGAGTCGAGCTGCATCTGCTTGACGCCGTCGGGCGGCGCACGCTGCGCCGACGGCACCGCCTGTACGACGCCGGCGCTCGCCTGCGTCGACTGCCGCGGGGCTTTGCACTCGGCTTTGCGCTGGTCGTCGTCGGCGCGTCGGCCGCGACCGCTGCGGCGCTGCTGGGCCAGCCGTCCGTCGCCCTCTCTGGCCGCGTGCCGAAAGCCGTGCTGCACCCGCCCGGCGGCGGCGCACCGATCCCCTACCAGGTCGTCGTGGAGCCGAACCTCAGCCCAGGCGATCCTGGTTGGGGGGTCGGCGTCGAGCTGGGCTCCCGCCGACTGCCGATTCCGGCGGGCGTGCTGTCTGGCAATTACCCCTCGAGCTACCTCCCCGTCATCTGGGACAACCCGTCGCCGTTGCAGCCGTACGCCAAGGTAGACATCGAGATGCCAGGAGGGCAGGCCAGCTCGGTCGCCGCGATACTGACTGCCGGCGGCGTCGCAGCGGTGCGTTTCGGCAAGGAGATCATCCGCACGCGCAGCGCGCCGGGCCTACCGGCGGGAGATCGGATCGCGGTCTTCTTCACTCCGCCGTCGCTGCTCCATCCGGCCACCCCGCTTGCGCCGGTCGGCACTCCGCAAGCGATCGCGCTCGCTCAGGACGGACATCCCCTGGCGCGCGCGAAGCCCCCCGCACTCAACCCGCTCGGCCCGCAGCTGCGCTCGTGGGGTCCCACGAGGACCTCAGGCGCGGGCGAAGGCGGCGTCTCCTCAGCTCGGCCGCTTCCAGGGGTCTGCGAGCTCGCGCAGCGGGCGCTCCCCGGTCTGCGAGCGCAATCGGGGACGGTGATCAGCGGACTCGCGCGGCTAGCGGGCGCCGAAGGCGAGGTCCTCGAGCCGTGCCTGGAGACCGTCTACACGTTCCAGCACTCTGCGATCACCGTGGCTCTCCTCTTGAACGGCGCCGACCTCGGCAGCCGTCCGGGCCTAATCCCGAACGCGAAGGCGGTGCGCGGCGATCCCGGATTCGTGAACGTGGTGCTGGGCAGGGCGCCGGGCGGGCTCACCGCTGAGCTCGTCGCTGGAAAGGCTTGGCTCGTCGCCCAGGGTGGCAACGCAGTTGCGCAGCGCATCGCAGTCCTGCGGGCGCTGCACGTCGCCAAGCTCGATCTCGGGCCGTTCCAACTGCCCGTCTCGGGCCACGCACTGCTCCGCGCCGAGGCCTGTCTGCAACGAGCTGGCGTGTCCACGTCCATAAGCGGGTCGTTCACGAACTATCCCTACCTGCTCACGGTCAAGAGCCTCGGCGCCACGGTCGGCTTCTACGACACGATCGCCGACGCCCGCGGGGATCTGCGCAACCAACGAGCTGATGCCGTGCTCACCTACACCGCGGCCGTGACGCGCCATGGGAACGCGACGATTTCCTGGGCAACGAAACCCACACCGGCCGCGAAAGCCCGACTCGAGCGCTGCCTCAGGTGAAGCCAGAGGCGACAGACGAGGACGCTGACGGCAGGTGCTGCAAGAGAACGCAGGCCGACTTCGTCGGCGCCGCAGTCCCTACCCGATTGAGCCGATCATCTCCAGCTGGATCAGCCGGTTGAGCTCGACCGCGTACTCCATCGGCAGCTCCTTCGTGACGGGCTCGATGAAGCCGTTGACGATCATCGCGGCGGCCTCGTCCTCGCTGAAGCCGCGGGTGCCCATGTAGAAGAGCTGCTCGTCGGAGATCCGCCCGACCGTCGCCTCGTGGGCGACCGTCACGTGTGGGTTCTCGATCTGGATGTCGGGCCAGGTGTCGGAGCGCGAGATGCCGTCCATCATCAGGCCGTCGCACTGGACGCGAGCCTTCGAGCCCTGTGAGTGCGGGCCCATCTTGACGAGGCCGCGGTAGCCCATGATCCCGCCGTCCTTGGAGATCGACTTGGCGAGGATGTTCGAGGTCGTGTTCGGCGCGAGGTGGACGACCTTGGCGCCGGTGTCCTTGTGGACGCCCTTGCCGGCCACGCCGACGTTGAGATGGTCGGCGCGCGCGCCCTCACCCATCAGGTAGGAGCCCGGGTAGAGCATCACGCACTTCGCGCCCATCGAGCCGCCGACCCATTCGACGGTGCCGCCGGCATCGACCCGAGCGCGCTTGGTGTTGAGGTTGTAGACGTCCTTGGACCAGTTCTGGACCGTCGTGTAGCGCGCCTTCGCGCCCTCGTGGACGAAGATCTCGACGACCGCCGAGTGCATCGAGTTGACGCTGTAGGTCTGCGCTGTGCAGCCCTCGATGTAGTTCACGTCCGAACCCTCGTCGGCGATGATCAGCGTGTGCTCGAAGGTGCCCTCGCCGGCGCCCTCCATGCGGAAGTAGGACTGCAGCGGCAGGTCGCACTTGACGCCCGGCGGGATGTAGACGAACGCACCGCCGGACCAGACCGCGCCGTGGAGCGCCGAGAACTTGTTGTCCTGCGCCGGCACGCACTTGGTCATGAAGTACTTCTGGACCAGCTCCGGATATTCGTTGACCGCGGTGTCCATCGAGCAGAAGAGGATGCCGAGCTTCGAGTACTCCTCCTTGAGGCCCTCGTAGACCGGCTCCTGGCGCCAGACGCCGATCACGCCGGCGAGGTGCTCGCGCTCGGCCTGGGGGATCCCGAGATCCTCGTAGGTCTGCTTCATGTCCGCGGGGACGTCGTCCCAGGAGTTGAAGCGCCCGGTGGTCGGCGGCGAGTAGAGGACGAGGTCGTCGAAGTTGAGTCCCGAGAGGTCCGGGCCCCAGGTCGGGATCGGCTTGCGCTGGAAGATCTCGAACGAGCGCTCGCGCTTCTCGCGCATCCAGTCCGGCTCGCCCTTGATCTTCGAGAGCTCGCGGATCACCTCGAGTGAGACGCCGCGACGGGCGACCAGCTCGCCCTGCTCCGTCTCTTCGATCGGGCTCGGCTTGTTGATTCGTGCGGTTTGCGTAGCCACAAGACCTATCTTAGCGGTCGGGATCGACTTGCTCACCGACGGGCCAGCTTCCCTCGCCGGTGATCGCGTGGCGCAGCACCTTCAGCGAGAGCAGAGCGCACTTGCGCCGCGTCGCCGATATGTCGATTCCGAGCAGCTCGAGCATCCAGTCTGCATCGAGCGCAGCGGCCTCCTCGACGTCCATCCCGATCAGCTCCTCGGAGGCGATCGAAGCGGCCGCAAGCGAGATCGCGCAGCCGTGGCCGTTGAAGCGCAGATCCTCGATCCGGCCGTCGCTCACGCGCAGTTGCACGCCCAGCTCGTCGCCGCACAGCGGGTTGTACTCGTGCGCGTCGAGGTCGTGCGGGTCGAGCTCGCCGAAGTTCCGCGGACGCTTGTAGTGCTCGAGGATGAAGTCGCGGTAGAGATCGTCCATCAGCGGACCGTCACGCGAAGATCTTCTGGGCGCCGCGCACTGCTTCGACCAGAGCGTCGACGTCGTCGGGCATGTTGTAGGGGCCGAAGCTCGCGCGCGCGGTCGCCGCGACGCCGAGCTTGGCCATCAGCGGTTGTGCGCAATGGTGGCTGGCACGCACGCAGACGTTCTCGCGACCGAGCAGCTCGGCGATGTCGTGTGGGTGGATGCCCTCGACGGCGAAGGCGACGACGCCGCCGCGATCGTCCGCGCTCGGCGGTCCGAAGATCCGCACGCCCGGCAGCTCAGCGAGCCGCTCGAGCGCGTAGCCGGTCAGTTCGCGCTCGTGTGCGCGCACGCGTTCCATGCCGAGGGCCCCGAGGTAGTCGATCGCCGCTCCGAGCCCGACCGCCTGGGCGATCATCGACGTGCCCGCCTCGAACTTCCACGGTAGCTCGTTCCAGGTCGTGTGCTCGCGCGTGACGCTCGCGATCATGTCGCCGCCGGAGAGGAACGGCGGCATCTGCTCGAGCAGCTCGGCGCGGGCATGAAGCACGCCG
>Ga0302178_10004105_pt1 | contig 10690 bp, 9 predicted proteins | sample I_Palsa_E1_3_FD_198790 | JGI IMG/M metagenome (GOLD analysis project Ga0302178, IMG submission 198790) | Peat permafrost microbial communities from Stordalen Mire near Abisko, Sweden - I_Palsa_E1_3 | ecosystem: Environmental > Terrestrial > Soil > Palsa > Peat permafrost | place: Sweden: Abisko... | reverse complement strand
CGCCGTGCCGACGATCAGCACGCCGGCTACCACGTGGGCCACCACCGACCAGGTGCGCAGCGTCAACGCGAGGGCGGGTGTGCCGAACTCCGGCTTACGTGACTGCAGCAGTGCGAACACCACCGGCAGCGCTGCCAGCGCGATAACCACGCCGGCGACGATCCGCGCCGCGGTCCCCAGCGCGTGTGAGGTGTCGCCCATCAACTCGGGCCACCGCGGCAACACGAAGAAGAAGTAGAGGACGCCGGCAGCGACCGAAGACGTCGCGTGCCAGAAAGTGGCGGCCCTGCGTCCCATGCTCCTCCTCGAGCTGATGATCCGGAAGTGACCAGACCCTACCAATCAGGCCTGGTCACATCCCGGACTAAGTGCGGAGGATGCGGGATTTGAACCCGCGAGGGCTATTAACCCAACCCGCGTTCCAGGCGAGCGCCATAGGCCACTAGGCGAATCCTCCGTCGGCCATGGTAGCCGAGCGCAGGTCAGGGTCTTCGGGCAATCGAAGCGGAGCCGGGTACTAGACTCTCGGTGGACCCCGCGCGGCGTCTATCCTGTGAACTCCCCCAGGGCCGGAAGGCAGCAAGGGTCAATGGGCTCTGGCGGGTGCGCGGGGTCCCCTAAGTCGATCTGGTAGCGACCCGCCGCGCTCGGCTTCGCCGGGCTTGCGATCGCTACCGGTGGCAGCCCCCTTGGTGGAAGGCGCAGTGGAACGATGAAAGGCGGATGGTGTCGTACGGCTCGTTCAGCTCCCTAGGCCGTACCGACCTCGAGGCATTGCATGCCCGCCATCAGCAGGGCTACGCCGAGCTGCAATCCAAGAGGCTCGCCCTCGACCTCACCCGCGGAAAGCCCTGCAGCGAGCAGCTTGATCTGTCCAACGCCCTGTTGAGCCTGCCCGGGTCTGACTACCGCGACGGCGATGGCACCGACACGCGCAACTACGGCGGGCAGCATGGCCTACCCGAACTGCGCGCCATCTTCGGCGAACTGCTCGGCATTCCGGTGCAAAACCTGATCGCCGGCAACAACGCCAGCCTCGAACTGATGCATGACGTCATCATGTTCTCGATGCTGCACGGCGGGGTGGATTCGCCGCGGGCATGGAAAGACGAGGCAGGAGTCAAGTTCTTATGCCCGGTGCCCGGCTACGACCGGCACTTCGCCATCACCGAAACCCTCGGCATCGAGATGATCCCGATCCCGATGCGCGAGGACGGCCCGGACGTCGACCTGATCGAAGAGCTGGTCGCCGTCGATCCGGCGATCAAAGGCTTGTGGGCGGTCCCGGTCTTCGCCAACCCCACCGGCATCACCTACTCGTGGGAAACCGCGCGACGGCTCGTCCAGATGAAAACCGCCGCTGAGGATTTCCGCCTTTTCTGGGACAACGCGTACGCGGTGCACACCCTGACGCTGGACTTCATCCGCCAGATCGACGTGCTGGGCCTGGCCGCCGCCGCGGGCAACCCCAACCGTCCGTATGTCTTCGCGTCGACGTCGAAGATCACCTTCGCTGGCGCCGGCGTCAGCTTCTTCGGCGGATCGCTGGGCAACATTGCCTGGTACCTGCAGTACGCCGGTAAGAAGTCGATTGGGCCGGACAAGATCAACCAGCTGAGGCACCTGCGCTTCTTCGGCGACGCCGATGGTGTCCGGCTGCAGATGCTGCGTCACCAGCAACTGCTGGCGCCCAAGTTCGCGCTGGCGCTGGAGATTTTGGACAAGCGGCTGAGCGAATCCAAGATCGCCTCCTGGAACGAGCCCGAAGGTGGCTACTTCATCAGCCTCGACGTGCTGCCCGGCACGGCGCGGCGCACGGTCGCGCTGGCCAAGGATGCGGGTATCGCCGTCACCGAGGCGGGCGCGTCGTTCCCATACCGGAAAGACCCGGACGACAAGAACATCCGGATCGCGCCTACGTTCCCGCCGGTGTCCGATCTGAACAACGCGATCGACGGGCTGGCGACGTGCACGTTGCTGGCCGCGACCGAGTCGTTGCTGAACCACAGTTAGCTCGCGTCAGCCTGTCTCGGTAGCGTGGGCGACCGTGGCTCTCTACCGCAAGTACCGACCGGCGAACTTCGCCGAGGTGGTGGGACAGGAACACGTCACCGAGCCGCTGTCGACCGCATTGACGGCGGGCCGAATCAACCACGCATACCTGTTCTCCGGTCCGCGTGGCTGCGGTAAGACGTCGTCGGCGCGCATTCTGGCCCGCTCGTTGAACTGCGAGCAGGGGCCGACGGCCACGCCATGCGGCGTCTGCGATTCCTGCGTCGGCCTGGCGCCCAACGGGCCCGGCAGCATCGACGTCGTCGAACTCGACGCTGCCAGCCACGGCGGCGTGGACGACACCCGTGAGCTGAGAGACCGGGCGTTCTACGCGCCGGCCCAGTCTCGCTATCGGGTGTTCATCGTCGATGAGGCGCACATGGTCACCACTGCGGGCTTCAACGCGCTGCTCAAGATCGTCGAGGAGCCGCCCGACCATCTGATCTTCATCTTCGCGACCACCGAGCCGGAGAAGGTGCTGCCGACCATCCGCTCGCGCACCCACCACTATCCGTTCCGGCTGCTGCCGCCGCGGACCATGCGGGGGTTGATCGAGCGGATCTGTGCCCAGGAGGATGTGGTCGTCGACGACGCCGTGTACCCGCTGGTGATCCGGGCCGGTGGCGGTTCTCCCCGTGACACGTTGTCGGTGCTCGACCAGTTGCTGGCCGGTGCCGAAGGAAATCGAGTGGACTACCGGCGCGCACTGGGCTTGCTGGGTGCCACCGATGTGGCGTTGATCGACGAGGCCGTCGACGCGCTTGGCGCCGTGGATGCGGCGGCGCTGTTCGGGGCGGTGGAATCGGTGATCGACGCCGGTCACGACCCCCGCCGATTCGCCACCGACCTGTTGGAGCGGTTCCGCGACTTGCTTGTGCTGCAAGCAATTCCCGACGCTACCTCCCGTGGTGTGGTCGATGCCCCCGAAGACGTGCTGGAGCGGATGCGTGAGCAAGCGACCCGGATCGGCCGCGCGACGCTGACCCGCTATGCCGAGGTCGTGCACGCCGGTCTGACCGAGATGCGGGGGGCGACGGCGCCACGTCTGCTGCTCGAAGTGATCTGCGCGCGGCTGCTGCTGCCGTCGGCGAGCGATGCCGAATCGGCTCTGCTGCAACGTGTCGAGCGGATCGAGACCCGACTGGACATGTCCATTCCGGACGGCGAGAAGCCAGAGCGGTCCGCGCCTGTGCGGCGTTCGGAACCCGCGCCGCCCCCGTCGCCACCTGCTGTGGCGGCCGAACCGGCACCCACACCATCGCCCGCGCCGGTCCCCGAGCCGTCGCCGGAGCCGAGCCCACCCGATCCCGAGCCCGTCGTGTCCGAAGAGGTCCCGGCCGTTGCAGGCTCGGCCGAGCCGAATGCGGCCGCAGTCCGCACCTTGTGGCCGACGGTGCGCGACAAGGTCCGCCAACGCAGTCGTACCACCGAAGTGATGCTGGCCGGTGCCACCGTGCGCGCGGTCGAAGGCAACACCTTGGTGCTGAGCCATGAATCGGCGCCCCTGGCCAAGCGGTTGAGCGAACAGCGCAACGCCGATGTCATCGCCGAAGCCCTCAAAGATGCGTTGGGTGTGGACTGGCGAGTGCGGTGTGAAGCCGGCGCCGCGAGTCTGGCACCCGAAGCGCCCGTCGCGCCGGCCCGTCCCGCCGAGCGTCCCTCGCGCAGGATGGTTCCGCCGCCACCCCCGCCGAGCGAAGCGCCGGTCGACTCGGATACCGACGAACGGGCCGAAGAGGAGAGCATGCTCGCCGAGGCCGGTCAGGACGACGCGGCAACACCGCGCCGCGATCCCGAAGAGGCCGCTCTCGAGCTGCTGCAAAACGAGCTGGGCGCACGCCGCATCGATAACGGCTAGCCAGGCCAAATGGGCGAGCTAGACCGCTGAGGCGAGTCAACGCCTCGCCTACAGACTGATTACCTGCCAATGTCCAATTAGTTGGACAAATTGTCGCAGTTTATGCGTGAAATAGACCACAGGTAATATTTTTACTATTAAACCAGTAAAAACGTATGTAATACTCGGGTAATGACCATGTCTAGTATTCGGTCTCCTGAAGCTGCGGTTGGCGCGTCAGCCATATATGAGCTGAAACGCCGCGATGTCGTCGACACCAGCGACCTTCCTCATCCGCCGTTCCGAGTGCCGTTTCTGGGCGATGTCCTGGGTCTGAATCCCCGCACTCCGTTTCAGTCCTCGCTACCGCAGATAAAGAAATTGGGCCCGATCTCGGCCCGGAGAATGTTCGGCACGGACATGGTCGCCGTGAGTGGGGCCGACCTGGTCGCCGAGGTGCACGATGACACCCGTTTCGGCAAATACGTCGGGCACCACTTGACCGCGCTCCGAGAGATCACCGGCGAAGCCTTGTTCACCGCCGAGACTGATCATCCGGATTGGCGACTCGCGCATGACATTCTCAAGCCTGCGTTTACCCGCGAGGCGATGCAGGGATATCACACCATTATGGCGAACGTGATCCAGGAGCTGCTGGATCGGTGGGATGGCGCGGCCGGCAGCGCACGTCGCGTGGATGTCACCGGTGACATGACGCGGTTGACCCTGGAAACCATCGGGCGCGCCGGCTTTGGTTACCGCCTCGCGTCGTTCAACCGTCGGCGGCCGCATCCGTTCGTCTCTGCGATGAACCGAGTGCTGTTGTACGCCAACTGGTCGACAGTTCCTGCGCTGGCGCGGCCCGTCCGTCCACTCATGTTGCATGCCGGCGCGAAGATAGGACGCATCGTTGACGAAGTCATCGAAGCACGCCGCGCCGGAGCAAGTTCGGAGACTCCAGATCTGCTCGACCTGATGTTGAATGCCGCGCACCCCACCACCGGGCGCAGCCTCGATCCGGTCAACATTCGTCAGCAGGTCATCACATTCATGGTTGCTGGACACGAGACCACCTCGGGCGCATTGTCTTTCGCGCTCTACTACCTCACCCAAAATCCGGAGGTATTGGCACGAGCCAAGGCGGAGGTGGATGCGGTGTGGGGCGCCTCCGATAACCCCGAGCCGTCCTACAACGATGTCGCGAAGCTCAGGTACGTGCGAGCGGTGATCGACGAATCGTTACGACTCTGGCCCACGGCGCCCGGTTATTTGCGTGTCGCGCACAAGGACACCGTGCTTGGCGGCAGGTACCGGATCAAGAAGGGGCAATGGGTCCTGGTGGTGTTGCCGATACTGCAGCGCGACCCGCGCGTGTGGTCGGACCCTGAGCGGTTCGATCCCGACCGGTTCGCGCCTGGCCAGACCAAGAATCGCGCGCATGCTTACAAGCCGTTCGGGACGGGCCAGCGGGCCTGCATTGCTCGCCAGTTCGCGTTGCACGAAGCCATGCTGACGCTGGGGCTGATCCTTCATCGTTACGATCTGACACCGGACGACAATTACCAGCTGCGGATCTCCGAGTCGATCACTTTGAAGCCCAGAGGATTTCGCCTCGGGCTGGGTAAACGAACCGAATCGTCGAGATTGCCGGCAGCTTCCCCTGAATTGAGTCGCCGCGGCGCCTAGGGCTGTCACCAGGCACCACCTATACGCTGGTCTGCGACATCAGCCCGTGCAGAGGAGTTACGCCAAATGGGACACGTCAGTGCAGCCAGCACGATTCTGATCAACGCTGAGCCCGCAGCCGTGCTGTCCGCCGTAGGTGACTACCAAAACGTCCGGCCCAAAATTCTGTCTTCGCATTACCACGACTACCAGGTGCTGGAAGGCGGGCAGGGGCAGGGAACGGTCGCCAGCTGGAAGCTGCAAGCCACCGAATCGCGGGTCCGCGACGTTCGCGCCAACGTCGACGTCGCCGGCCACGCCGTCATCGAGAAAGACGCCAACTCGACCATGGTGACCAACTGGACCGTGGCCCCCGCCGGACCGGGTTCGAGCGTCACCGTCACCACCACGTGGAAGGGTGCCGGTGGTGTGAAGGGTTTCTTCGAGAAGACGTTCGCGCCACTGGGGCTGAAAAAGATTCAGGCCGAGGTGCTGGCCAACCTGAAACGGGAAGTCGAGAGCTGACCGCTCAGTGCGCCGGTGTTTGACCACCTAGGAAGGCGGCAACGCCCCTGACCACGGCGTCGGCATACTTCTGCCGGCCCTCGGGGCTTTCCATCAACGCCGAGTCGACCGGATTCTTCATGTTGCCGCACTCGACTAGGACGGACGGATATTGCGCCAGGTTCAGCCCGGCCAGGTCCGACCGCCCATACAGGCCGTCCTGGCCGATATAGCTGGCCGGTGGGATACCCGAGGCCTGCATCTGGTCGCGCATGACGCGGGCGAGCTGCACCGCGGGTCCGGCCTGGGCCTGGTTGAGCGGCGGCGCGGAATAGTTGACGTGAAAACCCCGCCCGCCCGGGGGACCGCCGTCGGCGTGGATGCTGACGACCGCGTTCGGGTGCAGCGCGTTGGCCATCGCGGCCCGTTGGTCGACGCACGGGCCGACCGTGGAGTCGTCGCCGCGAGACATCGCCGTGCGCGCCCCGAGCGCGTTGAGCGCGGCGCGAATGCGCAGCGTGGTGTCCCAGGTGAAGGTGTGCTCCGGGTAGCCGTCGTTGGTCGTTGTCCCGCTGGCCTGGCAGTCTTTGGTGCCACCGCGACCGGTGGGCACCTGGCGGCTGATGGATGCGTCGTTGGCGCCGTTATGGCCCGGATCGAGGAACACGATCATGCCGGCGATGCTGCCGGGTGCGGCGACCGCGGGCGGGGGAGTCGGTGCGACGGCGACGGCAGCGAGGACGCCGACGGCTCCCAGCGCCGCGGGAGCCCCGACACGCAGGCGATGAGATATGCGCACGGCGCCACGTTAGCGCGGCGCCGTCTACGCTTGGAACTCTGAACCGCCCGCACGAGGCAGGCGAAACCAAGTCGATACCAAGACGCAAGGGGACTGTCATGCAACCCGGAGGCCAGCCCGACATGTCGGGGTTGCTCGCCCAGGCACAGCAGATGCAGCAAGAGCTGATGGCTGCCCAGCAGCGACTCATCAACTCCGAGGTCCACGGCAAGGCCGGTGGCGGTCTGGTCGAGGTCACCGTCAAGGGCAACGGCGAGGTCGTCGCGGTGAAGGTCGATCCCAAGGTCGTCGACCCCGATGACGTCGAGACGTTGCAGGACCTGATCGTCGGCGCACTTGATGACGCCACGAAGCAGGTCGCAACCCTGGCCCAGCAGCAGCTCGGCCCGCTGGCCGGCGGGATGAGCGGCGCGCTGGGCATGCCGGAGTCCTGAACGCAGCCAGATGTTTGAAGGACCGGTCCAGGATCTGATCGACGAACTCGGCAAGCTGCCGGGTATCGGGCCTAAAAGCGCGCAGCGGATCGCTTTTCACCTGTTGTCCGTCGAGCCACCGGACATCGACCGGCTTACTGCTGTGCTGGCCAAGGTCCGCAACGGCGTGCGGTTCTGCTCGGTGTGCGGCAACGTCTCCGATGACGAGCGATGCCGTATCTGCGCCGATCCGCGCCGCGACGGCACGCAGGTGTGCGTCGTGGAAGAGCCGAAGGATGTGCAGGCCGTCGAGCGCACCCGCGAATTCCGCGGGCGCTACCACGTTCTGGGTGGGGCGTTGGACCCGCTGTCCGGCATCGGCCCCGAGCAGCTCCGGATTCGCGAGCTGCTGAACCGGATCGGCGAGCAGGTCGACGGCGTGGACATCACCGAGGTGATCATCGCCACCGACCCCAACACCGAAGGCGAGGCGACTGCCACCTACCTGGTGCGGACGCTGCGCGACATTCCCGGGCTGACGGTCAGCCGGATCGCATCCGGTTTGCCGATGGGCGGCGATTTGGAATTCGCCGACGAGCTGACCCTGGGCCGCGCGCTGACCGGCCGTCGCGCAATGGTCTGATGGGGCGTTCCGTCACACCGGCAACTCTGGCACCGGGACCGGCCCATTAGATGATGTTCCAATTCGGCACCACCGGCGATATCAGATGTCGCATGTGCACTCAAAACGAGAGAAGCAGTAGCTCCTGACTGAGTGATGCAGGAGGCTGATGTAACCGCAGCTAGGCCCGGAGCCGCTCACGGCGGAGCAAGTCCACCTCTGGCAGATCCAGCGGCACCAGCTCACCGACCACCTTGCCGAGCAGCAGGTCGGCGAACTCGGGATTGCGGGCCAAGCACGGCCCGTGCATGTAGGTGGCGAACACGCTGCCCTGCACAGCGCCGTCGATCCCGTCGCCGGCGCGGTTGCCCGCACCCTTCTTCACGGCGCCCAGCGGGGCCGCGGCATCGCCGAGAACCGTTCCGCCGCGGTGGTTTTCGAAGCCGGTCAAGGGCGAGGTCAAACCGGCCAGCAGCGGCGAGGTGACCAGTTCGCCGATGGTCCGCGCCGGCTGCGGCGAGGTGGTCAGGTCGAGCAGTCCCACGCCGTCGACCCGTTCGCCCGCCGACGTTTCGTACCAGTGGCCGAGCACCTGGATGGCCGCGCAGATCGCCAGCACTGGGGCGCCGCGGGCCGCCGCGCGCTGCAGACCCGGATGGTGGATCAGGTGCTTGGTGGCCAGCCGCTGGGCGTAGTCTTCGGCCCCGCCTAGCGTGTACAGGTCGAGGCTCTCGGGCACCGCGTCGGCCAGCGTGATCTCGACGATCTCCGCGGCTATGCCCCGCAGCCGCAGGCGTTGCCGCAGCACCGCCGCGTTTCCGCCGTCGCCGTAGGTGCCCATCACGTCGGGCAGCACCAGCCCGATTCGTACCGTCGAGTCAGCCATTGCGGGCCAATCGACGTTGCAGTTGCAGGAAAGCGGTGTAGTTGGCGACGACCTCGACAGGTCCGGGCCGGCAGGATGCGATGGCGGCCATCGTGTCGTGCACCAGGATGTGTTGCACGTCGGCGTAGCCAAGTCGCACGGCGAGGTCGGTGCCGCGTTCACCCGCGGCGACCACTGGGGTCCCTTGAAAGTGCTGCTCGAACTCCTCGAAGCGGACATCCCACAACCAGGACAGGTCTTCGCCGTCGGGCACCTGCCCGTTCACCGCGATCACCACCCCGGCCGCGTCCTTGTTCACCATCGACAGTGCCTCCTGCCAGCCGGCGGGGTTCTTGGCCAACAACATTCGCACGGTGTGCGCGCCGACCTGAATCGTCCGGTACCGCCCGGCAACCTCGTCGACGCCGGACACGGCGGCCACCGCGGCGGCCGGATCGGCGCCCAGCGCGACGGCGGCCGCCACCGCCTGGGTGGCGTTGCCCCGGTTCACCGCACCGGGCAGCGCCAGCCGTATCGGCAGTGCCAATCCGTCTGGGCCGTAAAGAGTTTCGTCGTCGAACCACCACTGCGGGCTGGGCCGTTTGAAATCGGCCCCAGTGGAATACCAGTGACCCTGCTCGCGGACGATCACCTCGCCGCTGCGCGGACAGCTGACCGAGTCGGCCGCCCAGCTGCCGCCCGCCGCCACCCAGACCACGTTGGTGTGGTCGTACGCGGCCGAAGTCATCAACACGTCGTCGCAATTGGCGACGACGACCGCATTCGGGTGCGCGGCAAGTCCAGCCCGCAGCCTGCGCTCGATCACGTTGATCTCGCCGACGCGGTCGAGTTGGTCGCGGGACAGGTTAAGCAGGATGACGACCGCGGGATCGACCGCGTCGGCCACGTGGGGGACGTGCATTTCGTCGACCTCGAGAACCGCCAGTGCGGCGCCGCGGTCTGCGGCCAGCGCGGCCACCAGGCCCGCGTCCATGTTGGCGCCTTCGGCGTTGCTGGCCACGCCACCGAGTGTGCGCAGGGCTGCCGCGGTCATCCGGGTCGTCGTCGATTTGCCGTTGGTGCCGGTGACGACAACGGTGCGCCGACCGGTCCCGAGCTGCCGCAGAATCGAGCGGTCCAGGGTCATCGCCACCAAGCCGCCGATCATCGCACCGGCCCCCCGGCCGGTCACCCGGGATGCCCATTGCGCGCCGGCTCCGGCGGCCAGGGCGAGTCGTGCTCGGGCGGTGATCACCCGGGAAGTTTAAGGGCGATCGCAAACTCGGCGCTTTCCCGAGTGCAGCGGGTCGACCTCATTGGGGGAGGTGCGATCGCAAACTCGGCGCTTTCCCGAGTGCAGCGGGTCGACCTCATGAACTCAGTTGGCGACACGAAGCGCAGCGACCCGGCGATGTCGGCTCGACGTGAAATCCTCCATTCATGCAGGACCCTTCGACCACGATGCCCTGGGGTCGGCCGTCCACTGAGCCCGACGCGGGTTGGGCCGTCATCGACGTCGAGACCTCCGGCTTCCGGCCGGGCAGCGCCCGCGTCATCAGCCTGGCAGTGCTCGCACTCGACGCCGAAGGGCACGTCGAGCAGTCCGTGGTGAGCCTGCTCAATCCGGGCGTGGATCCCGGTCCCACCCACATTCACGGGCTGACTGCCGAGATGCTCGAGGATCAGCCGCAATTCAGCGAGATCGTCGGCGACGTCGTCCAGCTCGTGCGCGGACGCACGCTGGTCGCGCACAACGTTGCCTTCGACTACGGCTTCCTGACCGCGGAGGCTGAGCTGGCCGGCGTGGAGCTGCCGATCGACAGCGTCATGTGCACGGTGGAGCTGGCGCGCCGGCTGGAACTAGGCACCGACAACCTGCGGTTGGAGACTTTGGCGGCGCACTGGGGTGTGACGCAGCGGCGGGCCCACGACG
>Ga0302178_10004102_pt1 | contig 10692 bp, 8 predicted proteins | sample I_Palsa_E1_3_FD_198790 | JGI IMG/M metagenome (GOLD analysis project Ga0302178, IMG submission 198790) | Peat permafrost microbial communities from Stordalen Mire near Abisko, Sweden - I_Palsa_E1_3 | ecosystem: Environmental > Terrestrial > Soil > Palsa > Peat permafrost | place: Sweden: Abisko... | reverse complement strand
GCCCGGTAGATGCCGCCGAGGGACGCGTACCGCCGTTCCTCGGCCGGGTCACGGCCGACTTCCTCCAGATGCCCCCGCTCGGCCCCAGAACAGAACGTGCCGCCGGCGCCCTTGATGACGGCGGCCCCGACGGCCGGGTCGCGGTCCACCACATCGCACGCCACGACGAACTGCTCGGCGATCTCGTTGTTGAGGGCGTTCCTGGTCGTGGGCGCGTTCAGGGTGATGAACGCGACGCCGTCGCTGATCTTCAGGTCAATCATGGGCCTCAGTATCTCGCGGCGGCCTGAAGCAGGCAGGCGGCCAGGGGCAAGACGATCGGGTCGGGGGAATCCGAACCCGAGGTGAGCGTGCACCGCCGGTCGCTACTTCGTAAGGTAACGGCATGGCTGATATCGCGCAGGCTTGATCTCGCCCGTTCCGCTTAGGAGGCCCATCATGTACACCAAGATCCAGGTAAGCTTCGACGCCGCCGAGCCGGAAAAGCTGGCCGAGTTCTGGGGGCTGGCGCTGGGCTACGTCACCGAGCCGCCGCCCGAGGGGTTCGCCAGCTGGGAAGAATTCGCCCGGGACGCCGGGATAGCCGAGGAGGACTTCGGTCAGGTGGCCTCCCGGATCGACCCGGCCGGGGAAGGTCCCCGGCTGTACTTCCAGCGCGTACCGGAAGGCAAGACGGCCAAGAACCGCGTTCATCTCGACATCAGCGTGGCCGGCCGTCACGTCCGCGGTGAGGAACGCAAGCGGCTGGTCAGCGAGCACGTGGAGCGGCTCTTCCAGGCCGGCGCCAGCCTGGCCTGGCGGACCGACGACGTCCGGGGCAGCTCCGTCACGCTGTATGACCCGGAGGGGAACGAGTTCTGCGTGCACTGACGGCCGCGGAACTGACGGGCCGCGGAACTGACGGGGCCGTTACGCGGCTGCGCTCTGGGCCGCCTCCTGCCGCACCCGGCGCCCGGCCAGCGCCCAGTAGGCGCCGGCGCCGACCAGGATCCCCAGCGCCCAGCTGAAGTCGCCGCCGTGCAGGCCCGGGAAGTGGTTGGAGATCGGCCCGGTGTAGGACGGGACGTCGAAAGCCGCGTTGATCCACATCAGGGCGGCGACCATGCCGACCACCTGGGCGATGACGGCGGGCCAGTGGATGCCGCCGTCGTGCCAGTACAGGCCGCCGCGGGCGGAGGCCAGGGACGCCGAGTCGTACCGGCCCCGGCGCAGCAGGTAATCCGTGAGCAAGATGCCGAACCAGGGCGCCAGCCACACCACGATGGCGGTTGCCGTTATGGCCGAACGGCGCCCGGCTCACCATGAACGCGGTGGTACCCGTCTTCGGGCCCTGCAGGCTGGCCAGACCGAGCAGCGCGTAGAACAAGTTGCCCACGATGATGGCGAGGATCGCCTGGGTGACCGTCAGGCCGAAGGTCATGATCAGCGTGCCGTAGAACAGGAACTCCACATGAAAACCGCGCCCGACCACAGCCAGAACAACCCGGATGGCCGCATCTTGCGCTCGGAGTCGGGAATCAGGTCGATCCCGCGCTGTTCGATCTTGAACGCGGCGTACTGCTGGGGCACCGCCGCCCGCGACTGACCACGGCCATCCTCGCCCGCGACCATGTTGCCACCCATCTGCCCCTCCAGAGTCCAGGGTTAAAACGCCTGGACCACGATTTTGCACGTGTTTGGTGTACATGCGGTTTCAGTAATGTAATGAACGGAAACGTCCACGTCACGATGCCTCTGGTCCAGCTGGGTCCGCCCGCCCGGCGGCATCCGTATCACATGTTAAGAAACCAGCATCGGCGCCAAAGACGCCGGAGCTGCCATTTCCCCCGGCGTCCGTGCGGACAACCAAAAACTGTGCGTATAGCGCAACTCCCGGTCCGGGATAAGGCACCTCAGGGCTATACCGCGTGACCGGAACCCGGCCGTAACCGCTGGTCGTACGCGGAATCCGCTCGCACCTCCGGCGGCCGAGGCCGAACGCATCCTCGGCTTGTCCACCCGATGACCGTGACTATGCGCGAAAACCTCGGCAATATCACCCAAAGTTAGGGAGAATCGTGCGTATTATGCCGTTTTTATCAGATCCGGGCGAGCTCGAGGCGAGCCCGGTCTGGCTGCGGGGCGGGCGGCTGACCGGACGATCGTCAGATGAAATCGGGCAAGCGACAAAGCGGGCGAGAAAGGCTTTCCCCATGGCCGCGCAGCAAGCCGGAACCCAGCCGCCTTCGCCAGTGCTGCTGTGCGGGAGCGTGCCGCCGCTGGCGGACTCCTACTCCCTGCGTCCCGAGACCGGGCCCGGCCTGGCCCGCGGCCTCCAGCCCGGGATGGCCGTCGCGCTGGTCAACGGCGCCGAGACGCTCACGGCACCGGCGGCCCAGGGCGGCACCGGCAAGACGCAGCTGGCCGTGGAGTTCGCCCACGCGATGCGCGGCAGCCGGGCCGTCGAGGTCTTGGTCTGGGTGACCGCAGCCAGCCGTGATTCGGTCGTCAGTGGCTTCGCGCAGGCGGCGAACACGGTCGACGCCAGTCATCCGGAAGAAGACGCCGAGGCGGCCGCGGCCCGCTTCGTCTCCTGGCTGGCACACACCAGGCGTCCGTGGGCGCTGATCATCGACGATCTCGCCGAGACCACCGACCTGCAGAACCTATGGCCGGCCGGCGCCTGCGGCCGGGTCGTGATCACCGTCCGAGGGTCGACGGCCTCCTCCGGTGACACCTTCTTCGGTGACACCGCCTTCGGCGACAAAGACCTCACGGTGTTCCGGGTGACCGGGATGAGCCGCCGTGAGGCGCTGTCCTACCTCACCTCGAGGCTTATCGACAATCCCGACCAGCGGCTCGAGGCCCTGGATCTCGGCGAGGACCTCGACGGCCTTCCCCTGGGACTGGCCCAGGCCACCGCGGTGATGAGGACCCGCGGGCTGGGCTGCCGGGAGTACCGCGCGCAGCTGGCCGGGCGGCGCCCGCATATGCCCGAAGTGGACGGCGTGTCGGCGTCGGTCCTGGCCGCCTGGTCCATCGCGGCGGAATGCGCCGATGAGCTTCCGCCCGCCGGGCTGGCCTGGCCGACGCTGGTCATGGCGGCTGTGCTCGACCACCATGGGGTCCCGGGCAATGTGCTGACCAGCCCGGCCTCGTGCAGCTACATCAGCGGCCGTCCGAGTACCGCGTCCGCCGCGGACCAGAGCATGGTGCACGCCGCCATCAATAACCTGGCCCAGGCCGGGCTGATCGCCATCGATCCGGCCAGCCCCGCTCGCACGGTGCAGATGCACGCCAGCGCACAGGCCGCAGTGCTCGCCTACCTGTCGCGCCCCGATCTCGAGCAGGTCGTGCTGGCCGCCGCCGACGCGCTGCTCGAGACCTGGCCGGAAGACGACGGCGGGGCTTCAGGGGGTTCTGGGGGTTCTGGGGGTTCTGGGGGTTCTGGGGTCCCAGTCGATCAGGCCGGCCAGAGCCAGCTGGATCAGGCCCTGCGCGACTGCACCTCAGCGCTGCGGGCCAACGACGGCGGGGCGCTGTGGATGCCGGCAGCTCATCTGGTGCTGTTCCGCGCCGGGCTGTCGCTCGAGCACAGCAGGCTGAGCAGTTCGGCCATCGCGTACTGGAGGTCCATGCTGGCCACGAGCACCCGGCTGCTCGGCCCGGCCCACGCCCACGTCGTCGAGGCCAGGGACCGGCTGGCGGCGGCCTACGAAGCAGCCGGGAAATCCGCCGACGCCATCGCGGTGTTCGCCGCCGCGCTCGCCGACCGGGAACGGAATTCCGGACCTGAGCACGCCCAGACCATCGCGGCCCGTGGCCGCCTCGCCCACGCCTACGCCAGCGCGGGCCGGCCTGCCGAGGCCGTTGTCCTCTACGAGCGCGCGGTGGCCGACTCCGACCGGCTGCTCGGCTCGGCGCACCCGATCAGCCTGGACGCACGCGCCAGCCTGGCGCAGGCCTACCAGACGGCAGGTGAGCTGGGAGAGGCGATCGGCGTCTACCAGATACTGCTGGCGGGATCTGAGCGCATGCTGGGCTCCGGGCACCCCACCACGCTGAGCGCGCGCGCCAGCCTCGGGGCCGCTTACGCGGCCAACGGGCAGCTGCGGGAGGCGATCGGGCAGTACGAGCGGGCGGTGGCCGACCAGGAGCGGATGCACGGCCGCGACCATGCCGAGACGATCGCAGCGCGAGCCAGCCTCGCCTCGGCGTTCCGGGCCGCGGGGAAGCAGAAAGACGCCATCGCGCAGTACGAACGGGTGCTGGCTGACCGCGAGCGGCTCCAGGGCGCCGACCATCCCGACACGATCGCGGCCCGCGCCAACCTCGCCTACGCCTACCGCGGCGCGGGACGGCTCAAGGACGCGATCCCCCAGTACGAACGCACGCTGGCCGACCGGGTGCGGATCAACGGCGCCGATCACCGGGACACCCTCACCGCCCGCGGTAACCTCGCCGCCTGCTACCAGCAGGCCCGCAGGCTGACCGACGCCATCCCGCAGTACGAACGCACGGTGGCCGACAGCGAGCGGATGCTCGGGGCCGGCGACATGGACACGCTGACCACCCGCTGCAACCTCGCCACCGCCTACTACACGGCCGGCCGGCTCGCCGATGTGGTCGTGGTCTTGCAAAGAGCCCTCAGCGACTGCGAGAAATACCTTGGAGCTGATCACCAGATGACCCAGACCGTGCGCGAGAACCTCGACGCCGCCACCCTGGCCTAGATCCAGCAGGCCCAAATGGAGCAGACACCGTCGGAGCAAACACCGATGGACCAGACACCGCGGAGGCACCATGGCATCCCATCCCTATGACTTCGTCATCATCGGCGGCGGATCCGCTGGCAGCGCCCTGGCCAACCGGCTCTCGGCCGACCCGGGCCAACGGGTCCTCGTGCTCGAAGCGGGCCGGCCCGACTACATCTGGGATCCGTTCATCCACATGCCCGCCGCGCTGACCTTCCCCATCGGCAGCCGGTTCTACGACTGGAAATACGAGAGCGAACCCGAACCGCAGCTGAACGGGCGGCGCATCTACCACGCCCGGGGCAAGGTCCTCGGCGGGTCGAGCAGCATCAACGGGATGATCTTCCAGCGCGGCAACCCGCTGGACTACGAGCGCTGGGCCGCCGACGACGGCATGGACGACTGGGACTACGCGCACTGCCTGCCGTACTTCAAGCGGATGGAGAACTGCCTGGCCGCCCGCGACGACGACCCGTTCCGGGGCAAGGACGGGCCGCTGGTGCTCGAGCGCGGCCCCGCCGACGGCCCGCTGTTCCAGGCCTTCTTCGCCGCGGTGCGCCAGGCCGGCTACCACCTCACCGACGACGTGAACGGCTACCGGCAGGAGGGCTTCGCCGCCTTCGACCGGAACATCCACCGGGGCCGGCGGCTGTCGGCCGCGCGCGCTTACCTGTATCCGGTGATGAGCCGCCCCAACCTCACCGTGGCCACCCGGGCCTTCGTCACCAAGATCATCTTCGCCGGGCCGCGCGCGGTCGGCGTCGAGTTCCGCCACGAGGGCAAGACCAAGCGGGTCCGGTCCGGCGAGCTCATACTGTGCGGCGGGGCGTTCAACTCCCCGCAGCTGCTCCAGCTGTCCGGCGTCGGCAACGCCACCGAGCTTTCCGGGCTCGGCATCGAGGTGGTCGCGGACCTGCCCGGCGTGGGCGAGAACCTGCAGGACCACCTGGAGGTGTACGTCCAGTACGGCTCGAAGCTGCCGGTCTCCGTCGCGCCCGCGCTGAAGTGGCGGAACCGTCCCGTGGTCGGTGCGAAATGGCTGTTTGGGCGGACTGGGCCGGGCGCCACCAACCACTTCGAAGGCGGCGGCTTCGCCCGCAGCAACGACGACGTGGCGTACCCGAACCTGATGTTCCACTTCCTGCCGATCGCGATCCGGTACGACGGTTCGTCTCCGGCGGGCGGTCACGGCTACCAGGTGCACATCGGCCCGATGTACTCCGACTCCCGCGGTAGCTGCAAGATCACCTCGACCGATCCGAAGGTCCACCCCGCGCTCCGGTTCAACTACCTGTCTACCGGCACCGACCAGCGGGAATGGGTAGAGGCGATCCGGATCGCCCGGAAGATCCTGACCCAGGCGGCCTTTGACGACTACAACGCGGGCGAGCTGTCCCCGGGTCCCTCGGTGCAGACGGATGCCGAGATTCTGGCCTGGGTGGCCCGGGACGCCGAGACGGCGCTGCACCCGTCGTGCACGGCCAAGATGGGCACCGACGCGATGGCGGTGACCGACCCGGCGTCGCTGCGGGTACACGGCCTCGGCGGACTGCGGGTGGTGGACGCCTCGGTGATGCCGTACGTCACCAACGGCAACATTTACGCGCCGGTGATGATGACCGCGGAGAAGGCCGCCGACCTGATCTTGGGCAATACGCCGCTGCCGCCCGAGCCGGCGGAGTTCTACCGGCGTGATCGAGCCGGTGAAACCAGTGCTCGTTCCGAAGGTTAAAAAGATTTTCTTGACCGAACGGCACGGGTGTCCTGCGCAAGCCCCACAACATGGGATTTTCCCGGGGAATGTAGACAAATCGGCGGGCTCTCACGATGATCGAACTGCACCGAGGAGCGGGAGGGCATGACGATTCCGAACGGGCCTGACGGGGATCTGCCGCATGACGCCGCGCGTGACCCGCTGCCGGAGGCGCTGGCCCTGGTACGCGGCGCGGCGGAGGCGGGTCACCGGCTGAAGATTCTCGGCGGCCTCGGGGTCCGCGTGCTGTGCCCTGACTTCCCGCCCCGGCTGCGCGCGGGCCAGGACATCGACCTGGCGTGCCTGAGCAAGACCCGCCGCCAGATCGCCGATCACCTCGAACGCGCGGGGTGCCAGCCGGACCGCCGGTTCAACAACCTGAACGGGGACCGGCAGATGTACTTCACCGCCCCGTCCGGACGCCCCGTCGACCTCATGGTGGACCGGCTTTCGATGTGTCACACGCTAGGTTTCCGGTCTTCGTTCGGGTCCGCGTCGCAGACCCTTGACCCGGCGGACCTGCTGCTGTCCAAGCTGCAGATCGTGGAGCTCAACGCCAAGGACGCGCACGACATCTTCCACCTGCTGGCCGGGCTGCGGGTCGGCCGGGACACGGCCCGCCCGGCCATCGACCCCGACCGGTTCGGCGCCGTGCTCGCCGCGGACTGGGGCTGGTGGCGGACCGTGACCGGCAACCTGGCCAAGCTCGGCGACCTGCTGTACTCCCAGCCGCACCTGGCCCCGCCGTACCCGCGGTTCGACGTCCTGACCCAGGCCAAGCAGCTGCAGGAGGTGGCCGACACGGTGCCCAAGGGGCTCAAGTGGAAGCTGCGAGCGGGTGTCGGCGACCGGGTCCGCTGGTACGAACTGCCCGAGGAAGTGGATCGCTGAGCCGGCTCCCGGGACGGACGTTTGCTGCGGGGCGGACGTTTCTGGTGACGGGGGGTAATACCGGAATCGGGCGGGCGACGGTGACGGGGCTGGCCGAGCGGGACGGGCGCGTGTTCGTCGCGTCCAGGTCGCGGGCCAAGGGCGAGGCGGCGGTGGCCGAGATCAGGGCCTCGACCGGGAACCAGGCGGTCTTCTTCCTGCCGCTTGACCTGGCCGACCTGGATTCGGTGCGGGCGTGCGCGGCGGCCTTCCTGGCCCGGGGCGAGCCGCTGCACGGGCTGGTGAACAACGCCGGGGTGGCGGGCCGGCGCGGCCTGACCCGGCAAGGCTTTGAGCTGATGTTCGGGGTCAACCACCTGGGCCACTTCGCACTTACCGACGCCCTGCTCGGCTGCCTGGCCGACAGTGCGCCGTCCCGGGTGGTGACCGTGTCGAGCGACGCCCACTACTCGGCCCCCGGCATCGACTTCTCGGCGCTGCGACGACCCGCGCGCGGTATCACCGGGCTGCCCGAGTACGCAGTCTCGAAACTGGCCAACGTGCTGTTCTCGGCCGAACTCGGCCGCCGGACGGCGGGTACCGGGGTAACCACGTACGCGCTGCACCCCGGCGTGGTGGCCTCCGACATCTGGCGACGGGTGCCGTGGCCGGTCCGGCCGCTCATCACCCGGCGCATGCTCTCGGTGACCGAAGGGGCGCGGACCTCGCTGTACTGCGCCACCTCGGACGCGCCGGAGGTGGCCGCGGCCAGCGGCCAGTTCTACGACCGGTGCGCGCCGCGCGCCGCCAGCGGGGTCGCGACCCCGGAACTCGCGCGGGTGCTGTGGGAACGTAGCCAGGCATGGATCGCGGCTTAGCCTGGATCGCGGCTTAAGCTGGGCAGGCATGGATCGCGGCTTAAGCTGGGCGTATGGATCTTCCTGTCAACCCGCCGGTGGCGCCGATGCTGGCCAAGCCGGTCGACGCGATCCCGACCGGGGACTATGTCTTCGAGCCGAAATGGGACGGATTCCGCTCGATCGTGTTCCGCGACGGCGACGAGATCGAGATCGGCAGCCGGAACGAGCGGCCGATGACACGCTACTTTCCCGAACTGGCCGCCGCTATGGCAGCTCAGCTGCCCGAGCGTGTCGTGATCGACGGGGAGATCGTGATCCCGGACGCCTCGGGTAAGCGGCTCGACTTCGAGGCCCTGCTGCAGCGGATCCATCCGGCGGCCAGCCGGGTCGAGATGCTGGCCGCGACGACTCCGGCCCACTTCATCGCGTTCGACCTGCTCGCGCTGGGCGATTCCGATCTCACCGGGCAGCCGTTCACGCAGCGGCGGGCCGCGCTCGAGCGCGTGCTCGCCGCGACGGGCCCGCCGCTGCACCTGACCCCGGCCACCACCGACCGGGACGTCGCCACCGGCTGGTTCCGCCAGTTCGAGGGGGCGGGTCTTGACGGCCTGATCGCCAAGCCCGCCGCGGGGACCTACGAGCCGGACAGGCGGGTGATGTTCAAGGTCAAGCACGAACGCACCGCGGACTGCGTGGTGGCCGGCTACCGGACGCACAAGAGCGGCGAGGACCGGATCGGCTCGCTGCTGCTGGGGTTGTACTCCGGCGACGGGAAGCTGGCCAGCGTGGGCGTGGTCGGCGCCTTCCCGATGGAGCGGCGCAAGGAGCTGTTCGGCGAACTGCAGCCGCTGGTCACGACCTTCGACGGGCATCCGTGGAACTGGGCCGAGCACCATGCGGGCGAGCGCACCCCGCGCAAGGCCGAGGGCAGCCGGTGGAACGCGGCCAAGGACCTGTCGTTCGTCCCGCTGCGGCCCGAGCGGGTGATCGAGGTCCGCTACGACCACATGGAAGGCCCGCGGTTCCGGCACACCGCCCAGTTCGTCCGCTGGCGCCCGGACCGCGAGCCGCGCTCGTGCACCTACGCCCAGCTGGAGGAGCCGGTCAGCTACGACCTGGCCGAGATCCTGGGAACCGCGGGCGGCCGTCATGGCTGAACCGAAGAAGGTCCTGCTCGAGGTGGCGGGCCGCGAGGTCGCGATCAGCAATCCGGGCAAGTTGTTCTTCCCGCGGACCGGGCACACCAAGCTGGACATGGTCCGTTACTACCTGGCTGTCGCGCCGGGGGCGCTGGCCGGCGTGGGCGGGCGGCCGATGGCGCTGAAGCGGTTCGTGAACGGGGCGGAGGGCGAGGCGTTCTTCCAGAAGCGGGCGCCGGACAAGCGCCCGGACTGGATCGAGACCGTCGAACTCCGCTTCCCTTCCGGCCGGACCGCCGACGAGGTCGTGGTCAGCGACGAGGCCGCGCTCGCCTGGGTGATCAACCTGGGCTGCATCGACCTCAACCCGCATCCGGTGCGGGCGGCGGACGTGGACCACCCGGACGAGCTCCGGGTCGACCTGGACCCGGTGCCCGGCGTGGAGTGGCCGCAGATCAGGGACGTGGCCATGGTGGCCGCCGGCGTCCTGGCCGACTTCGGGCTGACCGGCTGGCCGAAGACGTCGGGGTCGCGCGGGCTGCACGTATACGCCCGGATCGTGCCACGCTGGTCGTTCGGTGACGTGCGCCGCGCGGCGGTGGCGGTGGCGCGGGAGATCGAGCGGCGGGCGCCCGAGCTGGCCACCTCCAAATGGTGGAAGGAAGAGCGCCACGGCGTCTTCGTCGACTACAACCAGAACGCCAAGGACCGCACGGTCGCGTCCGCGTACTCCATCCGCCCGGTTCCGGACGCGCGGGTGTCCACCCCTCTGACCTGGGCGGAAGTGCCGTCCTGCGATCCTGCCGAGTACACCATCGACACCGTCCCGGCGCGCTTCGCCGCTCTCGGCGACCCCTGGGAAGAGATGGACGAGGCGGCGGGCTCGCTGGACGGGCTGCTCGAGCTGGCGAGGCGGGACGAGGCGGCGGGCCTGCCGGACGCGCCGTGGCCGCCGCACTACGAGAAGCAGACCGGCGAGGCGCCCCGGGTCCAGCCTTCGAAACGTGCTAGCCCGGCTTCGGCTTCCCCGGCTTCGACTCCCCCGGCGTCCGGTCTTTCGGCGTCCGGTCTCTCGGCTTCCGGTTCACCGGCGTCCGGTCTTTCGGCCTCGGGGTCCCCCGCTCCCCCCGCGCCGGGGAAGACGAGCGGGCCGACGGGGCGGCGGCGCAGCACCAAGCCGCTGATCGAGATCGCGCGGGCGGCCAGCAAGGACGAGGCGATGGCGGGGCTGGAACGCTGGAAGGCGCGGCATGCCGCGGTGTGGTCGCGGCTCGAGCCGGCCGACGTGCTGGTCGACGCGATGCGCGGGCGCAGCTCGGTCTGGTACCGGATCCGGC
>Ga0302178_10004101_pt1 | contig 10693 bp, 10 predicted proteins | sample I_Palsa_E1_3_FD_198790 | JGI IMG/M metagenome (GOLD analysis project Ga0302178, IMG submission 198790) | Peat permafrost microbial communities from Stordalen Mire near Abisko, Sweden - I_Palsa_E1_3 | ecosystem: Environmental > Terrestrial > Soil > Palsa > Peat permafrost | place: Sweden... | reverse complement strand
GACGAACTCGCGAAATCGTCCCTCGATCTCACGCGGGCGCAATGCCGCGCGCTCGCCTATCTGTCCCATTTCGGCGATGTGAACCAGGCACGGCTGGCCGATCTGCTGGAAGTCGCGCCGATATCGGCCGGTCGCCTGCTCGATCGGATGGAGGAAGGCGGCTGGATCGAACGGTTTTCGAATCCCGATGACCGTCGCGAACGGACGGTGAGGATGACTGCAAAGGCTGAAGGCGCACTCGGCAGGGCGCGCAGGGTGGGCGATTCAGTAGCCGCTGAAGCATTGGCAGGGCTCGACGCCGACGAGCGCGCGCAACTGATCTCGCTGCTGCGGCGGGTGCGCGTGAACCTGAGCACGATTGTGGACGAGTGAGCGATTCGCAGCGGCTTGGGAAGGCGCGCACGTATCGCGCACTTATACCTCTACCGAAACTGCAAAAAGCCGCCGCCGCGAAGCGTTCGGCTCGATATTTGAAGAGATCGGTCGCGCAATTGCCCGGCTGCGGCCGGATTTAGAGCCACGAACTCACATCCATCGCGCAGTGCAATAAATAGAAGGTCCGGCCCTTGCTACAAAGCGTGTCGGAACGTCAGCCGAGCGTACTCGAGCTTTCGGGCCTTGCAACGCGTACGCCTCTCTCCAGATCGCAGTTCGTCTCCTCCGGAATCCGACATGCTCTTGCTCGCCATACCGCTTACGGTAGTCGTCACGCTCGTCATTGTCCTGATCCTCGCAAACTTCGTGAGCGGCGAAAAGAAGGTCGAGCACAACATCGACCGGCTGTATTCCAGCGATGACCCGCAATTCATTCGTTCAATGAGCCTCTTGTTGGGGCCACCGGTGACGTCGGGCAATCGGTATGCCGTGCTGCTGAACGGCGACGAAATCTTCCCTTCCATGCTTGACGGCATTCAATCCGCCAAAGAGACCATTACCTTCGAAACGTTCATCTACTGGTCCGGCGAAATTGGCGCGCGATTTGCGGCGGCGTTGTCGGAGAAAGCGCGTTCGGGCGTTGCAGTGCATATCCTGCTCGACTGGGTCGGTTGCAAGAAAATGGATCACCGTTATCTCGATGAACTGCGGCAAGCCGGTGCCGACGTCGTCCAATATCACAAACCGCACTGGACTGGACTCGGGCGAATGAATAACCGGACGCACCGGAAGCTGCTGATCATCGACGGCCGCGTGGGTTTCACCGGTGGCGTTGGGATTGCGGAGGAGTGGACCGGGAACGCGCAAGACGAAAAGCATTGGCGCGACACGCATTTCCGGGTGGAGGGTCCGGTGGTCGGTCACATGCAGGCCGTGTTCATGGACAACTGGATCAAGGCGACCGGCAATGTGCTGCATGGTCCCAAGTACTTTCCTGAGATACGCCCATTGCCCGAAGGCGATGCCTGCAATGGTGTGGCGCACATGTTCAGCAGCTCTCCCACCCACGGCGCCGACGACATGGAACTGATGTATCTCATGGCGATCACAGCGGCCACGCACAGCATTCATCTGGCGAGCGCGTATTTCGTCCCCGATGGCCTCGCGATCAACGCCCTCGTGGAAGCCGCACGACGCGGCGTGAGAGTGCGCATTGTGACGCCGGGGAAACGAATTGACACGCACACCGTGCGTGAAGCCTCCCGCGCCTGCTGGGGAGATCTGCTGGCCGCGGGTATCGAAATCCATGAATATCAGCCGACCATGTTCCATTGCAAACTACTCGTGGTGGACGATTACCTGGTTTCAGTGGGATCGACGAATTTCGACAGCCGCTCGTTCAAGCTCAACGACGAAGCTAACCTTAATATTTACGATCGCGAATTCGCCCGTCAGCAAAGCGCGATCTTCGACGCCGATATAGAAAAGTCACACTTGGTCACGTACGAAGAGTGGCTGCATCGACCGAGGTTAGAGAGGCTGATAGAGAAAGCGGTGCCGTTGCTCGACTGGCAGCTTTGAGCACCTGCCCGATTCCTCCCCGGTTTCGACTGCCGGCTACGACCTCAATGCCGCGTCAAGCCACCGCCCGCTGCTGCCTCAATCAGCTTCCTCATAGGCCACGCCTCGGCGTACTGGCCGATCACAGCCACCTCTCGATCCGCCTGCTCGGGTAGCAAACGGTCGTCCACCACCACGATGATGGGCATGTTGGCACTCAGTGCGTTGCCACGCAGGTCCACAAGCTTGTAAAGCTCCGACGACGAAGCGTTGCGATGACATGAAATCACGTCGATCTGCGTGTCACCCTGCGACAGATCGAAGCCGTATTGACGGCCCGACACGCCCGCGGCCTTATGCGTGCTTTTGACCGCCAAGACATCTGGCTTCATTGCGTTGAGATAAAGCCGCGTATCGCCGATCAAGCTCGGTTCGCGGACCGCGAAGTCAGTACCCGCGTTGTCGAACTCCCATCTGGCCAGGCTCATCAGCGCGTCTATATAGATCGCGAACCCGGACGCCATGTTGGCAATTTCAAACGTGCCTTCAATTTCGCCCTCGTGCGTCACCTTGATATCAGGCTGCTTGATCGCCGCTTTCACCACTTGATAGTCCCGCAGATGAAATGAGCTGATCTGCCGGCAAAAGCAGTGAAACAGCGTCTCTCCGGAATCGAAGAAGCGAATCTTGCTACCACCGTCCAAATATTCGGCATAGACGACGAACGGATCGCCGCCGTAGAAACCAAATGGTGTGTGGAGCGCCATCATGGGTGGCTCTTCCTCTTCGAGTTGCACGCAACCGAAGCCAAGCTTCGCGCACATGTCCTTGCAGGACGACTGGATGTTCATTTTGATTCCGGTACCGATGGGTCAGGTAAGACGCACGTCAGCGTCAAGTTAGTCTTTTTGCAGAAGAGCCGAAGCGCGCTTGCGTAGTTGAAACCAGACCATTCGGCCAAGCCCGCAATCCGGTCACGCCCCACATGTTCATGAGAATACCGATGGGGATCAGTTATTGGCCGGCTACCCTGAACAATCTCAAGCTGATAAGCACGTCGATCACTTTTATTCTGAGCGTGGTACATGCCAAAGACAAATCGCCTGAAGGGCGGTCGTCGGCCGTACCTGACAGAGAGCTGTGCCGTCATGCCCTGAATGCGCCTGCCGTCGGCATCCGTCATGCCGAACACGCATTTGGCCAAACTCACCGTTTCCTTGTGCTTGTTCCATCCCGTTGACGGATCGCCAAATTTGGTGAGGCTCAACAGGCGTTCCGCCTCGTCCCGTGGAAGATCGTCGATCATATGAGGTCATGGTTTGCATCCTGCGTGCTTGCGTGGATTTCACATGACCAACCATACCTTGACGCGCTTTAGGCGAGTCAAGCTGAACGTTGTCATAAAGTGTCGACTTGCCATGCCGACCACATCTGACATCGCGACAAAGCTATCAAGAAGCTACCCGCCAATCACCCCCGTTCGCATCAACTCCGCTATCTGTACGTCGCCCATTCCAAGCACGTCGCGCAGCACGGCGCTCGTGTGTTGTCCAAGCATCGGGGGGGCTTGTTCGTACGCAACCGGCGTAGCCGATAAACGCAGCGGACTCGCGACCGTTGGTGCCACGCCCGCGACCGGATGCGGTATCTCCCGCGCCGCGCCGCGAAATTGCGCCTGTTCGGAATCGAAAGCCTGCGCGATATCGTTAATCGGCCCGCACGGCACGCCGCACGCCTCGAGCGCGTCGACCCATGCGTCGCGAGGACGTGTCATGAAAACCGCCGCCAGTTGCGGCAGCAATTCCGCCCGGTTCACGCTACGCCCGCTATTGGTGGCGAAGCGTGCATCGAGCGCAAGTTCCGGCAAGTTCATCGCGGTGCACAGCGAACGAAACTGGCTGTCGTTGCCGCATGCGACGATCACATGGCCATCGCTTGCGGCGAAGGTCTGATACGGCACGATGTTCGGATGCGCATTGCCCATGCGCTGTGGCGCGATGCCCGTGGTGAGATAGTTCATGGACTGGTTAGCCAGCATGGCGAGCTGGCAATCGAGCAACGCGATGTCGAGATGTTGCCCGAGCCCGCTTTTTTCGCGCTCCATCAGTGCGGCGAGCACGCCGGTGGTTGCGTACATCCCGGCCATCAGATCCGTCACGGCCACGCCGACTTTTTCCGGGCCGCCGCCCGCTACGCTGTCGGGCTCGCCGGTAATACTCATCAGGCCGCCCATCCCCTGGATCAGGAAGTCGTACCCTGCGCGCTGCGATAGCGGGCCGCTCTGTCCAAAACCTGTCACCGAGCAATACACGAGCCGCGGGTTGAGCGCCGAAAGACTCTCGTAGTCCAGCCCGTATTTCCTGAGCCCTCCAACCTTGAAGTTTTCGACGACCACGTCACACGACTTCGCGAACTCGCGGATCAGCGCGGCGCCTTCGGGTGAACTCATGTCGATGGCAACCGACTGCTTGTTGCGGTTCGCGCACAGAAAATAGGCGCTCTCCGATGTATCGCGGCCCTCGGCGTCGCGCAGGAATGGCGGGCCCCATGTGCGGGTGTCATCGCCCATGCCCGGACGCTCGATCTTAATCACTTGCGCCCCAAGATCCGCGAGGTTCTGCGTGCACCACGGCCCCGCCAGCACCCTCGATAAATCCAGCACGCGAATGCCATCGAGCGGGCGTTTTCTGGTTGTACTCGTTGTATTCATGTTCGCGCCCGGATTCTCCGGCGTCGGTTGATTCTTGCTGTCCTGCACCATTTCACCTCGTTCGTTTCAAGCCGGGTTTTGGCTGATCGGCCGGTCGTGGCCGGAAAAATGGGAATCGGCACGCCGGGTCGGGCGGCTGGCGGAGAACCGCCTCGTCTGATGCGGTCGATTGTAGCCAAGTCACCAGATGGGGCATCCCGGTCCAGCGTTTGACAGCCTCGTGCATTCCAGCGCGCACCAGCCGATCGACAGGATCGCAATCACAGAACACGGTCGAAATATTTGTCAGGTACCGGAATATTCTGTCAGCACCATCCGTTTATCCCGTACCTGCACAAATGGAACGAGACAAACAACATGAGAATGCGAATCCCGATGCTCGCTGCAGCCCTAGGCGTTGTTGCGGCCTTCAGCCTGAGTGCCCATGCCACCGCGCCAATGGCCGGCGGCGGTATGTACACCGACGCGAAAGGCATGACGCTCTACACGTTCGACAAAGATCCGGCGTCGGGTCCAAGCGCGTGCAGCGGCGGTTGCGCCCAGGCGTGGCCGGCGGTCATGGCCGATGCCTCGGACAAACCCCAAGGTGACTGGACCATCACGCCGGCAGCCGATGGTGGTAACCAGTGGGCGTACAAAGGCAAGCGCGTCTATACGTTCGCGAAAGACAAGAAACCCGGCGATGCCAACGGCGACAATTTCAAGGACATGTGGCATACGGTGAAGCAGTAAGCGGATGCAATAAGCGTGAAGCAGCAAAACGCCACCAGAGCGATGGAGACCAGCATGAAGCGATCGAAGGCCACTGTGCGCGTGCGGCAATATCGTCGTCACGGGGACAGTGGCCCGGAGCGCTGAAAGTGAACCAGTCATGAGCAAAGGCCGTTGAGCTTCGATACCGATCTCGTTGGGGTTCTCCCACAGTTGCGGCGTTATGCGCGCGCGCTAACGGGAGACCGTGCGTGGGCCGATGACCTCGTGCAGGACGTGACCGAACGCGCGCTGGGCCGATCGAAAGGATTTCGTGTCGGCAGCAATCTGCGCGCATGGCTGTTCACGATCATGCGCAATCTCTATATCGATCAGTTGCGCGGACGGCGTGATATTGCCGTCGACGATGAAACCGCGCCCTGGCGGCAGATGGCCGCGCCCGTGGGCGAAGTCGACGGGCTCGTGCTGCGCGACGTGCAACGCGCGCTGTATTGCCTGCCGGTCGAGCAACGCGAAGTCATGCTGCTCGTCTGCGTCGAGGACATGAGTTATCAGGAGGCATCCGTGGTGCTGAACGTGCCGGCCGGAACGGTGATGTCGCGACTATCGCGGGCACGTGAACACATGCGTGTGCTGCTCGGTGAGGAGCCGGGCCGCAAATCGGCATCGCTGAAAATCGTGAGTGGCACATGACGAATCCCGAACGTCCGGAACAGGCGGAAGCCAGCGCGGCAGCCGATGAGTTGCGCGCGCTGTCGGCGTTCATCGACGATGAAGCGCCGGACGCCGAGCGCACTGAAACCGCTGCGCGCATCGCCCGCGATCCGGCGAGCGCGGCGACGGTCGCTGCGTATCGCGCGCAAGACAATGCGCTGCGCGCGCTGTTTGCTGCCACTGCTGATAAAGAACCCCAAGTCGTAGTCGTGCGTCCACGCAAGCGTTATCTGATGGCGGCGAGCTGGCTGGTGGTGGGGATCGCGTGCGGCTTCCTGATGCACATGCTGTTGCCGGTCCTTGATCAGGATCGCCCGGCGCCGACGTTCGCGCAACGCGCGGATATCGCTTACGCCGTGTATGCGCCTGAGCAGCGGCACGCGGTGGAAGTCGCGGCGTCGCAGGAAGATCATCTTGTTACGTGGTTGTCCAAGCGGCTCAACCGCACGCTGACCATTCCCTCGCTGCACGAATATGGATTCGAGCTGGTCGGTGGCCGCTTGTTGCCCGGCGAGGACGGACCCGCAGCGCAGTTCATGTATCAGAACGCCAGCGGCGAACGGCTCACGCTGTACATGACCAGCGGTTCGGGCAAGCATAAGGACGAGTACGCCATACGGATGTTGCGGGAAGGCTCGCGCCGAACTTTCTACTGGACGACCGATCACGCAGGTTACGCACTCTCGGGACAAATCGGCGAGGCGAAGCTCCGTGCCATCAGCTTCGATACCTGCGCCGCTCTCGGCGGCGATCCGAAGAAGTGGGAGTAAGCAGTTTTCAGGATCGCGGCGCTCGACGGTATGAAAACCTAAGCGCACGCGGTACCCCAAGCGAAGTTATTAAGACACTAGGCCAGAAGAATAATGAAGAGTGATCGAAGCAGCATGTGCCGCGCGAAGCGGCTTTTGCGCGTTGCCGCGATAGGTGCGGGATGTTTCCTGACCGTTGCCGCCACCGCCGATGAGCGCTTCACGCTGAGCTCGCCCAGCCTCGCCGATAACGCCACCCTCGACTCGCGGCACGCCGCCAGCGCTCAAGATTGCGGCGGCAAGAACGTCTCGTTGCCGCTGGCGTGGAGCAATGCGCCGTCAGACACCAAAAGCTTTGCGGTCACTATTTTCGATCCCGACGGCGCGCGCGGCCTGGGCATCGTGCATTGGGTTCTCTACGGAATTCCTGCTGCGACGACCGCGCTCGGAGAAGGCGGCCCGCCGCCGGCAGGCAGTATCGGCGGAATCAACCGGACGGGGAAGGACGGCTATTACGGACCCTGCCCGCCGCATGGCGATGCACCGCACCACTATGTCGTGCAAGCCTACGCGCTGGATCTCGCCGCTAATGCGCTGCCCGCAGCACTCGACCGCAACGCTTTGATCGCCGCGATGAAGGGTCACGTGCTGGCGGCGTCGAGTATGGTGGTGCGGTACGCGCGTTGATTGCCGCGATGCGTGATAAGTAGTACGTGAACGCATCGCAGCTTATGTCTTCAGGCCTCATCCGCAGCCGCGAGCCCCGCTCTCGTCTGCACGCGCCACGCACGTGAACCGCCAAGGAAGTCGACCCAGCCAAGTGCCGCGCCCGTGTGGCGCAGCAACTGGAACGTGAACGGCTCGACAATCGCCGTAACGACCGCCATCCACAGGCTCGACCCGGCGGTGTCTCCCGTCCAGCGCCGATACAGATGCACGGTCCATAAATGGAAGGCGAAATCGATAAGAATCTTCGCGCCGATCACGCTGAAAATCGGCAACACAATAGCGCCGCGCCGATCCACGATAAACCCCAGCAGCAACGCAAACGCCGTCAAGCCGTAGATGGGCTGCACGGTATCGAAGGCCTTCACGGGCAGCATCAGCAAACCGAGCGTGCCGTAACGCCGGTTGCCGGTCATGTCGCGATTCCAGTATTGCGTCTGCAAAAAGCCCGCGAACCAGCGCCGCCGTTGCCGCATGAAACCGCTGAACGAACTCGGCGCGTCCGTGATGGCGTGCGCGTTGCCCACTACCCGCACGTCCCAATCCAGACCGTGATCGACGGAATGACGGCGCAACCGGTGAATCAGCTCGTAATCCTCCACGAGGCATTGCGGATCGAAACCGCCGACGGCCAGCAGCGCATCGCGGCGAAATGAAGCGAATGCGCCGGAGATCAGCAGCAGGCTATCGGCACGCATCCACGCAAAACGCGCAATGAAATTACGGATGTATTCGTAAGTCTGGAACCACTGGAAAAAGCGCCCGCTCATCGTTTTACTGCACACCGGAACCAGGATGCCCGCCGCGGCAACCAGGTTCGGTCGCGATGCAAACGCACTGCGCATGGCCAGAACGGCGTCGTCGGCGAGACGCGTATCGGCATCGACGGTCATGACTATTGGCGTACTGATCTTTTCGATCGCCGCGTTCAGCGCACGGGCCTTGCCGCCATGCGCCACGCGTAGCCAGAACAGCGTCGGATGCAGCGTCGATGCCGCGCTCAACTCGCCCTCAGCCGGCGCGACGAGACCAAAACGTTGCGTGAGAAGCTCGGCGGTGGCGTCGGAAGAACCGTCGTCGGCAATCACGATTTGCGCCGCGCCATGCGTTTGCCCGAGCAATTTCGCGAGCGTGTTGGGCAGCACGGCCGCTTCGTTATGCGACGCCACGATCACGCCGAGCTTCGGCAAACCGCGTTCGCGCTGCTTGCGATCAAGCGGCTTGGGCGGCCTGACAAGCGTCCACGATTTCGCCGCGACGAACATCAGCAGCAGGGTGTCATAGACCACGTAGGCAATGCCCGTCGACCATGCCACCACGCCGTGCAGGAAAAACGCGCGGGCGAATAGCACGAGCCACAGCAGGACCACGCCGCCGTGGATCAGCACGCTCGCGAGCGTCACCGGGCGCGGCGCAATGCGCGGCGAAGCCTTCGCGAGCGCCTCTTCCAGCGAGGGTTTTAAACGCGGTTCCGACGATTGGGCTTGGGTCTTTTTTGTTCGCATGGGAACGGCGTGCAGTTTCACATCCATTACGGCACCATCCGCGAGATCACCGACTTCTTGTCGATCCACTGATGCTTGAGCGCGCCGCCCACGTGCATCGCCAAAAGTGCGTACAGCGCGTAACCCAGCCACGTATGCAACGCGCCGAATCGATCGTGCAACGATTCCTTTAGCGCCGGATCGAGGTGCATTACGAACCCCACGCGCGGCCAGGGAATCACGCCGAACAGATGCATCGGATGCGTCGCGGCGTCTTTCCACGCCGAGTCGTGCAGCCAGCCGGATAACGGCAAACCGATCATCAGCAGATACAGCAAGAAGTGCGCGATGTGAGCGGCCATGTGTTCCCACTTCGGAAACGCCTTCGGCAACGGCGGCGGTCGATGCGAAACGCGCCACAAGATACGCAGCAGCACCAGTCCGAGGACGGTGATGCCGATGGACTTATGGGTATCGACGATCGAACGCACCCATGAATCGGGGAACGATTCCGCCGTCAGTCCCAGCAAGACGTTGCAGATAATCAACAACGCGATGAGCCAGTGCAGGACCATCGCGGTGCGCGTGTAGCGCAGCGGCATCTCGGTCTGGGGCGGTTCTGACACCACGTTGGCAGCTTGCGTGGACATTGAAACTCCGTGCGAAAAATGAGGATCGGCTAAATAGTTCTGCGACCTGCCGCGCCGGATTGGTCTATTCGAGCGCGAATGTTTGCAGACGACACGATCCAAACGCGCCGTGACACCGGTTTATTCCATCGATTCTGCGGGAAAACGCGAACTTACGTTTGTAGAGGAATTGTCAGGTGAGGTGTTGAAAGGGTTCGGCGGGTTCAGCGCCCTTCGGCGACACGAACGCCAGCACCGCTTGGGCGAATTGCAATGCAGCCGGATTCGCGGCGTCGCGGCGCGTGACGAGGTGGAGCGGCGCGGAGAACGCTTCGTCGCCGGCAATGGCGCAATACACCACGGTTTCCTGCTGGTATCGCTGCATGGATGCCGGCACGAGCGTGATGCCGCCGCCGACCGCCACCAGATTGATGGCGCTCAGCATGCGCGGCACTTCGCTCACCACCTCCGGCTTGAATCCCGCCGCCTCGCACGCGCGGATAAAGTCGGCGTACATGCCCGGCGCGCCCGGCCGCCGCACGAAGATAAACGACTCGCCGGCCAGCGCCTTCAGCGGCACACGCGGCTGCTTGCCCGGGCGCACGCCTTTTGCCGGCAGCAGCGCATGCCCGACTGGCAGCACGAGCACCATGCGCTCCTCGTGCAGCAGGTCGAAGCGCAACTCAGCGGGCGTTTCGATCGGCTTGCGCAGGATGCCTGCATCGACCCGCCCATTCAGCATCCGTTCGATGATGTCAGCCGCATTGATCTCGTTCAGGTCGATCGCAATATCCGGATGCGTCGCGCGAAAACGGCGGATCGCGGCGGTGGCGAGCGGGTGGAATGCCGCCGAACTCGTCAGCGCGATCCGCACGGAGCCAAGTTGGCCGTTTGCCACCCGCCGCGCGTTGACCACGCCTTGATCCAGCGCGTCGAGCACGGCGCGGGCATCGACGACAAAAGACGCGCCCGCCGATGTCAGTTCCACCCCGCGGGGCAAACGCGTAAAAAGCGCAAAACCCAGTTCGCGCTCGA
>Ga0302178_10004099_pt1 | contig 10700 bp, 7 predicted proteins | sample I_Palsa_E1_3_FD_198790 | JGI IMG/M metagenome (GOLD analysis project Ga0302178, IMG submission 198790) | Peat permafrost microbial communities from Stordalen Mire near Abisko, Sweden - I_Palsa_E1_3 | ecosystem: Environmental > Terrestrial > Soil > Palsa > Peat permafrost | place: Sweden: Abisko... | reverse complement strand
AGGCGAACGCGAACGGAACACCCCCGTCCACCTGGAAGAAGAACGGTTGGCGGGGCTCACTGCGGCGCTCGGGTTTCAGCCACTCGAAGTAGCCGTCGGCGAGCTGCAGCGCGCGTCGCGAGGCGTTCGGGATCAGATCCCTGTAGGCAGCGGTCGAGGCAACCGTCTCGACACGGGCATTGATCATCTTCGAAGCGCTCTTGCGGTCCTTCGCCCACCACGGGATCAGCCCCCAGCGCAGTAGACGAGCCTCAGCCCGGCCGTCGGCCGCCACGATCGCGAGCACCTCGTCGGTCGGAGCGATGTTGAATCGCCTCGTGCCGACCGTGCTCGTGATCGGGATCCCGAAACGGTCGTTGAGTTCTTCAACGCCGGCGGTGTTCGTGTAGCGGCCGCACATCGGTCGAGCATATGCATCGAGCACCGCCGAACGCCGGCATCATCCGCGGGGCGCGTCTGCTGTTGCGAGAGCTGGAGGGCGATCCGCCCGTGATTGGCCCTGACCGGTCAAGAAGGAGCTCCTATTTGCCGATAGATACCGGATGACCCACAGACTTCCCCGCCGGGCGCGGACCGACCAAGACGGATTCACGCTGATCGAGCTGCTGGTTGTCATCCTGATAATCGGCATCCTCGCCGCGATCGCGATCCCCTCGTTCCTCAGCCAGAAGAGCAAGTCCGCCGATGCCTCGGCGAAGGAGCTGGCCCGTACCTCTGAGACCACCGCTGAGACGTATGCGACCGACCACGGTGGGAACTACCAGAATATGTCGGTCGCGGCGCTGCAACTGTATGAGAAAACGATTCCGTCCTGCCCCAGCACGAGCAACGCGTGCCTGGAAACCGTCACGGTCGGCGCGACTCCGTATGAAGAATACGTGGTCACCACGCACGCGACCGACGGGCACACGTTCACGATCAAAAGAGAACCGAACGGCACCACGAAACGCACCTGCGAACCCGCCTCGGTGACAGGTGCGGCCGGTGGAGGCTGTCAGAACAGCAGCTGGTAGACGCGCCCCGACGTTCAGTCGTCGGAGGCCAGCGCCTGCCCGAGCGAAGCTTCGTCCTGCGGTCCACGCAACACGGCGCGAATGCGGCCGCGAGCGTCCACGACGAAGGTGGTCGGTAGCACCGCCAGGTGGTAGCTGTTGCCAACCGTCCCTTCGGAGTCGCGCAGGTTCGGAAACGTCCACGCATAGTGGCGGATGAAGGAGCGCGCTCCCGAGAGACCGTCGCTCCAGTCGACTCCGACGATCCGCCCATGCCCGTCGCTGCTGCGCGAGAAGCGCTCGATCGCCGGCGCCTCTCGCGCACAGGGCCCACACCAGCTCGCCCAGAACACCACGAGCGTCGGGCGGCCGTCCGCGTCGGCGAGGAGGCCTTTGAGGGTCACGGGCGGTCCGGCCAGATGTTCGCGCGGCAGCGCCGGGGCCGGACGTCCCGTGGTGCGGTGGGATGCCAGTCCGAAGATGATCAGCGCGGCGAGCGCGGCCACCGCGAGAATCCAACCGAGAGCTCGCGCGGGCCGAGCCATCGTGACGCGATCAGAGCGCGGCCAGCAGGGGCACGTCGTGCGCTATTTCAGCCGGCTGGAAGGTCGCCGCATAGATGGTCTCGCGCTTGCCCGAGGCGGTGATGCCGTAGATGAGACCGGAGTGGTTGATGAACTGAGGCTGCTGCGCGTCGCGTTCGGAGCCGACGCCCCAGGCCTGCCACACACCCGCAAGTTCGTGCGCCGAGCCGATCAGATACTGCATCCGGCCGGTCATCTCATGGCGGGCGAGGAAGGCCCCCACCGCCTTCGGCGTATCCCCGCGCGGATCCACGGACACGGCGATGATCTGCACTTTCGAGGCCACGGCTGGGCCCATCAGGTTCTGGGCGACGCGCAGATTGGACGTGATCAGTGGGCAGACGTCGGGACAGTTGGTGTACAGAAATGTGACGAGCACCGCCTTGCCGCGGTAGGAGTCGATGTTGACCGGCTGACCGAGGTAGTTGCGCAGCACGAGCGGTGGGGCCTGGGTCACCGGCGAGAGCAGCCCCTGAGCGTCGAAGTCAGCCGCCTTGGCCTGCTTCTTTGAGGCCTGCTGGGCAGAGGAACCGCCGACCGTGAGCAGCGCGATACCGCCCGCGATCACGACGAGCGCGAGGAGCGAAAGCACCGCGCGTAGGTCAAGGCCTTTTTTGCGCATGACCAGGCGAACTTAGCAACGTGCGGCGCGCCGTGCGCCTGTTGGCCGTCGGGGCAAATCGCAATACCCCTGCAAGCGTGATGCATTTTGCGGGAATATCTGTTAGTTTGCCATCCGTTCGTGCCGAGTCCTCGACCCCAAGGGGTGGAGGAGCGGGGGACCCATTGCAGCCGAAAGGCTGCGGGGGCGAATCGCCACAAGGTGTGGCGTAGCGTAGAAGGTACGCGAGCCCGACAGCTAACCCCGTAGGCGCCAAGCAACGGAGAAAGGATGCCTCACCATGTCGGGATTCCCGCGTGATCTTGCTGTTCTCGACCCCTGGGACGCCTCGTTCGAGCGCTCCCGGGCACGCCGGGCGCGCGCGCGTCGCGGGCGTATCCGCAACAACGCAGGCAGTGCTTCCTTCTCCGCGCTGTTCGAAACGCGCAGCAACCTGACGGAGCGGCGCGATCTGGCCGACGAGCAGCCGTGGGAGCTGTCGTTGGGCCGCTCGCGCGCACGCAGGCGTGCCGCGCAGCTGCGGTTCGTCCCCGCGGGGTCGCGCGCCAAGCGCATCTCCCTGGGCGCTCTCGCCGCGCTCACCGTAGGCCCGACAGCCAGCCTCGCGGAAGGGGCATCCACGATCAATCCCGCGGTACCCAATCCGGAACCCGCGACCACGACCGAACACACGATCACGCTGAGCGAAGGCAGCGAAGGCAGGCAGGTGGAGCTGCTTCAGCAGGCTCTGGGGGGAATCAAAGTGGATGGGATGTTCGGCCCGGAAACCGAAGCGGCCGTGCGCGCTTTCCAGACCAGCAGGGGCCTCACGGTCGACGGCGTGGTCGGCCCCCTCACAGCGGCGGCGCTGCGCGGCGACGTCTCCGCGCGTGCGCTGACCAGCGGTGTCCGCGCGCAGCTTCCCGGCGAAGCCTCCTCCAGCGCGGCGAGTGCGCACGACGCGACCTTTACAGGCACCGCCGAAGGCGAACCGTCTGGCGCCGCCGCAAAGCCCGCAAGCGCGCCCGCGGAAGCCGAAGCGGGCGAACCGTCAAGCGCCGCCGCAAAGCCCGACAGCACGCCGGCGGAAACCGAACCGGGCGAAGCGAAAGGCGCGACGCAGAGCACCGGTGGCAACGCCGTGGAGCAGCTGCAGAACGCGTTGCACCTGAGCACCGACGGTGAATTCGGTCCGGAAACCGAGGCCGCCGTCCGCCGGCTGCAGGCTCGCCACGGTCTCACCGTCGACGGAATAGTGGGTCCGGCGACCTGGAGCGTGATCGGTGTGAGCGGTGAGGAAACGCTCACGCCACCGCCGTCGGCCCTGCCCGTCCCCCACCACCACTCACTGGTCGCGGCTCAGACCGCCGACGTCAGCGACACCTCCGCGGCCGCCGCAAGCGAAGCCGCGGCACCCGAAGCCGGCGGTGCCGATGCGGTTCAGCGTCTACAGGCCGCAATGCACCTTCCGGTCGACGGCGAATTCGGGCCCGAGACCGAGGCGGCCGTCCGCCGCCTGCAGGCCCGCCACGGGCTGACGCCAGACGGCGTGGTCGGCCCGGCGACGTGGAGCGTCATCGGTGTCCAAGGGGAGGCCACGCTCACTCCGCCGCCCTCCGCAGTGGCAGCGCAGCCTGGACCTGAAAGCGAAGGCTCGACGAGCACCGCGGGAGGCGAAGGCGCATCCTCGAGCATCGTTGCCCGCGTGATCGCGGCCGGCGATGAAATCGCGACGAGGCCATACGTCTGGGGCGGCGGCCATGGTTCGTTCGAGTCGACTGGGTATGACTGCTCGGGATCGGTGTCATACGCGCTGCATGGAGGCGGCCTGCTGTCATCGCCCGAGGATTCGACTGGCCTTGAGTCATTCGGCGAACCGGGGCCCGGCAGGGAGATCACGATCTACGCAAACGCGGAGCATGCCTTCATGGTCGTGGACGGCAAACGATTCGACACCGTCGCGCTGCAGGAAAGCGGCTCGCGCTGGTCTGACAGCATGACCTCGACGGCAGGCTTTGTGGCGCGGCACCCCGCCGGCATGTAGAGCGCGCCGAGCGCGCCGAGCGCACCCGAAGCTCCCGTGTGAGGTCGTCCTCGTGACGGCCTCACACACACGCATCGCTCGATTGCGCGGACAAGCCCGGTCGAGAGTCGCGTCCCAAGCCCGGCCTAGCTTTGATCGTCTTGGTCCTATTGCGAGGCGAGGAGCAGAGCGATGCTTGCCCGGGCGCAGACATTCACAATCGACGGACTGCAGGCGCGGCCCGTGACGGTCGAGGTCGACATCCGGCACGGGCTCCCCGCGTTCGCAATCGTCGGGCTCGCCGATGCGGCCGTGCGTGAGGCGCGCGAGCGTGTCAAGACCGCGATCCTCAATTCTGGATATGAGTTCCCCGCCAGGCGCATCACTGCGAACCTTGCGCCGGGAGATATGCCGAAGGCAGGGCCGGGACTGGATCTAGCCCTCGCATGCGCGGTGCTAGCCGCGAGCGGCCAGCTTCCGCCCGAACGCCTCAAGAGCCACGTGCTGTTCGGAGAGCTCGCGCTCGACGGAACGCTGAGAGCGTGTCACGGGACGCTAGCGGTGGCGCAGGCCACCCGCGATGCCGGGCTGTCCACACTCGTCCTCGCTGGGGCACACGCCGGTGAGGCGAAGCTCATCGAGGGACTCGACGTGACCGTCGCTGAAGGTCTGAGGAGCGCCGCGCGCGTGCTCGAGGGAGGCCGCGGCGATCCTCTGCCAGCCTGCGCAGACGTTGGGAAACGTGTGAGCGGCGGGGACCACAACGGCCCGGACCTCAACGAGGTGTCCGGCCAGCACCACGCCGTCAGGGCGCTCGTGATCGCGGCTGCCGGTGGACACAACAGCCTGATGAGCGGACCCCCGGGGACCGGCAAGACGATGCTGGCTCATCGAATCGCATCGATCCTCCCCTCCCTCAGCCGGCCTGAGGCGATCGAGGTGACGCGCATCCACAGCATCACCGGCGAGCTCGCGGGGACGCTGGCGAGCGATCGGCCGTTCCGGGCGCCACACCACTCGATCACGACCGCCGGGCTCGTCGGCGGTGCCCGGCGGGGATGGGTCGGCGAGGTGGTTCTGGCCCACAACGGGGTGCTGTTCCTTGACGAGCTCTCGGAGTTCGGCCGCCCCGCTCTTGAGGCGTTGCGCCAGCCTCTCGAGGACGGCCGGGTCTCGATCGTGAGAGCGAGGTACTCGGCCATCTACCCCGCGCGGTTCATGCTCCTGGCGGCCACCAACCCATGCCCGTGCGGGTATGCCGGCGACGGAGATCGGTGCAGCTGCAGCGAGACCGACATGACGCGTCACCGTCGCCGACTGAGCGGCCCGCTACTGGACCGGATCGATCTGCTGACTCATATGGAGCGCGACGATGGCGCCCAGAGATTGAGCGCGGCATCCCTCACGAGCTCCGAGAAGGCGCGCGAGCTTGTGACGCAGGCGCGCGCGCGTCAGGCGGCGAGATTGAGCGAGGATGGCGTGACGGTCAACGCGCATATGGATGTGCGCATGCTGCAGAAGTACGTGAGGCTCGACAGCAGAAGCGAGGCGATGTTGCTCCGCGCCAGAGAGAGCGGGCTGCTGAGCGCGCGAGGACAGCACCGCGTGCTGCGCGTGGCGCGGACGATCGCCGATCTCAGCGGCAGCGAGCGCGTGCGGGCACGGGACGTCGGCGGCGCGCTGGCACTGCGTCCTGAGACCGGACTCATCGGCAATCGCGCGGCATGAGCGCAGACCGACACGAGTGCGAGCACGATGGCGCCTGTCCGGGCTGCCTGCGGCGGAGCTGGCTGCTGTCGGCGCTGAGCGCGTCATTGGACTATCAGTTCGGAAACATGCAGCGTCTCCTCGAGCTGCTGGCGCTGAGCGATGCGCATCTTCTCAGCGCCGTGGGCGGCAGCCGGAGGTCGGAGCTGATCGCCGCTCACGCGCGATTTGACCATCGGGAGCTCTGCAATGGGGAGGGCGGCGCGAGCGTATGCCGTCATCGCTCTTCATATCCGCGGGCGCTCAGAGACGCTGGGTCTCCGGCGATGTTGAACGTCGATGGTGGAGTTGGAAGGCTGCGAGATCTCCTCGCCGCGCCGACCGTTGCCATCTTGGGCAGCACGCGAGCGAGCGACTACGGCGTGGAGATGGCAAGGAGCCTGGCACGGGGGCTGGCGGCGAGCGGTGTGACCGTGACCAGCGGGCTCTCGGACGGGATCGAGGTCGCGGCGCATGCCGGCGCTCTGGAAGTCAGCGGTGCGACGGTGGCGGTGATGCCCGGTGGCCTGGACGTCGGCTGTCCGGCGAAACGGCGCTCTGTGTATGAGCGGATCAGACATCACGGCTGCGGGGTCGCGGAGCTGCCGCGGGCCTCCAAGCCACGGCGCTGGGCGCGGGTGGCCGGCCTGCGGATCATCGTGAGGCTTGCCCAGCTGGTGATCGTGGTGGAGGCTCGAGACCACGCGGGCGAGGTGGCAGGTGCGCGCATCGCACGGACGCTCGGGAGGACGCTGGCGGCCGTCCCCGGGCGCGTCACCTCGCCGACCTCGAGCGGATCGCACGCGTTGCTGATGAGCGGGGCGCACCTCGTCAGAGGACCCACGGACGCGCTGGAGCTGCTCTGTGGGCCGGCCGCTGCCACGCGAACGTGTCCGCCGGCGGAGCTCGAGCCCAGGCTCCAAACCACCCTCGAGCGGGTGGGCGAGGGGCAAGACACGCCTGAGAAGCTCACGCGCGAGGGCGGGGATTGTGGAGAGATTCTGCTGGCGTTGAGCGAGCTCGAGCTGATGGGACTGCTGGCGCGAGGTGACGGCGGCAGATACGTGCCGCGACATGCCTGTCCGTACGATCCTGCCCATTTTGGACGTGCTTGACGGTATGCCCAAAACAGCCAACGGTCAGCGCGCGCGATGGAGTTTGACGTCCCGGCCGCCCAAATCGCGCAAATTGCGCGCAAGTTCGGACAATGATCAGACGTTTACACAAACAGACCACCTTCAAGGAGTGTGCCTATTAAGTCGACGAACTGAGCTGAGATGGCAGATCCAAGGCCGAGCCCGAAGCAGGAGCCGACACGAGCGCCCGCGCTCGCGCTGGCTGCACCTGTGCCCGTGGCGCCGAGCGAGCAGAATCTCCACCGCCTGGCAAGGAAGCTGCAGGCACGCAGCGAGGAGGTGCTGACACTCACGGTCGAGCGAACGAGCGGCTCGGGGCAGATCGTCGACGCGCTGGTTCAGGACAGCTTCGAGCAGATCTGCGCGCTTTCGACCGTCGCCGTGGCCCGATGGATGGCAGGAGACGGCTTGGAGGCCACGCACGAGGCAAGCCGCGAAACCTCCTACATCTTCGGCCAGCTCGCCGCCCATCGTGGCGCCTCGCTGAAAGAGGTCGTCAGGCGGAGTCTCCTGTGGCGCGACTCGGCGGCCGATGTTCTGCGCGACAGCGCCAAGCAGCTCGACACTCCTCACGAGGCGCTGCTGCAGGCGCTGGCGATGCTCCAGCTCAGCCTCGATCTCTCATTGGTGCGTGTCTGCGAGCGCTTTGAGACCGAGCACGAACGAGCGGACGAAGAGCTCGAACGCCGCCAGGAGGAGCTGGCCTTCATGGCGACCCACGACCCGCTCACCGGACTGCCCAACCGCACGCTGATGCTGGACAGAGTCGAGCAGATGCTCGTGCGCGCGCGCCGCCACCAGACACCGATCGCGGCGCTGTTCGTCGACCTGGACAACTTCAAGAGCATCAACGACACGCTCGGCCACACCGCCGGCGATGAGCTTCTGAAGTCCGTCACCGCGAGACTGCAGGGCATCGTTCGCGACGCCGACGCGTTGGGACGCATCGGCGGGGATGAATTCGTCATCGTCGCCGAAGAGCTCTCGCTCGCCGCTGGACCGGAGCTGATCGCCGAACGGCTGCTCGAAGGGCTCAGAGAGCCGTTCGAGCTCGCCTCCGGCCACGAGACGCGTCTGGCAGTGACCGTCACCGCGAGCGTGGGCATCGCGATGGGCGATCGCTCCTCGCCCGATGAGCTTCTGCGCGACGCTGATATCGCCATGTACCGGGCGAAGTGGGACGGCAAGAACCGCTACGTCGTGTTTGAGTCGGGCATGCAGGACGCCGTCCAAAGCCACATGGAACTCGAAATGGACCTGCGCGAAGCTCTCGAGAACCGCGAGTTCTTCCTCGTCTATCAGCCGACGTTCGATCTGCGCGACATGAGCCCCACGGGGGTCGAGGCGCTGCTGCGCTGGGGGCACCCGACACGGGGGGTGGTCCAGCCCAACGACTTCATTCCGCTGCTCGAGGAGACAGGCCTGATCATCGACGTCGGCACGTGGGTGCTGGGTGAGGCCTGCCGCCAGGCGGCTGCCTGGCGCGACTGCGGTTACCCGATCGGCATGGCGGTGAACGTCTCCGGGCGCCAGCTCGACACCGACGAGCTCGTTGCCGGCGTCAAACGGGCACTCGAGGAGACAGCGCTCGATGCCGGCTCGCTGACGCTCGAGGTGACCGAGACGACGCTCATGCGCAACGCCGACGAGACCGTCCGCCGGCTGACCGCGATCAAGAAGCTGGGCGTGCGAATAGCGATCGACGATTTTGGCACCGGCTACTCGTCGCTCGCACATCTCCAGCAGTTCCCGGTGGACGCGTTGAAGATCGACCGCTCGTTCATCTCCCGACTTACGCAGAACCCCGAGGGCGAGACGCTCATCCACACGCTCGTGCAGCTCGGCAAGGCGCTCTCGATCGAGACACTCGCCGAGGGCATCGAGCTCCAGCAGGAGCTGTCGTTGCTGCAGCACGAGCAGTGCGACAGCGGCCAGGGCTTCCTGTTCGCCAAGCCGCTGGACGCCGAGGCCACCGAGGCGTTTCTCAGGAACTGGACCACCAGCGGCAGTGCAGCTGAGCTGCGCGCGCCGCAGCGCACCAACGGTCGCGAACGAGCGATCGGCCGCACCCGCAAGTCCGCCGCGCTGAAGCGGGGATGACGCGAGGCAGCTGTTGTCACACGTGTGGCACCCATGCGGAGCACCGGACGGATAGGGCAAGCCAGCCGCAGACTGAGCCCACGCAGTAAAGATCACGAGCACCGGTACGATCCGTCCCGAAGAGCATCGAAGACGCGCCGCTCGTAACTCTCGGACTCGTCACCCAGCCCTTGCCAAGCTCATCCTCCGACAGCACGGGCGACCGCGACCGGCCAGGCAGTGGGTCAAGCGACGGCCCGGGAGAGAGCGGGCCGGACGCCACGGTCACAGCAAGCGCACAGCTGCCTCAGCTCGATCGGCGGGCGCTCCTCGCTCTGGGCGAGGTGGGACGCAGCTGGGCGGGGTGCATGCCGCCGCGCCAGGTCTGGGAGCGCGCGCTGCCCGTCGATCGCCATCTCGATTTCGCCGATCCAGAGCCGTCGCCCAGCGGGCGCTTCGTGCGCATCCGCAGCGTCGCGCACGGGGCAGAGGACAACGAGCTCGAAGCCGGCCCACAGGCGGGAGAGGGTGCCTCGCCACAGGGTCGCCTGGCGTACGCGGCGCGGCGTTGGCTGATCGGCCCGGCGCTGCGCAGCACGGCGCTCGCCGAGGAGCGCATGGGGCGTCTGCTCGCCCTTGCCGTGCTCTCCCCGGACGCGCTGTCCTCGGTGGCCTACGGGCCGGAAGCGATGATGGCGATCCTCGTACTCGCCGGGTCGAGCCAGCTGAAGCTCTCGCTGCCGATCGGGGCGGCCCTTGCCGTGCTGATGCTCTCGGTCGGCCTCGGCTACCGCCAGGTGATCCGGGCCTACCCCCACGGCGGAGGCTCCTACGTCGTTGCCGGCAACAGTCTGGGACCGCAGTGGGGCCTGCTCGCCGGAGCCGGGCTGATTGTCGACTATGTCCTCACGGTCGCTGTATCGGTTGCGGCCGGGGTCGAAGCCATCACCTCGGCGATCCCGTCGCTCACCTCGGCGCGGGTGGCGATCGGTCTCGTTGTGATCGTGTTGCTGGTGGCCGGCAACCTGCGCGGCGTGCGCGACGCCGGCGCGGCCTTCGCGGCCCCCACCTATCTGTTTGTGGCCGCCATCGCGCTGATCGTGATTGCCGGTCTCATAAAGGCCGGCTCGCACGGCTTTCATCCGGCGCCCGCAGCACCCCACCCGGCCACCGAGGCACTCGGTGTGCTGCTCGTGCTGCGCGCGTTCGCCTCCGGGGCGACCGCGATGACCGGGATCGAGGTGATCTCAAACGCCGTACCGGTGTTCCGGCCCCCGGAGGCCAAGCACGCCCGCCAGACCCTCTCCGTGATGCTGGCGCTGTTGATCTCAATGTTCGTTGGCGTCGTCCTGGTCGCGCACTTCGACGGGGTCTCCCCGGGTGGCAGCCAGACGGTGCTTTCCGAGATCGCGCATGACAGCGTCGGCAATGGCGTCGCCTACGGCTTCGTGCAGGTGGCGACCACGCTTGTCCTGCTGATCGCCGCCAACTCGGCGTTCAACGGCTTTCCGCGCCTGTTGTACTTCATGGCGCGCGACA
>Ga0302178_10004095_pt1 | contig 10705 bp, 5 predicted proteins | sample I_Palsa_E1_3_FD_198790 | JGI IMG/M metagenome (GOLD analysis project Ga0302178, IMG submission 198790) | Peat permafrost microbial communities from Stordalen Mire near Abisko, Sweden - I_Palsa_E1_3 | ecosystem: Environmental > Terrestrial > Soil > Palsa > Peat permafrost | place: Sweden: Abisko... | reverse complement strand
GTGCGTTCCAGAGCCAGACCCGTAACTTCAACCTGAGCGCACCCGACTACCGTAGCTGGGAGCCGAGCGCCTTCGCCCAGGATAGCTGGAAGGTTACCTCGAAGCTTACCCTCCTTCTTGGCGTTCGCTACGATCTCTTCACCCCCTTCACCGAAGCTCATAACCACATCTCGAACTATGACTTCATAGATGCAATCTCCAACCCCTCTACAGCTATCAACAGCGCGCTGAAGATTGCTGGCGTCAATGGTGTCAGCGATACCGCAGGCATCCCCACCAACTATGACAACGTGGCTCCTCGTGTCGGTTTTGCCTACACGGCTCAGCCCGGAACCGTCGTCCGTGGTGGCTACGGACTCAGCTACTTCCCCGGCAACTACACCTCGAACGGCGACTTGAAGAACGCTCCGTTCACCTCCGTGTACAGTCCCGCCTGCCAATCGAACCTTGCGGTTCAGATCGAAACCAATGTGACTGGGGGGCTTCCAGCAGGCCAGAACCCGGCCTGCATCCAGAGTCCATATGGCAATCTCTCCTCTGGAATCCCAACTCCCGCACCCCCTACCACCGGCCAGCTTGCTGACCTGTCCACCCTTCCGGGTCTCGGCTTCGTAGCCGAAGCCACCAAATTCCGTTCCGCTCTTATCCAGCAGTTCAATCTGCAGGTTGAGCAGCAGGTCGGCGCCAACGTCTTCACTCTCGGTTATGTCGGCCTCATCGGTCAGCATCTGCCGGAGTCCATCAACAACATCAATCAGCCGCTGCCCTATAACCCCATCACCGACCCTGGCGGCTCGGCACGGCCTCTCGATGCAATCTTCCACACGTACGGTGCTGGCCTTCCAAACACAGTAACCCCCGGAGGACCTAACGTACCCAACCAGCCGGGCGGGATCAGCTACCTGGCGACTGAGGGCGTAAGCAACTATAACGCGCTTCAGGCCTCCTTCCAGCGCCGCTTTACCCATGGCTTGGCGTTCGACGCAAACTACACTTGGGCGAAGACTCTCAGCGACATCACTGGCTTCTCGGAACAGGGAGATCAGGGATGGAGCAACGCGCTTCCAACCAACATCCGGCAGACTGAGTATGGTATCGACGAAAACGACATCCAGAACCGGTTCGCTCTCTCAATGAACTACGAGCTGCAGTACGGCAAAGAGTTCACCGGCATCAAGAAGGCCTTCCTCTCCGGATGGGATGCAAACATGATCACCGTCTGGCAGAGCGGCAAGCCCTTCTCAATCGTCGAAAGCGGCTCTGGAGCAGACAATCCAACTGGAGACGATCCCAGCAACCCCACCAAAACCTTCGGTTTCAGCAACCGTGCGGTTCCCCAGAACAGCGGCGGTTCCGACCGTCCTGACACTATCAAAGATCCTCGCCTCGGTCACAAGACCCTGTCGCAGTTCTTTGATACCTCAGCCTTCGCTCCTCAGCCCCTCGGAACCATTGGCAACACGCAGCGCAACTCGCTGTTTGGACCCAACTTCCGTCACGTAGACCTCTCCATCTTCAAGAACTTCCCTGTCACGGAACGGGTCAACCTCCAGTTCCGCGCAGAGAGCTTCAACATCTCCAACACGCCAAACTTCTTCATCGCGAACAACAACAGCGGTAACCAGGAGTACGGCAACAACTCCTTCGGCACCATCTCGGCCGCCGATCCGAACTACAACCCGCGTCAGTACCAGTTCGTACTCAAGGCGCAGTTCTAAACCAAGCAAAAACCCAACCCGTCGGCGAAGAGAATCCTGCTTCGCCGACGGGTCGCTTTTGCCCTCAACCATTTTGTTCCCCGACCCAGGGCACTATGAGCTCCCGCCCCGAAAAATAAATCTCTGAAACGTGTCACATCTTTCGAGCCATAAAATAGACCATTCAAAACACCACGTTCACCACGCAATTCACCACAATCTCACCAGCAAAACACCACGTTTTTCATCCAGGTTTTCCCCCAAACCCCCTCTAAATCCGAGCTTTCTTCCCGTTTTATTTTTTTCCAAACTTCGTCCACAAAACAACAGCACGGAGACTACCTGACATGAACCGCCGAAGTTTTCTCGCCCAAACCTCCGCGTGGGCCGCCGCCGCCGCGCTTCCAAAGGTCTCCGGAGCCTCCATCCTCCCCACCCTCAACGCCGCAGAGCAAACCCCAGCGGTCGGCGAGATCAAATTCCCAAAAGACTTCCTCTGGGGCACCGCCACCGCTGCCTATCAGGTAGAAGGTGCCTGGAATGTTGACGGTAGAGGCGAGACCGTTTGGGACCGTTTCAGCCACTCCCTCGGAAACGTCAAAGGCGCCTACACCGGCGACGTCGCCTGTGACGACTATCACCGCTATCCCGAAGACCTCGCGCTCATGAAGCAGATGAACATGCGCAGCTACCGCTACTCCATCGCCTGGTCGCGCATTCAACCCACCGGTCAAGGCGCCATCAACCAAAAGGGAATCGACTACTACAAGCGCCTCACCGACTCCGTCCTCGCAAAGGGAATGCGCCCTCTCGTCACGCTCTATCACTGGGATCTCCCCCAACCTCTTGAAGACAAAGGCGGATGGCCCAACCGCGACACCGCGGCCCGCTTCGCCGACTACGTTGAAATAGCCGTCAAAGCCCTCGGCGACCGCATCCAGACCTGGGCCATCTTCAACGAACCCTGGGTATTCACCTACCTCGGCTACGGCAGCGGCGTCCACGCCCCAGGCAAACAAGACTTTGACCTCTTCCTCAAAGCGTCACACACTGTGAACCTCGCGCAAGGCGATGCTTTCCGCGCCATCAAGGCCATCGCTCCAAAATCAAAAGTCGGCTCAGCCTTCAGCATGTCATCGACAACTCCAGCAACGTCCTCTCCAGAAGACGCCGCAGCAGCCAAACGCTTCGATGCCTTCAACAACGTCTGGTTCCTCGAAACCGCCTTACGCGGCCGCTATCCCGAAGCCTTTGTTCACGGCGTTCCGCTCGAAACCATGGGCTTCCAAAGCGGCGATGACAAGCGCATGACCGCGCCACTGGACTACATCGGCGTCAACTACTACTTCCGCCAGATCGTCGCCAATCTCAAAACTCCAGCACCCACCAAACCCTCCTACGACGCGATGGGCTTCGATCACTTCAACGGAAAGGAAGGCCCCCTTACCGAAATCGGCTGGGAGGTCTATCCACGCGGCATGTATGAGATCGTGCAACGCGTCTCGAAGGACTACAAGCTCCCCATCGAGATCACCGAAAACGGCTGCTCCTACGGAGACTATCCCGACGCCTCCGGCCGAGTCGCCGACGTTCGCCGCATTCACTACTACCGCGAGCATCTTCGCGAACTCGCCCGCGCCATTCAGGACGGTGCCGACGTTCGCGGCTATCACTCCTGGTCCATCCTCGACAACTTCGAGTGGTCAGAAGGCTACACGCAACGCTTCGGCATGGTCTTCGTGGACTTCCCCACGCAACGCCGCTTCATGAAGGACTCAGCAAAGTGGTACTCCCGTGTGGCAGCTACTAACGCCGTCGAAGCCATCCCTGCGACGACATAACACGACGAGCGAGGCACAAAGGGTAAGCGATAATACCTCTGTGCCTCCGTTCGATCTTCCCCCCTCAGAAGAGTACAAGCAGCGCCAGCAAGCCCGCGAACAACAGGTCGAGCACTTCGAAAAACTGCATCGACGCTTCGGAAATCTCCGGCTCCTCCTGGTCATTGCAACCCTTGTCGCAGCATGGTCCTCGTTTCATAACGATGCCTTCACACCACTCTGGCTCTTGGCAGGTCCCATCGCTTTCCTGGCGATAGCCATCCTCCACGCAAGAGTTCTACGCAGCCGTTCCTGCGCCGAGCGAGCGGTCGATTTCTATCGCAAGGGCCTGGCTCGCATTGAAGACCGCTGGATCGGCACCGGCCAAACCGGCGATCGCATTGACACCCACTCGAGCCTCTACGCCACAGACCTCGACCTCTTTGGCTCAGGAAGCCTCTTCGAACTACTCTCACTTGCCCGCACGCGCATGGGAGAAGACACTCTTGCAGCATGGCTACTTTCGCCATCTCCGGTCGACTCCATCAGACAGCGCCACGCCGCAATCACTGAGCTTCGCCCTCGTCTCGATCTTCGCGAAGACGTGGCCATCCTCGGAGAAGACCTGAAGGTGGGTATCCATGCAGAAGCTCTCACACACTGGTCTGAGGCGCCCAATCAGCTCAACCACCACGCTCTCCGCTGGCTCTCTCTCTGCCTTTCGATCTCATCGATAGCGTCAGCGGTCTTCTGGGCAGAACGTGGAGAAAAAACTCCCTTCTTCTTCCTCCTCGCGCTTGCATGCATCGTCACAGCGTCTCTTCGTAAGCAAACTGCCGAAGTCCTTCAATCTACCGAGCAAGCTCTCAAAGACCTCCAACTCCTCTCTTCCTTACTAGCCCGCATGGAGCGTGAAGAGTTCGAATCGCATCACCTGCAGGCTCTCAAGAAAGAGCTCTCCTCGCATGATCTCGCCGGTTCTAAAGCAATCGCTCGACTCCACACCATCGTGGACTACATCAACGCTCTCGAAAACCCAATCATGCGTGCCCTGAATGTACCTTTGCTCTACGGCGTCCAGGTCGCCTACGCCGCCGAAGCCTGGCGCAGCGCCCACGGAGCCGCGGTGCGCTCCTGGCTTACCGCAATCGGCGAAGCCGAAGCGCTCCTCTCTCTCTCGGCCTACAGCTACGAGCATCCCGCTGATCCCTTTCCCGAGTTCGTCGCAAGTCTCGACCACCTCCCAGCCCCACCCTGCTTCATCGCACACACACTCGGCCACCCCCTCATTCCCGCTGCAAAGTGCGTCCGCAACAACGTCAGCATCTCCGGCGAAACCCGCGTTCTCCTCATCAGCGGCTCCAACATGTCCGGCAAAAGCACGCTCATGCGTGCCGTCGGCATCAACACTGTCCTCGCCATGGCCGGGGCGCCAGTCCGCGCCGAAAAATTGCAACTCACACCGCTACAAATAGGCGCAAGCATCCTCATCAACGATTCGCTCCAGGAGGGAAGCTCCCGCTTCTACGCCGAGATCACTCGCCTCCGTCACATCTGCGATCTCGCCGAAAACCATCCCCCAGTCCTCTTCCTGCTCGACGAACTCCTCCAGGGCACAAACTCAAAAGACCGCCTCATCGGAGCTCAGGGAGTAGTCCACGCCTTACTCGACAGTGGAGCCATCGGCCTCATCAGCACCCACGATCTCGCTCTCACCAACATCGGCGAGCAGCGCGACCCTCGCTTGCACAACGTGCATCTTCAGGACGAGATCGAAGACGGAAAGATGAAGTTCGACTTTAAGTTGCAGGAAGGTGTGGTCACCAAAAGCAACGGCATCGAACTCATGCGTCTCATAGGCCTCAAGGTTTGACGCCATCATCCCCCGACCGAAGGGAGGACCAAGCAGCTAACCCCACCAAGACCGGTATACAAGTCACGAAGTGACCGCCGCCCGCGCAGGGAGCCCGTCCGGCAGGACACAAGCAGCGGAGCGTCCACGCACCGCGTTGACGAACTGAACACCCATTCAGTATCCTTCTCGCGTCGGACCAACGCTCGAAGCGATCCTTCAAAGAGTCAAACCACACGACGCACAAGGATGAGGTAGAGAACACATGCGCATACTGACGTACATTCGGCAGGTACTCGACGCCGAAGAGAGCGTGCACCTCGCCAACAACGCCGTCGCGCTTGAAAACAGCAAGCTAGTCATGGACACCATGGATGAGTACGGTGTTGAAGAGGCACTCCGCCTCCGAGAGAGCGGTATCGAAGCTGAGATTGTAGCCGTCGCTGTCGGCCCTGCCCGCGTGCAGGACGCCCTCCGCACGGCACTCGCCATGGGTGCCGACCGCGCCATTCACGTCGAAACCGACATCCGTCTCGATGCCATTGCCCTCAGCAAAGTCCTCGCGCAGCTTGCCACGCAGGAGCAGGCAACCCTCATCTTCTCCGGCGGCCAGCAAGCCGACTGGGACTCGCACGCCCTCGCCGCTGCAACCGCCGAGCGCCTTCAATGGCCTCAAGTCACCTGGACCAGCGCCCTCGAACTCAAAGGAACCACCCTCACCGGCAAGCACGACGCCGATGAAGGCAGCGAGTCCTTCACGCTCGAGCTTCCCGCCGTCGTCACCACCCAACAGGGCCTCAACGAGCCGCGCTATCCCACGCTCCCCAACATCATGAAGTCCAAGAAAAAAGAGTTGCGCAAGGAGTCTCTCGACCAGTTCGATGCGACGCCAAAGCTCAAGTTTGTTAGTGCTGAAATTCAGGTCAAGAACCGCCTCAACAAAATCCTCGATGGCAAAGACGTCCCCGCTGCCGCCGCACAGCTTGTGGATCTTCTCCGCAACGAAGCAAGGGTGATCGCATGATTCTCGTCGTCGTGGAGTACGCCAACGGAAAAGTAAGTAAAAGCACCTGGGAGATGATTACCGCCGCCCAAGATTCAGCGAATGCCTCAGGCCGCGAAACCCCCGTTACCGCTCTAGTTCTCGGTAGCAACATAGCAGCAGTCGCCGCTGAAGCAGCCAAAGCGGTCGATCAGGTTCTCGTCGCCGATCTCCCCGCGCTCGCTCAATACGACCCCGAACTCTGGTCCGCCGCGGTCGCGCAGATCGCCACTGAAGGCGAAGCCTCTCTCGTCCTCATCGGCGGCAGCCGCAGCGGTCGTGAGTACAGCCCACGCGTCGCCATCAAACTAGACGCGCCCCTGCTCGAAGACGTCATTACCCTCAAAGCCGCCGGCGAAACTGTCACCGCCCAGCGTTACACCTTTCTTGCGCGCGTTACAGAGACCGTCGAAACCACCGCGCCCCTCGCCGTAGTCACTGTCAAACCCGGCGTCTTCAATCCCGCAACGCCAAAGGCCGAAGCGGCAGAGCAGTTCGACGTAGATCTCAACCTCCCCACGCCGCGCCTCAAGGTCACCGGCAAGACGGCCGAGCGAAGCTCACGCATCTCGCTCGCCGAAGCCGAGATCGTCGTCTCCGGAGGCCGTGGCGTAGGCAGCGCCGAAGGCTTCACCCAATACGTCGAAGCTCTCGCCGACCAACTCGGCGCCGCAGTCGGAGCCACCCGCGCCATCGTCGATGCAGGCTGGCGCCCCTACTCCGAACAAGTCGGCCAGACCGGCAAGACCGTTCAGCCAAAAACCTACATCGCCATTGGCATCTCCGGCGCGGTCCAGCATCTCTCCGGCATGAACAAAAGCAAGACCATCGTAGCCATCAACCGCGACGCCGAGGCCCCCATCTTCAAGATCGCCGACTACGGCATCATCGGCGACGTAACCCAACTCGTCCCAGCCATCCTCACGGAACTGAAGAAGTAGTTACTGCTCGGCGCAACAAAAACCGCCGTCAGAGATGCCGTTACACAAATGCTGTCATTCTGACCCTGAGCTTGCTGAAGGGGAAGAACCACCGCATTTGTTTTTGTTCTTGCAGCGCTTGTTTTGTCCTGAGCTGCGAATCCAGATGTAAAGTAATCACGAACAACCAACGCGAGCGACGCCGGCCCAATGCTTCCATTCCCCCAGAAGATCGCCTTCCTCCTCTTTGCTGCGGTCACCCTCGCGCTAGGCTTGTGGGGCTTTTATCGCCTCTATCTACGCATCCGCCGCGGCACTGCAGACCCCGAACTACGCTTCAACCATCTTCCGCGCCGCTTTGTCTACGCCCTCACCACCACCCTCACCCAGCAGCGCACCTTCAAAAAGCGCCCCACCATCGGCCTCTTCCACTCCTTCATCTTCTACGGCTTCGTCTTCTACGGCCTCGTCAACCTCGTCGACGCCGCCGAAGGCTACCTCTCTTTCCTGACAATTAACGGCCTCTCTTCAAATCGCATCGGTGTGCTCTATGCCATCATCACTGTCGTCGCAACCTACAGCTTCCTCGCCGACATCCTCAGCTTCCTCGTCCTCCTCGGCGTCGTCGCGCTGGTCATCCGCCGCTTCGCCCTCCCCAGCCGCACCGACTTCCGGTTCAACCCGCGCACCCTCCTCCACAAAGACGTCAAGCACCAAAAGATCACCCGCGACTCCCTCATAGTCTCCTCCTTCATCCTCTTCCACGTCGGCAGCCGAGCCATCGGAGCCGGAGCAAAGATCGCCGCTGAAGGTCCCGACCCGCTCCAACCCTTCGCCACCCTCCTCTCCCACCTCTTCACCCCCGCCAACGCCGAAGCCTTCCGCATCTTCGGCTACTGGGGAGCACTCGGCAGCGTTCTGGCCTTCCTCGCCTACTTTCCCTACACCAAACACATCCACATCTTCATGGCCCCGGCCAAGTACTTCGTCGCTCGCGAACCTTCCTCTGGCGTGCTCCCTCCCGTAGCTCTCAACCTCGACGCCGAGAACGAAACTGAAGACGAAGCCAACGCCAAAACCATCGGAGCCGCCAAGCTCGAAGACCTCTCCTGGCCCCGCCTCCTCGACGCCTACGCCTGCATCCAGTGCAACCGCTGCCAGGACGTCTGCCCCGCAACCGCCACCGGCAAATCCCTCTCTCCCGCCGCGCTCGAGATCAACAAGCGCATGGAGCTCAACGACCTCACCGCCGAGCGAAGCCCATTCGCCTTCACCGCCGCCCCTTTCGAAAAGAACTCTCCCAGCCCCCGCCCACTTCTTCAGTTCGCACTCTCGCCCGAAGCCGCCTGGGCCTGCACTACCTGCGGAGCTTGCATGGAGGTCTGCCCCACCCAAAACGAGCAGATGCTCGACATCATCGACATCCGCCGCAACCAGGTCATGATCGAAGGCGAGTTCCCCAGCCAGCTCCAATCTGCTTTTCGGGGCATGGAGCGAGCCCAAAATCCCTGGGGCATCAACCACGAGCAGCGCCTCGCCTGGGCCGACGGCCTCAACGTCAAAACCACCGATGAAAACCCCACCCCCGACGTCCTCTACTGGGTAGGCTGCGCCGCCAGCTACGATCCCCAGGCCCAGAAAACCGCCCGAGCCTTCGTAGAACTCCTCACCCACGCCGAGGTCAACTTCGCCGTCCTGGGCAAAAAAGAGTGCTGCACCGGAGACTCCGCCCGCCGCGCCGGCAACGAGTACCTCTACCGCCAGCTGGCCGACAAAAACGTCTCCACCCTCAACACCGTCCAGCCCAAACTCATCGTAGCCAGCTGCCCCCACTGCATGAACTCCATCGGCCACGAGTACAAGCAGATCGGCGGCGACTACAAGGTGATGCACCACACCGAGTACCTCGAAACCCTAGTAGCCACCAAAAAACTCACCGCTACGCCCAGCGACGCGACCATCACCTACCACGACCCCTGCTACCTCGGCCGTCACAACGGAGTCTACGAAGCCCCGCGCAACCTCCTGAACATCCTCTCGAACTCCACCCCCGAACTCCCTCGCAACAAGGAAAACTCCTTCTGCTGCGGAGCCGGCGGCGCCCAGTTCTGGAAAGAAGAGGAAGAAGGCAACGAGCGCATATCCGACAACCGCTTCCGCGAAGCCCAACAAACTCTCGCTTCCACCAAAGGAGACAAGGTTCTCGCGGTAGGATGTCCCTTCTGCAAGAGTATGCTCGGCAGCACACCCAGCAAAGCCGACTCCGATGACATAGCCATCAAAGACGTAGCCGAACTCCTCCTCGAAGGCGTCCGCCGCAGCAAGGGCCTCACCACTTTTACTCTACAAATAGAACCCCCGACATCAACGATCGCCCAGGTCGCCTTGCAACCTGCCGCCGTCACGCTCACCGCAAAGCCACTTCAGGCAGTAGAAATCCCTCCGATCGAGATTCCTCCATCTGTCACGCCATCTGTAGAACGCAAGAAGTGGCAACCTAAGCCTTCATCACCCACGCAGTTTGTTGAGACTACCGTCTCAACGCCAGTTTCAGAGCAAACTCCAACGGCTGAAGCTGTTCCCACCCCACCAACCGCCGAACGCAAGAAATGGCAACCCAAAACAGCAACACCTGCTCAGCCGGTAAAAAGCCATGTACAGCCAACAGTCGAGATCATCCCGATAAAACCGCCGTCCCCGAGCGCTCCTGAATCTGCCTCCGCACTCGACGCGCCCACCCCGGAACTCATCTCTAGCTCATCTGCCGAAAGCGAAACACCGCCCGCTTCAACCGACGCACCCGCGCGCAAAAAGTGGAACCCAAAGAAGCCCAGCTAGCCTATCCGCCCGCATTCACCCACGCCGAAACCCTCCTCAGCATCTCCTTCGCCTGCGGCAAAAACGGAAACTCATTTGGCGAAGCCGCGAACCCATGATTCATCCCCTCTGCAAACACCTCCGTCACCTCCACCCCAGCCTCCGCCAATCTCTTCGCATAAGCCTGCCCCTCATCCCGCAAAACGTCATACTCCGCCGTCACCACAAAAGCCCTCGGTAGTCCTGACAGCGAAAGAGCCAGCAACGGAGCCACACGAAAATCCTTGGCCTCACTCTTTTCACTCAGGTAGTGATCCCAAAACCAGATCATCCCCAGCCGCGTCAGCCCAAACCCCTCTGCATTCTCCAGGTAAGAAGCCGTCGGTGGATTGTAATGAGCCGCAGCCGGATAGAGCAAAATCTGCCCTGCCAGCTTCGCCACTCCTTTATCCCGCAGCAACAAAGCCACCACCGTCGCCAGCGTTCCCCCCGCGCTGTCGCCCCCCACCATCACCCGCGATTCATCCCCACCGATCTCCGCGGCATGCGCCAGCACC
>Ga0302178_10004094_pt1 | contig 10710 bp, 8 predicted proteins | sample I_Palsa_E1_3_FD_198790 | JGI IMG/M metagenome (GOLD analysis project Ga0302178, IMG submission 198790) | Peat permafrost microbial communities from Stordalen Mire near Abisko, Sweden - I_Palsa_E1_3 | ecosystem: Environmental > Terrestrial > Soil > Palsa > Peat permafrost | place: Sweden: Abisko... | reverse complement strand
GGAGGTCAGGAGGCTGATGCCCGCAGCTCGGAGCTCCTCCGCCGAAGCCGGCGTGAACGGCGCGACTGAGGTCGTGTGAGCGCGAATGAGGGATCCCGTCTCCAGAAGCTCCCGCATCCGATTGCGCCGGCCTCGGCGAACAGGCATCGCTATCTCCTCCTCCGATTGATCCTGCGGCGAGAAGGATACCAGGCTTGGCCCGCTTATGAACCAAGCGGTGAGCTTGTCGACGGCCTATGCCGGTTGGCTGCCGTTGGCGCGTTCGGCGACTGGGCGGAGGAAGTCGGGGACGGTACGCACCAGCACCCGCCCCGTCTGACGTTCCCAGGTTTGCTCCATCGCAGACAGGTGCTCGTCCATCTCGATTTCGATGCGCTCTTGGTCGCCTGAGCGGATCGCGGCCAGGGTCTTCACGTGGAGCTCGATGGACCGGGCGGCGTTCTGGGGCTGGTGGATCGCCATGTCGCGGGCGATCTCGAGTTGTTTGAGGAGCATGCGCATCAGCGACACGATCGTCGCGTTGCCGGTCGCTCGGGCGATACCCAGGTGGAATTGGGTACCGAGCTGCAGAAAACGATCTTCGTTGACGAGGACGTCGCCGCTCTCATGGAGCACCTTCTGTGCGTCGGTGATGGCCTGCAGCTGCGCGAAGTCCTCCTCGCGCGCATTCATCGAGGCGAGCTGGGCGACGCGCGGCTCGATCAGCCTTCGTGCCACAAGGACGTCGGAGACCTCGCCAAGCCGAAGCTCTGATCTCGAGCGCAGCAACTCAAACGGGACGTAGCCGGATGCGACGAAGATGCCGCCGGCCGACCCGGGCCTAACGGTGAGGATGCCGGCGTCGGCGAGAACGCGGACAGCCTCGCGCAGCGTCCCGCGGCTGATCTGCATCGCCGCAGCGAGCTCGCGCTCGGCCGGTAGACGATCACCTTCGCTGAGGTCGCCGAGCCGGACTCTTTCGGCAATCTGCTCGGCCGCTCCTTCGAAAGTGCGCTTCGGCCCTACCGGGACGAACCCAGTTTCGACCGTCTCAAGGGCAACCATGGTCCGTCCTCAATCGTACCACGAACAGCCCGAATGCTGGAGCTCGCCCGGGCATTGCGGGCTCCTTTCGAGCCAGGTGCATGCGTTCTGGTGGCGGTCCTCGTTGTGAGCCGGTCTAAAGGCGTTTTGGGTGGCGGCCGGCTCAGTCCCGTCGTGTACCAGCGGCATACCGTGGCACAGCGCGGTACACGTTGGTGCGACGCGGCATCAGGTACAAGCTCCGGGGAGCGTGGGATCGCTCAGAGACGCGGATCGGCGCCGAGGACCGCCAGGTTGCCCACGGTGCCACGCTCGTCGTCGCTGCCGTGTCGACGGGGATCATCGCCTTCAGCGGCTCGGTGGGATGACCGTGCAGCGATGCCAGTCTGCGCAACGCGCCGGCGATCAGAGCAAGCCCGACGTCGTTGATCGTTGCGCCGCGATCGCCTCTGGAGGCTCGGAGGTCGGCGAGCGCAGCGCGGCACTCGACCGCGGGCTCAAGGCAGCCCGCACCATCCAGGCTGCCGCGTGGTTCAGCCGCTCGACGCTCTGCAGAACCGGGTCGGGGCGCGGAACGCGACGCTCGGCGCCGGCTCGGGGATCAAGGACTCGCACCAGGCGTCCGTCGCGTCCGCGTCGCCGTCCAGCACGAGCGCGGCCCGGCCGGACGATCCTTGAAGTCGCTACGGCCGAAGACCGAGCCGTGATCACCGACAACGTCAAAGCCTTCCGGCCTCTCGCTGCCGAACGCCTCGCCCGAGGCGACCACACTCCGGGCTGATCTTCCTTCCCTCGACCCGGACGCGCACTCGGGCTGTCGCCGGCATGATCGCCGATGCGATCGAGCGCAACCTCCGACAGCATCCCGACGGGCGGCCCTGCGCGACCGAAATCTGAGCGGAGAAACCTCCGCAACGCCTTCCGTCGTGATGTATTCTGCCGTTAGAACGTTCCAGGCCGAGCGTCCAAGGGCGTCAGCGGTCCGGTGGCCAGTAGGAGAGGAGAGGTTGCAGAACCGTGGCGAGTCCGACCACGAGTAAGGCGATTACGGTCGCGAACGCTCCGTGTAGCTTTGGCGCGTTCGAGCTGACGGTGGGGATCAACCCGAACGTCCCAGACGCGGTCGCGCTGCTCGACCAGGTGGCCGGGACTGGGTATGCGGGCATCGATCTCGGTCCGGCCGGCTATCTGGGTCGCGGGGATGAACTGCACGAGCGGCTGTCCAGCCGAGGCCTCGCTCTCGCCGGCGGGTACCTCGAGTTGCCGTACACCGATCACGGCGCGCTCGTCGAGGCGATCGACCGAGACCTGGACGAGCTGCTGACGGCATTTGACTCTGTGAGCGACATCGAGCCCCGACCGAAGCCGACCCTCGCTGACCCTGGTTCCGATGTTCGCCGCGCTAATCCGGGTCGTAGCAACAAGGACCGCAGCTTTGGGTGGTCGGACGCCGAATGGCGGCTGTTCGCCGATGGCTTTGCCCGCGTCTTTGAGTACTGCGTGAACCGAGGTTACGAACCGACGTTCCACAATGAGACCGGCAGCTACGTGGAGGCTCCCTGGGAGATCGAGAAGGTGCTCGAGCTGACGGACGTGGGGCTCTGCCTCGATACGGGCCACCTGGTGGTGGCCGGTGGTGACCCCGTTGCCGCGGTGCACGACTGGGGTGCGCGGATCAACCACCTGCACGTCAAGGACGCGCGCCGGTCGGTTCTCGACGGCATCGTCGCGGACCACGGCGACACCGATGAGATCTGGCGGCGCCGAGCGTTCTGTGCGCTCGGCGATGGCGGCATCCCGCTCGACGCGGTGTTCGATGCCCTCCACAATAGTGGCTATTCCGGCTGGCTTGTTGTTGAGCAGGACATCTTCCCCGAGGCGTCAGACCCGCCCGGATGGGCCGCGGATCAGCAGCGGATCAATCGCGACTTCCTCCGCGCCCGGGGCATATAGCCGTGAACCAATCGCGCCTGAAGCTCTCGCATCACCGGGCAACGGGGGCGCCGCGGAGGCTCAGCCGGGCAGGGGATCGACAGGAGGATAAGGCGCCCGTGTCAATCTTGTCCACGTGGCCGGTGCATCGCGTTACTGTGTCGCGGAGCATACGGGCGGTGACCGTTCTAGCCGGGAACGTTCCAAACCCCGCAACACCGGGGTTCTGGTCGCGGCCCGTGGAGTGGCGCCGAGACCCCGCCGGCACTTCGTGCCCTGGCGGGCATGGCCGCTTGGTCGCAGGCGCCGCGAGGGCGTGCGCTGGGCGGACGGATTGCAGGGGCATACCACCTTGGCGGTAATCGAGGTGAACCTCGACGCGGCGGACACCGCACAAGCCACTTCGGCGATCCAATTCACCGGGGTTTCCAAGCGCTATGGCTCCCAGCTAGCGCTTTGTCCGATTGACCTGGAGATTCGGGACGGGGAGTTCTTCTGCCTGCTCGGTCCGTCGGGGTGTGGCAAGTCGACGACCCTCAGTTTGATCGGCGGCTTCGCCGCACCGTCATCCGGCGAGGTCCGCATCCGTGGCGAGCTCGTCAACCAGACGCCGCCCCACCGGCGGAAGGTCAATACGGTCTTTCAGTCCTACGCCCTGTTCCCGCACATGAGCGTCAGCGGCAACGTCGCGTTCGGCCTGCGGATGGCCAAGGTGCCGCGCGGAGAATCGGAGACGCGGGTCGCCGAGGCACTCAGAATGGTGGCGCTGGACTCGTACGCCGACCGGTATCCGGGGCAGCTCTCGGGCGGCCAACAGCAGCGGGTCGCTGTTGCTCGCGCACTCGTCAACCGACCCGCGGTGCTGCTTCTCGACGAGCCGCTCGGGGCGCTCGATCTCCAACTGCGCAAACGCCTCCAGGTTGAGCTTTCCCAGATCCAGCGGGAGCTCGGGACGACCTTTGTATTTGTCACCCACGACCAGGGTGAGGCGATGACCATGGCTGACCGTATCGCCGTCATGAACGAAGGGCGCATAGAGCAGATCGGGACACCCGAGGAGATCTACCGACGACCGACTTCACGGTTCGTCGCCGAGTTCATCGGCGAGTCGAACTTCGCCGAGGTTGAGTTGGTCAACGGGGACGTCGTGACGGTGCGGGACAGAATCCCGCTGGCGGCTCCGCGGCAGGCAGATTTGGAGCGAGGGGAGTCGGGCACGGTCACGCTGATGGTGCGCCCGGAGTCTGTTCGTCTCACGCCAGCTTCCGAGGGTGATCCAGGCCTGGTCGGGACGGTGATCAAGCTTTCATTTCTCGGGAGTGTCACGAGAGCGAGCGTCCGATGCCCCGCAGTTGACGAAGCGTTCATCGTCGACGCGCCGAGCGGGTTCGGACAGGGGATACGAGAGAACTCGCTTGTGCAGTTGCAGTGGGATGTCAAGGACACGGTGCTCCTTGACGGGCCGGCCGGATGATTCGACGAAGGTACTAGGAGGAGGTAGCACAGCATATGGACCGCAATATGATTACCCGGCGCGACGCACTTCGAGCGGGGGCGGTGGGCGTAGGCGCCCTCGCGATGGCCGGTCGTGTAGGGACGGCGGCCGCCGCGAGCATGAACACTCCGGTGACAATCAACATGCTCACCTGGAACGACCACTATGACCCGACCAAGCAGCTCCCGGCGATCGCGAAAGAGACCGGCATCACCGTTCATCCGACGCTCGGTTCTGACGACGGTACAATGTTCATCAAGGCCAAGGAGAGCCATCAGGAGTTCGCGATCGTCTCGGCCGACGCATTGTGGGTTCCGTATTACTACGAGCAGAAGCTCTCGGTTCCGTTCGACATCCAGTCGTTCCCCGTGTCGAAGCAGCTTTACTCCGCCTCCCTTGACGTTTCGTTCTGGAAGTCCAGTGGCGGATACCTGGCGTACCCGCGCGCCTGGTCGGCGCTTCGGATCTATTACAACCCCAAGTACGTCAACCCTGCACCCACCTCATGGGAGGTGCTGCTGGACCCCAAGTACAAGGGCAAGTTCGTCCGAGAGAACCAGCCCACCGACATCGTTGCTGAGGCAGGTTTGGCGACCGGCGCGAAGGATCCATACAACATGACCGCGCAAGAGCTCAGCAAGGCGCAGCAGTTCCTCCAGGCGGCGAAGCCCGCGTTCCTGGACCTCGTCTCGCAGAACACTGGCGTCGTCACGGCGCTTGCGAACGAGACCGCGTGGTTCACGTCGGAGAATCTCGGCACGGACATCCGCGTCAAGAAGGCCGGTGGACCACTTATCAAAGCGGCCATTCCGAAGGAGGGCGTGGTCGGTTGGCTCGACGCGGAGATGAAGATGATCGGACCGTACGAGGACCGGTTCGAGCAGTTCATCAACGCCTGGGGTCAGGCTAACTGGATCCCGCCGCTCTTCAAGGAGTTCGAGGAGGCATGGTTCAACGAGGCGGCATACAAGCTGCTCGTGAACCAGGGGATGAAGGATCTCGCGGACGCTGTCGGTTACAACAACCCCGAGGGCGCCCTGAGCGCCCACCTCAAGGGACCGCAGAAGAACCCCGGAGCGTACATTGACGTCTTCAACCAGGTGTTCGGCGCGTAGCCGTACATCTGGCTGGCTGGTGGCGTCCGGCAGCGGGCGCCACCAGCCTTTGTCTGAGGTAACCGATGGAAGCGTCAGCCACGCACTTGATTAATGCCCCTGGACCGGCTGGTGGAGCGGTCAAGGGTACCCGCCTGGGGGCCCTCTCAAGGCTTTCGCAGTACCTCGGGTTTGCGCCCGCGGCCGCGCTTTACGGCGTCTTCTTCGCCGCGCCGATGGTGATCATCGTCATGTACAGCTTCTGGACGCAGAACGGGTACAGCATCGAGGCCCGCTGGACGTTCGAGAACTATCAGTCGATATTCAGCACCGCGGTCTACGTCGACACGTTTCTGACGACCCTGTGGATGACCGCGGCGGCCACGTTCGCAACGCTCGCAATAGCCTTTCCATTCGCGTACTGGCTCGCGCGCTACGTGAGCCGGCGATGGCAGCGCCCACTTCTGTTCCTCGTGATCGTGCCGTTCTGGGTGAGCTACCTCCTGCGGGTCACGTCTTGGACGATCATCCTGGGAAACAACGGAGGGCTCGCCCACCTCCTGGGTATCTTTGGCCTGAGCACTCCATCCTGGTTCCTGTACGACCGTCCGGCTGTCATCTTCGTGCTGACCTATCTGTACTTCCCGTATGCGGCGCTCACATTATTTGCAGCGCTCGAGCGGTTCGACTGGCGCCAGCTTCGCGCCGCGCGAGATCTCGGCGCCACGCAGACCCGGGCCTTGCGCACGGTGATGCTGCCGCAGATCAGGCCCGGTGTCACGACGGCCGTCATCTTCGTGTTCATTCCAATCCTGGGCGAGTATCTGACGCCACAGCTCGTTGGCGGCACGCGCGGGGTGATGATCGGCAATCTCGTCGACAACTTCTTTGAAGAGGCCCAGTTCGCGCAAGGCGCGACCGTCGCCGTGCTGATAGCGGCCGTGGTCGTCATTCTGCTAGTCGTATTCCGGCGCTCACTTGAGGTCGGTGAGATGTATGGCCGGTGAGACCGACGGCGTCGAGATCGTCGCGCGGCGGGCGAAGCTGGTGCGCGGCGCCCTGACCGGCTGGGGCGCGCTCATGTACGTGTTTCTCTTCGCTCCGGTGCTGTTGTTGATACTGCTGAGCTTCAACGACAACCGCTATGGAAGCTTCCCCATCACCGGCTTTACGACCAAGTGGTACTCAAGCGTCCTGCAGAGCCCCGACCTGCAGACCGCGATCAAAACCTCGCTGCTCATCGCCGCGGAGGTGACCGCGATCAGCACGGTCGTCGGAACCGCCGCAGCGTTCCCGCTTGTGCGCAGTCGTCTGCGCTTCCGCTCTGCCCTCCGCGTCGCTTTCACCGTGCCGATCATGATCCCCGGTGTGCTCATCGGTGTGAGTCTGCTGTCGTTCTTCAGCAACGTGCTCAACCTGCAGCTGACCACTCAGACTGCGGTCATCGGGCAGTCGATCTACACGACTCCGTATGTGCTGCTGATCGTCGCCGCCCGTCTGGAGGGCTTCGATCGCGGCCTAGAGCGGGCAGCGAGTGATCTTGGGGCGAACGCGTTTCAGCGCTTCCGACGCATCGTGCTTCCGCTGATCGGGCCCGCAATCTTCGCTGGGTCCCTGTTCGCGTTCACGATGTCTCTGGACGAGTTCGTGATCACCTACTTCATCATCGGAGCCCAGATCACGCTGCCGATCTACATCTACACGCAGATCAAGTTCGGCATCACACCTGCGATCAATGCGGTTGCGACGATTCTGATCGTCGGTTCGCTGGGGATCGCGGCGGTGGGCGGGGGGGTGCCCCGGTTGATGAGGATGGTCAGCCGCTGGGTGCAGCGTCTTCTGCGGGCGCGACGCGCGCGGCTGGCCGATGCTGGTCTCACGTGACCGGCGTCGGGCGTGGGCAGGCCCACTACAGGGGCGAGAGGGCGCTTGGTTGCGTGGTTCTGGCTGCGGTGCGAGCTCTCGTTGTGGCCTGGGGCGGTCGGGCTGTCGACTCGCGTACGCGTAGCTCGACTGGCACGCGGACGTGGCGGGGAGCGATCGTGGGGCGCTCGATCCGCTCAAGCAGCAGGTTGACCGCTCGTTCGGCCTGAAACATCAACGGCTGCGACACCGTGGTCAGTGCGATCCGCTTCAGGGCCGCGATCGTGATGTCGTCGAAGCCCACGACGGATATGTCACCCGGTACTCGCAGGCCAATCGCTTCGCACGCGTCGATCAAACCGATGGCACCGATGTCGTTGGACACGAAGAACGCGGTAGGGGCTTCGGGTGACGTTAGTGCGATCTCAAACGGAACGTGGCGATTGTTGATGCGCACCGTTCTGCTTCCGGGGTTCCAGACGAAGGTCGACATCGGTCGCAGCGCGCGTCTGCGCATAGCGTTCCTGTAGCCGGATGACCGCGCTTGGTCGCCGCTGCGCTCGACCAGGGGGGTGCGGACGTATGCGATCCGTTCGTGCCCCAGGTCGATGAGATGCCCCGTCGCCAGCCGCGCGCCCTCAGCGTCCCTCGGGCCCACAGAGTCGCCCCACGTGCCGCTGAGGCCGGCGAACACGGTCGGGAGGCCGGTTTCGTGGAGGACATCGTAGGCACGTGATCGTCGCTCGATTGGGGCAAGCATGATGATGCCGGCAACGCGCTGGCTCAGCAGCACGTCAACGGCGGAAACCGCAATGTCCGAGCTGCCTTCGATGTTGCAGAACATCGTTGTGTAGCCCGAGCCGAAGGCGGCGCGCTCCACGCCCTGCGCCATCTGGGCGTTGTTGGGGTTGCTGAGGTTGTCCATAAGGACGCCTAGCATCGTGGAGCGCTGCTGCACGAACTGTCGGGCGATGCCATTCGGCCTGTAGCCGAGCCGCTCGATCGCCTCCAGCACCCGTGTTCGTGTCGCGGGCGAAATCTCGGCGACGCCGCGTACGACGTTAGACACGGTCGACTTGGAAACGCTCGCCTCGGCCGCAACGTCGAAGATGGTTGGAGGCTTGCGAGGCTCTGGGCCCGTCGTAGGTTCCTCCGACGCGGCGGGACTCCGCATACAGATCATCATACCGGCCGGCGCTCCGCATCCGATCGCGGCTTGACAGCTCTCCGGTTGCGCCGTTAGGGTACATGGAACGTTCCACCGAGTCTCAAATTCGACGTTGACGGAGTCTCAGATTGAGTGCACCACTAAAGGTTGGGGTGATCGGCTGCGGAATCATCGCCCAGGTTATGCATCTTCCGCATCTGTCGCAGTCCCCGGCGGCGTTTGAATTGGCGGCAGTGTGTGACATTGCGGAGCCGGCCGCCGAGAGGTGCGCTGCTCGCTTCCGCGCGCTTGCAGCGTTCTCGGACTGGCGCGAGATGCTCGAGACCGAGCTTGACGCCGTGATGGTGCTGACCTCCGGGAATCACGCACCGATCGCGATCGCGGCGGCAGAGGCCGGCGTGCACGTATTCGTCGAGAAGCCCATGGCGCTGTCTGTCGCCGACGGGCTGGCGATGATTGAGGCGGCGGAGAAGGCCGGTGTTTGCCTGATGGTGGGAACAATGAAGCGCTACGACCCGGCCTACGAGCGACTGGCTGAGCTGCTCCCGGAGATTCGCGGCGCCCTGCGTCTTGCGCGGGTAACGACCCTCGAGTCACCTTTTGAGCCGTACGTGGCTCACTACCCGCTGCTCCCGCCGTCGCCGGCTCCCCCCACCGTTGTCGCCGAACTGCGCAAGGCTGACGAGGCGACTGTGGACTCCGTGCTGGGCGACGTGGATGAGGTCACGCGCTTCGGCTACCGATGGCTTCTCCTGGATAACCTGGTGCACGAGTTCAACGCGCTCCGCGGCGTGCTCGGGGAGCCGACCGAGGTGGTGTACGCGAGCCTCGCGCGCGAGTCCGTGTCGGTGAATCTCCGCTTCGGTGAGATTCCGTGCCATCTGTCCTGGGTGGACCTCCTGTCGGGTATCGCGAGGTACAAGCAGGAGTTCGCGTTCTACTCGCCCCAGCTGCGGCTCACCCTGGAGCTACCCTCGCCGTACCTGCGCAACGAGCCGAGCCGGCTGATCGTCGAAGGTGGCGAGGTTGGTAGCGCGCACAGCTGGGTGCGCGAGGAGACCGTCTCGTACGATGAGGCGTTCAGACGGGAACTCGACGAGTTTGCCGACTGCATCGCGACTGGACGCACGCCGCGTACGTCCGGGCACGACGGTCTTGCCGACCTGCGACTGTGTGAGGCCGTGGTGCGCAAGCACCTGGGACTGGATGTCGAGTTCGTATCAGCTGGGCCCACAAACACAGCCTCCAGCGCGTGATTAGCGTACGCGGTTGGTAGTGCCGGGTTCCACCCTGACACGTATCGCCCTCGTCGGCGCGGGGCGCATGGGGCAAGTGCACCTCGCCGCACTCCAGAGCTCTGACGAGATCACGGTCGTTGCGGTGGTTGAGCCATTGGCGCTGACGCGTGAGCGGTTGCAGGCTGAAGGGCTCGTCGTGCACGAGTCAGTGCAGGAGCTGCTCGACTCTGCGTCCCTGGATGGTGTGTTGATTGCCGCTCCCACAGACCAGCATCCGGAGCTGATCGCTACATTCGCCGCCGCCGGGATACCGATGCTCTGCGAAAAGCCCGTCGGCGTGCGCACCGAGGACGCCGAACGGGCGACACGCGCCGCCGCGCGAGCGGGCGTATTGCTGCAGGTCGGCTACTGGCGGAGGTTTGTGCCGGAGCTGCGCCAGTTGCGCGAACAGATTGCTGCCGGCGAGCTTGGCCAGATATCCCTGCTCGCCTGCATGCAGTGGGACTCCGAGCTGCCATCGGAGCAGTTCCGCTCTCACTCAGGGGGAATCATGGTTGACATGGGGGTGCACGAGTTCGATCAAGTGCGATGGCTGCTGGGCGAGGAGTTTGAGTCGATCGCGGCGGTGCCCGCAGGGCCAAGCACCCAACCACGGCCGGCCACCGATCCCGATTCGGCGGTGCTGCTGGCGACGACCTCGGGCGGCGCGGCGGTGACGATTTCACTGGGGCGACAATTCCCACATCCTGACTCGTGCTGGGTGGAGGTCTGGGGTAGCAGGGGCTACGCGCGCATCCCCTTCATGTGGGACACGGAGGCAGATGAGGTGTTCCAGGTTTCGATGCGCCGCCAGGCCGAGGCGTTCGCGCGTGCGCTCCGCGGGGGTGTCTGTGAGGG
>Ga0302178_10004090_pt1 | contig 10714 bp, 8 predicted proteins | sample I_Palsa_E1_3_FD_198790 | JGI IMG/M metagenome (GOLD analysis project Ga0302178, IMG submission 198790) | Peat permafrost microbial communities from Stordalen Mire near Abisko, Sweden - I_Palsa_E1_3 | ecosystem: Environmental > Terrestrial > Soil > Palsa > Peat permafrost | place: Sweden: Abisko... | reverse complement strand
AGCCTTGCTGCTCTTGATGATTCGAAGAAGCTTAGCGAAAAGGTGCGGGAGAAGCTCTACCCGCTGATTTGCCGATACGCGCTGGCGTACCACGTGGTGTTCATCCCGTCGACCGAGGTTGACCGCCGCGGCGTGCATGTGGCCAATATCGAAGGCATGCGCCGGGCGGTGGCTGGACTGTCGGTTCGCCCGGGTTACGTGCTCAGCGACGGCTTCCGGGTGCCAGGGCTGCCCGTGCCGTCGCTGCCGGTCATCGGAGGCGACGCGGCGGCGGCATGCATCGCTGCGGCCAGCGTGCTGGCCAAGGTCAGCCGGGACCGACTGATGGTGGCGATGGAGTCCGACCATCCGGGCTACGGCTTCGCCGTGCACAAGGGCTACAGCACCGCGGCGCACTCGGCGGCGCTCAACGAGCGGGGACCCTGCTCGGAGCATCGGCATTCATTCATCAACGTACGGCGGGTGGCGTCCGGGTCGGGTACCCAGACAGTGGCGGAGTGCGCACCGGGTCAGCAGAATAAAAATGGGTGGGGAAAGATGGAGCACGCCAATCAACCGCGGGACGGAGAAGGACGGCTGAGCTGATGAGTGCCGAAGATCTCGAAAAGTATGAAACCGAGATGGAGCTCTCGCTGTACCGCGAATACAAGGACATCGTGGGGCAGTTCAGCTACGTGGTGGAAACCGAGCGACGTTTCTATCTGGCAAACAGTGTCGAGATGGTTCCACGCAACGCCGACGGCGAGGTCTACTTCGAGCTGCGGCTGTCCGACGCGTGGGTATGGGACATGTACCGGCCGGCCCGGTTCGTCAAGCAGGTGCGGGTTGTCACCTTCAAAGACGTCAACATCGAAGAGGTTGAGAAACCCGAGTTGCGGCTGCCCGAATAGGGCTCGCCGGTCGACGCTAGCGCCCCTCGCTGACGCCGAACATCGGCTTGCCGCGGCTGTCGATGACGGTCCGCGCCACGTCGGCGAGCTTGATGTTCAGATCTTGGGAATACCGGCGGAGGATGTCGAACGCGTCTTGCTCCTCCACGCCATGCAGCACCATCAGCATCCCGACGGCCTTGCCGATCTCACGGTTGGACAGCAGCCCGCGCCGCAAGGTGGAGACGTCCTCGCCCGAAGCGACCGCGTTGATGGCCACGCTGGCGAACGATGCCAGCACGATGGCCTGGCCGGCGGATTCGGTGTCGAAGACGTTCGGCTTGTCGCTGAACAGGTTGAGCGCGCCGGTTTTACGCTTGTCGACCAGGATGCGGAACCCCATCGCCCCGCGCACGGGCGTTTCGGCAACTATCCGGGCCGCCAGCTGGGGCCACTGGTCCGGCGTGGTGAGGTCGGTTTCGATCTGTGGCGTCTCTTCTTCGATCGCGTCGACGCACGGTCCGTCACCGGCCGCACGTTCCATGTCGTCGATCCGCTGCGCGATGCTGTCGCTGGCGCCGACGGTGACGTAGCGACCGTCGCGGCGCACCAGCAAGCTGGCGTGATCGCATCCGGTGACCACCAGCGTCGCCGCGACGCAGATCGCCGCGTAGATGTGGCTCGATTCCGAGCCTTGATAGATGATCTCGGCCAGCGCAGAAAAAACCGTGCCGGGGTCTGCGCCCGCCGGTGTTTCCGCGGAACCGCTGTTTGCCTGGTCTGCCACGCCGTCCATCATTTCAACCCGCTTCCCCTGCTGACCACTGTATCGACGTTTCCGTTGACCTCGCGGCGATCAACGTCCCGTCTAGCCTGGAAGCGCGGGCATCAAGATCCCGTAAGGCCGCCATCAAGATCCCGTAAGGCCGTCGTCAAGATCCCGTAAGGCCGCCATCAAGATCCCGTAAGGAAGGAAGCGGGGCAGCCTTGTCATCGGTTACGAATAGCTCGTGACAGCTTCGGCCACCGAGTACAAGATTGCGCCGTCGTTCTTTGACGGCTGGAAGCGGGCTTTCCTCGGCAAGCCCATGATCAACGACGACCTTCAGCATGAGAAGTTGTCGAATCCTGTTGCCCTGGGGGCTCTTTCGCCGGACGCGATCTCATCGACCGCGTATGGTCCCGAGCAGATCATGGTCGAGTTGCTGCCCGCTGCGGGGATGGCGGCGTTTGTGTTGTTGCTTCCGCTGATCGGTGTGATCCTATTGATTTTGTTGCTGGTCACCGCGTCGTATCGCCAGGTTGTGATGGCCTACACGCGGGCCGGCGGCTCTTACATCGTGGCCAGGGAGAACTTCGGGCCCCGGATTGCCCAGGTCGCCGCGGCAGCGCTGTTGATCGACTACGTGGTCACCGTGGCGATCCAGTGCGCGGCGGGCACGGTGGCGGTGGCCTCGGCGATACCGGTGCTGGGCCCCTACAGCCTGGAAATCTCGGTCGGTGCTGTGCTCATCTTCTGTTATGCGAACCTGCGCGGGTTGCGGGAGGCGGGCCGGACGTTCGCGGTGCCGACCTACTGGTTTATCGGCATGCTCACGCTGATGATCGTGGTCGGCATAGCTCGTGAAGTGCTGGGGAATCTGCCGGTATACGACCCGCAACACATGGACGGCGTAGTGCCGATCCAGCAGGGCAACGGCCTGGTGATGGGTGCGACGATCCTGGTGATCCTGCGGGCGTTCGCCAACGGCGGTTCGTCGCTGACTGGGGTGGAGGCGATTTCCAACACGGTCAACCTGTTTCGTAAACCGGAAGGACCTAATGCGCGCCGGGTACTGACCCTGATGGCTACAGTGCTCGGGCTGTTGTTGGCCGGTGTGGCCTGGCTCGGCTACGCCACTCATTCCGTTCCGTTTTCCGCCGGATATCCGTCGATGCTGTCCGAGATCGGCCGCGCGGTTTTCGGTAACGGGTTGATCGGCAACGTCATGTACTTCTTACTGCAGGCCGCCAGCGCGGCGATTCTGTACAACGGCGCCAATACCAGCTTCAACGGTTTTCCGGCGCTGACTCACTTTGTTGCCGAGGACAGCTTCCTGCCAAGGCCACTGATGAAGCGCGGTCATCGGCTGGTGTTCTCCAACGCCATCATCCTGCTGACCGTGCTCGCGGTGGCACTGTTGGTCGCCACCGGAGGCGGGGTCAACGCGCTGGTGCCGATGTTCGCGATGGGCGTCTTCACGGCATTCTCAATGGCCGGCTACGGGATGACCAAACACTGGCTGACCCATCGTGGGCCCGGGTGGCGCTACAAGCTGGTGATCAACCTGTCGGCGGGTATCTTGTCGACGAGTGTGGTGGCGATCTTCGCGTTTGCGAAATTCACCGAGGGCGCCTGGCTGGTCGTGGTGGTATTTCCGATTCTGGTGTTGGCGTTGATGCGGCTCAATAAGCAATACCGCGCCGAGGCGTCGGTGTTGGCGACGTCGCGCAGCGAGCTTCCCGACCTGGCCAAGCATGAGCGGCATCGAGTGCTGGTATTTGTCGATTCCGTGGACCTGGCCGAGGTCGAGGCGATGCGCTACGCAAAGGGATTGCACGCCGACAACCTCACCGCCGTGCACTTCGTTTTGGACGAGGCTCGTGCCGCGCGGTTGCAGGTGCGCTGGGACCGCTTCGGCTACGACACCGAATTGCGGATGATCGAGTGCACGGATCGACACCTCAGCCGCGCCGCCCAGCGATTGGTTGCGCAGGTCAAGGACGACCATCCCGACTCCACCGTGACGGTGTTGCTGCCCCGTCGGATGTATTCACCGCTGGCAGGCCGGCTGCTCCATGACCGCACCGCGGACAAGATCGCCCAGGTGGTCAGCCGGATCCCGGGCGCAAGCGCCCAGATTCTGACCTACGACGTGGGGTTGCGGGTCGCGCAAGCGCTTCGGGGTGGGGACGGTGACGGCCCTGATCGATCGCCGGATTCGACCGGAAAGACGAAGGCGACCACGCCCGCGTCCGGATAACTCACGTCGGGTCGGCGTGATTTGATCCCGTCGGCCGGGTTGTTTTGTCGGTGAACCGTGCCCGGAACATGATATTTGGCTGAGAATAAGCGCGGGTGCCCCCCTCTCGGGCCGCCTAATAGTCGGCAGAGCCACTAACGTCACGCTTGTATGGTTTCCGGACGTAAAGGGCGGGGAAGAGCATCACCGTGAAAGATTCGGCTGACGAGCAGACGGCCTCGCCAACGTTCATCGATGCGTGGAAGCGGTTCTTTCTCGGAAAGCCACTGATCAGTGAGAATCTGGAACACGAGACTTTATCGAATACCGTTGCATTGGGCGCGCTTTCACCGGATGCGATCTCATCGACGGTTTACGGTCCCGAGCAGATTATGGTCGAGTTGCTGCCGGCGGCGGGGATGGCTGCGTACGTGCTGGTCCTTCCGATCGCCGGTGTGATCTTGGTGATCTTGGCGTTGGTCACCGCGTCATATCGGCAGGTTGTCATGGCTTACACCCAACGAGGCGGATCCTATGTGGTGGCGCGAGCCAATTTCGGGCCGCGCATCGCGCAGATCTCGGCGGCCGCGCTGTTGATCGATTATGTGGTGACCGTGGCGGTGCAGTGCGCGTCGGGCACGTTTGCGGTGGTGTCCGCGGTACCGGCACTGGGCCCCTACCACTTGGAAATCACCGTAGGCGCGTTGCTGCTCATGTCTTACGCCAACCTGCGCGGAATGAAGGAGGCGGGCCGGATATTCGCCGTGCCGGTCTACGCTTTCATCGTCATGCTCACAGTGATGATCGTGACCGGTGTGGTTCGCAAAATCTTCTGGGGCTTACCGCAATACGATCCGGCGCACATTGCCGGTGCGGTGCCGGTCCATCAGGGCAACGGGCTGATTATGGGCGCCACCGTTCTTATATTGCTGCGCGCATTCGCCAACGGCGGCACGTCGCTGACCGGAGTCGAGGCGATCACAGACGCGGTCAATGTATTTCGTCAGCCCCAAGGCCCCAACGCACGTCGGGTCCTCACCCGAATGGCCTGTGTCCTCGGGTTCTTGTTGGTTGGTGTCATCTACCTGGTGCATGCCACCCACGCCACTCCGTTTGTCGCCGAATATCCGTCGATGCTGTCCGAGGTTGGCCGGGCGGTCTTCGGCAACGGGGTGATCGGGAACATCACGTACTTGCTGCTGCAGACGGCCAGCGCGGCGATCTTGTTCTTCGGTGCGAATACCAGTTTCAACGGTTTTCCCGCGCTGACGAGTTTCATTGCCGAGGACAGCTTTCTGCCGCGGCCGATGATGAAACGTGGTCATCGTTTGGTGTTTTCCAACGCGATCATCATCCTGACTGCACTGTCAACGACACTGGTGATCGTGACCGGCGGCTCGGTCGACGCGGTGGTGCCGCTGTTTGCGATGGGTGTGTTCACCGGATTCTCGATGGCCGGCTATGGCATGACCAAACACTGGCTGGCCCATCGTGGGCCCGGTTGGCGACGCAAGTTGGTGATCAACCTGTCGGCGGGGATCTTGTCGACGATCGTGGTGGGCATCTTCGCGGTGGCCAAGTTCACCGAGGGAGCCTGGCTGGTCGTCGTTGTCATGCCGCTGCTGGTGTTCGCCTTGATGCGGCTCAACCGTCAATATCGCGCCGAGAACTCCGTTTTGGAGAACTTGGTAAGCGAGCGTCAGCACGTGGTCAAGCATCCGCAACATCGGGTGTTCGTCTTCGTGGATCACTTCGACCTGGCGTTGATCGAGGCGCTGCATTACGCGAGCGGGCTGCACGCCGACAAATTGACTGCGGTGCATTTCGTGATCGATGCGCGGCATGCCTCGCGGCTGGAGCAGCGCTGGGAGCATTTCGAGGACGAGATTCCACTGCGGTTGCTCGAGTGCCCGGATCGTAACCTCAGTCGGGTGGCACAAGAGCTGGTAATGCAGGAGGTCGACGACCATCCAGGCACCCAGGTGACCGTGTTGTTGCCGCGTCGAACATATGCGCCGCTGGTGGGTCGGCTGCTTCATGACCGCACCGCCGACAAGATGGCCACGACCATCAGCCGGGTCGCGGGTGCCACCGCGCAGATCGTGGCCTACGACGTGGGATCGCGGATCGCACAGGCGACGGCCGTGGCTCGTTCAGAGAAGAGCGTTGCCTCCGGAAGCGTTGAGGGAGAACACGTCTGACATGCTCAGGAGCCACTGAGCCTTGCCTCCTCGAGGTCGAAGTCGCGTTCGATGGCGCGCAACAGTGTCGCGTTGATGCGTCCGTCACTCCTCAAGGCCAGTAGCACCGACCGCTCGACGCCGAGCAGTTTCAGCCGCAACGCGCGATAGCGCTCCATCTCCTGGGCATCGTCCGCCTCCTCATCGCTGGGCGGGCCGAGCTGCAGGCGCCGCACCTTGGCCTCGTACAGGGAACGTACAGATTTAGTGGCCTCGTCGGCAGCGTCAGCATGGCTCCGATCGTCGAGCCACTCCAAGGCAGTGCGGGCCGCCTTCAGCCGGGCTTTGTTCTCCTCCGTTCCGAAATCCTCAGCCCGCAGGCCGAGTCGGCGCAGCAACCAAGGCAGGCTGGTGCCCTGGACGAGCAGGCTCGTCACGATCACCGCGGCGGCCACCACGATCACCAAGTCGCGGTCGGGAAACGGCGTCCCGTCGGCGAGCCGCAATGGGATGGCGAGCGCGGCTGCCAACGACAAACCGCCCCGCATGCCGGCCCACGCCACGACCACACGTTCACGCCACACCGGCTCACCCGTTGCGCGCCCGAACAGCCGCGCGGTGGCAGGCCCTGACAGCATCCATACCAGCCGCGATGCGATCACCACGGCAACGACGGCCGCTATCACCGCGACAACCCGCCCCGCGGCCATGCCCGGCACCCAGTGCAGCGAACGCCAAAGTTCCATGCCGACCAAGGTGAACAACACGGCGTTCAGTAAGAAGACCAAAACATCGAGAAAGGCAAAGGCCTGCAATCGCGCCCCCGGGGCGAAGATGCGGCTGAGGTGCGAACCCACATAAACGCCGGCGGCAACCGTGGCCAAGACGCCGGAGAGATGGGCGCCCTCGGCGAGCACATAGGTGAGGTATGGCGTCACCAGCGAGAGAGTTATCTCCAACATGGGGTGGTCGATTCGCTGCCGTACCTTCACGGCCACCCAGGCGACGGCGAGGCCCAACGCGGCACCACCCGCCGGAGCGGCGAGCAGCGTCACCGCAAGCGGCCCCGGCCGCACCGCCCCGACCATCGCGGCGCCCACGGCGCCGGTGTACAGCACCAAAGCGGTGCCGTCGTTCGTCAGTCCCTCACCCTCGACGATTGTTACCAGCCGCTCCGGCACGTCCAGACGTGCGAAGACCGATGTGGCTGCGACGGCGTCCGTCGGCGCCACCACCGCTCCGGCCACCAGAGCCACCGCCAGCGGTACGCCGGCGATACCCAGCAGAACCCCGGCGACCGTGGCCGTGGTGACTAACACCAGTCCCACCGACAGTAGGCCGATCGGCCGGGCATTGGCCCGAAGATCATCTGGCGCAATGAAATACGCCGCGTAATACAACAACGGCGGGAGAAACACGTAGAACACAACATCGGGTGACAGCTGCGGCACGTTAACCCCCGGCAGCCAGGCAAGCGCCGCGCCGACAGCCACCAGCAGGACTGGATACGGCACACCGACCCGATCGGCCAGCCATACCGCGGCGATGACCGCCAGCGGTCCGCACAGCAGCAGAGCCCCGTAGCCCGCTGGATTCACAACCGCACCTCCCAGCGTCAGCCTAAGGGCCCGCCGTCTCAGCCCAGGAACCGTCGCTTGTGTTCGATCACCTCGTCGGCGGTCACGAGGCCGGAGTCGGCCAGCTTCGCGAGCAATGATTGCGCCCTGCTGGCGAGCTCCTGCAATTCGGTCGCGATCGCGGTCACCACCTCGTTCGGCGGTTGTTGGGTCGGTTTCGGGCTTTGCCGCGGTGTCGCCCTCACTCGTTGGTCGCCGCGTCCCACACTGGCGGTGCTACCGACGGCGCCGCCGGCCGCACCGGCGAGGCCCATGTTGCTGAACAGGCTGTTGGCGCCGCCTGTCTCTGGAGCCGCCGCGGCACTGGTGATCGGCAGGGTATAGGCGACGGGGCGAATTTCGGGCGCAGCGACCGTCCAATTCGCTGGTACCGACAGTCGGCCGACGGTGTTTGCCTGGCCTAAGCCGGCGGACACCGATGCCGTTGCGGCGTCCGACGGTGCGGCGACGCTGCCTTGGCCATTCAAGAACCAGTTCGGCAGGTTGGCGGCGCCAGGCCCATAGCCCGTGAACGGGCCCTTCCCTGAATAGAAGTCGCGGTCGGCATTGATCGAAAAGCCGCGGAAGTTGGTAAAGACCCCGGTAAACCCCGCCGTGATGCTCGTCGCCGAGGAGCCGATAGAAGTCGTGCCGATGGGGATTTCCAGGAGCGTCAGGGCGGGCGCGATCGCGCTCAGCAGATCAGACACCGGGTCCGCTGGAACAGCCGCCGACGACGTCGCGAGGCCCTGTAATGCCTGGGGGACCGCGTTGATCACCCGCGAACCGGTCGACACGAGCGATTGCGACACCGCGGCGCTCTGGCCCGCCGGGTTGGTGGTTGGCGGAGGCGAGGAGAACGGCGTCAGCGTCGACGCCGCTGCCGACGAGCCGGCATAGCCGAACATCGCGGCGGCGTCCTGGGCCCACATTCCGGCGTACTCGGTTTCAGTGGCCGCGATCGCCGGGGTGTTCTGGCCCAGCACGTTGGTCGCGATCAACGCCATCAACAGACTGCGGTTGGCTGCGATCACCGCCGGGGGCACCGTCATAGCGAATGCGGTCTCATAGGCCGCTGCCGCGGCTTTGGCCTGTGTGGCGGTGTGCTCCGCCTGACCGGCGGCCGTGGTCATCCAGGCCAGGTACGGTGCGGTCGCCGCGGCCATCGACGCCGATGACGGACCCAGCCACGGCCCACCGGTCAGCTCGGTGATCGCCGAGCGATAGGACGACGCCGTGGATTGCAGTTCGGCGGCCAGCCCGTCCCAGGCCGCCGCCGCGGCCAACATCGGCCCCGTCCCGGGGCCCGCATACATTCTGCCGGAGTTGACCTCGGGCGGCAGCATCGCGAAATCCATTGCAGTATACCGCCTTAACAGGCTGTGGTGGCGTTGGCGGCTTCGGTCACCGCATACGACGTGGCGCTCGTTGCCAGCGTGCTGACCAGTTGCTGACGAATCGCCTCGGCCTGGGCGCTGACCGCCTGGTACATCTGCGCGTGAACAGCGAACTGGGTGGCGGTCAGCGTCGACACCTCATCCGCGGCGGCCGGTAGCACGCCCGTCGTGGGCGCTGCGGCTGCGGTGTTTTCTGCGCTCATCATGGTGCCGATACCGGCCAGGGTGGTGGCCGTGGCGCTCAGCGCCTCGGGTTGTGTCGTGACGTATGACATCGGTATTCCTTTCCATAGGTGCACATGCGAACGCGGACGCGTGAATGCCGCACGCCTGCAAGTGAATTCGTTGATAGGCCGCGAAATATTGGGATATGGACTCATTGATCCCACCCCGCCTTCAACCCAGTGCTCTCGGGTATAAGCCATCAGCCGGTACGGCGGTTAAAGGCGAGCTTCATCGCCTTGACGTGATGCTAACGACGGTTGAACGGCAGATCAACGCGGCGCGCGCCCTTTGCTGTGGATGGCGGCGCAACTGGGGATAACCAGTCGCTGTCCGGCGGTGATCGCCGTGCAATGGATATTCGCGTCGGTGACCTGGCCCAGGGTGGCGGCATGAGTACGTTAACGCGAGCCGAAATCGGCGCGCTGGGCGAGCGATTGGCCGCCGACCACCTGACCGGGCTCGGACTGCGAATCGTGACCCGCAACTGGCGCTGCCGCTATGGCGAACTGGACGTGATCGCCGTCGACCCGGGTACGGATACCGTGGTGTTCGTCGAGGTCAAGACGCGAACCGGCGACGGCTTCGGCGGACTGGAGCAGGCGGTGACCCCGCAGAAGGCACGCCGGTTGCGTCGGCTGGCGGGCGTCTGGCTGGCCGCTCAGGACCAGCGGTGGGCCGCGGTCCGCCTCGACGTCATCGGTGTGCGAATCGGCCGACGCCGGATCCCGGAAATCACGCACCTGCGGGGCGTCGGCTGATGGCGCTCGGACGGGCGTTCTCGGTGGCGGTGCTCGGGCTGGACGGCCAGATCGTGGAGATCGAGGCCGATATCACCTCGGGTCTGCCGGGCGTGCATCTGGTCGGCCTGCCCGACGCCGCGTTACAGGAATCGCGGGACCGGGTTCGTGCCGCGATCACCAACTGCAACAACAAATGGCCGATGTCGCGCCTCACGCTGGCGCTGTCACCGGCGACGCTGCCGAAAATGGGGTCGGTCTATGACCTGGCCCTCGCCGCCGCGGTCTTGTCGGCTCAGCGGAAAACCCCGTGGCGACAGCTGGAAACCGCGGTGGTGCTGGGGGAGTTGGCGTTGGACGGCCGAGTTCGACCGGTGCGCGGGGTGCTGCCGGCGGTGCTTGCGGCCAAGGTGGCCGGCTGGGGGGCCGCGGTGGTTCCGGTGGAGAACCTTCCGGAAGCCAGCCTGGTCGACGGGATCGAGGTCTGGGGGGTGCGCACTCTGGCGCAATTGCAGGGCTGGCTCTCTGGTTCGGCGAGGCTCGACGAGCGGATCACCGGGACGGTTCCGGAGGCTGAGCCGCACGCGGATCTGTCTGAAGTGATGGGGCAGGCCCAAGCGCGCTTCGCCGTCGAGGTCGCTGCGGCCGGGGCCCACCATCTGATGCTGACCGGGCCGCCAGGCGTGGG
>Ga0302178_10004081_pt1 | contig 10720 bp, 9 predicted proteins | sample I_Palsa_E1_3_FD_198790 | JGI IMG/M metagenome (GOLD analysis project Ga0302178, IMG submission 198790) | Peat permafrost microbial communities from Stordalen Mire near Abisko, Sweden - I_Palsa_E1_3 | ecosystem: Environmental > Terrestrial > Soil > Palsa > Peat permafrost | place: Sweden: Abisko... | reverse complement strand
GGCCCATCTTGTGATCCCGGGCCGCCACCGCTACCCCGTCGGTGCGGGCCGGCACGACGAACACGCCGATGCCCTTGCCCGGCGGCGCCTGCGGGTCGGTGCGCGCGAACACCATGAACACGTCGGCGGCCGGAGCGTTGGTGATGTAGCGCTTGAGGCCGTCGATGACCCAGCCGTCCCCGTCTAGCCGCGCGGTCGTCGCTAGCCGGCTTGGATCAGATCCCGCCTCCGGTTCGGTCAGCGCGAACGACGCGACCACCTCGCCGGAGGCCAGCCGGGGCAGCCACTGCTTGCGTTGCTGCTCGGTCCCGGCCGAGACGAGAACCTGGCCGGCGATCCCGTTGTTGGTGCCGAACAGCGACCGGAACGCGGGACTGGTATAGCCCAGCTCGATGGCCACCCGCACCTGCTGTTCCACCGACAGGCCCAGGCCGCCGTACTCGACGGGCAGCGCGTAGCCGTACAGGCCCATCTCCTTGGCCTGCTCGATCAGCCGGGCCGGGATCTCGTCTGAGGAGTCGATGCCAACCTCGGCGGGCATCACCTCGCGCCGGACGAACCCGCGCAGCAGGCTGACCAGTTCATCGAACTCCGCTGCGGTCACTGTCATCTTGCCAGTCTCCGGCGCGCGGCGAGCCCCTGTCTAGCCACCGGCCCCGGTCCGCGCTAGTTTCAGCCGATGAAGACTCGCTCGGTTCGCGACCGCGGTCAGGACCTGCTCCCGCTCTTTCCCGAACACAGCTCGGTCACTGCGGACGGAGAGCTCGTCATCGGCGGCGTCGGCGTCGCCGGACTCGCCGAACGGTTCGGGACACCCGCGTACATCGTCGACGAGGCGGGGCTCCGGAACCAGGCTCGCCGCCTGCGTGACGGCCTCGCGGCCCGGCACCCGAGCTCCGAGGTGGTCTTCGCGTCCAAATCGTTCCCCTGCCTGGCGGCCTACCAGCTCATGAAGGCTCAGGGACTGGCCATCGACGTGGCCGGGGCCGGCGAGCTCGTGATGGCCCTGGCCGCGAACGTCCCGCCCGAACGCCTCTACCTGCACGGGAACGCCAAGACCACCGCGGAGCTGACGATGGCGCTGCAGGCCGGCGTCGGGACAATCGTGGTCGACAACTTCGACGACATCGACCGTCTGGATCAGCTGACGAGCCAGCAGGCCCCGGGCGCGGGCCCGCAGCGGGTGCTGGTCCGGATCATCCCCGGGATCTCTCCGGAAACCCACGAATCGCAGTCCACCGGCGGCGACGACTCCAAGTTCGGCCTGCCGGCCGACCAGGCGCGCGAGGCCATCGCCCGGATCCGGGCCAACTCCCGGCTCCAGCTGGACGGGCTGCACCTGCACATCGGGTCGCAGATCCTGGCTACCGAGCCGTTCGCCCGTGCGGTGGAGGCGGTCGCCGCGCTCGGCACGTTCGACGTCTACGACGTCGGCGGCGGTCTCGGGGTCCGATACACGCTCCAGGATGAGGCCCCGACGGTCGAGCAGTACCTCGACACCCTCACCGCGGCCGCGGCCGCGTACCTGCCGGCCGGCGCCAGGCTCGTCATCGAGCCGGGCCGCTCGCTGGTCGCCCGTTCGTGCGTGACGCTGTACCGGGTGACCACGGTCAAGCGCACCGGCCGCACGTTCGTCGCGGTCGACGGCGGCATGGCCGACAACCTCGACGCCGCGCTCACCGGCCAGCCGTTCGAGGCGGCGATCGCGACCCGCATGGCCGCCGCGCCGGATGAGGTGGTGGACCTGGTCGGGCGGCAGTGCGAGTCGGGTGACCGGCTGGTGGCCGGCCTGGCGGTGCCGGCGCCGGCCGTCGGCGACCTGGTGGTCATGCCGGTCACCGGCGCGTACACCTACACGCTGGCGAACAACTACAACGGCGCCCTGCGGCCGCCGATCGTGTTCTGCCGGGACGGGCAGGCCCGGCTGGTCGCCGAGCGCGAAACCCACGAGCACGTCCTGGCCCTGCACCGGCCCGCCCGGCAAGACCCAATTGGTGAATAAGAGTATCCGTGAGACCAGTTATATCGAGCCCACATTGTGAGCGAGGCGTCGCCGGATGTTGCAGTGGCGTTAACACTTCGCTCGGTTGAGTAACGCCCGCGGCGAGAAGGGCGGAAGCAGCCGATGAGGTGGCGCATTGAGCCTAAGCGAACGGAAAATATCGGTAAGTCAATAGGCGACTTTTGTACCAACCGGTGCTACAGTTCTGCCACGTATCGTCTGGTAGACCGCTTGGATAAGGCGGTGGCCCCCAGCGAAACGCAACGATTCTGCATCTTTTCAATAGCGGAGCCGTACCGGATCCGCCGGCCATCGCTCACCGGACGACACGGTGAACTCACTGGAAGGACACGGGAATGAGTCAAGACCTCTCGGAGGTACCGCCTAGACTAAGGCGGGACGTCGGGCTGCTTCCCTTGTTTATGGTCTCGGCCGGTTCGGTCATCGGCTCCGGTTGGCTGCTTGGCACGCTGAACGCGTCCGAGGCCGCCGGGCCCGCGGCCATCGTCTCGTGGATCATCGGCGTGATCCTGCTCATCGGCGTCGCGCTGATCTACGCCGAGCTCGGCTCCACCTACCCGATCTCCGGCAGCACCGCGCGGTTCACCTGGATCCACGCGGGCACCCTGGGCGGCTTCTTCGCCGGGACCTACTCCTACCTGCAGGCAATGGCCGTCGCGCCGATCGAGGTCGAGGCCACGCTCGGGTACCTCGACGCCAAGGTCTGGCACGGGCTGGTGAATGGGACCACCGGCCTGCTTACCGGCAAGGGCCTGATCGTCGCGATCGCCTTCATGTTCATCTTCACGGCGCTGAACCTGTTCGGCATCAAGTGGATGGCCAGGACCAACACGGTCGCCATGTACTGGAAGATCCTGGTGCCGTTCGGCACCGTCATCTTGATCATGGCCAAGGTCTTCCACGGCTCGAACTTCTCCGCGGCCGGCGGCTTCATGCCGTTCGGCATCAAGGGCGTGTTCGTCGCGATCCCGCTCGGCATCGTGTTCGCCCTGGAAGGCTTCGAGCAGGCCGCCCAGCTGGCCGGCGAGGCGCGCAACCCCAAGCGGGACGTGCCGCTCGCGGTCGTCGGCTCCATGCTGCTGGGCGCCGCCCTCTACATCCTGCTGCAGCTGTGCTTCACCGGCGCGCTGAACCCGGCCACCCTCGCCGCCCACGGCTGGCATGACCCGTTCGGCACCGTCAATAAGTTCGGCCCGTACTACACCCTGGCCACCTCGGTCGGCCTGGGCTGGCTCGGCACCATCTTGATCATCGACGCGGTCGTCTCCCCCGCCGGGACCGGCCTGGTCTACGTCAGCGCCGCCTCGCGCCTGTCGTACTCGCTGGCCAAGACCCGCTACCTGCCGCCGGTGTTCTCCAGCATCGACCGGCGCGGTGTGCCCTGGTTCAGCATCATCTTCGGCGGCGTCTTCGGCTGCGTCCTGTTCTTGCCGTTCGGCAGCTGGTCGACGCTGGTCGGTGCCATCACCGCGGCGTCGTCGTTCATGTACAGCTTCGCCCCGGTGGCCGCGGTGTCGCTGCGCAAGGCCGACCCGGACCGGGTCCGGCCGTACCGGGCGCCGATCCTGAACATCATCGCCCCGTTCAGCTTCGTGGTCTCCGGGTTCATCATCTACTGGAGCGGCACCGCCAACGACCTCAAGATCGACGCCGCCGTGGCCTTCTTCCTGGTCCTGTACGTCATCGCCCGCCGGCTCGACCCGAACCAGGAGCCGCTGGACTTCCGGGCCGGGGCGTTCGCGATCCCGTGGATCATCGGCCTGACCATCTTCTCCATCTTCGGCGGCAGCTACGTCGGCGGGATCAGCTCAGGCCCGGGCAACACCGGCTCGGGCGGCGGCTACGCCACGTTCCTCGGCGCCAAGCTCGGCGTCCACCTGCCGTTCTGGTGGGACCTCGGGGCTATCGCGGTGTTCAGCCTGGTCGTGTTCTACTTCGCCGTGAACAGCCACCTAGGCTCGGATCGGGTCGTAGCGCACGCCGAGGAGGCCGCCGCCGACGCGCACCAGGAGGACCTGGACCTGGGCGTCGGCCACTCCGCCGCATAATCCCGCCTAAACCAAACTAGAGAAACGGGCCCCCGCTGACACCAGCGGGGGCCCGTTGCTGTCGTTTAGCTCAAAGCCGGCGTTCCGCGGCCCACCTGGTCAGCTGGTGCCGGGTCGACAGCTGCAGCTTGCGCAGCACAGAAGACACGTGGCTCTCCACCGTCTTGACCGAGATGTACAGCTCGCGGGCGATTTCCTTGTACGTGTAGCCCTGGGCGATCAGCCTGAGCACTTCCCGCTCCCGGTTGGTGAGCTGCTCGAGCTCGGGGTCGAAGGAAGGCTTCAGGTCATCGGCCGACGGCGACGCGGCGAAGGCGTCAAGGACGAACCCCGCCAGCCGGTGCGAGAACACCGCGTCACCCGCCGCGACCCGGCGGACCGCGTCGGCCAGCTCGGCGGTGGAGATCGTTTTGGTCACGTAGCCCCGCGCGCCCGCCCTGATCACCGCGATCACGTCTTCGGGGGCGTCCGAGGCGGACAGCGCGAGGAAACGCACCTGCGGGTGGGCGCCCTTGACCGCCTGGATCACGGCCTGCCCGCCGCCGCCGGGAAGGTGGACGTCGAGGAGCACCACGTCGGGCAGGAGCTCGGCGATCAGGGCGATCGCGGGCTGCACGTCGTCGGCCTCACCCACCACATCGACCTCGCGCCCGAGCTCGGCCCGCACCCCGGACCGGAACAACCCGTGATCATCGACCAAGACCACCCGCGGCCGCAGCGCGCTCATTTCCGGCCGACCGGGCTAGGACCCTGGGTCTGCGGCTCCGCGGTGCGCGGCATCTTCAGGGTGACCTTGGTGCCCTCGCCCACGGCGGTGCTCACGGTTGCGGTGCCGCCGCGGCGGGTCATCCGGCCGTGCACGGATTCCGCCAGGCCCTTGCGGTCGGCCGGGACCGCCTCGGGGTCGAAGCCCTGACCGCGATCGCGGACGACGAGCGATACCTCCGCGGGCTCGACCTCGGCGAACAGCGAGATGACATCGGCACCGGACCACTTCGCCGCGTTGATCGTCGCCTCCCGGGCCGCCGCGAGCAGGGCTCTCAGGTTGTCGTCGAGCTCGGTATCACCAACGGTCACCGCCTCCACCGGGACCCCGTACCTGGTCTCGGCATCCTGCTGGATCTGCCGGACGCCGGCCGCCAGCGTCAGATCCGCGTCTAGTTCATTCGGCACCCGGCCTTCGAACAGCCAGGCGCGCAGCTCGCGTTCCTGCAGCCGGGCGAGCTGGATGACCTTGGCCGGGTCGTCGGCGCGACGCTGGATCAGGGCCAGCGTCTGCAGCACCGAGTCATGCACCCGGGCGGCGATGTCGGTCCGTTCCTCGGCCCGGACCCTGGCCTGCCGTTCGAGGTCGAGCTCGCGGGCGATCCGTAGCCACCACGGGCCCAGGGCCAGCACGATGGCGGCGATGATCAGCGCTACCCCGCCCAGCGGGCGCAGCAGGGCAACGCTCCCGTGCAGCGAGAACAGCCAGGCCGAGCCGCCGAGCAGGAGCAGGCCGGCGATCGTCAGACGCAGCGCCGCTCGCCGGCGCGGAGTCGCGACACCAACCGTCATGCCCGTCGCCACCTCCAGCGGCTGCACCAGGTGGCGGATGGTGGCCTGCTCGTCCGCGGGAGCGTTCCGCCAGATCAGCACGAGTCCGGCCACGCTGAGCACCTGCGGCCACGCCCAGTTGATGAGCCAGCTGTCGCTGACCGCGGCGGCCACGAGTAGCACGAGGACGAGCAGCGAGGCCAGGGCGGCCGCGAGCCTGATGCCCTGAGCGTCGGACCTGGCCTTGGCGCCGATGCTCGGGCCGCCTCCGGCCGCCGGTATTACCAGCCAGGCCAGGACGTATACCGCCACCGCGATTCCGCTGGTCACCACGGTCAGCAGCACGAAAGCGATCCGCACCGTGGTGACGTTGAAGCCCTTCCACGCCGCCACGCCGGAGGCGACCCCGCCGCCCAGGCGGTCGGCTGGGTCGCGGCGCAGCGGACCGCCGTTACCCTCCCGGTGCCTGAACCTGGCCGGGTGGCGATGCCAGCGCGTCGGATGCTCCACGTACCCCATCATCGCCTAGCCACCCCTACCTGGCTATCCGGGACATCCCTGAGCTGACCCTGATCCCGGCCTGCCAGGATCAGGGATGCACCGGGGCTCTTCCCGATGTGCGCGCGTAGCCCGCGGAGCCAAGCTAGAGCCATGAACACCACCACCGAGAACACCGCAGAAACTCCCACCACCGAAACCCCCACCGCCGAGTCCGACCACCACACCGCGTCCGGCCCCACCGGGTCCCCGTTCGCCTTCGGCTCTGAGCGCGGCGCCCTGCGCCGCCCCTTCTCCGGCCGCATGCTGGCCGGGGTGGCCGCTGGCCTGGCCCACTACTTCGGCGTGGACGTGACCATCGTCCGGATCGCCTTCGTCGTCCTGACCGTCGTCGGCGGCGCCGGCATCCCGCTCTACCTGGCCGGCCTGCTGCTGATCCCCGAAGAGGGCAGCGACCAGTCCATCGCCAGCTCGCTCATCGATTCCTTTCAGTCCCGGTCACGTTAGTCAGTGGAGAAAAGCATCATGTCCACGAATTCAAGCCAGTCTCAGGGCAGCCAGTCTCAGGGCAGCCAGTCCCAGGCCGGCCAGTCCTGGCCCCGCGGTTTCGCACCGCTGTTCCGCGGACCCTCTTCCGATCAGCACCTGCGCGTCTCGGACGCCGACCGCCAGGCGGTCGCCGACCGTCTGGGCGAGCACTTCGCCGAGGGGCGCCTCGACCAGGCCGAGTTCGACGAGCGGGCCGGGCGCGCGATGAGCGCCAAGACCCGCGCCGACCTCAGCGGCCTGTTCGATGACCTCCCCGACATGAACACCCGGCCGCAAGCCGAGGCTCCGGCCATGCCGGTGCGCCGGCGAGGGCGCCGCCATCCGCTTCTCGTCCTGGTGCTCCTGGTCATCGTCACCCTGTCCGTCGCCCACGCCGTGGTGCCGTGGCTGTGGCTCGGATTCCTCGCCGCGATCGTGTTCATCGTGACCAGGGGCACCGGCCGTGCCCGCGCCAGCCAGGACCACTAGTCCCCGCTGTTTCTTCTTTCCACCCGGCGCCTGGCCCATCGCCTGTACCCCTGCCCGGGATGGGCCAGCCAGCGGAGCGGGCTGAGATCCGCGGATTCGAACCAGTCAGCAGGCATACCCATCACATGCTGCGGCTCTTCGCCGCCGCTGGACCGCCCGCCGTTCCCGACCGGAAAGCCGAGGACGCGGTTTCGCTCCTCTCGCGGCCGGCCCCCGCCGGGATCGTGGCGGTTCACCGGCCCGTCCGGGGCGGCGGGGGAATGACCGACCCCGGCAGTACGGTGCTTGGCGGCGGCGGGATGACCGATCCGGACAGCGCCGTGCTGGGCGGAGGCGGGATGACGGAGCAGGACGAGAGCGCTGTGGAGGGCGGCGGCGGGATCACTGACCCGGACAGCGCCGTGCTCGGGGGCAGCGGTATCAGCGAACCCGACAGGGCCGTGCTGGGCGGGGGCGGGATCGCCGAGCAGGACGAGAGCGTGGTGCTCGGCGGCGGCGGGATCACCGGCCCGCCCAGCCCGAAATCCAGGTGGGACGTGTCCCAGGTCCAGCTCGTCGGCGAGCTCTCGAACTCCAAGTCCGGCGGAGAATCCTGACCGATCTCCTCGGCGCTCAAACCAGCGGACCAGGCCGCGCTCGCACCGGTTTCCATACTTCCCATAGTGCGTCTCGCCCGGCGATTCCGTAACCGCCCGCGAGGGGTGAATTTCCGAAGCCGGCCGAAGCCGCCCGAAGCCGGCCGTCGAAAGCAGCCCAATACCCGTAAGACAGGCGCCCTCAGAGGTCTTCGGCCAGCCCGGAGGTCCACAGCACGACCCGCGTCCGGTCCCCGCGGAACAGATCCCGGGCGAACTCCAGCGGCTCGCCCGAACGCGCGTAGGCGGTGCGCTCCACCAGCATCAGCGGCGCGCCCAGGTTCACCTCGAGCGCCTCGGCCTCGCGCACCCCGGCGGTCACTGGTTCCAGGCTCTCCCGGGCCCGGTGCGGCCGCAGCCCGTACCTGACCTCGAGCAGTTCGTAGAGCGAACCGTCCAGCCGGAGGTCTAGCAGGCCGGGAAACCGGGCGGCCGGGAACAGCGAGTGCTCCAGGGCGATCGGCCGGCCGTCGGCCAGCCGGATCCGCCGGATCTCATGCACCTGATCATCCGCCCCGATCTGCAGGGCAGCCCGTGCGGCCGGTCCCGCCGGGCGCAGCCGGGCGGACAGCACCCGGGCGCCGGCGACCATCCCGTGCCGGCGCAGCTGCTCGGAGAAGCCGGCCAGCGTGGTGAGGTCCTGCTCCAGCTTGGGTGCGGCCACGAAGGTGCCGCCGTGCCGTCCCACCGTCTTGGTCACCAGCCCGCGCTTGGCCAGCTCGGCCAGCGCGTGCCGCAGCGTCATCCGGCTGACCCCGAACCACGCGGCCAGGTCATGCTCGGTGGGCAGCCGGTCGCCGGCCACCAGCGCGCCCTCGGCGATCTGCCCGGCCAGCCAGTCCTCGATCTGCGCGTGCACCGTGGTGCCGGGCTCGCGCACGATTTCCGGCGGCGGCCGGGTGCTCGTCCGCAGCGCGGGCCGTGGCCGTCGCCGGCCCCCGGACCTGGCCAATCCGCGCGCCCGCTCAGCCGTCATGCTGCCCGCTCAGCCGTCACGCCGGCGCCGTGCCTCCGGTGCCCGTGGCCGGCTGCAGATCGTCGTCCGGGGATGGCGCCGTCACCGGCGCGAACGCCTTGGTCCGCCCGACGATCAGGTAGTAGATGGCCCCGATCAGCGCGATCACGATCACCACCGTCCACAGGATCGGAATCCGGTTCAGGAAGCCGAGTCCCAGGCTGAGCAGGCCGCCGGTCTGCCGCGGCTCCGGGTTGCTGATCGCCCGCGGCCACGCGAAGTTGACCAGCATGGCCCCGCCGTAGAGCAGCGCGACCACGTTGACGAGCAGGCCCCAGCGGCCAAGCCGGAACGGCGCCTTGGCCTTGGGCCAGCCCCGGGCGCGGGCGCGCATGATCACGATGTTGCCGAGGAAGTAGCTCAGGTAGATCATGCCGGTGGCCGCGATCGCGATGGTCCCGGCGCCGGAGTACTTGATGAACGGGATCGCGGCGATCACCGCGACCACGATGCACGACCACACCGGGGTGTGCAGCCCGGGCGAGACCTTGGACAGCGACCCGGAGGCCGGAAGCTGGTTGTCCCGCGCCATCCCGAAGCAGAGCCGGATCGTGGCGGCCAGGATGGACAGGCAGCAGACGAAGATCGCGGCCGAGACCACGAACAGGTACAGGGTGGCGAAGCCGGTGGAGAAGTTGGCCTCGATGATCGCCGCGGGCCCGTACGCGCCCTTCACCGCGGCGCCCAGGTTCGGGATCGCGACCAGCGTGCCGACCAGGAACACGCCGCCGATGATGAACGCCCCGACCACTGAGAACAGGACCGCCTTGGGCGCCGCCCGGCGGGGATCCTTCGTCTCCTCGGCCAGCGTCGACGCGGTGTCGAAGCCGTAGATCACGAACAGGCTCATGAACATCGCGGCCAGGAACGAGCTGGGCCCGACGTGGAAACCGGCGCTGTTGGTCACGACGTGGAAGCCCTGATGGTTGTGGAACGCCAGCAGGATCAGCGCGAACACGAACATGCCGAGGATCTCGAACAGCACGCCGGTGTTGTTGATGATCGCGACCAGACGGACGCCGTAGATGTTCAGGACGGTGATCACGACCAGCGTGATGAGGGCCACCACCAGCTGGGTGTGCAGGCTGGCCCCGTTCAGCGAGTGCCAGCCGAGCCCGTTCAAGGCGGGAATCAGCGCCAGCGGCAGTGTCGCCACCACCGCGGTGACGGTGAGGATGCCGGCGAACAGGTAGATCCAGCCGGTGAACCAGGAGTAGCTCCGGCTGGCCAGGTACTTCGTCCACTGGAAGACCGAGCCGGCCACCGGGAAGTGGCTGGAGACCTCGGCGAAGTTCAGCGCGACGATGAACTGGCCGAGGGCGACCACCGGCCAGGTCCAGATGAACACCCCGCCCAGGGTGGTCAGGCCGAGCGCGAACAGGGTGAAGATGCCGGTCGACGGTGAGATGTAGCTGAAGGCGACGGCGAACGAGCTGAACAGCCCGAGCGAACGCTTGAGTTCCTGTGAGTAGCCGAAGCGGGCCAGGTCAGCGGCGTCCCGCTCGGATCCGCTGGAAGCATGGGCACCGGTACGCATATTGGCCTCCCAGGGGGTCCCGTTGAGCGCTAAATGTACGGGCGCTCCCGCTAACTGTCTAGACCCTTTCCGGGCCGGTGGCATACGGTGACCCTGACCGGTCCGGACCTTCGGTGACGGGGGAGGGATGTCCGCAGAACTCGACGCCCTTTGGGACGTAACGACCAGCCTGGCCGGCCAGCCGCGCACGGTCAGCGAGCTGTCTGGCGGCCTGACCAACCGCAACTACCGGGTGGTGACGCCGGACGGGGCTTTTGTCGCGCGCGTCGCGGCTGACGGCACCGAGCTGCTCACCATCGACCGCGACTGCGAGTACCGGAACGCGGTGGCCGCGGCCGCCGCCGGGGCGGGGCCGCCGGTTTTCGAGTACCGCCCGCAGGACCGCCTGCTGGTCATCGGCTACATCGAGGG
>Ga0302178_10004079_pt1 | contig 10721 bp, 9 predicted proteins | sample I_Palsa_E1_3_FD_198790 | JGI IMG/M metagenome (GOLD analysis project Ga0302178, IMG submission 198790) | Peat permafrost microbial communities from Stordalen Mire near Abisko, Sweden - I_Palsa_E1_3 | ecosystem: Environmental > Terrestrial > Soil > Palsa > Peat permafrost | place: Sweden: Abisko... | reverse complement strand
GCCGGCGACGGTCCAGTGCGCGCATCCCGTCGGGACCGGCGCCTTCAAGGTCGCTCAGTGGAACCACGGCCAGGACGTCGTCCTGGTGCGCAACCCGAACTGGAACTCGTGGCCGGCCAACGAGAGGCACAAGGGCCTGGCATATCTGGACAAGGTCATCTGGCGCTTCGTGCCGGACAACACCACCCGCTGGTCGGCTCTGCAGAGCGGCGCCGCCCAGCTGCTGTACGACATTCCGGCCGTCGACTGGCTCCCGGCCAAGAGCCAGTACGAGGTCCTGCGCCACACCACGGGCGGTACCCCCTTCCGCTTCTTCTTGGCGGCCAACTGGGGTCCGCTCAAGGATGTCCGTCTTCGTCAGGCCGTCATCTACGCCTTCAACGACAAGGCGGCGGTTCAGGCGGCCTACCAGGGAGAGCGCATCCCGAACGAGGACGGTGCCCTCAGCCCCGCGAACGTAACCTATGACGCCTCGATCAACGCCGCGCTCGCGTACAACCCGGCCAAGGCAAACAGCCTCCTGAATCAGGCCGGTTGGACTGGCCGCAACTCGCAGGGCTACCGCACCAAGGACGGAAAGGAGCTCACGCTCAGGCTCGTCTACGGGACAGACGAGAACGCCGACGGGGACGACGTCCAGCTGTTCCAGATCCTCCAGGCCGAGGAGAAGCAGGTCGGCATCAACGTGGTCCTCGTCCCCGTCGCCCCGTCGCAGTTCTGGACGAGCAAGCAGACGGTCGGTCCCAACTGGGACATCCAGCCCTGGTACTGGGTCGGTCGCAGTGCCGAGACGTTCCACGTGGTCTGGAACCCGCAGATCGAAGGAGCTCCCAACACCTTCAACGCGACCGGTTACTTCGACCCGCGCGTGACGGCTGACATCACCAAGCTGGATCAGACAACCAATGTCGCTGAGCAGACCACGCTCTCCCATCAGATCCAGCAGACCCTGACCGAGAAGGACGCGCTCGTACTGGGGATCGCCGGTATGCAGGTCACGCTGGCCGTATCCCCGAAGCTCCATGGTGTCTGGCAGAGCGACGACGTCGGTGAGCCGGTGCTGTCCGACGCCTGGTTGTCCAATTGAGCAGATCAGGTCGCGGTTGCCGCGGCGCCGTCACGGCGCCGCGGCAGGACCTTCGCGCAATGGTTCGCCACTCGCGTCATCAGCGGCATCGGAGTGCTGTGGGCGGCGGCGACGATCGCCTTCCTCCTGCAGACGCTCACGCAGAGCGGGCGGGCGAAGCACATCATCGATCAGCTGACCGGCACCCAGGCCAATCCGACCAAGGCCGAGGTGGCGAAGATCAACAGCCAGTATGGGTTCGACGGGTCGATCTGGCACCAGTACATCGACTACGTCGGCAATCTCGTCCACGGGAACCTCGGCGTCTCCTATTACCAACACCAGGCCGTGACAACGATCATCGGACAGCAAATCGGCGCGACCCTGGTCCTCACCTTCACCGCGCTGCTGCTGGCGTGGATCTTCGCGGTCGTCCTCACCGTGCTCGCGGCGGGCCGCCACAACATCTGGTCGGCGATCGCGAACTTCCTGCAGATGCTGGCCGCGTCGTTGCCCTCCTACTGGGTGGGCACGATCCTGCTCGTCGTCTTCGCCGTGCAGCTCCACATCTTCCCGGTGCTCGGCGGTAACCCGGTCGTCGCATTGGTTCTGCCGGCCTTGACAATGGCCCTGCCCGTGTCCGGCTTCCTCGGTCAGGTGATGCAGGATGAGTTCAGCTCGGCGCTGGAGCAGCCGTTCGTCACCACCTCACGGGCCCGGGGGATCACCGACTTCGGCGTCCGGGTCGTCCACGTGCTGCGCCACGCGACTCTGCCCGGACTCACGTTGTCCGGCTGGGCTGTCGGCTACCTCTTCTCCAACGCCGTGCTGGTGGAGCAGGTCTTTGACCGGCCCGGCATCGGCAGCGTCCTCACCACCTCCGCCAGCAACGGGGACGTGCCGCTGGTGACCGGCGTCGTCCTGGCATCCGCGGCGATCTACGTGATCGCCAACCTCGTCGTGGACGTTCTCTACGGCCTCGTCGACCCGCGGCTGAGAACCTAGACGATGAGCGCTGTCGCACCCGGCTACGACCACGTCGCGGAGCTTCGCTTCGGCTCCTGGAAGTACATCCGCGCGTTCGCGCGGAGCGTGCCCGTCGGGGTGTGGATCTCCGCCCTGTTCCTGCTCCTGTTCATCATCTCAGGCGTAGCGCCCGCAGTGTTCGAGACCCACGGCCCCTTGCAGGAGAACCTCACGGCGACGCTGAAGGCTCCGTCCTTCAGCCACCTGTTCGGAACCGACCAGCTGGGACGCGACACGTTCTCACGCGTCGTGGCCGGGACCGGGCAGTCGCTCGTAATCGGGTTCGTCGCGACCGCACTGGCCGTGCTGGCGGCGATCGTCCTGGGACTCATCGCGGGTCTCGGCGGCAAGTGGGCCGATGGCGTCATAAGCCGCCTGCTCGAGGTCATGTTCGCGTTCCCGGTGCTGTTGCTCGCGCTGCTCGTCGTCGTGGTGTTCGGCGATTCGATCACCACCGAGATCGGGGCGGTTGCGCTCGGCACCGCGCCCGGCTACGCGCGCATGCTGCGCGGTCAGCTGATCTCTGTCCGCGATACCGGCTACGTGGAATCGGCGCGCGTCGTCGGCCACCCCTTCGGCAAGATCGTGTGGCAGCACATCCTGCCCAACGCGATCCGCCCGCTGGTGGCTCTCTACACGCTGGGCGTCGGCCAGGCGGTCATCTGGGCCTCCGGCCTCTCCTTCCTCGGACTCGGCGTCCCCCCGCCGTCGCCGGAGTGGGGGGCGCTGCTGGACTCAGGCCGCGACTACGTCACCGCCGCCTGGTGGCTGGAGGTCACGCCCGGCCTGGCGATCGTGATCCTCGCCCTGTCGGTGACGGTGATCGGCCGCCATCTCCAGGCGCGACTCGAGGGTCGGATCCGTGTCGACGCGAGCTAGGGACGAGATGGTCGGTGCTCACCGTGAACAGCGATCGAACCAATACGGAGAAACAGCAATGAGCCTGCCCGGCACCCAGACCAGCTCACCGGCCGACGAACGGCTCGTTCGGGTCGAGTCGCTGAAGGTCTCCTTCGGCAAGACGGTCGACCACAACCCTGTCGTCTGCGGCGTGTCGTTCACACTCCGGCCCGGGCGCGCGCTGGGGATCGTGGGTGAGTCGGGCTCAGGCAAGAGCGTCACCGCCCGGTCCCTGCTGGGCCTTGCCGGCCGCAACGCCAAGGTGGCGGCCGACAGGTTCGAGATCCTCGGCAACGACGTCCTCGGGTACGGCGACAGCGCTTGGCGCCGGCTCCGCGGGCTTGACCTCGGCCTCGTCTCCCAGGACGCACTGGTGTCGCTCGACCAGCTCCGCAGGGTCTCGCAGGAGGTCGGAGAGGGCCCCCGCATCCACAAGATGTACAAGCGCAAGCAGGAGATCTTCGAGCGCGTCGTAGAGCTTCTTGATCAGGTGGGCGTTCCCGACGCCGCGGTCAAGGCACGGCAGCTCCCACACGAGCTCTCCGGCGGTCAGCGACAGCGGGCGCTGATCGCCTCCGCGCTGGCGCTGGACCCGACCGTGCTCATCGCCGACGAGCCGACTACGGCGCTCGACGCCACCGTGCAGGCGCAGGTCCTCGAGCTGCTGGCCAGGACCCGTGACAGCGGCAAGGCGCTGATCATCATCAGCCATGACCTGGCCGTGATCTCGCAACTCGCGGACGAGGTGATCGTGATGCGGAGCGGCGAGGTCGTCGAGCGCGGCGTCGCCGCGGAGATCTTCACCTCCCCCAAGCACGAGTACACGCAGAAGCTGCTCGACGCGGTCCCGTCGGGGCACTCCCGCGGCAGCCGCCTGGCACCGTCGGAGGCGCCCCGGCTGGCCACGGTCGGCGAGATCAGGGTGGTGCGTGAGCATCACGCCAAGCTGCGGCTCGACGCCAACGGCACGCCACTGCCGGTGCTGAAAGCTCACGGATTGGTCAAGAGCTTCGTCGGCCCCGATGGTGTCCGTCGCGTAGTCGTGGACGACGTCTCGTTCGAGTTGCGCGCCGGGGAGACGCTGGGGATCGTGGGCGAGTCCGGATCGGGCAAGTCGACCACCGCCAAGCTGGTGCTCGGCCTGGAGGTGCCTGACCGGGGCGACGTGCTGCTGGGCGGCGATCCATGGTCTGCCATCAAGGAGCGCAAGCGCCGCCCACGGCGGTCTGACATCTCGATCGTCTACCAGGATCCGCTCAGCTCCTTCGACCCCCGGTGGACGGTCGAGCGCGTCATCGGCGACACGGTGGCGCGTGACGTCTCGGACGGCTCCGCTCGTCGTACGCGGATCAACGACCTGCTGGACCTCGTGAGCCTCCCCGTGCACCTGCGTCGCCGCCGTCCGCTGGAGCTCTCCGGAGGTCAGCGCCAGCGTGTCGCCATCGCCCGCGCGATCGCCCCCAGTCCACGCGTGATCGTCTGCGACGAGCCCGTCTCCGCGCTCGACGTGTCGATCCAGGCCCAGGTGCTCGATCTTCTGGTCGACCTTCGTGACCAGCTTGATGTCAGTTACCTGTTCATCTCCCATGACCTCGGTGTCGTGCACCACGTCAGTGACCGCGTGCTGGTGATGCAGGACGGCAGGATCGTTGAGGAGGGTCACGCCGACGAGGTCTTGCACAACCCTCGTGAGGAGTACACCCGCAAGCTCGTCTCCGCAGTCCCGCGGCTGAAGGTCCCGGGCGCTTCCGCACGGGTCGTCGCCTGATCGCCGTCCAGCGCACGCTGCAGCTCGGCGACGACGTCCTCTCCGACTCAACAGGATCGAGCATCACGGAGCGCACTTCGACGTCAATGGACCGCTGAAGTTCCTCACCGGCCGCAGAGCCGCCCGAGAACCGGAAAGGTCCTCAAACGCCAACTCGCAGCTCACCACCTGACCACCCGCGACCGCGTGAACGTCAGCCGCTCACGAGCGCCCGACGGAGCGGTGGGCTCAGGGCTGGTGGACGGCGGAGAGCAGTGCGGCGTAGGAGCGGATGAGCGCGGCGCTGATCTGGGCGATCGCGGGGCTGTCGGCTTGGCAGCCGTCGCGGACCCATTGGTCGGAGTGCTGCATCGCGAGGGCACGCTGCTCGGCGGCGCGGCGCACGGTCGCCTCCGGCGCGTCGTAGACGTACGCGTACAGGGCGGCGAGTGCGCTGATCAGGCCGGTGTCGCCGTCGCTGTCGCCGTGCTGGTGTGCGCGGTGCACCCGCCACCATTCGACCTCCAGTCGGGCCGCGGTGGCGGGATCGCATGGCTCTTGGTAGCGGCGGTTGAGGAGCTGGTAGAAGCGTTGCATGGCGCGGCGGGCCCCCTCGGGATCGTTGTCAGGGAAGGGGGCCCAGAGCTGGTTGGCGCGCAGGACGAGCCACGCGCCGTGCAGGGTCTGCGGCCACGGGAGCGCGAACGTGTGGCGGGTCAGTCCCACGGCGGCCCGGAGGAACGCCGGCCACCGACGGCGGTAGTAGGCCACCCACGCCTGGGTTTCCAGACGCCCGACGAGCCGGGGGTCAAACGATCGGTGCGCCTTGACGCCCGGGCGGTCCGGCGCTCGTCCGGGTGTATCACGCTGCCCGCGTGTACGGCGCTGGCCGCGTCGGGCCATCAGGCCGTTGGCGAGCAGCAGCACTGTCTTGTTGGGCGGGGCGCGGAAGCCGGTCTCGGTGTGCGGCGCGTAGGTGCCGTCCGACAGCCAGCCGGTGTGCTGGCGAGCTGACCACAGCCGGTTCTCGCCGACGCTATGCATGACACACTCGACGGTGTGCCGCGCAGGACGATCGACGGCTCGGTCAGCGTCGCGCGTCACGATCGCACCACGGCGCCTTCGATTTCGGCGCGTTGGCGATCTCCGCCGAGACCGGCGGCACAAAAGCGCTCGGCGTAGGCGTCGAGCCGCAACTCTCGGGTGGCGGAGAAGCCGTGCGCCATCACCACCAACGGGACTCGGCCCTCCGTACCGGGGCGGTACAGCCAGCCGGCACAATCCAGACCGCCGGACGCAAAGGTGACATCACTGCGCATCACGAGTTTCTCCTCCAATCGGTTCGGCTTGACGCTTACCGGCACGGCATCCGGTCCACGAGGGTCTGTGCCTGAGTGACCGGCGCGCGCCCACATCAGCGGAACTGACGCCCTGAAAGCGACCAACCACGGTCCAGTGTCCGGACTGAGGGCAACGGGCGGGCGTGAGCAACCACGCGGCGCGGCCGGGTTGTGCCGGGATGCGCGCGTCGAAGCGGGTGGGGGCGATCTGCCCTCCCAGGGTCGGGACGGTGAGCACCAGCCGTGTCCCGCGAGCGACACCGTCGAACGATTGCTTCAACGGCGTCCCGCCGCGCTCGGCCGCGAACACGAGGCGTCCGCGCACGGCGTAGATCCCAATGTCGAAGTGCACCCGCGTGCCGTTGAGCACCCCGTCCGCGCCGCCGCTGCCGACGCGGCTGCGGACCGGGCATGCGCCCTCGGCTCCCTCGGACTTGATCAACGCCTGGCTTGCGCGGCACTGCGGCAAATTCTTCAGCCGCAGGCGCGTCCCGGGGGGGCAGCGTCAGGGTCTGCCGTACGGCTGGCGCCTCGGTGATACCCGCATCCGGCCGCTGCCCGGTGGTCCGGAGAAACAGACCAGTAGGAGAGGCCGCGCGTTGAGTGCCGAACCGGGCCCGAAGCGTGCTGACGCGGCCGAGGCCGACCGCGGCCGACGCCGCCGGGGCGACGACAGCCACGACAACGAGCGACAGCATCGACACGCGGGGCAGGGCTTTGAGCCGCTGCAGACGGCAGCGGAGCGGCGCGTGTCTGCTCATGACGAACCAGCCCTGCTCGTGCCAAGCCGAGGAACGCCGGTCAGTGCCTGCTGACATCACTCTCTTCCAGAGGGTTGAGCCGTGGTGATCGCACACAGCATCCAGGCCCGCGCTCTGACGGCACATCGGCTGAATGGCCTAAATACCGGTGCCAAGTGCGTCTCACAAGGCGATCCCTGGGTGTACGTAGGCACCGCTCATCGTCGTGGTATCGGCCGAACGGCCCATTTCTCGGTGGTCAGGTGCCTCAAAGGCAACGCGTAGCTTGTGCATGCCCAGGCGCATTCTGCTCTTTACGGTTCCCGTGGGCAGCTCGAGCCGCTGCGCGATCTCGACATGCGTGAGGCCGGCGAAGTAGGCGAGTTCGATCACGTGGCGCTGCTCGTTCGGGAGATCGTCTAGCGCCTGGCGCACCGAGCGCGCTTCCTCACGCCCGACGACCAGGCTTTCCGTCAGCTCTGGCCCCGGCTGGCCATCGGCCAGACCTGGGTCTGGGGCGAGGTCTGCCACGCCTGCGCGGATACGACGGACAGCGTCGATGGCACGGTTGTGCACGAACCGCAGCAGCCATGAGCGGACGCAGCCGCGCGCTGGGTCGTAGCGCGCCCGGCTGCGCCACAGCGACAGGAACGCCTCCTGCACAATCTCCTCGGCAACCGACGGCCGGCCGCACACGCGGTAGGCGAGCGAGTACGCGACCGAGCCGTGGCGGTCGAAGATCACCTCGAAAGCAGCGGGCTCGCCGTCCTCCATGAGCGACATCACCTGTTCGTCGGGTAGGGCCCTCAGCTCGTGCGAACCCGGCCCGGGCCGGGTCAGTGACTGTGTCACTGAGCATCGGGTGGCCGGGGCCCGTCGCCACACGGCAATCGCCATAGCGCTCCCAGGGATGCCATCTGGCCAGGTCGGCGCCGCTGAGACGTCGATCAGGCGACGGGGGCGGCGGCTGCGTCCGGAGCGGGAACTGCACCCACCTGCTGCAGTAGCCCGAGAGCGTCCCACACGGTCCACTCCTCCGCGATCTTGCCGTTGGCGAGCCGGAATACAGAAATGGCCTCGACTGAGATCGGCTTTCCGGTCGGGGCCACGCCCATGAGGTCGCCCTGGTGGGTTCCGCTACCGATCCAGCGCGCGACGACGCGGTCACCGGCGGAGAAGATCTCCTGCACGTTCCAGTGCCCGTCCACGGCCTCCTGGTAGAGACCGACGCGAGCGCGCACGCCGTCTGGTCCCTCTGCTGGTGGTGCCTGAGGCCCGTGTGAGACGTAGTCGTCGGCGATCAGCTCATCGGCCAGCTCGGATCGCCGGTCGGTGCAGAAGTCCTCGAAGAACCTGCGTACGAGTGCCTCGTCGGGTGCGGACATCGAATCCCCTCGGTTCGGTGGTGTGACGCAGAGCATTCAGAGCCTTCGCGTCCCGCGCATCGGCCGAATGGCCCAAATGTGAAGCGCGGCGGGAAGGCGAGAGCCTGTTCCGGCTCAATCAGAGCATCGTCGTGCCCGCCGACTGAGGGCGCCTTAGCCGTCGAGCGGCGCTGGGACGAGACCGTGTTCGATCGCGAACACGGCTGCGCCCGCGCGTGTGCGTAGGTCGATCTTGTTGTACACGCTCGCCAGGTGATGCTGCACCGTGCGGGGCGATAGCACGAGTGTGTCGGCGATCTCCCGGTTGCTCAGCCCGCGCGCGAGAACCCGCAGCACCTCGACCTCGCGGTCGGTCAGATCGTTCGGCCACGCGGTGCGCCGGCGCGGCAGGCCCGCCGCCTCGACGACCGCGCCCACCGCTACGGCATCCAGCCGGCCGGCCTTCACATCCTGGTGCAGCTGACGCGCGGCTTGCTCACGCGTGCACGCCTCGCGGTGCGGCCGCGCCTCGGTCATCGCCGCGAACGCGTCTGCCACTGCGAGGAGCCGGGCGCCGGTGGAGAGCTCGATCCCCCGCGCGGCGCGGTGGTACCCACTGCCGTCCAGACGCTCGTGATGTGCTGCGGCGAGCGGCGCGAGCCGCACCAGGGCCGGACAGCGGCTCAGGATGCGCTCGGTCCAGTAGGAGTGCAAGCGGACCCGCTCCCACTCGACCGGCCCGAGCGGACCGGGTCGATCCCAGGTCGAGCTCGAGACGCCTACACGCCCCAGATCGAGCAAGAGTGCGCTGGCCCGGACCGTCTCGCGCGCTTCCTCGTCGAAGCCGCTCAGCTCGGCCGCTCGGTCGGCGAGCTCCGCCACGTGCGTGGAGTGACCCAAGAGAAAGCGGCCCTTCAGGTCGGCGAAGCTGGCAAATGCCGAGCAGACGCGATCTAGGTCGGTGCGCTGGACCATGATCGGCGGCGCCGGCTCGTCGGCGATCACCGTGGCCAGCATGTCGGGCTGCTCGAGCACTGCCAGGAGCGAGTCGACGTTGGCCGCGAACGTGGCGCAGACGTCGGGATCGAGTTGCCCACCCGCGCGTCGTGCCACCTGCTGGGCCGCCGCGGAGGCGCCGTCGTCGTGGTGGACCATCACCGCCTGCTCGGCCACGTGCACCACGCGCGCGGCGATCGTCAGCTCATCGCCGGCCCGGCCGGTAGGGAAGCCCTTGCCGTCGTAGCGCTCGTACACCTCGTCGAGCGCGACCACCGCTCGATCCGGAATGCCCACGCGCCTCCCGAGGGCCGCGCTTACCTCGCAACTCCCGCGAGCGAGTGTTTCGCCCTGCGCCGGCACTTCTGTGGCGAACCGGTCGGCGAGCTGCTCTGCGCGTTCGTCTTCGGTCCAGCTGGCAAAGCGCCTCACCTGGGCCGCGCGCATACCGGGATCAGCCAGGTCGAACACCTTCAGCTCACGCTGGATCGCGACGTCGTCATCGAACATCGCAGCGAACGCCGACGCGTGGGCCGTGCAGCCCAGCGAGCGCAGCAGCGCGACGTAAAAGACCGCCACCTGATCGAGAGGCGAGAGTCCCAGCGTCTCCGCCAGGCGGGTCGCGACGGCGCAGGTGCGCAGACCCTTTTCGAACGGGACGCCCGCGCCGAGATCCGTCGTCAGCGACAGGGCCCCGAGCAGCTCGACAAGACGAAAGGCGTGCTCCACGCAAACGTGATCCTAATCGGAACGCCAGAGAGCGGGGCGGAAAACGTCTGGATCGCGGCAGGATGACTGCGCCAGCGCGACGCGGTCCCCGCGGATAGATGGGCCATTCAGCTTGGTGGGGTCCCGCTACTGGCCGACGCCGCCTGAGAGCTGCAGCAGTCGCTCGCTGCCGAGCCCGCTGATCAGCAGCCGTTCCTTTCGGTCGGAGAGCATCCGGGCGGTCCAGTCGGTGAGTCCGCCATCCACGAGGTTGAGCGGCTCTCGACCGGGTTGGTTGGCGTCGATCGCGAAGCACGCCTCGGTGTAGTATGCGCGTCCTGCCTGGCGTTCGTCGTCCAGCCTCCACGACACTGCGGGCGATGCCGGCGCCAATTGCTCCAGGAGGTCGTGCTCCAGCGCGGCACGCCGAGGCCCACCCGACACGTCCGTCAACCGCACCGTGAGCGCGAGCCGCGGCGCGTACTCGGCGATCACGCGCAGATGCCAGCTGATGTGCTCTGCCAGCGCCCCAAGTTCAAACTGAAACGAACCGCGGTCACGACCAGCGCTGACCAGTGCCAGCAGGCCGAAATGGGCGCCTTCCCGCGGCCGCAGTAGTCGATGCGACGCCGCCAGACGAACCTGTTGTTGCACTCCACGTCCCACCAGCCGCCGGCGCCGGGCGCACTCAAGCGCCAGCACGTTCGTGCTGTCACTCACGACCTCCGTGTCCGCCAGGGTACTCAGCACGCGGTCTTGGGAAAACCGACCCAGGACCGACGAGACGCCGAGCGGCGCGTGTGGGGGCAACGTGACCTCGGTGAAGCCGTCCGG
>Ga0302178_10004075_pt1 | contig 10730 bp, 8 predicted proteins | sample I_Palsa_E1_3_FD_198790 | JGI IMG/M metagenome (GOLD analysis project Ga0302178, IMG submission 198790) | Peat permafrost microbial communities from Stordalen Mire near Abisko, Sweden - I_Palsa_E1_3 | ecosystem: Environmental > Terrestrial > Soil > Palsa > Peat permafrost | place: Sweden: Abisko... | reverse complement strand
TTGAGATTACCGCAGGTTTACTGCGAGCTTGTTGACGATGACAAGTCATACATTGCTCGAAGTATAACATTGGTGCGGAACAAAAAACGTGGTGTGTAGACTTCGAGCAGTGTCTAACTCTTTGTGCGTTGGCATTTTGCCATATCGTTCCCTTCCCACGTAAAAAAATCTGCCCCCTTTCCATAGGCGTGTCCGATTGTGGTGCGTCCGCAACAGAAGCCTTGTGAGAGAGCAGTGTGCCCCGCCAGTCATGGCTGCGAGCCGAATAGGGGCCAGCATAAATCGGGCCCGCTCTTGCTCGCCGCACACGCGTCCCAGGAGCCGTTCGAGCGCTTCCCTCTAATAGGTATACGTACCCTCGGCGGGAGTGGATGCCCGGCATGTTAGAATCGCGTGATGCGTTGCGCCTGCAGCGCCTACGCGAAGACGGGGTCCTGCCATCGTCTTCGCACGTAAAAGATACGGATAATGGATCAATTCGCCAAAGAGACTCTGCCAATCTCCCTAGAGGAGGAAATGCGCCGTTCGTATCTCGATTACGCGATGAGCGTGATCGTAGGGCGTGCGCTTCCCGACGTTCGCGATGGCCTGAAGCCGGTGCACCGGCGCGTGCTGTACGCGATGCACGAACTGAACAACGACTGGAACCGAGCTTACAAGAAGTCAGCGCGTATTGTCGGCGACGTGATCGGTAAATATCACCCGCACGGCGACACGGCTGTCTACGACACGATTGTTCGGATGGCGCAGAACTTCTCCCTGCGCTACATGCTGGTGGACGGTCAAGGCAACTTCGGCTCGGTCGACGGCGACAATGCCGCTGCGATGCGGTACACCGAAATCCGCATGTCCAAGATCGGCCACGAGTTGCTCGCCGACATCGACAAGGAAACGGTCGACTTCACGCCGAACTACGACGGCAGCGAAAACGAGCCGGCCATCCTCCCGGCGCGCATCCCCAATCTGCTGATCAATGGCTCGTCCGGCATCGCGGTGGGGATGGCAACGAACATCCCGCCGCACAACCTGAACGAAATCGTCGACGCTTGTCAGCATCTGCTGAAGAACCCGGAAGCGACGATCGACGAGCTGATCGAAATCGTTCCGGCGCCCGACTTCCCGACGGCCGGCATCATCTACGGCGTGGCCGGCGTGCGCGACGGCTATCACACCGGCCGTGGCCGCGTGGTGATGCGCGCGCTGACGCACTTTGAGGAAATCGACCGCGGCCAGCGGATGTCGATCATCGTCGACGAGTTGCCGTACCAGGTGAACAAGCGCTCGCTGCTCGAGCGCATCGCCGAACTCGTCAATGAGAAGAAGCTCGAAGGCATTTCGGACATCCGCGACGAGTCTGACAAGAGCGGCATGCGTGTTGTGATCGAGCTGAAGCGCGGCGAAGTGCCTGAGGTCATCCTCAACAATCTGTACAAGGCAACCCAGCTTCAGGACACCTTCGGCATGAACATGGTCGCGCTGGTCGACGGCCAGCCGAAGCTGCTGAACCTGAAGGAAATGCTGTCCTGCTTCCTGTCGCACCGGCGGGAAGTGCTGACGCGGCGCACTGTATACGAGCTGCGTAAGGCGCGCGAACGCGGTCACGTGCTGGAAGGTCTGGCCGTGGCGCTCGCCAACATCGACGACTTCATCGCCATCATCAAGGCCGCGCCCACGCCGCCTATCGCGAAGCAGGAGTTGATGAACCGTCCGTGGGATTCGTCGCTGGTGCGCGAAATGTTGTCGCGCGCCGAGACGGAAAATGCCTCGGCCGGCGGTCGCGAAGCGTATCGCCCAGAAGGCCTGAACCCTGCGTTCGGCATGCAGTCCGACGGCCTCTACCGCCTGTCCGACACGCAGGCTCAGGAAATCTTGCAGATGCGTCTGCAACGCCTGACGGGTCTGGAGCAGGACAAGATCATCGGCGAGTACCGCGAAGTGATGGCGCAGATCGCCGACCTGCTCGACATCCTGGCACGCCCGGAACGCATTACGGCGATCATCGTCGACGAACTCACCTCGATCAAGGCCGAATTCGGCGACGCGCGCCGCTCGAAGATCGAGCTCAACGCGACCGAGCTGAACACCGAAGACCTGATCACGCCGCAGGACATGGTGGTGACCATGTCGCATGCCGGTTATGTGAAATCGCAGCCGTTGTCCGAATATCGCGCCCAGAAGCGCGGAGGTCGCGGCAAACAGGCGACTTCCATGAAGGAAGACGACTGGATCGATACGCTCTTCATCGCCAATACGCACGATCACATTCTGTGCTTCTCGAACCGAGGCCGCGTCTATTGGGTCAAGGTCTATGAAGTGCCGCAGGGCTCGCGCAATTCGCGTGGACGTCCGATCGTCAATATGTTCCCGCTGCAGGACGGCGAGAAGATCACGGTGGTCCTGCCGGTCAAGGAATTTTCGGCCGACAAATACGTGTTCATGGCCACCGCGTTAGGAACGGTAAAAAAGACGCCGCTAGAAGCCTTTAGTCGGCCTCTGCGCAAGGGTATTATTGCGGTCGGTCTGGATGACGGTGATTACCTGATCGGCGCGGCTATCACCGATGGTCAGCACGACGTGATGTTGTTCTCGGATTCGGGCAAGGCAGTTCGCTTCGACGAGAACGACGTGCGTCCGATGGGCCGGGAAGCCCGCGGTGTCCGTGGCATGCAGCTTGACGATGGGCAGCAGGTGATTGCGCTGCTGGTCGCCGGCGACGAGCAGCAGTCAGTGCTCACTGCCACGGAGAACGGCTTTGGCAAACGCACGCCGATCACTGAGTACACCCGCCACGGGCGTGGTACGAAGGGAATGATCGCGATCCAGACGTCGGAGCGCAACGGAAAGGTGGTTGCCGCAACGCTGGTGGATTCCGAAGCCCAGATCATGCTGATTACGAATACGGGCGTGCTGATTCGCACGCGCGTGTCGGAAATCCGTGAAATGGGCCGTGCAACCCAAGGTGTTACACTCATCAGTCTTGATGAAGGGACGAAGCTTTCCGGTCTGCAGCAGGTTGCTGAGGCTGAAGCCGATGTGGATGGTGACGCTGAAGGTTCCGCTGACGGTGACGAAAGCGGTGAGGAAGGCGGAGCAGCCTGATTCGCGCCGGCAATCATGTACAGGGTGAACGCTGCGGGGACGCAGACAGGCGCATCGGGCCGATGCGCAGCAGTCCACGCGGCAAGCAGTTCGACTAATTTCTCTTAGGGAGTAATGATGCAAAAAGGATTCAAACAGTTGATGTTGCTGGCTGCTTTCGTACCGGCGTTCGCAATGGCGCAGGCACTTCAGACGCAAACGCCGAATCCGGCGGACAACAGCGCGGCTGCTCCCGCGCCGGTTGATCCGGCCAAGCAAGCTGCCATCAAGGATCTGCTGGACGCGATCGACGCGCAAAAGCTCGTCGGCGCAATCGGTAACAGCGCGCAAATGCAAGCCAAGCAACTGGTCCCGGCCATCCTGTCGGACGCGCTGAGCGAAAACAAGACGATGACGGACAAGCAGAAGCAAGCTTCCGTTCCGACGCTGCAGAAGAACGCTGTGCCGAAGCTGGTTGACGCGGCAGGCCAGGTCTTCGCAACGGACAGCTTCCGTCAGGACGCGATGCAAGCTCAGTACGACGCGTACGCGAAGTACTACTCGACGTCGGAAATCAAGGATCTGACGGCGTTCTACAAGAGCCCGACGGGCCGCAAGTTCATCCAGGTTCAAGACCAGGTTGGCCGCGACGTCGTGAACGGTCTGATGCAAAAGTACATGCCGCAATCGATCAAGGCAACGCGCGCTCAAGCTGACCAGGAAGTCGCTTCGGTCAAGCCGGCCAAGCAATAAGGTCGGGCGTTGCTGATGCCGTGCTAGCCATCCACGGGCGCCTCACCGCGCCCGGGTTTGGCGGGTTTCCAGCGTCAATGCGATAATGGCCGTTTGCGCACACGCGCAGACGGCCATTTTCTTTTCGGGCGCGAATCCGCAGGTTGATTCGCTGTGCGCCCGCCTCAGGGATTTCACGATGCGCGTCTTTAATTTCTCGGCCGGACCTGCGGCCATGCCCGAAGAAGTGTTGCGACAAGCGGCCGACGAGATGCTCGACTGGCACGGCAGCGGCATGAGCGTGATGGAAATGAGCCATCGCGGCAAAGAATTCATGGCGATCCATGAAGAAGCGTTGACGGACCTGCGCGATCTGCTCGATGTGCCTGCAAGCCATCGCATCCTGTTTTTGCAGGGCGGCGGATTGGGCGAGAACGCCATCGTGCCGATGAACCTGTTCGGCTCGAAGCCGCGTGCCGATTTCGTAGTGACGGGCTCCTGGTCGCAGAAGTCATTCAAGGAAGCGCAAAAGTACGGCACTGTGCATCTGGCCGCGAGCGGTGAGACCGCCGACGGCTTTACGCGTGCGCCGACGCATGCCGAATGGCAATTGTCTGAAGATCCCGCCTACGTGCATCTGTGCACGAACGAGACGATCCACGGCGTCGAAACGTTCGAAATTCCCGATCTCGGTAACATTCCGCTAGTGGCTGACGCGTCGTCGCATATCCTGTCGCGTCCCATGGACATCGCCAAATATGGCGTACTGTTCGGCGGGGCCCAGAAGAACATCGGCATGGCGGGCGTCACCGTGGTGATCGTGCGCGAGGACATGCTGGATCGGGCGATGACCGTTTGCCCGTCGGCGTTCGAGTGGAAAACCGTCGCCGCGAACAATTCGATGTACAACACGCCGCCCACGTACGCGATCTACATCGCCGGGCTGGTGTTCAAGTGGTTGAAGAAGCAGGGTGGCCTCACCGCCATGGAAGCGCGCAACATCGAAAAGTCAAAACTCCTGTACGACACAATCGATGCCAGCAGCTTCTATCTGAACAAGATTGAACGCACTTCGCGCTCGCGAATGAACGTACCGTTCTTCCTCGCTGACGAAGCGCGCAACGAAGATTTCCTGGCCGGCGCGAAAGCGCGCGGGCTGGTGCAGCTGAAGGGCCACAAGTCCGTCGGCGGCATGCGGGCGTCGATTTACAACGCGGTGCCGCTCGAAGGCGTTAAAGCGCTCGTCGAGTACATGAAGGAATTCGAACAGCGCAGCGCCTGAGCCTCAGGCGCGGGCATCCCTTCCCGCAGTTTCCCGGCAGAGCCGTTTCACGCATGGACGACGAACTTAATACACGACTTAAACCGTTGCGCGAGCGCATTGACGCGCTCGATGCTCAACTTATCGCGCTGCTGAACCAGCGGGCCGCGGTTGCGCTCGAGGTCGGCGAAGTCAAGAAGCATTTCAACGCACCGGTGTTCCGGCCGGAGCGCGAACAGCAGGTGATTGCGCGCCTGCAGGACATGAGCGACGGGCCGCTCGCCAGCGAGCATATCAGTGCGATCTGGCGCGAAATCATGGCGGCCAGCCGTGCGCTCGAGAAGACCATCAAGGCTGCGTACCTCGGGCCGGTTGGCACTTACAGCGAACAGGCGATGCATGAGTACTTCGGTCAGTCGATCGAAGGGCTGCCGTGTCCGTCGATCGATGAAGTATTCCGTTCGGTCGAAGCCGGCGCTGCCGAGTTCGGCGTCGTGCCGGTCGAGAACTCGAATGAAGGTGCAGTGTCGCGCACGCTGGACCTGCTGCTGCAAACGCAGTTGCTGATCGGCGGCGAGCTCGCTTTGCCGATTCACCACAATCTGCTGACGCTCAACGGCGACCTGAACGGAGTGACGCGCGTGTGCGCGCATCCACAGGCGCTCGCGCAATGCCAGGGCTGGCTCGCGTCGAACGCGCCGCATCTGGAGCGGCAGGCGGTGGCGAGCAATGCCGAAGGCGCGCGACTCGCCGCCGGCGATCCAGGCGTGGCGGCGATCGCCGGCGATCGCGCGGCAACCCACTACGGCCTGCAGATCGCGCACGCGCTGATTCAGGACGACCCGCACAACCGCACGCGTTTCGTGATGATCGGCAAGGAGCCTACCGGTGCGACCGGAAACGACCTGACCTCGCTGATCGTCTCGGTAGCGAATGAGCCGGGCGCGATGGTCAAGCTACTGGAGCCGCTGGCTCGTCATGGGGTGTCGATGACGCGCTTCGAGTCGCGTCCGGCGCGCGTCGGTACGTGGGAGTACTACTTCTACATCGACGTCGAAGGACACCGGGACGACGCGCCTGTCGCGGCGGCGCTGGCCGAACTCGGCCGCAAGGCCGAATTCCTGAAGATCCTCGGTTCGTACCCGCGGGCGCGTTGATCCGCCAGCCTCGCGCCTTTCGTCGAACCTTATTCAATATTCAATTAGTCGATCCGGAGATACTCATGACAACGCCATTCGGCCCTTCCTATGTGCGCGCGATTGCGCCTTATGTTGCCGGTAAGCCGATTTCGGAAGTGGCCCGCGAGTTTGGCCTCGACGAGGCTAGCATTGTGAAACTCGCGTCGAACGAAAATCCGCTGGGTATGCCGGAATCGGCGCAGCGCGCATTGGCGCAGGCCGCGAGTGAACTGGGCCGCTATCCGGATGCCAACGCGTTCGAACTGAAGGCGGCGTTGAGCGCGCGCTATGACGTCCCGGCTGACTGGATCACGCTCGGCAACGGCAGCAACGACATTCTCGAAATCGCGGCGCATGCGTTGGTCGAGAAGGGCCAGTCGATCGTCTACGCCGAGTATTCGTTTGCGGTGTATGCCCTGGCAACCCAGGGGCTGGGCGCGCGCGCCATCGTCGTGCCGGCGGTCAAGCACGGCCACGACCTCGACGCGATGCTCGCGGCCATCAACGACGATACCCGTCTCCTCTTCGTCGCCAACCCGAACAACCCGACTGGCACCTTCATCGAAGGCCCGGCGCTCGAGGCGTTTCTCGACAAGGTGCCGCGCAACGTCGTGGTGGTGCTGGACGAGGCGTACACGGAATATCTGGCGCCGGAAAAGCGCTACGACTCGATTGCATGGGTACGCCGCTATCCGAATCTGCTCGTGTCGCGCACGTTCTCGAAGGCGTTCGGCCTCGCTGGCCTGCGCGTCGGTTTCGCGATCGCACAGCCGGAACTGACCGATCTGCTGAACCGCCTGCGTCAGCCGTTCAACGTGAACACGCTGGCCCAGGCCGCCGCGATCGCAGCCTTGAACGACAAGGCCTTCCTCGAAAAGACTGCCGCGCTCAATGCGCAGGGCTATCGTCTTTTGACCGAAGCGTTTGACCGGCTCGGCCTCGAGTATGTGCCGTCGTATGGCAACTTTGTTCTGGTGCGCGTCGGCAACGACGACGGCGCCGGCAACCGCGTCAATCTCGCGTTGCTCAAGCAGGGCGTGATCGTGCGTCCGGTGGGCAGCTACGGATTGCCGCAATGGCTGCGCATTACGATCGGCCTGCCGGAAGAAAACGAAGCATTTATCGCCGCTCTCGAAAAGACGCTCGCGCCTGCCTGAGTGGCGCAAGCACGCTTGAACCGAGCGTGAGATTTTGACCCGCGCGCCAGCTTTTCACGCTACGGCGCGCCTTTCTCTGTGACCGACGTGGCCGCGTTCTCTTTTAACAAGCTGGTGATTTTTGGTGTCGGCCTGATCGGCGGTTCGCTGGCGCGCGGACTGCGCGAGCGCGGCGACGTGGCCGGCGCGCGCACCGTAATCGGGGTAGGGCGCACACCTGCGTCGATCGCGCGGGCGCTCGAACTGGGCGTCGTCGACGCCGCGGTGGCGTTGAGCGACGATGACGCATTGCGGGCGGCGCTCGCCGGCGCGGACTATGTGCTGCTGGCTGCGCCCGTTGCGCAGACTCAGCCGCTGCTCGAGCGGATTGCGCCGTTTCTCGACGCCTCCACCATCGTCACCGACGCGGGCAGCACCAAGTCCGACGTCGTGGCCGCGGCGCGCGCCGCGCTGGGCGAACGGGTTGGCCAATTCGTGCCGGGGCATCCGATTGCCGGGCGCGAATCGAGCGGGGTGAACGCCGCGTTGCCCGATCTTTACGAAGGCCGCAACGTCGTGCTGTGCGCGTTGCCCGAAAACCCACCTGAAGCGGTGGAGCGCGTCGCCGCGATGTGGCGCGCCACCGGCGCGTCCGTGCACGAGATGACGCCGGAGCAGCACGACCGCGTATTGGCGTCGGTGAGCCATTTGCCGCACCTGCTGTCGTTTGCGCTGGTCGAGCAGATCCTCAACTCGCCCGATGCCACGCTGAAATTTTCCTTCGCCGCGGGCGGTTTCCGCGATTTCACTCGGATCGCCGCGTCGAGTCCGGAAATGTGGCGCGACATCTGCGTCGCCAACCGTACTGCGCTGCTCGAGGAACTGGACGCTTACACGGCGGTGCTGGCGCGCTTGCGCGCGGCGGTCGAGGCGGCGGACGGCGCCGCGCTCGAAGCCGTGTTTGCGCGCTCGCGCGTAGCGCGCACCGAATGGCAGGAACAGCGCGCGACGGGAGTCGCTGCTGCCGACCCCGCGAAATAACCGGAAACTGGACTCAATCATGGAACATCTCGATCTCGGACCGTTTTCCCGTGCGTCCGGCACGGTTCGCCTGCCTGGCTCGAAGAGCATTTCGAACCGTGTCCTGCTGCTCGCGGCGCTGGCCGAAGGCGAAACCACGATCACCAATCTGCTAGATTCCGACGACACGCGCGTGATGCTCGAAGCGCTCGAAAAGCTCGGCGTCAAGCTGAAGCGCGAGGCCGACGAGTGTGTCGTGTCCGGCACACGTGGCGCGTTCACGGCAAGAACCGCGGACCTGTTTCTTGGCAACGCCGGCACGGCTGTGCGACCGCTGACGGCCGCGCTCGCGGTCAACGGCGGCGACTACCGGGTGCATGGCGTGCCGCGCATGCATGAGCGGCCGATCGGCGACCTGGTCGATGGTCTGCGGCAAATCGGTGCGCGCATCGACTACGAGGAAAACGAAGGCTTTCCGCCGCTGCGGATCCGTCCGGCAAAGATCGCCGTCGAAGCGCCGATCCGCGTGCGCGGCGACGTGTCGAGCCAGTTCCTGACCGCACTGCTGATGACGCTGCCGCTGCTGCGCACGGACAGCGGCGTGACGATCGTTCAGGTGGACGGCGAGCTGATTTCGAAGCCTTATATCGAGATCACGATCAAGCTGATGGAGCGTTTCGGCATCAAGGTCGAACGGCACGGCTGGCACCAGTTCACCGTGCCGGCCGGCCAGCGCTACCAGTCGCCGGGCAAGATCATGGTGGAAGGTGACGCATCGTCCGCGTCGTACTTCCTCGCTGCGGGCGCCCTCGGCGGCGGTCCGCTGCGCGTGGAAGGGGTCGGGCGGGCCAGCATCCAGGGCGATGTCGGCTTTGCCGACGCGCTGATCCGGATGGGCGCGAACGTGACGATGGGCGACGACTGGATCGAAGTGCGCGGTGTCGGCCACGATCACGGCAAGCTGGAACCGATCGACATGGACTGCAACCTGATTCCCGATGCCGCGATGACGATCGCCGTCGCTGCGCTGTTCGCCGACGGCACGACCACGCTGCGCAACATCGCCAGCTGGCGCGTCAAGGAAACCGACCGGCTGGCGGCCATGGCCACCGAACTGCGTAAGGTTGGCGCCAAGGTGGTGGAGGGCGAGGACTACATTGCGGTGACGCCCCCCGAGAAACTGACGCCGAACGCCGCGATCGACACCTATGATGACCACCGGATGGCGATGTGCTTTTCCCTGCTGAGTCTCGGCGGCGTGCCGGTGCGGATCAACGATCCGAAGTGCGTCGGTAAAACTTTCCCGGATTATTTCGAGCGCTTCACGGCGCTGGCTCAACCGTGATTCGACCTGAACCGACCTGACGTGCGACTTTTTCGATGAAACCGACCCGTCCCTTTCACCAGACGCCCGTCATTACGATCGACGGCCCGACCGCCTCCGGCAAAGGCACCGTGGCCGCGCTGGTTGCCGCCAATCTTGGCTTCCACCTGCTGGATAGCGGCGCGCTATACCGGCTCGCCGCGCTGGCGAGCATCCGTTACAACATTGTCGCGGACGATGCCGGCGCCCTTGCGAAGCTGATCGACGATCTCCACATCACGTTCCGCGAGGGGCTCGCGCAGCTCGACGGCGTGGATGTATCGAGCGATATCCGCGCCGAGGAAATCGGCAAGCGGGCCTCGGCGATTGCCGTCCACGCCCCCGTGCGAGCCGCTCTGGTGGCCCGTCAGCGGGCTTTCCGCAAGGAGCCGGGACTGGTCGCGGACGGCCGCGACATGGGCACCGTGATCTTTCAGGACGCGGCGCTCAAGGTGTTTCTAACGGCCAGCGCTGAGGCCCGCGCCGCCCGGCGACATAAGCAATTGATCCAAAAAGGATTTTCTGCTAATATAGATGACTTGCTCCGGGATTTGCGTGAACGCGACGAGCGCGATAGTCAGCGCACAGCCGCACCACTCAAGCCTGCAGCGGATGCGAAGTTGCTCGATACCTCCGCATTGTCGGTCGACCAGGCGGTCGATCAGGTGGTGCAGTGGTACCTGGCGCTTCTTCCGACCGCATGAAAGTGCGCTCGGGCGTCAACCGTACGAGTAGCAAGCAGTAAAGAGCAGTCTGTTGTCGTGTAGGTGCTCCGCGATGACCGTGGAGCGTGTTTTAACCCCTTAACCCCGCTTGGCATTCGCACACTAGCCGTTATTGCTGATCATCCGGTCAGCCGGGCACCGCGAGAACCATGCAAATTTTGATTTTTATGTCCGACCTGCAAACCTCTACCCCGAATACCGAATCTTTTGCGGCTCTGTTCGAAGAGTCGCTGACCA
>Ga0302178_10004074_pt1 | contig 10734 bp, 10 predicted proteins | sample I_Palsa_E1_3_FD_198790 | JGI IMG/M metagenome (GOLD analysis project Ga0302178, IMG submission 198790) | Peat permafrost microbial communities from Stordalen Mire near Abisko, Sweden - I_Palsa_E1_3 | ecosystem: Environmental > Terrestrial > Soil > Palsa > Peat permafrost | place: Sweden... | reverse complement strand
TGCCGATCGGGATCGCGGACATCGGGATCGGTCCGAGCGTCTGCGTCGGCGGTGCGATATGCGTGATCGGCGCCGTGATCTCGCACCTGTGGGCGCCCGAGACCACGGGCGCGTCGCTGACGCGGACCGCGTCGGACGCCGCGCCGCTGGCGCCCGACGCCGCCGGGGTGCAACCGCTGATTTGACCGGCGCTCCCGCCGGCTACTCCGGCGTCAGCGTCCAGGTCGGCAGCTGCGCCAGTGCCGCGCGGTACTTGCGCGAGTGGATCGGCCGGAAGAACATCGACCACGTCGTGGCCGCGATCGCGACGATGATCAGACCGCCGAGCGCCTTGCCGACGAGCACCCCGGCGACGATGCAGGCCAACGCGACGACGCTGATCGCCAGCGGCACCCGCCGGTAGCGCAGCTGCGTGGCGCGGATCGCGGCGTACTGCTCAAGCGGAATCTGGTGGGTGTCCCAGGTCCGCCCGCAGGCTTCGCAGGTCCAACGTTCGCCGTAGGCGAGATACCGCTTCTCGCCGCACCGGCACGAGACGGTGATCTTCGGTCCGCGCACGGTCGGTTCAAGGGTTGTGCCACTCATGTGAGCATTTTCCCTCCAGCCGGACACCACGACTCAGTGCGCCGGTGCCTCCCAGCCCTCGAGCACCGAGGGCTGGTAGTCGGCGCCGACCGTCCGCGACCCCGCCACCCATGGCCCGAGCTCGGGTTGGGCGATTGCAGGTGCTTGATCAGCACCTTGCGCGCGAGCTCGTCCTCGCGGCCGGCCGGGATCTCGAAATAGATCTTGATGAACGAGTTGGAGTAGCGGTCGAACACCGCCGGCACCCCGTCCTCGACCAGCAGGGTCACGTCCTCGAGCCAGTTGATGTCCGCGCCGGGGGTGGCCGCCAGCAGGTCGACGTCCTGCACCAGCGACGCGTCCTCCTGGTAATCGAAGCGCTTCCCCGACAGGTACTCGGAGTCGATCGAGAAGATCTTCTCGGGCTCGCCCGGCAACTGCCGGACATCGGCGCTCATCGGGCGACCTGCTCGGAGTCCGGCGACGGCAGGTAGTCGATCGGGTTGGCGACGTGGCGCTCCAGCAGCTTCTCGATCCGCGCTAGCGTCTTCTCCTCCGACACCCCGGGGATGTACTCGGTCCCGGCCAGCGGCACCTTCGCCATCGCCGAGGCCTCGACCGTCAGCGCGCACAGATCCTCGGGCTCGAGCGAGTGCACGTCGGTCTTCCCGCACGCCCGCGCCAGCATCTGGCACTCCAGCGTCAGCGTGTGCAGGAAGTTGTAGACCCGCTCCGCGGCCGAGTCGACCTCAAGGCGCTTGCGCAGCTCGGGGTCCTGGGTGGTGATCCCGACCGGGCAGCGGCCCGTGTGGCAGTGGTAGCACTGGCCCGCCGGCACGCCGATCGTGCCCTCGTAGTCGGTGACGCCGGGGATCTCCTTGTTGCAGTTCAGCGCCATCAGCGCCGAGTGGCCGATCGCGATCGCGTCGGCACCGAGCGCCAGCGCCTTGGCGACGTCGCCGCCGTTGCGGATCCCGCCGGCGACGACCAGGTCGATCTCGTCGACCAGGCCGACGTCCTCCAACGCGCGTCGCGCCTCGGGGATCGCCGCCATCAGCGGGATCCCGGTCTCCTCGGCCGCGGTGTGGGGACCGGCTCCGGTGCCGCCCTCGGCGCCGTCCAGGTAGATGATGTCCGGCCCGCACTTGGCCGCCATCCGGACGTCGTCGTAGACCCGCGCGGCGCCCAATTTCAATTGGATCGGGATCTCGTAGTTGGTCGCCTCGCGGACCTCCTGGATCTTCAGCGAGAGGTCGTCGGGGCCCAGCCAGTCGGGGTGACGGGCAGGCGAGCGCTGGTCGATCCCGGCCGGCAGGGAGCGCATCTCGGCGACCTGCTCGGTCACCTTCTGGCCCATCAGGTGGCCCCCGAGGCCGACCTTGCATCCCTGCCCGATGAAGAACTCGCAGGCGTCGGCGAGCATCAGATGGTGGGGGTTGAACCCGTAGCGGCTCTGGATCACCTGGTAGTACCACTTGGTGCTCAAATCCCGCTCCGGCGGGATCATCCCGCCCTCCCCGCTGCACGTCGCCGTCCCCGCCATCGAGGCGCCCTTGGCCAGCGCCATCTTCGCCTCCAGCGACAGCGCCCCGAACGACATCCCGGTGATGTAGACCGGAATGTCGAGCTCGATCGGCTTGGACGCGAACCGGGAGCCGAGCACGGTCTTGGTCGTGCACTTCTCCCGGTAGCCTTCGATCACGAACCGGGTCAGCGTGCCCGGCATGAACATCAGCTCGTCCCAGTGCGGGATCTTCTTGAACATCGAGAAGCCGCGCATCCGGTAACGGCCGAGCTCGGACTTGACGTGGATGTCGTCGATCACCTGTGGGGTGAAGATCTGCGAGTGCCCAAGGACGTTGGTCGCGCTCGGTGCATTCTCATCGGCCATCACAGCACCAGCTTTCGTTCGGAGGGCTCCAGCGAGTCGTAGTTGTAGAGCTGCTTGCCGCAGACGAACTTGGTGAACCGCGGCGGCGGGCCGAGTTCGTAGATCTTGAACTTGCGCTCGATCAGCTCGGTGTCGGCGTCGGTCCACTCGCCCTCGACGCAGTCGACCCCGAGCGACTTGACCGTGCCGGCGACGTAGATCTCACCGTCGTACATCGAGTCACCGAGACCGGGGCCGACGTTGCCGCAGATGATCTGGCGCCCGCGCTGCATCATGAAGCCGGTCATCGAGCCGGCGTCGCCGAGCGTGATGATCGTCCCGCCCTTCTGGTCGATCCCGGTCCGGGCGCCCACCCGGCCCTTGATCACCAGGTCGCCGCCGCGGATCGCCGCACCAGTCAGCGAGCCCGCGTTTGACTCGATCACGACCACGCCCGACATCATGTTCTCGCACGCCGACCAACCGACGCGGCCGGCGATCTGGACCTCGGGCCCGTCGATCATCCCGAGCCCGAAGTACCCGAGCGAGCCCTCGAACCGCATCTTGCAGCGCGTCAGGATGCCCGCACCCAGCGAGTGCTTGGCGCCCGGGTTGGCGATCGTCACCTCGGTCACGCCCTGTTCGTAGAGCAGCCAGCGCAGCTCGAGGTTGATCCGCCGCGTCGTCATCTCCTTGGCGTCGAACCGCGCGCTTGAGCCGTCGATCTCAGCGACCTTCGCGACGCGGGCATCGATCTCGACGAGACCGCGCGCATCCATCAGCGGCGCGTCGGAGGGGGCCGCCGAAGCCGTCATCGGTTCCATACCATCACCGTGCTCTCGTAGGGGTCATACGTCTCGATCTCGTGGTCGATCACGGCACGGATGGCGATCTCCTCCGACGCCAGCGCGACCATGTCGTCGCCTTCGTAGAGGACCAGCGGCTTGGCCGCCAGCTCGTCCTTGGCCATCCCCAGCGCATCCTCGGAGACGCAGATGTAGGTGAACACGCCGTCGAGCTCTGACAGCGAGCGCTCCATCGCCTCCTCGAGCGTCTCGCCGCCGGCCATCCGATCGGCCAGGTACACCGCGATGATCTCCGAGTCGCACATCGACGCGAACCGGTGACCGTGGGACTCCAGCCGCCGGCGCCACTGGTGGTAGTTGGTCAGCTGCCCGTTGTGCACGACGGCGACGTCGGAGAACGGGTAGGCCCAGTACGGGTGGGCGTTGGCGATGTCGACGTCGGATTCGGTCGCCATCCGCACGTGCCCGATCCCGTGCGAGCCGAAGTAGCCATCGAGGTCGTAGGCCCCGGCGACGCTCTGCGCGTCCCCCAGGTCCTTGACGATCTCCAGCGAATGACCGAGCGACAGCACCTCGGCATGCGGCACCGACTCGATGTGGTCGGCCAGCGTCTTGAGCTCGCCGTGGTACTCGACCGTCACCGAGAACGTGTACTCGTTGACGTCGTCGGTGTCCTTGACGATCGCGCCGGCGCCGTTGATCCGCGTCAGCACCTCCCGCCGGCGACGGCGCACGTCGTCGGCGAAGTCCAGATCGCGGGGGCCGCTCGAGTCCGAGAGGTTGATCCGCACCACGAACTCGCTCGTCGGCTGGTGATACAGCGCGTAGCCGGTCGAGTCAGGACCCCGGTGCTTCATCGACTGCAGCATCGAGGTCATGTCGCGCCCGATCCGGTGCGCGCCGTTCCCGTTCTTGTAGATGATCCCTGCGATTCCACACATGTCGTTCTCCTAGCAAATGAGGTCCCACCCACCCGGCCGCAGCCGGTTACGGGAGGACCTCCAGGTACTCGTCACGCTCCCAGTCGGTGACGGCGGCCAGATAGCGCTCCCACTCGTCGCGCTTGTAGTGATGGAAGACCTTGTACAGGCGCCCGGGCAATGCGCTCTTGATCACCTCGTCGGCGTCGAGCGCCTCCAGCGCCTTGCCGAGCGAGTCGGGCACCTTCTCGATCTCGGCGCCCTCGGCCAGCAGGTCGTAGGTGTTGCCCTGCTGCGGCGGGCCCGGATCGAGCTCGCGGCGCACGCCGTCCAGGCCCGCGCGCAGCAGCGTCGCGACCGTCAGGTACGGATTGCAGCTGGAGTCCACGCCGCGGTACTCGAACCGTCCCCCGGACGCGACGCGGACCGTCGTCGTGCGGTTCTGCCAGCCCCAGTTCTTGTAGATCGGCGCCCAGAAGCCCGTGTCCCACATTCGGCAGTAGGAGTTGACGGTCGGGTTGCCGATGCACATCAGCGCCGGGAAGTGCTCGAGCATCCCGCCGAGGAAATGGCGGGCGAACTGCGACAGCTGCGCGGGGCCGTCGGGATCGTGGAAGACGTTGTTGCCCTCGGAGTCCATCAGCGTGAAGTGATGGTGGTGGCCGTTGGCCGAGACGCCGGTGAACGGCTTGGGCATGAAGCTCGGCAGCAGGTCGTGCTTGCGGCCGACGGCGGCACAGACCTGCCGGTAGGTCGTGATGTTGTCGGCGGTCCGCAGCGGCCGGTCGAAGCGGAAGTTCAGCTCCAGCTGGCCGGGCGCGTCCTCGTGGTCGCCGTAGCTCATGTCCAAGCCGAGCGCCTGCCCGTACTGCACGACGTCGAGCAGCACCGGACGCAGTTCCTCGAACTGATGGATGTGGTAGCAGTAGGGCTTGGTGACGCCCTGTGGCTCCTCGCCCGCACGGGGCTTGCGCAGCCACATCATCTCCGGCTCGATCCCGATCAGGAACTCATAGCCGAGCTCCTGCTCGAAGTCGTAGGCGACGCGTCGCAGGTTCTGGCGCGGGTCGGCGTCCAGCAGCTGGCCGGTCTCGGTGTCGTAGCAGTCGCAGTAGACGCGGGCGACGCGGTTGTCCCACGGCAGCACCTCGAACGTGTCCAGGTCGGCGATCGCGGCCAGCTCGGACTCCTCGGGACCGAACCCGATGTAGTTGCCGTAGCGGTCGGTGAACAGGTTCGCGGTCGCGCCGTAGACGAGCTGATAGCCCTTCTGCGCGACCTGGGAGAAGAACGAGGAGACGACCCCCTTACCCATCACGCGACCGGTGATCGAGACCTGCTGGAAGAACACGTACTTGATCTCCTCGCCCTCGATCCGCCTGACCAGCTCCTGGATCTTGTCCTCGCGCCCGGGCGCGGTGCGCGCCTCCTCCAGGGTCGCCGGCGCAGGCTCGATCCTCGGCGTCGCCAGGACGTCCTCGACGGTCCCACCGAATACTGCTGCCATCTCCCACTCCTCTCGTGGCTGCCGCGCGGTTGCAGCCGGCTCGTGTTTGCGCTGACCGGCTGCTTATCAGCTGTACCGAGAACCCGTCGCGCGCCGCGCACGAGGGTAGTGGACAAATTGGTACACGAGGGCGTTTATACCAAGGGGCCACGCGCGTCGCAAGGGGCGTGGGGCGCGGTGGGGCCGCCGCCGCGAAATCGGAGCGCTTGGGGATCCTCAGGGCGTAGGCGTCCCGGTTGGACACGCGACCGATTTCGCGGTGACGACCCCATCCGCTTCGCGGCCTGGCGCTGCAGGTGTACGCTTTGTTGGTCCAACGGCAATGCTATTGCCCATAGTGCAACATTATTGGAGGAGCGCACATCGTGCCAGACCTGCCCAAGTCCACGCCCGTCCTGATCATCGGCGCGGGCGTCCACGGCCTCTCGACCGCGTGGCACGTCGCGCGCAACGGCGGCACGCCGCTCGTGGTCGACAAGACGGGCGTCGGCGCGGGCGCCTCGGGGATCGCCTGCGGGATCGTGCGCAACAACTACTTCCAGCCGGCGATGCAGGAGCTGATGGCGGCGTGCGTCGAGGTCTGGGAATCTGAGCCCGAGCGGCTGCACTACCACCCGTCGGGCTACATCGCGCTCGGACCCGAGGCGCAGGTCGAGGACCTGACCGCTGTCCACGAGCGCCAGCAGCGGATCGGCTACCCGTCGCAGCTGTTCGTCGGGGAGCCGGAGGTCGCCGCCCACATGCAAGCCCTCTACGGCGACTGGCGGGCGCCCGGCTTGAGCGTGTGCCTGCACGAGGCCGCCGGCGGCTATGGCTTCAACCAGGAGTCGATGAGCGGTCTCGCCGGGCTCGCCCAAGCGGCCGGCGCGCGGATCGAGTCCGGCGTCGAAGTCACCGGCTTTGCGTTCGACAACTCCGGTGCTGCCACGCTCGTGCACACCAACGCCGGTGACATCCACGCCGAGCAGATCGTCGTCGCCGTCGGTCCCTGGGTGGCGTCGCTGTGGTCGATGCTCGGCCTGCCCGACCGCCTCGACGTCCGCCGGCCCGACGGCGAGGTGTCCCGCGACCAGCCGATGTGGACGTATTGGTATCTGCAGGAGGGCGAGGTCGCGATCGACCCGTCGACGTTCGTGACCGATGACGGCGCGTCGTCGCCGGTCCTGCACGTCGACTCCGAGGCGCCGCTCTACGCCGACGACGGCACGCTGGTCACCGACGAGTTCTGGGGCGTCTACTTCAAGCCCGACCGCGACTCGATCCAGGGCGGTGCCCAGCCCCTGACGGTCGGGCCCGAGTTCACCGTCGACCCCTACCCCACCGGCACCGTCGACCCCGGCTTCCCGGAGCTGTGGTCAGCCTCGCTCAGCCACTGCCTGAGCCGCTTCGAGGGCGCCCGCGGCAAGTACCGCCAGGTCCGGTCGGGCGGCGTCGGCGCCTTCACCGTCGACAACTTCCCGGTCTTCGACCACATGCGCCCGAACGTGTTCGTCTGTGCCGACTCCAACCACGGCTACAAGATGATCGCGGTCGGCAAGGAGATCGCCCACGTGCTCGACGGCGGGCACTCCTCGCTGCTGCGCCCGTTCCGCTACGAGCGCTTCGCGACCGGCGACCTGCATCCGGTCTCGCACAGCCCCTACCCCTGGAGCTGAGGATCCCGCTCGCCGGAGCCGCTCTGCGAGTCCTCGAACCCGGCGGGCTGCCGGCTCTGCACCCGCGTTCTCGCGGCGAGCTCGGCCAGCAGCGACGCGACCACATCTGGGTCGAACTGGGTCCCGGCGCATCGCCGCAGCTCCTGCCGCGCCTGCGCGTCGGTCATCACGGACGCGTGCGGCCGATGGTCGATCATCGCCAGGTAAGCGTGGCAAGCGAACACGATCCGCGATGGCAGCGGGATCTGCTCGCCGCGCAGGCCGTCGGGGTAGCCGCCGCCTTCGAAGCGCTCGTGGGTGGAGCGCACCAATGCGGCGACGGGTCGCAGCGGCGCGGCGGCACCCAGCACCCGTTGCCCGATCACCGTGTGCTGCTGCACGAACCGCGACTCGGCGTCCGACAGGGGCCCGGGCTTGGCGAGGATGCTCTCGGGGATCGCGATCTTGCCGATGTCGTGCAGCTCGCCGGTCCGCGTCGCCAGCTCGACCTGCTCGGACCCCAGCCCCAGCCGCCGCGCGACGTCACGCGCCAGCGCTCCGACGCCCAGCATCTGCTCGCCGAGGTTCAGCAGCTGCGATCTGCGATCGGCGGCGCACTGCTCGGCGATCGCGGTCATCAGCACGTCACGCAGCTGAGCGATCATCGGAGCCGACCGACGGCCCTGCTTGCCGGCGTACATCCGCGTGTCGGCGATGTGCAGCGCGGTCATCACGTCGGCAGCCTCCTCGGGCAGCCGGACCATGCCGGCCGACGCGCCGACCGTGAAGCCCGGCCCGGCGACGGTCAGCGCCTCGTCCGCCACCTGCTCGATCAGTCGCCCGGCATCCTCGCGGTCTGAGACGATCGCGCAGAACTCGTCGCCGCCCAGCCGGTAGGCGTGCGCGCCGGCCGGCATCGCCGCCTGCATCCGCTGGCCGATCCGCCGCAGCAACTGATCGCCGGCCATGTGACCGAAGCGGTCGTTGTAGAGCTTGAAGCCGTCGAGGTCGTACATCGCCAGCAGGAAGGGGGCGCGGGCGGCGTCCTCGAGCGCCGCGCCGAGGTCCGAGAGCAGCGCCCGGCGGTTGGGGAGCCCCGTGAGCACGTCGTGGGTCGATCGGTGGCTGGCGAGTCGCTCGGCCCGGAGCAGGTCACCGGACGCCACCAGCTGCCGGAGGCCGACGACCGCGCCCAGCACCACGGTCGTGATCACGAGCGCGGTCGAGCGATGATCGACGATCAGCAACCCGAACCCGATCGTCATCGCCACGTACGGGGACCAGCCGAGCTCGGGGGTGTGCGCGCGCGGCAACCTCGCACGCGGGTCGCTGGCCGACTGGGCCGCGCAGGCGATCGCGAACACGGCGATCGCGACGATGCAGAGCGCGTTGAGCAATGAGCCGCTCGTGTACTCCGAGCGCAGCACCATTTCGATCCACCGCAGGTCGGCGACGACGTACAGCGCCATCGCCAGCGCCAGCAGCCGTTGCACGCCGGGGCCGGGTATGCCGGGGGCGTGCGTGCCGCGCATCAGGCGCCAGCCAATCGCCACCAGCAGGATCAGATCCACCGCTGGGAACGCCACCAGCACGGTCCTCTGCAACGCCGAAAAGCCGGCATGCGGGTCACCGCTGAGCATCACGTATCCCACGAGCAGGCCGCCGCTGAGCGCGACGATCGCGAGGTCCAGGGCGAGCCGGGTGCGTGAGGTCGACGTTCGGCGCGGCGCGAGGAAGCCCAGCAGCCCGAGGATCGGCGCCAAGTAGAACGCCAGAAACGGCGGCCGACAGATCGTCAGCAGCGGGATCGATCTCCACGACGTGTCGTGCAGGGCCAGCAACGACCCGAGCAGCTGGAACGTCAGGGCCGCCGCCAGCCACGCCCAGACGGTGCGCACGAGGCTGCCCGGCTCCGATCGACGCATCGCCCACAGCGCCGCCGCCACGGCCGCCAGCCCGGCCGGTGCCGACCACAGGACCGAGGTCACGCCACGTCCGCCTGCCGGCCAGACCGACAGCTGCCACGCGCCATAGAGCACCAGGACGGCCGCCATCGCGAGCGTCGTCGTCACCATCCGACGCCTGGTTTCGTCCCCAGCGGCCGTCCCCATCCGCTCGCGGCGTGTCATCGTCCCGGACTTATAGCAACTTTCCGGAGTTTTGCTGAATCCTAGGTAGGTTTAAACCCAGAGATCGAGGCCACCGCAAACCTCGTAGTGCTAGCCGACGGCTGTCGTACCCCCCAGCGCCCCTCCAAGCTCGGCCGCCGCGGCCACCAGCGGCTCGCTCAGCGCCGCGCGCGTTTCCGCCGGCAGTCGCGCCACGGGCCCCTGGAGGCCGAGAATCGCCACCAGGCCGCCGTCGCGGCCGAACACCGGTGCGGCCAGCGCCGCCAGATCGGGCTCACGCTCCCCGGCCGCCTCGGCCCAGCCCCAGCGACGCGCGTCGGCCAGCTCGATGGCCAACCGTGCCGGATCGGTGATCGTCGCATCGGTGAAGCTGGGCAGCGGCTCGTGCTCGCCGCTCGCGCGCGGCCCCGTCGGCCGTCTCGGCCGCTCGGACCGCCCGGGCGGCCGCCTCGACCCCGAGGTCATCGGTCTCGCCCGATCCTTCGGCCGCGACCGGCCCGCCCCCGGCGAAGGCCAGCATCACCTTGCCGACGGCGGTCGCGTGCGGAATCGACGGACGGCCGACCCGGGCCATCGAGACCACGCTCGACGGCGACGGAACGAAGTCGACGGTGATCGCCGCATCGTCGCCGGGCAGCGACAGCGTCGCGGTCTCGCCGGTGTCGCCGGCCAGCCGGATCAGCAACGGCCGCGCCAGCGTGCGTACGTCCTGCTGGGCGAGCACGCGGTCAGCGAGCGCCACCAGCCGCAGCCCGAGCCGGTAGGGGCCGGTGCCCGCTGCCCGGGTCACGAGCCCGGTCTCCTGGAGCGTCGCCAGCAGCCGCGAGGCGGTGGAGGCGTTGACGCCGATCCGCCGCGCCAGCTCGTTGACGCCGAGCCCGGACTCGGACGCCGCCAGCGCCTCCAGCAGCGCTACCGCCCTGGTCACGCTGCCGACTGACCGGCGGCCGGCCTGGACATCTGCTTGAGCCACGGCGCAGACCCTAGCGTCAGGCCAGTGGACCCGTCCGCTTTAGCCGGTCGCGCCGCGCGACTGCCGTGGCCGGCCGGCGCGCCGGCGCTCCGCCCCAGGGCCGCCGTCGGCGGCCACCCGGGCGGGCGCGGGCGAGTCCAGCGACCGCATCACCATGACCTCGATCCCGCCGGGCGCGAACAGGTCACGTGAGTACGCGACGCGGTCATCGCGGCCCGCGAAGATCAGCTCCTCGAGCTCCAGGCAGGCGGTCGTGCCGCGGATCTGCAGCTGCTTGCCCGGGCGCTCGCGCCCCGACAGCAGCCGCGGCTCCACGCGCGTGCGCGCGAAT
>Ga0302178_10004073_pt1 | contig 10735 bp, 10 predicted proteins | sample I_Palsa_E1_3_FD_198790 | JGI IMG/M metagenome (GOLD analysis project Ga0302178, IMG submission 198790) | Peat permafrost microbial communities from Stordalen Mire near Abisko, Sweden - I_Palsa_E1_3 | ecosystem: Environmental > Terrestrial > Soil > Palsa > Peat permafrost | place: Sweden... | reverse complement strand
CCCGCCGCCTTGGCCGGCCCGAGCAGGCCATATCCGGGGAACACCGCCCGTGCCTGGGCTCCGGAGACGTAGATGATCCGCCCCGCGTCGCGGAGCAGCCCGGCGGCGTGCTGCAGCGAGAGAATCAAGTTGAGCACGGTCTCGCGGTAGGTGCGCTCGGCGTGGCGCGGCTCTGTCTCGAGCAGTGCACGCAGCGCGGTCGAGGCTGCGTTGGCCACGAACACGTCCAGCGCGCCGAATTCGGCGCGGACCGCGGCGAACATCGAGTCGACGTCGCCCGCATCGCCGAGGTCGGCCCGCAAGGTGACGGCACGGGCGCCGAGCTCCGTGAGCGACCGTGCGGCTTCCTGCGCTCCGGCTTCATCACGCCGGTAGTGCACGACGCACGTGTAGCCGTCCCGGGCGAGCGTCTCGTTGACCGCCCGCCCAATTCCCCGTGAGCTGCCGGTTACCAACGCGAATTTCTCTTCAGGCAAGCCGTAACCTCCCGCTGGTGTGCGGACCCTCCGGGTCAGTATGCAGCGCGTTCCGCCCAGCTAAAAATCTTGCCTGGTCCGGAGATGCTTATGATACCATTATAATCGTGCGCATTGATTCCGTGCAGTCTTTCGTAGCCGAGTTCGAGGGCTGGCTGGAGGGGCTCGAGGTGCGCCGTCGGCGACCGGATCAGGTCGGCGTCGGCGACTTCTCGGTCGCGGTCTTCGACGACCAGGCGCCCGAAGAGGAGCGCGCCGCCGTCGACCGCGGCCGGGCCTGGGAGGGGACCAAATACGACGCCGGCTGGGGAGCGGTGGACTGGCCGCCACGGTTCGGCGGCCGCGGGCTGACGTCGGCATTCGCCGCGGCGCTGCGCACCGCCGAGCAGGACTGGGAGCTGCCCCGCCGCAACGAATTGTTCGCCGTGACCCAGCACATGATCGCGCCGACGGTGCGTGACTGGGGGACGGATGAACAGGTTGAGCGCTTCGTCCGCGGCCTGCTCCGTACCGACATCATGGCCTGCCAGCTGTTCAGCGAGCCTGAGGCGGGCAGTGACCTGGCCGCCGTCCGGACCCGCGCGGTCCGCGACGGCCGGCACTGGGTGCTGTCCGGGCAGAAGGTCTGGTCGTCGATGGCCACCTGCGCGCAGTACGGGGAAGCCATCTGCCGCAGCGATCCGGACGCGCCCAGGCACGCGGGGCTGACCGCGTTCCTGGTACCGCTGGACCTGCCCGGGGTGACGATCAGGCCGATCCGGCAGATGACCGGGGGCGCGTGCTTCAACGAGATCTTTCTCGACGAGGTGCGGGTGCCGGACACGCTGCGGCTCGGGCCCGAAGGCAGCGGGTGGCAGGTGGCCTTGACCACCCTGTCGGCTGAACGCAGCGACTCGGGCAGCCTCGGCGCGGGCACGGTCGACAAGCTGCTCGCCCTGGCCCGGCACCGCGGCCTCTCCTCGCCGGCGCTCGTGGACGAGATCGTGCAGCTGTGGATACATGACCGGGTACTCACCCTCAACAACCAGCGCACCGGGGCCGAGACGCAAGCGGGGCAGGCGCCGGGGGCGCAGGGATCCCTGGGCAAGCTCGCCGCCACGATGAACATGCGGCGCACCTCCGACGTCATCACCGTGCTGCTAGCCGACGAGCTTATCGCCGACACCGGCGAGTGGGGCACCTTCGCCTGGACGGAACAGGTGCTCGGAGCGCCCGGCTACCGGATCGCCGGCGGCTCCGACGAGATCCAGCGCACGATCATCGCAGAGCGGGTTCTCGGGATGCCCCGTGGCTGACCTCGTCGAATCGGCTGAGCAGGCGGAGCTGCGCGCTACCTTGCGCCGGCTCTTCGGCGGACCGTCCGCGTGCCTGGCCCGTCCGGAGCCCGACGGTGACAGCTACTACGACGAGAAGCTGTGGGGCGTGCTCGCCGGGGAGATCGGGCTCTGCGGCCTGTCGCTGCCGGAGCGATACGGCGGCTCAGGTTACACTCGCGCCGACCGCGCGGCCGCCCTGCACGAAATGGGCCGCTGCCTGCTGCCATCGCCGTTCCTGGCCAGCGCGGTCCTGGCCGCGGAAACCCTCCTGGCGACGGGCGACGAGGATCTCCTGACCGGCATCCTGCCCGGGCTGGCCGCCGGAACGACCCTGGCCGCGGTGGCCTACCAGGAGACGCCAGGCGGCGATGGCCGGCCGGTCCGCGCCGTGCGCGATGGCACTGGCTGGCTGCTGACGGGATCGCGTTCGTTCGTCCTGGACGGCAGCCAGGCCGATCTCCTCCTGGTCCCGGCCGGGACGGAAAGCGGAAGTGCGCTCTTCGCCGTGGACGCGGCCGCGGCCCGGGGGCTTTCCCGGCGTCCCATGCGCACGCTCGACCCGAGCCGGCGGCAGGCCCGGCTCGATTTCGCGGCCACGCCCGGACGGCTGGCCGGCGCGGTCGGTGCCGGTGCGCACGCCGTCCGCGAGGGCCTGGCGCACGCGACGATCGCGCTAGCCGCCGAGCAGGTCGGCGGCGCCGAGCGCTGCCTGGAGGAAGCCGTCGAATACGCGGGCATGCGTCGGCAATTCGGCAGGCCGATCGGCTCGTTCCAGGCCATCAAGCACAAGTGCGCCGATCTGCTCATCTTGGTCGAGTCAGCCCGTTCGGCCGCCCGGTACGCCGCCAGCGTCTCGTCCGGCCCGGGGACCGACGAGGACCTTTACTCGGCCGCCGCCCTCGCGGGGGCTTACTGCTCAACGGCCTACTTCACGGTGGCCGCCGAGAACATCCAGATTCATGGCGGCATCGGCTTTACCTGGGAGCACCACGCCCACCTGTACTTCCGCCGTGCGAAAGCATCCGAGGTCATGTTCGGCACGCCGGCCGAGCACCGTGCCGTGCTGGCCCGCCACCTCGGCCTGCCCGCCGGCCCGGCACCCGGGCGGTAGAGGCAAACGGTAGAGGCAAACGGTAGAGGCAAACGGCAGTGGAAAGAAACGGTAACGGAAAGGCTGCCGACCTGATTCGCGGGACCAGCACCGTCCAGGGGTCGTCCCTCGCCGCTCATCAACAGGAAGGTCTGTCGTGATCACATTCGATCAGCTGTTCATTGGAGGTCAGTGGCGCGCACCGGCCAGCAGTGACCTACTCGAGGTCCGGTCGCCGCATGACCAGTCGCTGGTGGGGACCAGCCCGGCGGTGACGAAGGCGGACGTCGATGAAGCCGTCGCCGCTGCCCGTAAGGCGTTCGACAGCGGCCCTTGGCCGCGGATGTCACCGTCGGAGCGGATCGCGATCATCGAAAAGTTCAACCAGCTGCACGCCGACCGTGCCACCCAGCTCGCTGGCCTGGTGACCTCTGAGAACGGCACGCCGCTATGGTTCAACACCGACGCGCAGCCCGGCGTGGCGGCCCAGACCGACGCCTACATCCGGGCCGCGAAAGACTTCGAATGGGAACAGCGCGGCGGCGAGGCGGTGACGACGCTGACCGTTCGCGAGCCGATCGGTGTCGTGGCCGGCATTGTCCCGTGGAACGCGCCGCAGTATCTCGCGATGGCCAAGGCGATCCCGGCCCTGCTGGCCGGCTGCACCCTGGTCCTCAAGCCGTCGCCCGAGACGGCGCTCGACGGTGCCCTGTTCGCCGATATCTTCACCGAGGCGGGCCTGCCCGAGGGCGTCCTGAGCATCTTGCCGGCGGACCGCGAGGTAAGCGAGTACCTGGTCTCCCACCCGGACGTCGACAAGATCTCATTCACTGGTTCCACGGCGGCCGGACGCCGTGTCGCGTCGATCGCCGGCTCGCAGCTGAAGCGGATAACGCTCGAGCTGGGCGGTAAGTCGGCCGCGATAGTCCTCGACGACGCGGACGCCGGAACCGTCGCCGAGGGCATCAAGTACGCCGCGCTGCTCGTCAACGGCCAGTCGTGCATCGCGCACACCCGGATCCTCGCCCCTCGCTCTCGTCACGACGAGATCGTCGAAGCGATCACGGCCATGGCCGAGGGCGTGACGGTCGGAGACCCGTCCGCCCCCGACACGTTTATCGGCCCGCTGATCACCGCGGTGCAGCAGCGCAAGGTGCAAGGCTATATCCGCTCTGGCCTGGACCAGGGCGCCAAGCTTGCCACCGGTGGCGCCGAGCCACCCCAGGGCGAGGTCTACCGCCAGGGCTTCTACGTCCGGCCGACGGTCTTCGGCCAGGTCGACAACTCGATGACGATCGCCCAAGAGGAAATCTTCGGCCCGGTGCTGTCGGTGATCCCGTACCTGGACGAGGCGGATGCCGTGCGCATCGCCAACGACTCGAGCTTCGGCTTGCACGGCGGCGTATGGAGCGCTGATGCCGAGCACGGCGTCGAGGTCGCGCGCCAGATCCGGGCCGGTGTCGTGTCGGTCAACGGTGCGTTCGCAGGCTTCGACGTGCCGTTCGGCGGATATAAATGCAGCGGCATAGGCCGTGCCTTCGGTTCGGTGGGGCTCAGCGAGTGTCTCGAGTACAAGGCCATCGCCGTCTGACCGTCCATCGTCGGCGACCCGGCCCGCCCGTGCGGGCTGGCCGGGACAGCACGGCTGGTCAGTCCGCCATCCCGCCGCCGACGCTGACCGCGGTGCCGTTCACGTACGAGCCCGCATCGGAAGCAAGGAATGCGATGACGCTGGCGACTTCGTCTGGTACGGAGCATCGGCCGATGGTCACCCGGGGAAACGTTGACTCCAGACTGGCCAGGCCTTTGGCGCCCGGCTGAGAGAGGGTCCGGATGGTGCGTTCGGACACCATGATGCCGGGGCACACGCAGGTCACCGCGATGCCGGACTTCCCGTAGTCCCGGGCGATGTTGCGGGTGAAGCCGATGACCCCGGACTTGCACGCGTTGTAGACGGCCAGTCCGTCGACACTGATCTTGCCACCCTCAGACGCGACGTTGATGATACGTCCGTGACCGGCGGCGATCATCGGCATGAGCACCGCCTTGGTCATGAGCATGGCCCCGATCAGGTTCACCCGGACGACACCGAGCAGGTCGTCGTCTTCCATCTCAGCGAAGCCGCCGTGCTGGCTGACTCGATCGCCGCTGGGCTTGATCGCCCCGGATCCGCCGGCGTTGTTCACGAGCAGGTCGACGCCTCCCCATGCCGCGGTCGTGCGCTCAACGGCCGCGCTCACCTGATCGGGATTTCCGACGTCCGCCGCGATCGCCAGCACGTCGACGCCCCATCGTTCGGCCAGATCGCTCGCCGCTTTTTCGGCGGCGTCGGCGAACACGTCGATGACGGCAACCCTGGTGCCCTGCTCGGCCAGGCGATGACAGGTCGCGTTGCCGAGGCCTTCGCCGCCCCCGCCCGTCACGATGGCTCGCGTGTGCCGTAGGTCAAGCAGGTCTGCCGTCGGCGTTGAAGCGCGGTTGAGCGGCAGCCTGTCCAGGGCGTATTTCGCGATCACCTCGGGATCGACGTTATCCAGGTTTACGGACATCGAAGGTAAGCACCCCTTTAGCTAATGTGAGCCGGTGAGATACCGATCAGCCCAGGCTGGCGTCGGCGGCGTTGATCTCGATCTTGCTCTCCGAAAGCAGGTCGGCTGCCTTCTCGCCCACCATGATCGTGGGCGCGTTGGTATTTGACCTGGTGATCCGCGGGAATACCGATGCGTCGGCGACACGCAGGCCGTCGATGCCGAAGACACGGAGCTCGGCATCGACGACGCTTCCGATACCGCAGGTCCCGCAGGGATGGTGCGAGGTCATCGCCGTCTCGCGCGCGTAGTGCAGGATCGCGTCATCGGTGAAGTCCGCCGGGCCAAGCTTCAGCCCGCCGATCGTGACCTCGCGAAAGGCCGGCTGCTCGGCGATTTCACGCATCCGCCGCATCCCGTCGCACGTTATCTCGCGATCGGCGGCCGTGGTCAGGTAGTTGTGCACGATTCTGGGTGGCGCGGCTGGATCGGTGCTCCGCAGCTCCAGGTACCCCGAACTCGTCGGCTTGGAGGGCCATCCGACGACCGACACTCCGTCCGCGACGACACCCAGCATCCCGCCGATCATCGCCGGAACGCCGTTGACCTGGAGGTCCGGAGCAGGGTGTTCAGGACGAGACCGGATGAAACCAGAGGTCTCGCCGACATTCGAGCTCACCGGCCCGGTGCCGTCGGCCGCGAACTGCGTGAATGCGGCCGGGGTCAGCTGGGAGTCCAGGGCGGGCAGGCGTGACTCGAAGGCCAGTCCGACCCGCAGGTGGTCCTGCAGATTGCGCCCGACGGGGAGGTCCTGGCGGACGCGCACACCGATCTGCTCGAGGTGGTGCGCGGGCCCGATGCCCGCCAGCAGCAGCAAGTGCGGCGAGCCGTACGCCCCGGCCGCGAGTACGACCTCTCGGTCCGCGTAGTAGTCGGTCAGCCGGCCGCCGCGTACGACTCGCACACCCGTGGCCCGGTTACCGTCAAAGAGCAGCTCGGTCACCTGCGCCTCGACGATCAGGGTGAGGTTTGGCCTGGAGCGGCATGGTCCGAGGTAGGCGCGCGCAACGCTGCACCGCCGGCCGGATCGCTGCGTCACCTGGGTGTAGCCAACGCCGTCCTGGCTGGCTCCGTTCAGGTCCTCATTCAGCGGATAGCCGGCCTGCTGGGCCGCGCGCAGGAACGCGGCGCTCAGCGGATGGCGGGACCGGCCGTCAGAGACCGACAGGGGCCCGCCCGCCCCGTGGTACGTGCTGGCTCCGCGCTCGTTGTCCTCGCTCCGCCGGAAGTAGGGCAGGACCTCCCGGTAGCTCCAGCCGACGGCGCCCGCGCTGGCCCACTCGTCATAGTCGGACGCGGCACCGCGCAGGTAGACCATTGAATTGATGGACGACGACCCGCCCACGACCCGGCCGTGGTTCAAGGTCATTATCCGGTCATCGAGTCCCGGCTCGGGGTCGGTGCGGAAGCTCCAGTCGTACGGTCCGTTCAGCAGCTTCGGCGCCAGGATCGGTACGTCCATCCCCGGCACCTCGTCTGGCGGTCCCGCCTCCACCAACAGCACCGATACCGATGGGTCCGTCGACAGACGCGCCGCGATCACGCATCCGGCCGAACCGGCACCGACGATTACGTAGTCGAACGAGGTCGCGCCGTCCCCTTCATTCACTGCCGCCTCCGCGGAGCTCAAGCTCGCTCCAGGTTAGATGAAAATGCGCATCATTACAATAGTTTCTCGACCCGAGCCTATTGCCCCGGATGCGCGCCGTGGAAGGCGCGGTGGGCGAGCAGGGTGTCGGCATGCTCGGTCATCCGGTGAATCAGGTCGCCGTGGAATTCGTAGACCCACACGTAGGAGTTGTGAAAGGACGTGCCATCGTGCGTCCGGCCGTGCATGCGCTGCTCGACGACGGCGACGTCGTTCTCGACCGTCGTCCGTACGATCTCGCGGTGCAGGCTTGTCGGGTCGTAGTAGCGCGCGACACCGTCGGTCAGCCCCCACGCCACCGCGTCCCGGCCGACGACCGGATCGGGCACGAAGCTCTCCGGCATGCGGTGCTCGACGTCGTCGGTCAGCAGCGCCGCGGCCGCTGCGCGGTCGAAGTTCTTCCGCGCCCGGTGCAGAGCCTCCAGGATGGCGCGGATGTGATCAGCGTGCGATGTCATCGGACGTGCTCCGTTCCGTAATCAGGCCGAGCGCGGGCGTCCCGATGCGCCGGTGCATCAGAAATCCCCTGGTAGGGAGGCGAGCGGGTAATCGCCCCAGATCCAGCCGTGGCGCCAGGTTCGCTCGGCGATCCGCCAGCCGTCCGGCATCCGCCGCCAGAGGTCCTCGTACGCCCCGACGATCTCGAAGTGGTGCAGCTGGCCGTCGCGGCCCAGCATCCCGCACGGGTTGATTACCTTCGCCCGGCTGCGAGCCCGGCGGCGGCCGGTATCGAATTCCAGCAGGACGTTGGAGAACACGTGCTGGTAGTCGACGAACGCCTCGAGATTGTCCTGGTAGTACCGCTTGACCTGCACCCAGGAGCCTGCGATTCCGCCCGCCTCGGTCAGGTCGAAGCGCGTGTCCGGCAAGAAGACATCATCGAGTGTGTCGTAGTCCCGCGCGTCGAGCGCGTGCACGTAACGCGCGATCACCTGTCCGATCGCCAGGCGGTCGGCGATCTCATCAAGGGAGTACGAACCGTCGGTGGCCATTGGCTGGGTCCTTCCGGCACAGATCAGTGCGGTTTCGAGTCGCGGGGGAGATGCCCACGCTAGGGCGTTCCGTCAATTCTATGCGTATGATACGCCTATATACCACACGGTCCTGCGGAGGTCGTCCGGTCATGACAAATTCGGCTTGGGAACGGATTGCCGTGATTATCGGGTCCGGGGCCATGGGCCTGGCCGCCGCGCGCCGGTTGGGGCCGGCCTGCCGTCTGCTGCTCGCCGACCACTCGGAGGTGCGACTGGAGGCGGCAGTCCGCAGCCTCACCGAGGATGGCCACCGGGTGGACGCGATGACCGTGGACGTACGCGACGGCGCGAGTGTCGAAGCGGTCGCGGCGGCGGCTCGCGCCGCGGGAACCGTGACCGCCATCGTTCACACCGCCGGCGTCTCGCCGTCCCAGGCCACTAGCACGGACATCTTCGCCATCGACCTAGTGGGGACCGCCCACGTGATCGACCGCTTCCTGGGTGTAGCATCGCCCGGCACGTCGCTGGTCTGCGTGGCCAGCATGTCGGGTTACAAAACGCGTCTTGACCCGGCCCTGGAGAGCGAGCTAGACACCACCCCGACCGACCGGCTGTTCGACATGAACCTGTTCGATCTCGCAACTCCGGATACTGGCTTCGCCTATAGCGTCGCCAAGAGGGGGTTCAGCTCCGTGTCGCGGCTGCCTCCGGGCCGTGGGGCACGCAGGGAGCCCGGGTCAACTCTGTCAGCCCCGGCATCATCTGCACTCCGATGAGCCGACAGGAATTCGCCGGAGAACGCGGCGACGGCATGCGCTCGATCGTCGCGAACCTTGCTGTGCCGCGAATGGGCACTCCTGAGGACATCGCGGCTGCCATCGAGTTCTTGTGCTCGCCCGCCGCCAGCTATATCACTGGTATGGATCTGCTCGTCGACGGCGGGGCCACCGCCGCACGCCACTGGCCGTTTTCGCGGGGACCTGCAGGCTGAGCCGTTAGCGTGCGACATCGGGCTAGAACAAGGGTTCTATCAATGAGTCGGAGCTTGGCAACCCGATCGGCACCGCCGAAGTCGATCGTGCCGCCTTCGCAAAGCCAAAGTGGCAGCTGCGCTAACCCACCGGGAGACGCGGGGCCTGCCGGTAGCCTGATGTCCCTGAGCGTCAGAGTGTCTGGAGAAGAATGGACCGTCGGGCCGAGATGTGGTTCGGCCGGAGGACCTCACGGTGGCAGGATTGGCCGCTGGAGTAGTTGCTGGAGCTTAGGCAACGGGGCGGCACGCGGATCAGCGTGGTGATACCGGCCAGGAACGAGGAGCGGACGGTGGCCGGGTGGTGGCCGAAGCCGCAGGCATCATCGACATCGGCGGCGTGCCCGCCCGTCCCGGCGACGACGTGGACGCGGCTGAAGAGATCAGGCGCACCATCCCGTAATGCAGGACGAGGCAGCAGCCCGACCGGCCGGTCCCGACCTGCCTCCTTTGGGAGGCTCGCGAGCGGCCCGCGCCTAACTAACCCGTTGCGCGTGGGTCTGAGAAAGACCCTTTAATGCGATAAGTTCCCTGCCTGCACGATTTCTCAGGATAAGGGCAATGGCTGCCGCTACCGAGCCGCCACGGGATGAATGACCTGGCGGCTATGGCCCGGCAGGCCGCCTCTTCCGCTCAAGGTGTCCCGAAGTTTGGTGCCGATTATCATTGGCATGAATAAACGCTTCAGGCGGCCACGCGGCACCGTCGTCGGCGCCCTGCCGCGCCCCGGTCCGTCCTGATTTCCGATGGGAACATGTCAAATGCCCGAACTCGACGTAAGGACCCGGCTCGCCAACCTCGAGGCCAAGGAAGAAGTGCGCGAATTCATCGCGTCTTACTGCGCGATCTGCGACCGTATAGACAAGATCGGAGATCTTTTCGACCTGTTCACCGACGACGCCGTGCTCCGGAACCCGGCCGGAGTTTATTCGGGCCGTATGGCCATCGAGTCCTACTATGCAGGGTTCTTCGCCGCTGGCGTGAGGTTTTCCCGCCATCACGCCGTCAACCAGGTGATCACGATTCTTGAACCGGGCACCGCCCGACATGAATCGTATTTTATCGCGTTTCTCGGCCGTGTCGGCGAATCTAAAATCGCCTTCGGCCGGTATGAGGACCTCGTGGTCAAGCGAGAAGGTGTCTGGCGGTTCAAAGACAAACGTAACGATATCGTCGCGAACACATCGCTCGAAGCTGGCTGGGCTGAGGGCTTCGGCTCAGCAGGAGCGTCCTGAGATGGATTTCGGCATCATTCTCGGCGATATTCCCACTACCGTGTCAGAAAAGGATCACTTCGATTCGATCCTGCGTCAGGTCGAGGCCGCGCAACGGGCCGGCATGAACCACATCCTCATGGGCCAGCATTTCATTTTCGAGCGGTCACGCTGGCTGCAGCCGGTACCCGTGCTGGCCCGGCTGGCCGGCGAGCTCGACGCCCACGTCAGGCTCGTGACGCAGATCATGATCGCTCCTCTCTACCACCCAATCATGCTGGCCGAGGAACTGGCGACCCTGGACGTGGTCACCGGCGGCCGCCTGTCCGTCGGCCTGGGCCTGGGCTACCTCCCCGCCGAGTACGAGCTGTTCGGGGTCCCGTTCAACGAGCGCGGCGC